>Ga0326728_10027031_pt1 | contig 10080 bp, 4 predicted proteins | sample MB3enrmetagenome_FD_207602 | JGI IMG/M metagenome (GOLD analysis project Ga0326728, IMG submission 207602) | Lab enriched peat soil microbial communities from McLean, Ithaca, NY, United States - MB31MN | ecosystem: Environmental > Terrestrial > Soil > Wetlands > Peat | place: USA: New York... | reverse complement strand
CCCTACGAAACGCAAGGAGGGGTATGCGAGCCAAATTATTCCTAATCGGCAGTGCGTGCGTTTTCTTGTTGGGAACTCTATCCGCGAGCGGGCAGCAACCTGACATCGTGCATGCGAAGCTGGACCAGGCATCGGGCTCGGCGGGATTGTCAGCAGCCATCACCAATGTGACTCGCCTCGATGCCGGACCGGCATGGATCGGATACGCGGTGCCGGCGGTTGCGGACGGAGATGGGAATGGACACGCGAACCACGGGTGGAGTTCTTGCAGTGCCGACCTCGAGGAAGGCTCGAATAATACGATCGGCGCCGGCACGGCCAAGGAAATCTCAAACCGACAAATTCTGATATTTCTGCGCGCCCGTCAGCAGCAGATCGAAAAGGTTCGTATGTTCGATGCAAGCTGTCGAGTGGATGCCGGCGGCCTGCCCGTACACTGGCTCACCGAGGTCCGGCCCTCCGACAGCGTGGAATTGCTTCATACCTACGTTCAGGGAGACAACTGGACCGACAAAGACCATGCGAAGGGGGCGGCCCTGGCGGCGATTGCGTCCACCGCCGATCCCTCCGCCGACGCCGCCATGCAACAATTTACCAGCGCATCTTCCCCCGACGGCCTGCGCAAAGAGGCCGTCTTCTGGCTGGGAGCCGTGCGAGGACGGAAAGGCTACGAAATGCTGCGCACCATCGTGAAACTCGATTCCAGCAATGAGGTTCGAGACCGGGCCGTCTTTGCGCTGTCGATCAGCCCCGTGCCCGACGCCGTCGATACCCTCATCGACGTGGCCCGGCATGACGCGAGTTCCCACCTTCGCGGGCAGGCGCTGTTCTGGCTGGCGCAAAAGACCGGGGCGAAAGCCGTGGGCGCCATCAGCGGCGCCACGGAGAACGATCCGGACACGCAGGTGAAGAAAAGGGCGGTGTTCGCGCTCTCGCAGCTTCCCCCCGATCAGGGCGTTCCCCTGTTGATCAAAGTCGCGCAGAGCAATCCGAATCTCGAGGTTCGCAAACAGGCATTTTTCTGGCTGGGGCAGTCGCACGACGCGCGGGCGCTGGACTTCATTACGCGGGTTCTTATGAATTAATGCCCTTCGGGGATTATCCCGCCGGATTACCTTCCCGCCGGATTGCGCGTCTCGTAGGGGCTGGGCTTGCCCTGCCCTCGTTTCGCACCACGGACAAACGACAAGGGCAGGGCAAGCCCAGCCCCTACGAGACGCTCAAACTGTTTGCCAAAAGTACGGTATTGCAATGCAGAGCGAAGCTCTGCGGTTCGGTAACCGCGAATCCACCGCGAAGCCCCAACCGCCCCGATACATCGGGGCGCAATCCGGATTCCGATTTTCCCTCAGTGTTTGGCGAACATCGCCTGCACATCCTTGCGCAGGGCCGCCTGGCTGCCCGGACGGCTGTAGAACATGTGGCCGCCGGGATACTCATGCACGGCGACGCGCGTGGGATCGCCCATCAGTGGCATCTGGTCCACCGTCAGCACGGAACCCATGAAGGGACACGAGAGATCGTTCCAGCCGTGCGCAATGAGGACGCGTAACTTCGGGTCGGCCGCCACCGCCCCGCGCAGATCGGGCACGGCGCCCCGGCGCATAGCGCGGCTATCGTGATCCCAATTGGAGCCCACCTCGTAACTCAGCGCGTTGTAGCGGCCATCCACTTTCCAACCCACGACGCGGGTCACAAAATCCACCATGGCCGTGGTGGTCGGCGCGATGATGCTCTCCAGCATGGGATCGTTGGTGCGCTGCTCGGATGCAAAGGGGTACGGGTCATACCCGGTCACATTCGAGTCGTACGCACTGCCGATCTTCCCGCTCTCGCGGAAGACCTCGCGCAGATATGCGCCGATCTCCAATCGGCCGCCCGACCGCCGCACGAACTCCTCTTCCAGACCGGTTATCTGGGTCACGTGTTTCACGATGCGCGGCGTCGCCTGCGGGTCAGAGCGGCCTTTCAGCAGGTCGGAGGCATACTCGCCACGCGTGTAGGCAATCACCGGCGCCATCGCTTCCGGCGTCAGCTTGTGCTCGCGCTCGAGATGCGCCGCCGCAATCGAGGGCAGCGTCAGCATCCAGGGAAGCGGAGAGACGTCGCCGTTGCCATCCAGCTCAGGATCCAGATACGGCGAGACCAGCACCACGCCGTTCATGGCCACGCCGAGCTGCGTTTGCAGGTAATGCGTGACCCGCGGGCCGCGATAGCCGCCGTAGCTCTCTCCCACCAGATATTTTCGCGAGCTTATACGCCCGTTCGCCACCAGCCAGTCGAAAATAATGCGCGAGAGGTAATGAATGTCGGACTCGGTGTTGTAAAACTGCTTTTTGGTCTCCTCCGGCGTAACCAGGGATTTGCTGTAACCGGTGCCGACCGGATCGATGAACACCAAGTCAGTGAAATCCAGCCACGTGCCCGGATTGTCGAGCAACTTTGCCGGATCGGACGGGCTGTCTCCCTCCACGCCAAACTCAATGTGCTTGGGGCCTATGGCGCCGAGATTCAGGTAGACGGAAGCTGCGCCCGGACCGCCATTCAGCGCGAAGGTGACGGGCCGGTCCTGCCCCTCGACGGTGTAGGCAGTTGTGACTACTTCGCCTATCTTCTTGCCTTTGTCGGTGACGGGCAGCGCACCCACCGTGACCGTGTAGTGGAGCGTTTTGCCCTCCAGTTGAATGCTCTGCGCCACATGCGCGGGCGCCGGCAGTGGAGCCTCCTTGTCAGTGGCTTTCTCTTTATCCTTCGCGGCATCAGCAGCAGCCGGTGGAGGTGCAGCCTTTTCTTCCTGGGCCCACACGAGGGAAGAGCCAAAAGCCAGCATGAGCACGGCGAGCATGCACGCACCGGCAAGGTTACGGACAGAGAAGAGTGAATTGTTTCGCATGTGGCTACAATAACATAAACCGGCTTTTTTGTGATTGGGCTGTAGCGGCCCAGGTTGATGCCCTACCGGCACCCATCACTGCTTTTCTTTGCCCATGGGAAGCGTCTTGCGGAAGTATAATGCCAGAGTAAGGCTGCAAGAACTTTGATGCCGGGTTAACGGGTAAACTTCGGGGTGAGTTGCTACCATCGATACTCTAGAATGCCGTCCGCATCTCCTGCGCGCGATGGGGCAAGGCGCCGTGGCCCCACACTCTCAGGCAGCAGGACAGCCCACACGCTCATCCTTCTTGCTCTCCTGCTGGGATGTTGCTGCGGGCCAAGCCTTGCGCAGAGTGAGCCTCCCCTTTGGGGGCGGCCGGTTACCCAACTGCATCTCACCTGCGACTGTAATCTGAAGTTGCAGAACTTCCCCGGCGCCATGACCCAGCAAATCGGCGAGCCTCTTGACCCCGCGAAGGTCTCCGAAAGTCTCAAGCGCCTGTATGCGACGGGGCGCTTCTCAGAACTGCGTGCGGAGGGCGCCCTGGAAGGCAACGGGCTCACCCTCACGTTTGTTGCCCGCGCCCAGTACTTCCTGGGCGTGGTAACTGCGGAAGGCAACTCCGGCCCGCTGGAAGCCCGGGCGCTCGTCACCGCCTCGCGATTGCACCTAGGTCAACCTCTTACCGACGAAGATCTCAACTCCGCGCACCAACGCCTCAGCAACCTGCTGGCCGCGAATGGCTACTACCAGTCGCACATTACCCACCAGATTGAACGTAACCCTGACACGCTGGAAGCCAACGTGGGTTTCACCATCCAAGCCGGGCCCGCCGCGCGGGTGAGCGCTGTGCAATTCCACGACGACTCGGGATTTCCCCCCGAGCGCCTGATGCATGTCTCGGGGTGGCATCCGCACATGTACCTGACGGCCGCGCGCGCGGAGCATGGACTGTACCGCCTGCACCAATTCTACGTGGCCAATGGGCACGTCATGGTAAACATCAGCATCCAGCAGAGGATCTACGACGCCAAAACCAACACCGAGAAATTGATCGTGAAGGCGGACGGGGGGCCGCTGGTCAAGGTGCGCGTGCAGGGCGCATCGATTTCTTCGTCCCAACTTCAATCCCTGTTGCCCCTCTATCATGACGGCGTCACGGACGACCCAGCCCTGGCCCGCAGCGAGAGATTGCTGGAAGACCATTTTCAGCAACAGGGTTATTTCGCGGCCACGGTCAAGGCCAGCCGTGGGCAACAATCGCAGCCGCAACCGCACGTCGAAATTCTCTTTCACGTGGACCTGGGGAAGCGCGGCGATTTCGCCGGCTACGGTGTGAAGGGCAATGTGGCAGTCCCCACGGCGGAACTGGTGGCTGCCATTACTCCGCCGGCCGAGGGATTGCTTCCGCCTTCGCCCATCTATACCCAAGACCTTGTGGACCAAAAAATTGCAACGCTCCTGGCGCTCTACCAGTCGCGGGGGTTTCTCGACGCGCGCATCACCCCGGCGATTAACGACAATTACGAAAACGTCCCCGGCCGGCGATACGTAACCCTGGTCATTCAAGAAGGCTACCGCACCACGGTGTGCACGCTCACCCTGGTGGGAGTCGACGCCGCCACGGAAAAGAAGCTCTGGCCGTCGCTGCACAGCAAGCCGACGCAGCCCTATTCGCTGGATCGAGCGGGCGCTGACCGCGACCTCATCCTCGATTATCTGGCGGACCGCGGATACACCCATGCCGCGGCAAGCTGGCGCACCACGCCGGCGGATTCGCCGCATCAAGTGGATTTGGAGTTCCATATCGTGCCCGGCGCGCAGGACCGCATTCAGCACATCGTGATTTTGGGGAACGAACACACCCGGGTGGGCCTGGTGAATCGCGAACTGGTGGTTCACGAGGGCGAACCGATCGGCCAGAGCGCGGTGCTCGAATCCCAGAGGCGGCTGTACAATCTGGGAATCTTCAACCAAGTCCAAATCACGCCGCAGGATCAACCCGCTTCCGACACCGAAAAAACCCTGCTCGTTGGACTGGAGGAATCGCGTCGTTGGACCCTGGGTTATGGCGGCGGGTTTGAGGTCCAAAAACTGGGCAGCAATGAACCGCAAGGGCAGTACAAGGCAAGCCCGCGATTGTCGCTCAACCTCACGCGCTTGGACGTTGGCGGGCGCGGCCAGACTTTCAGCATGGGCGGGCGGCTCTCCAACATCGATACGGGCGCGAACATGGGGTACCTGATTCCCCGCCTGTTTAATCGCGACGACCTCAGCTTGCGCATCAACGGTTTGGTGGACCGCACGCGCGACATCCTGACCTTCACGGCGGACCGCAAGGAAGCTTCCGTGAGCGTGGAGAAACGTTTCAGCGCCTCCACCCTGCTGATTGGCCAGTACAGCTTCCGCCGCGTGGAAGCCCTCGACATTTCCAGCAAAATATCCGCGCAGGAGATTCCCCTGCTTAGCCAGCCCGCGCTGGTGGGCATGGTGGGGGGCAGCTTCCTGGAAGATCACCGCGACGATCCGGCGGACGCCACGCGAGGCGCCTACACCCTGGTGAATGCGGGAGTTTCCTGGCGGGATTTTGGATCGCAGGCAAATTTCTTGCGCTTCACCGGCCAGAACTCCACTTACCATGCAATCGGGTCCCATTTAGTTTTTGCGCGCAAGACGCAGTTCGGCGTGATATCCCCTTATGGCAGCCTGTACAGCCTTACCGTCCCCGGCGCCAACGGCCAACCCTCTCAGATCATCTTCACGGATTCGATTCCCCTGCCGGAACGCTTCTTTATGGGGGGCAGCGAATCCATGCGCGGGTTTTCCGTCAATCAAGCCGGGCCGCGCGACCCTGTCACCGGTTACCCCATCGGCGGCAATGCCCTTTTCTTCAACTCGTTCGAATTACGATCAGCCTTTGCGCAACGGCGAGTGGGCGTCGTGCTCTTCGAAGATGCCGGCAACGTTTACTCCACCATTCGCAGGATGCGCTTGCTCCAGATCAAACAGAACTCACCGGCGGATTTTGATTACACTTCGCACGCCGTGGGCTTGGGCCTGCGCTACAAAACCCCCGTGGGACCTATCCGTTTCGACGTGGGTTACAATATGAATCCTCCACGGTACAACGTGATCACAACTCCGAATGGCGTGACAAACACCGAGGTGCAACAATTATCGCACGTACAGTTTTTCTTCAGCATCGGCCAAAGCTTCTGATCCTGGCGGCCCTGGCGGTTGGAGTCACAGGCAGCGGCACGGTCTCGGCCGCAGCCCAAGTCCTGGACAGCGTGGTCGCCTCCATCGGTCACGCGGCCATCACGGCGAGCGATGTGGAGCAGGAATACCGCTTGGAGCGTTTCCTCGACGCGCAATGGCCGGCGCCTCCGCCCAGTTCCGCTGATCTCGCCGGCGCCCGCGAGCGCCTTACCTACCAGATTCTCCTGACCCGCGAAGAGAATCCTGGGCCCGCCGACAAAGCGGAGAGCGAAAAGGCTGCGACGGAGCGTCTGGCCGCGCTACGCAAGGAGTTTGCCCACCCCGAGGACTTCCAGCGCGCGCTCAAGGGTTTGGGGATGACCGAGACCGAGGTGGTGGCCCGCATTGCGCAACAAGAACTCATGTTGCGCCTGATCGATCAACGCCTGCGCCCGGAGGCGTCCCCCAGTGAGCAGGAGGTCGCCGATTATTATCACTCCGCCTTCCTCCCGGAATTCCAAAAGAAGAACGGTGCTGCGAAAGCGCCACCGCTTTCCGAGGTGGAAGGGCAGATCCGGGAAGTTCTCATTCAGAAACGCATCAATGAACTGCTCGATCGATGGATCGAGGAATTGAAACCGACCACCAATGTGCGGTTTCATTCGTTTTGAGACGAAAGAAGGTCGCCTACGCGCTGGAAAGTATCCAAACCGGTTCGCATCACGATTTACCTGGTGGAAAACCTGCTGCTGCTGGCGCTCGCCGCCCTGATCGTCATGAGCACCACGTGGTTCCAGCATGTGTTGGAGCGCCGGGTCATCGCCAGCCTGGAAAACCTCACCGGCGGCCGGGTGGAAATCGCCCACTTCCACTTTCGGCCCTGGCTCTTCCAAATTACGCTGCAAAAGCTGGTGATCCACGGCACCGAAGCCGCCGCTGACCCGCCCCTGATTTCCACGCGTGATGTGGAAGCGGGTCTGAGCCCCGGACAACTCCTGCACCGGCGGCTTCGTCTGCGCTACGTGGACATGGATGAACTCCAGGTGCACCTCCGCACCAACCCTCAGGGCGTCACCAACCTTCCCGGGCCGAGGGAGCGAACCTCCGCCCACCAGGGCCTGGCGGATTTGATGAGTCTTTCTATTGGGCGTCTCACCATTTCCCATTCCGTTTTCTTCTGGAACGACCAGCGGCAACCGGTGGAGATCGACGCGCGGGAGTTGGCGATTTTGCTCCGTATGACGCGCGGCCGGTACAACGGTACGCTTTCTTCTTCCGCCACTACGATTCGTTCGCCACAATGGTCACCTCCGCCCATCACCTTTAATAGCCGCTTTGAGCTTTCGCCCGCCAGCCTGGTTTTCTCCTCGTTCGCGTGGCAAGCGCAGGGGACGACGGGCGAGGCTTCGTTTACCATCGTCCCCCACCCTGACCTTCAAGCTTCCGGTTCATTCCATGCCTCGACCGAAATCCCCGCGCTGGCCCGCATGCTTCATGCGCCGGAATTGCGGGGCGGCACGTTGCAAGTCGAGGGACTGGCCGTTTATCAAGACGGAAACATCTCGGCGCAAGGCCGCGCCCAGGCTCGCCAACTCGCGATCCTCACGCCCGGCCTTCCTCCCCTGCGCCTGGAGGGCACAACAAGTTACGCTCTGGAAAAAACCCAACTCAATTTCACCAACCTCCTCGTCGCGGTTTGGGGAGGCACCGTACAGGGAACGTTGCAGGTGAATTTCCAGGATTTGCCGGCGAAGTTCCGCTTGAACTCGCGGCTGCACCAAGTGCGTCTGGATAACGCGCTGGACTCCGCGGGCACGCCGCCCCTGCTCGCGTCCCAAATGCGCCCAGTCTCGATGGCCGATGGCGCCCTTAACGCCACGTGGTCCGGGCAGGGCGAAGGGTTAAGAGCCGATTTTGATCTCGCCTTGGAACGACCGGAGGCCCCTCCCCGCAATGTGCTTCCCGTAAGCGGCATGGCGCGGGGCACGTTGGAGGACGGGCGCGGGTTGACCCTCCACCTTGAAGACTCGGAATTCCAAACCCCGCATTCCACCATCACGGCGCGCGGGACGTTTGCAGCGGCAATTGCGTCCCCCGCCGCGGCCGAGCCGCTCGCGCTCACGGTCACTACCAACGATTTCGAAGAATGGCGCCCATTTTTCCAAGCGCTGGTGGCCGCCCCTTCCGGCATTCCGCTGGAATTGAAGTCGCAAGCGGAGTTCAGTGGGCAACTCAGCGGTGGTCATGAGGCTCCCTCCCTGCAAGGGCGCGTGAAGATGGGCCAGTTTCGTTATCACGGTTGGACTTGGGATCGGCTAACTGCAGCCATCGACCTCCATCGCGATTTTGTCCAGATTTCGGGAGGGCGCGTTGAGCGTGCGAACAGTTCTTTTGAGCTGAACGCATCCGCACAGCTCGATCGTTGGCGATTGACTCCCAGTTCCCAGGTGCGGTTTTCTGCCCAGGCGCAGCGCACCTCCCTGGAGGGACTAGAGGTAGCCATCAACTCCGACTTCCCCCTTCGCGGCTCCGTTACCGGCCGTGTTGATGTGGAGGGAACCACTTCAACCCTGGCGGGCTCCGGCTCGCTTCAAATCGATGCCGGCGCCATTGCCGATGAACCATTTGATTCCCTTTCTACCCAGTTGCGGATTGCGCAGTCTATTTGGAAACTGCAGAACTTTCAGTTGAAGAAAAACGAGGGACGACTGAGCGGCGAAATCGCGCTGGAGCCGGAGCGCCGTTTTGCCTCCGGCAAGCTGGAGGGAACGGATTTTCGGTTGGCCGACATCCATCGATTGCCGATAACTGTTTCCAAGGAATTCCCCAAAGGGGGGCTGGACGGCAACCTGAACTTTGCCGTGCAAGGCCGGGGAACGCCGGAGGATTTTCAACTGCAAAGTTCCTGGCACCTCCGGAATTTGCGCGTCGCGGGCACTCCGCTGGGCGAGTTCCATGGCACGCTGATGGGCGAAGGAAAGCAGTTAAGGCTGGAGGGCGACGAACAAAGCTCCGGGGGAAATTTGCACCTCAGCGCGCGAGCGACGGCAGAGGGCGATTGGCCCATGGAAGTGGAGGGCGAGTACTCCCGCCAGCGTGCTGATCCGTGGATTCGCGCCTTCTTCAATCGCGAGTTCGCTGCCGCTGTAACCCTGGGCGGCTCCTTCCGAGCCGCCGGTCCTTTGCGCACGCCGGCAAAAATCGATTTCCAATCCCATGCGCGTGATGTAGCGGTGGACTTTCCCAGCATCCAGTGGCGCAACGACCAGCCCATTGACGTCCATTACTCGGACGGCAAACTGGCGCTCAGCCGGTTCGTCATGCGAGGACCTTCCACCGAACTTGCCATTGAGGGGGAAGTGCGCTTTACCGGTGGCGTGACGCTGGCGCTCAGTGCCGACGGTGCGGCGGATGCTACTTTGCTGACGGTGTTCGATCCCCACCTCCAGGCCACCGGCCGCTCAGCCCTGCGCTTGCGCCTGACTGGCACGCCAGACCGTCCCCTGCTGAACGGCGCCATGGATATTCAAGACGTGAGCTTGGACTATACCGGCCTGCCCTTTCGCTTCAGCAATCTGCAAGGAACAATCAATCTCGAAGGCGAGCGCGCTGTCATCAGTTCCCTGCGCGGATCGAGCGGCGGGGGAACAGTGAGCCTCAGCGGCTTCGTAACGCTGGTGGAAAGCCCTCGTTATGAGGTGCGCGCTGACCTGAGCCAGGTCCGCGTGCGCTATCCCCCCAATTTCACTTCCGTGCTCGACGGCAATCTGCGCCTGGGAGGAGGCGTCGAGCAGGCGCAATTGCAAGGTGAACTGACCGTTCGTCAGATGGTGGCCAATGGAAGCATTAATTTCATATCAAAGATTATTGAGTCTTCCAACCTTGCGGCCGAGCCGCCGGTCACCGTCGCTTCACCCATCGCTTCCAAGATTCGCTTGAATGTGCGTGTTACTTCCGCCCCCCCCGTGCAGTTGCAGACCCCCAACTTGCGGCTGATGGGTGATATC
>Ga0326728_10027030_pt1 | contig 10080 bp, 8 predicted proteins | sample MB3enrmetagenome_FD_207602 | JGI IMG/M metagenome (GOLD analysis project Ga0326728, IMG submission 207602) | Lab enriched peat soil microbial communities from McLean, Ithaca, NY, United States - MB31MN | ecosystem: Environmental > Terrestrial > Soil > Wetlands > Peat | place: USA: New York... | reverse complement strand
TATTCCAAGAAATGGAGTGTCAGCTTCGCAACATCTCGCTGCCTGACAACTCCGACTATTTTATTATCATTATCTATCACTGGAAGTGACCCAAAGCCATATTTGGAAAACATCTTCGTGGCTTCATTAATACTGTTATCTTTCTTCAAGGTTATAACATTCTTATTCATGACATCTTTCAAGAGTGTTTTATTATCCGCCTGAAGGAGCTCCTTTATATCGATCATACCCAATAGGTTATTATCTTTATCTATGATATGGATATACATTATTTCGTCTTTGTCTTTTGCTATGTTGATGTACGCGTTCTGCACTGTCTCTACTGTTTCATCAGGCTGAGCTTTCAGATATCTCTCAGTTATGAGGTTGAGTATCGTATCCTGTCGCTGCTTAAGGATAGACGTTATCTTAGCGATATTTTGTTTGTTCATTAGTTCCATTATCGTTGCTTGATCCTCCAGAGTCAGGGCAGACAATACATCAACTGCCTGACCCGGCGTCATTCTGTCTACAAGTCTGCTACTTTCCCTTTCTGCAGAGAGGAAATAATCTCCCTTTGCATTTTTGGGTTAATCTTTTCTAAGGTATCAGAAGCATGCTCTGCCTCGAGATAATTTATAACAGTCAACCTCTGTCCGTGATCCAGCTCCTCAAGAATCTCCACGATGTCCACAGGTGGTAGACATTTCAGTTTTTCCTTCAATACCTTTAACTTCACATCGCCATCAAAGCTTCCAATATGAGGGGGTAGAGCTTGAACATAGGACCAGGAAATAAGCTCATCTTTGTTTTTGTCACTCTTTTTGTGAATCAAACTAGCAAATTTATCAAAACCTAGACTTCGATAACGCGCATTTTTAGATGGGTCTACGTCAGTAATATAGAGCTTGTTCTTCATAAGTACCATCTTGATATCGTAGACAACCTCAACCTCCATATCTTCCAAATCGAGAATCTTCTTATCCAGAATGAAATCCTTCAGAAGGATAAATCCTTCAGGTATTTTGCAGGCGTATTTTTCTACGTCATCGAGATCTATAGTTATGTTCTTTTCGTTTAATGAGATGATATTATCCCATGGCACCATCAATGAAAGATAGCCGAATGGTCGACTTATAACGGCGTGTGTGACCTCCGCCACCGTCTCCATGTTAGTTATGATAAGGTCCAAGAGCTTTCCTATTTTTTTGCCGTTGAAAATTACCAGTCAATTATTTTGCAGAGAACATCACCACAATTACTAGAGCCTATTTATAGTATATCTCCAATGCACTTTTCCGGCTGCCTGAACGCATACCTTCTTGGTAGATTTGTTTAATTTCCGCTTCCCTAACTTAAATAATACCAATGTTATCCCTTGGTAGAGTGTCATGGGAGATCGGTATATTATCCTCATGCAGCTCATGTGATTTTCTGTTTAACATTCCAATCCAAAACAATATTAGATATTTAAGTTAATAAATTTATATTAATAGCTACGGTTGGCATTAAATATAAACATAAACATAAATTAAAACTATATTAAATAAATTCTACAAAAAATCGTTTTCAAATAAAAGAAACTTGTATATTATAATTTTCAATCTTGTTAAAATATCAAGTCAACAAAAATCGGTCTTTTGGGATACAGGAAAAAGGTATAGAATCCTTAATATACTGCCAATTGATCACAAAAACAACACATAAGGACATCAAAAAGATACTGTGATAATGTATAAAAATATGATTATATGTTTTGACATATTTTATTACAGTTATGTTTTATTTAAAATGGTTAATCTAGGGATTAAAATCATCCTCCTACTTATTTTATCAAGTGTAATTTTCATTTATCTCTATAGTCTTTGAGACATGACAGTGCTTGATGGACTGGATTTAGAGATAAATTCCTTCGATTATTTTATTGCCATATACATCGTAAACATCTATTGTAGTTGTGTCTGTATTCATTCAATGTCCCAATATAGGTGATCCAGCTGATCTCAGATGCCAGAAAGGTGATCTTTGTGAGCTGCAGGCATTGACTCACCTGCAGCTCACAGAAGGATGGTTGGAAGGTAGGGTAGACTTTTGAATGATAACTAAGTTTAATTCATTATATAGTTTTTCCACATATTCTAAATGGTGAACTTTAAACTAATTAGTATTTTAAAATTACGTGTTCCAGATCTCGTAATCATAACATAAGAAAACTGTTCCTGCTAGTCAATAAATGATTGCATCTCAGCCCCAATAGTATGTTTATAATTTATTTAAGGTAGTAGATCCTAATCGGTTGAAAACACCTTAATTAGCCCCACAATCGATCTTATGCTGCTTTATTAAATTGGCCTATGTGGCTAGGCACTGATCTAAAATGTCAAAAAAGTTGATCTTGTAGCTGCAGGGGGTCGTTACCTGCAGCCTGATATAATGCCCAAGTAAAGGTTACATAAAACCTTCGAATTATACATTAATTTAATTCAATATATCGTTTTTCCAAATATACTATATATTGATATCATGAACGAATTGTTATTTTATAATTACGTGTTCCAGATCTAGCTAATTATAAAATAAGATAGCTGTTCCATGCCAGTCAATAAATTAATTAATCGCAGGTCCTACAACAGGCTCATAATTTATCCTAGACATAACCCTAACTCACGCAAGAAAATGCCTTAAATCTCCCCACAATCGACCTTCTTTACTTTATTAGTTACCATAGGTGGCCAGTTGAATTTAAAATATCATAAAAGTTAATCTTATGAGCTGCGGGGGAAATACCTACAGCCCAATAGAAAGTCTACTAGAAGGTGGGGAAACCTATAAATTATAACTAAGTTTGATTCATGATATATTTTTTGGATATAGTCTAAATAGCACTAAGTTGAACTAATTAATATTCAAATCAATCCATTCAATGCGATAACGCACTCAAGAAAAAGCTAAAAATCGTTCCAGAATTAATTTTCTTTTACTAATTTAGTTAGCTTTACTTAATTTAATTAGCTAAGATGACAAGGCTGATCTAAAATATTAAAGAAGTTAATTTTGTGAACTGTAGGTCTCAGCTGCCTGCAGCCCATGTTATATGTTGATTAAAGGGTTAGGAGAACCCTATAATTTTAACTATATTTGATATACCATATACTTTTTTTATATATTCTAAATATTACCAACTTTAACTATTTAGTATGATCGTTATGTGGTCCTAATCTCATGAATTATAACAGACTGGAGACTTTTCCCTACAATCAATAAATAACTTCATATCGGCTCTACAGTAGGTTTCTAATATTTCCTTAGTGGATTTCCTATTCTACTCAAAAAACTTAAATTGTTCCACAAATTAATTTGTTTATTGCAAAGTAATAGTGGGCTAGAATCTTACTTTTTTTGAAATCCCGTAAAACCCCTTACTTATATTAGAAAATTATAATGTAATCTAAAAAGAATAAGGGTGTCTATCCGACGGACTTCAAGCAATTGTTTCTGGAAGAAAATATAGTTGGCTTTGATCTCCTGTTTCGAACTGTGTTTGAAGCGATTGTAATCATTGCTTTGGCAACAGGTTTTGTGAAAACGTTTCCCTGGAAATAGGTTGTTTCCCTGATAGCTTTTACAGGGCTCTACACTTCAATCATGAGACACTGTAGTCCCTACTATATCTTCAAAATTAATACTGCAAAAAAATAAGTGAAATGGATTTATAAGCACTTTAAGAATTTATCCTGATCACGAATACTTAAAAAGTTAGTTTTTGTGAACTGCAGGTGTGGACTTCCTGCAGCCTTTTTGAAGATAGACTACTGGGTACCGGAATATCCTTTAATTATAACTAGATTTAATGTTTTATATATTTTATGTATATATTCTAAATAGTAGAACCCTAATTAAATAATATTCAAATATACGGATTCTTATCTAAATATCTGAGTAATATTTCATAAACTAAATTTATATTATTTCATAGTAATAAAAGTTTATAAAAAATCTCTTGAAGGTGGTTACCGTGCTGTGAGATTAACATCATGGGAATTGGTTTTGCCGAAAAATGACTTAATCTGGGGCCACTGGTGATACTTTTATTTAGAGTCCCTTGGATAAACATTGTCCTACGTAGAAAACGTCTCTAGATAGCTTATAGTGGCTCAGATTTGATAGATATAATCCCCGTTTTTATGCAGAACAAAAATAACTTAATATTAAATACAAGATCCACTTATATTAATTCTAATGAATAAAAAACGGTGCTACCATGGCTAGACCTTGTAAATTAACCGATGAAATACAACAGAGAATTGGTGAAAATATTTCTTTAGGACTCACATATTCTCTTGCCGCCGAAGCTTCCGGAATCACATATAAAACATTTAATGATTGGATGAATAAGGGGAAAACAGAAAAATCTGGGAAATATTATCAATTCTATAAACATATTAGTAAATGTAATGTTGATGGAGCTAGAAAATTACTTGAACGCATTCAAGAAGCTGCTGAAGCTGGAGACATTCGGATATGTCTATGGATTTTGGAGCGAAGATTTCCTGACGAATTTGGAAGGCAGATATATAGGTAAACAAATGTTATTTCGGAGAATAAAAACGAAAATGTTGAGATAACAGTCAAGGAAGCAGATATACTTAGGAAACAAATTGTAGCGAAGTTTGATCCGTTGGTATAATTATAATCTAACTTACCAAAATCGCTACCAAGGTTCATTTTTTCTGCATTTTCCAAAAGCATCTTAATGTTTAGCCTGCTATTTTCCTGGATTAAACTTTGAATATGTACAGCCTGTTTATGCATATTCTCATTTAGCCTTTTGAACCGCTATTTTTGGTTAGCTACAATTTTCATATAAATAACGCCATCTTTATATTTATATTTTAGATAAACAATAAAAATAATAACTATAGCGTAACTAACTTCTAAAGTTTGTTACTTGAAAAGGTAGTTATCCTGGATTATTATTCGCTTGATCTACAAATTTCAAAAGAGCCGAGGTTTCAAATTTTGTTGGGTTTAAATGACTGTTATAAATGAACCCCGCCTTAAGAAACTAGTTGAGGGCCAATTTACCCATCGGAGTTTTCTTTATTAGCCATAGATTGTTGAGAATTTCGATAAACTTCCGATTTCAACAAGTTACTTATATAGGCTTTATAACCAACCAGCCCAAAATTGGGGTTTATCAAAATCCTCTTAAGTTTAGTAGAAAAATGTATGTACTTGACGATAAATCCATTTTTTGCTCTTTATTAGGGAGTTTTCATAGATAAATTCCCAATGGTCCATCCTCAAGAGTGCGTTAGATATAGCAGGCACTCCCTCAGTAAATCTGCTCAGCCAGATAGTTCTCAACACCCATTTGTTTGATCTGATCGAGTTGGGCTTCGATCCAGTCGATATGGTCCTCTTCTTCCTTCAGGATTGATTCCAGAAGCACCTTGGTATTATTATCTCTCACTTCCGCCGCTAGATGGATGCTTTCGTTGTAACCTTGAATAGCCGTTTCTTCGGCTCCACGATCAGACTCATGTATATTTGGCACTTCTGTGCCGATGATTATTTGGTTCAGCTTGCTGACGATTGGCTTCCCTTCGAGGAAAAGGATGCGGGCGATCAGTTTCTCCGCGTGTCTCATCTCGGCGATGGCTCGCTTCTGGATCATCTCCTCCAGTTGCTTGTAATTCCAGTTTTCACACATCTCGGCATGGACAATGTACTGATTGATAGCAGTTAGTTCATCAGCCAAACGAGCGTTTAAATGTTCAATAATCTTATCATTTCCTTTCATAAATAAACATCCTATTATATCGAAAATTATCCATTCAGCTCTCGGAGATTATTCAATCTGTATTTTTTTTGCTGGCTCTTTTAGCTCCATTTTCGGAAGTGTTATCGTCAGGACACCATTTTCAATTTTAGCAGTGCTTCCCTCCTCTTTAACACTAGTGGGCAGGTGTACAACTCGGTAAAAGTGAGTATATTCTCTTTCCTTACGAATATATCCTTCCTCTTCGGTTTCTTTTTCCTTTCCGGTCTTTGCACTTATCTCAAGCATGTCTTCTTTAAGGTTTATCTCAATATCCTCTTTATTGATTCCTGGTAAGTCGGTAGTGATCAAAAGCTTGTTTTCTTCTTCCTTGATGTCAATGGCAGGGGTAAATACATTCCCACCTCCCAATTTTTTCATAGGCATGAAGTCTTCAAACAGCAGGTTCAAACGTTCCTGGGTTTTCCTAATCTCTTCAAAAGGATCCCAGAGTGTGGGTCCTGGAATTGTTCTCTTAGCAGGCCAGTTCATCTAAAATTCTCCATAAATAAGTTATAACACAGTAGCTGTGTTATTTTGAGTATTTTGAAGGAGGCTATATAACGTTTTCTTTAACAATTTAACTAAAATGTGATGTAAAAAAACTTGAAAAATAGGTCATGTCCGTGAGCGAGCTGAAAATCATGTTCATTAGACTTCATCTACAGTTCCAAAAAATGATGAGTTTAATTATTTTTTAGATTTGTTCCGTTGGATTAGGATTACGCATATTTGATGCTAATTAGTTAAAGTTACTACTATATAGTATATATGCAAAAGATATATATCATGCCATATTCAGCAAATATATCGTGATCCATAAATGTACTATGGCATAAATCCAGAAATAAAATGTTTAGTCCAGTTATGTGTCTAAAAGTGAAAAATTGTCAAGGAGCTCTTCGATAGATAGTGTATCTTACCCACAACTTACAAGATCCATTTTTTATACTTCATTGATGCTCATAAGACCTAAGTCATTCATTACTGTTGTCTGGACAAGGATTAGATTCCATCTCTCTTAGGATACCCCTGCAGAATCAAAGGTCTACAGAATCTCGAAGATCCAGAATGATAACACTTTTCAAAGAAGATCGTGCTTTAAAATTGAATCAACGCGCAGAGTTGTATTATGAATAAGCTTGACTTTAAATGCAAATATGAAATTATTTCGATATAATTCCCGGGACAATAAAACGATTTTATATCGTGGAGAGTAATTAATGGAAAATTACGACCTGATTGTAATAGGTACCGGTTCTGCAATGAACTATATAAACCCCATTATAGATTCGAATCCAGAAATAAAAATTGCTGTTATCGATAAAGACGAACCGGGTGGGATCTGTCTTACCAAGGGATGCATTCCTTCAAAAATTTTGCTTTTATCCTGCGGAACTTATCAGAGAACTGGGAACAACATCTCTTTTTGGAATAAAGGCTGAAATAAGGGATATTGATTTCATTGCAATCATGGAAAGAATGCGAAGGATTACAAGAGAAAATATAGAAGCGGTTCTGGAGGGGGGGACTGGAAACCCGAATATTGACTACTACCATGAAAGTGCAGAGTTTACGTCTCCTTATACCTTAAAAGTAGGCGACAAAAAGCTTTACTCAAAAATGATATTCCTATGCACTGGTTCAAAACCTGCCATCTCGCCTGTTAAAAGGCTTGAAGAGGCTGGTTATCTAACAAGCGACACTGTGCTCCAACTTAATGAATGTCCCCGAAGTCTAGCCATTCTTGGTGGGAGTTATATTGCAGCCGAGTATGGGCATTTTTTCTCTGCTATGGGAGCAGAAGTCACTGTAATTGGAAGAAATCCCATTTTTCTCCCTCAAGAAGAGCCAGAAATATCCAAACTTGCTAGGTTAAAAATGTCGGAATATATGAAGATCCTTACAAACTATGAGGCTATAGCAGTTAGAAAGGAAGGTAACAGGCAGAAGACCATAGTTGCAAAGGAAAACAATTCAGGAGACGAAGTAACGATTGCTGTAGATGAGATCCTCGTAGCAACTGGAAGAGTTCCGAATACCGATATTCTTCATCCGGAAAGGGGCGAAATCAAAACAAATGCACAGGGCTGGATTCTGGTGAATGAGTATCTCGAGACATCTCAGCCAAATGTCTGGGCTTTTGGCTACGCAACCGGGAAATATCTGCTCAAGCACGTTGGAAACTATGAATCCAGGATAGTTTACCTGAATGCTATCATGAAAGAAAAAGTGAAGACAGACTACCACGCTGTACCACATGCCGTGTTTTCTTATCCTGAAATTGCCGGAGTAGGTATGGGGGAGAAGGAAGCTGTGGAAAAGTAGGGGGAGGATAGGGTGAGCGTAGGCCTCAAATTCTTTGAAGATACTGCAAAGGGGACAGCTTTGAAAATTAAGGATTACTTTGTAAAAGTAATTCTGAATGTAGAGGGGAAACAAATTCTCGGTGCCATATTATAGGACCTCATGCCTCAGTCTTGATCCACCAGATAATTCCTCTCATGTATACGGAATCAAGAAGTATGGAATTAATAATGCGCAGTATGGATATTCACCCTTCCCTGAGTGAAGTTGTAACCCAAGCCTTCTATTCCCAGCTACCACCGGAACAGTACCATCACTTCATGAAACGTCTGGGACTTGAGGACTGAAAAACTTTTGCTGGAAGAACGGGGAAATTCTGCTGCTTGCAAAGTATAGAATAAGGAATAGAAGAAAATAAGTGAGTATGCAACTGGAAGATGTAAAAAACCGAAAAGAAAGAAAATCTTCTGGCTTGCTGAACCTCTCAAAATTCAGATACAGGAACGATCACAATGTTGATCTACTTTATGCACAATTGTAGCAATCTGATTTCAAGTATGGAATCACAGGGGAAGAAGAAGATTCTTTTTCTGTGCACACCATAACTCAGCCAGGTCCCAGATGGCTGAAGGTCTTTTAAGAGCTATTTATGGAGATCGATACGAGGCTTACAGTGCCGGAGTTGAGACCACAACTGTTAATCCTCACGCTATTGTAGTCATGAAGGAAATAGGTATCGATATATCTAGTCAGCATTCAAAAACTCCCCAAGAATTTCAGGATATCATATTTGACCTGGCGGTCACGGTCTGCGATCGGGCTAAAGTGGGCCTGTCCCATCTGCAGCACAAATTTGGAGCTCCCGAATCAGTTTCCCAAAGCAAGAGAAGTCATTCACGAAAGTTTTGAGGACCCTGCCGCTGCAGTAGGATCGGAGGAAGAGAAACTCAAGGTCTTCCGGCGGGTCAGAGATGAGATAAAAGACTGGATCTCTCAGACATTCGGGAAATGATGCAAGTGCATTTTTCAGGATTCTTTTTGATAGATTTCATAATGCCATAAGTACTTATTTTTTACTTTTCTTTAGGCAGCATTGTAACCTTTCACAACCTTGTAACCAGTCGTAAAATATTTCTTTATCCAGTAGATTGCCACATTCATAAGTCCAATCATAACTGGGACTTCATTCTCTACACTCTTGTGTAAGTTTCGGAAGATGCAGCAGTATAATTTTTGAGAAATGTGCTGCATCTTTTGCTTTTTTATCGCTTGATTTAGTGGTGGTATTTATTGTCATGTGGCCTCATGATCAGAATTTCAGCCATTACTCTCAAAATTAGTCCTAAAATAGATTTTATGTTCCATATTTAAAATTAAGGCTTGATTAACCTGTAAAATTTAATCATAAAACGCACTAAAAGGAAGTGTGCATAATTTTCTGTAAAATTCAAATCTACAGCGATTATAGCTAGAAAAAAGCTATACTTTAGGTTCTACGCCAAGATAGTGAATTTTAAGCATTCATGATTCAGGCCCTAGTAAGTAAAGGCACCAGAACTAAATACAGAAATTAGCACGAAAGATTAATACAGGATATCGCGAAGAAAAAAATAGAGGTAAATTGAAATCCTCCATAATGTGTTTTCGTTCCGATAATACTTTTTCAAATATTAATTTTGGGTTTTTCATAACCTATTAAGATCTTGATGACCTGTAACCTTGGTTATTCAAAAAGAATGGAATGTTTCTCTTTTAGTGATTTAAGGATATCTCCATTTAATTTTGTATTACAAAGTGTTTTCACTTTAGAAAGCTGATCAAATGATAAATAGTGAGCACCACTAAGGTTAGCTCCTTCAAAGTTAGCTCCTTCAAGGTTAGCTCCTTCAAGGTTAGCCCATCTAAGGTTAGCTCCTTGAAGGTTAGCCCCTGCGAGATTAGCCCATTCAAGGTTAGCCCCTGTAAAGTTAGCT
>Ga0326728_10027029_pt1 | contig 10081 bp, 8 predicted proteins | sample MB3enrmetagenome_FD_207602 | JGI IMG/M metagenome (GOLD analysis project Ga0326728, IMG submission 207602) | Lab enriched peat soil microbial communities from McLean, Ithaca, NY, United States - MB31MN | ecosystem: Environmental > Terrestrial > Soil > Wetlands > Peat | place: USA: New York... | reverse complement strand
GCAAAGCCGTGGGCCCCCTATCGCTCGATTGCGTGCTGGTATCTGTGGCAGAGTCTGGATGTGGAGACGATGGAAAAAGATTGAGACATTGAGTCATTGAATCATTGAATCATTGACCCAACGTCTCAATGATTCAATGACTGATGAGGCGTATGCCTTGCGTAATACGCTGTGTCCTACGACCCGCAACCCTGCCGCTCGCCAGGCGGTCATGATGCGATCGGTCTTGTTGGATATCATGAAGTGCAAGCAATGTTAGTGTTCACCTAGCGTGAAGATCACCGTCACTAACGTTTCCATGGCCACGGCATTTCCGTTCAGCAGGTACGGCCGGTATTTCCATTGCTTCACCGCATCCAACGCGGCCGGAGCCAGCATTGGATGCCCCGAGACAAGTTCGAGGCTGACGACGTCGCCCGTCTCGTTGATCACTGCTTTCATCACTACGCTCCCTTGTATCTGCGCACTCCTCGCCAATGGCGGGTAAATGGGTGGCACCTTGCTAATCAGGAGCCCCGTAGCGACGCCCTGAGAAACGCGCACTCTTTGTCCAGGCAGCGATGTTCCAGAAGTAGCGTTGCTCTGCGGAGGAGCGCCAGCCAAACGAATGCTAGTGGCAGAAACTTTCTCCTCCACGACCTCGCCGCTGGTCAGACAGGTGGCCGCCTTCCCATCGGCGGATGCACGCACCGTGCCACTCTCGTCTGAACAGAACGCGCGCTGACCCGAGCCCGACGTCTCGGGCTCAGCCACTATGCGATAGTGAGACGCATCGCACTCCGAAATGGCGAAGGCGTAGCCGTTCTTCTTGCCGTCGGCTAACTGCGCATCATAAAGGTAAATACGCTTTGTGGCGCCCGCTTCTTTGCCCGTTCTTCCCAGTGCGGAAAGCGTGCAGGCAAAACCGCCTTCCGCGGATCGGTACGAATTTTCGGCAGCGATCGCCATGCGCATTGACATGAGCGCCATCTGCTCATTCTGGCGAAACTCGCGTTCTTCCAAGCCCTTCAGGAAAACCGGATCGGCAAGGGGAAACCGCACCCTCGCGCTAACTTCATTCAAGCGCCAGACCTCGGATTCCATCTTCATTAAAAAGTTGAAGCGAAGCATGAAGGGAAGAAGAGTTTCCTCTTTTCCGCCGTGAAACATGTGCAGCGCGAGTTCGATCCGATCTTCGTCGCCAGCTAGGTCGTCCCGCTCGACTGTGATTTCCATTCTTTCGAAGCTTCCGCCGGCGGGTTCCTGGGTGGTCAATAAGGTTGAGCCAGTGTCGAAGGTCTCGAGTTTTGCTCCTCCGGCCTCGGCTCGCGTAGCCAGCATGGAGAGTATCCCTGTACCACTCTGGCCATTCGCTCCTCCGAGTTTCTCGTAAGTTTGCCGGGTAACATCGGAAAGATGTTTTTCGAAATGTCCTGGTGCATGCCCAAAAAGCATTTCGATCAGCGCCTGCCGCGCAGTCTGCGCGGGAGCCGCCTGCGACGGCGCATTTTGTGCGCCAACCGAAGATGAAACCACTATAGCGAGTGCAAAGGCAATACCCGATAAAAGGCGCATTTCAAGTCCTCCCAGAATCGAAAGAGTGAGCTTAACAGAATAGCTACAATGAATGGCTAAGATGTTTTCCACACTCGACGATTGAACCAATACCTCAATGTCTCAATGCCTCAATAAAAAACCCTCTCGACCCAGCCGAGAGGGTTTGCGAACTGGCCCAAGAAATATTATGCCGCGCGCACGACGTTGCTCGCCTGGAAGCCCTTAGGGCCTTGGAGCAAATCGAACTCGACAGTCTCGCCTTCGTTCAGCGAGCGATAGCCGTCCGCCTGGATGGCCGAGAAGTGCACGAACACATCCTCGCCCGTGGAGCGCTGAATAAAACCGTATCCCTTCGCCCCGTTGAACCACTTCACCGTACCCTTCTCTCTCACAAAAAGCTCCTTTCGCCTCATCGAAGAATGATTTCCGCCGCCGCTTGCCGGTGTGCCCGAAGCACCGGATTCATCGACAAGGACGGCAAGAATTCTTACTGGCGTCGCCGCGCGCGCGGGCGATACCGCGAAAACGAAACGGCTCCTCTGCATTTCGTCGAACGGTTGCCCGCGACGAAAAACGGAGGAGCCGCGAATACGAAGGCGCGATATCCGACTGCCGGCACAGAAACGTCAATCCTGCTATGCGCTCGCCCACCGTGTCCGGGAGACGAGCAGGAAATAATAGCAGGAAGATTGCCGTTGGCAAGGGGAAAAATTCACTCCCGCGGCTGAGACGGGGCAAGCCCCGTCTCTACAGGGTGGTTTCGCGTCCCGCCTCGACGGAATAGCGCGAGTATTTGATAATATTTGAGAAGCCAGTGTCTTCCATCACTCCCATCCGGCCTTCCAGCAAAACGGGCGCATCCGAGTATCGTGCCGCTCCGGCCGAAGGCGTTGTCCGCTACACCGCGCGCTATCTGCTCCGCACCGAGGTGCACACCTTCGCCTTCTCCGTCGCCGCCAACGCCATTCTGTCGTTCTTTCCGTTTCTGCTGTTGCTGATGACGCTGGTCCGCTACGTCTTTCATTCGCAACTGATGTATGACATAGTCGAACGCCTGTTGCGCGATTCGCTCCCGGCCGGACAGGAATTCGTCATCCGCAACCTCAATGCGATGGTGGGCGCGCACCATCGCGCGCAAGTGTTCTCGCTGGTCATGCTGCTGATTACTTCCACCGGAGTTTTTCTGCCCCTCGAAGTTGCGCTCAACCGCATCTGGGGATTTCGCAACAACCGCTCTTACCTGGGCAATCAGTCGATGGCGCTCGGCCTGGCGTTTGCCTGCGGATCGCTCGCCTTGCTCTCGGTGGGACTGACCGCCGGAAACGTCGCCATCGTGCAAAGCGCGCTCCACGGCTATGGCGCTTGGTATGTGGAACTGGTGGAGTTCGTGACCATGAAGGTCTTTGCCATCGGAGCCAGCATCGCGATCTTCTTTCTCATCTATTGGCTGTTGCCCAACGGCAAGGTGCCGGCCCAGGCCGTGCTCCCGGCGGCGGTACTCATGGGATTGCTTTCCGAGGTCCTGAAATACCTTTATATCTTCGCCCTGCCCCGCCTCAATTTCGCGGAAGTGTACGGGCCCTTCGCCATCTCCGTCAGCCTGATGTTCTGGGCGTTCCTCTCGGGAATGCTGCTGCTCACCGGCGCCCATCTTTCGGCGCGAAGAATTTTGCCGAATGTGTGACTTGGCAATTTGTAATTGGTAATTTGATACTGTACCCCGCCCGCGTAGGGACAGCCGCCCTCGGCTGTCCAAACCGAGCGCAGCTCGGCTTCCATTCGGTGGTTGTTTGCGCGAACGTCGAGATCCATGCCAGCAAAACAAAGTATAGGCAAAGAGTTATCGCAGCAACGTTGGGCTTGATGTCAAAGCTCATATAGGTTCGCCCCCGCGCTGATAACTGAGAACGATGATTTGCTCCGACTTCCAGATAAAGGAAATCTTAGACCAGAGCACAACTACTCAACTCCTGGGGACTGAGCATGCAATTAAACATCAGAATCGCCCCTAATCGTAGTAAGTCTTAACTCAGAACAGGACGCAATCCTCGTCCCCATTACTGGCCCCATAGATCATCGGTACAGATGGAATCCGCTTAATGACTCCAGTGCGCCAGTCACTGCTTCGACCTGTTCTTTTGCCTCCAATTGATGATTGCCTCCCAGACCATCGGAAAAAGCAAAGCGAACAAAAGCCCTGTTATAATGCCGTCCATCGCCCGAGAAGCCACGCCGTGCCACCCACCGATCCCTCCCACGGGTTTTCTAGCAACCAATTCTGCAACCGTCCTCAGGGTGAAATACACAATTACGAATGTGTAGAATAGTTTCCATCTGAGTTTCCATCTGGACAACTTGTTCTTGGTGCTGCTCGTTTCGCTTGGTAACATGTTCATAAACCCTCACGGTGTTTACAGCAATCCTGGATTCGCTCTATTGCCCCGTCCCGCGGCCGTTTCCGCCGCCGTTCGCAGGATGGCCGGTCATCTCCAGCCCGGACTTCGCCGCAGCTTCCAGCACCTCATTCCAAAATGAAGTCTTTGGATCGACCGCGGCCACGCCGATCTGGCCTTCCGCCGGAGTGTCTTCTTCCCCCACCCAGGTGACGCGAAACCGCTCCTTCTTGTGCAAGCGCGCGAGAGAGATGGTGTCGCCCGGTTCCAACAATCCGTGGATGCCCTCGAGCATCGCTCCGCGCCGGCTGATATTCACCGTCATCACTCTCTGGTCCAGGGGACGGCCGCTGACGTCGGTCCCGGTCAGCAGCACCGGCAACGCGATATCCATTCGCGCTTCGCTGCGTTTGCCGAGACGCTGCCGGCGCAGATCGTCGAGAAAACGCTCCGCCGGCAGCGCCGCCCCTTGGCACACCAACTCCAGCAGCGGGTCGATGGATTCGCCGTCCGGTTCCTCGTCGAGCGCCGCGCCGGGCGCGGGATTCGATGTCGCGTGCTGTCCTTCTTTGCGCCCCACGAAAATTTTCGGGACCTCGCGATTGCTCATCAGCCGGTCGATCAGTTCCTCGACCTTTGCCCGTGGATCTTCGCCCCGCGCCCGCGTGAATTCGACTCCCATGCCCGTTTGCGCGTGTGACACGCGCACCACCCCATCCAGCAAACACTCCGTGTCCGCAGCCCGTACGCTCAGCAATACCGGAGTCTCGGCGGGAAATGGCGCAGCCGTCTCCAGGTAGCAGGCGCCCGCGCTGATATCGGTCAGGCGCCAGCGCCGGGAATGTGCCGCTTTGGCCGCCGCGCCCGGCGCTGGTTCTATCCGCGGTTTTTGCGAATGCTCGGCCCGCGCCGGCTCCGCCGCGGCCTCCTCGATCTTCCAATCCGAAGGTGCGTACTCGATTCCCCAGAAATTGCCCGGAATGTCGAGTTCGAGGCCGATCAGCCAGGTCTCGGGATCGCCGCCCAGCGGCACCACCTCCGAAACCCGCGCCGTAGTGTGCCGTTTCGCCGAAACGATTTCCAGCCGCACCTGAATGCCGTGCGCGATCTCGCGCGCCACGATCAGTCCGCATCCATGCGCGTTGACCAGCGTGGTATTGCACGGCTCGGAAAATGGCTGGGCAGGGTCGAGGCTGGTCACGAGCACCGGAACCTCCAGCGGCAGCCGTGTGCTGCGCCGAATCGCGTGCTGTGCTTTTTCCGAAGGGCCCATAAGGGTAGCAGGCGGAAAATTCTCCAGCCTGGAAACGCCGTCTTGCGAACCATCGCCAGCATTTCCGGCAATCATGGTTCACGCACCATGCTAGATCACAAGCCCGCCGTAGGCACGCATTTTCACCACCCCAGTTTCCAGTTAGACACTAGGCGCAACTCCGGCGTCTAACCCGCCTTGATTGCCGTATCGGGCGCCTGAAAAGCGATCTTGTTGTGACTGCCGTCGCAGAAGGGCCGGTTGGCGGAAGCGCCACAGCGGCAGAGGCCAAACGCCGTCTTGCCCGCCAGGTCGTATTTGTTGCCGTCGGCGTCCACCAATTCTAGAACTCCGTTGGGATCGTCCACTTTCAAAGAACCGTTTTTTCGTACCGTTATTGTAACTTGCGCCATGTCGCCTCCAGTGAAATTGAATCGCTCTCAAATTATCGCAGGACGAAAAAATCGCCAGGAAACAGTTGTCAGTACCCAGTAGCCAGTCAAGCAAAAATGGATGGCAGAATCCAACTGGCAACTAGCAACTGGCTACTGGCTATTGAGTTTCTCCAGATGCCGGAACCCGCTGGTGGCGTAGAACATTGCTACGGTGATGGTCCCGTTGTAGGCCATGTGGATGAGGACACCGGCGGCCACGGAGTTTTTCCGGGCACGCACCATCGTCAAGACTACGCCGACCAGAAAGATGACCAGCACCGGCCCCCAGGCAAAACTCAGTTGCGCGCCGTGCAGCAGCGCGAAGCCCACCGCGGTCAGGAAAACCGCAATCGGCAAGCCGAGCCGTCGCGCCAACACGGGATACAGAAAGGCGCGAAAAAACAGCTCTTCCATCAGAGGCGCAAGCGTGACGCTGAGAATGCTGAGTGCCCAGGCTTCGGCGGGCGTCCGGAAAAAATTGTCGATCGGCAGCTCTTTCGGAATCGGCAAAAAATGCGCCAGACCTTGCAGTCCCAACGAAAGCGCTATGCCCAGCAATACGTAAACCCCAATGCTCGAAGGCCAGTTCCAGTGGATCGCCGCCAGAAAATCCCGCCGCCCGCGCTCCCGCGTCACCAGCACATACATATAAACAAGGATGAGCAGATACGCCAGGGCTTGTCCGGCCACGGCGACGAGAGGGAAGCGCGCGATTTCTCCCAGCCGCGTATGTGGATACACCAGCCAGCGCGCGACGAGCAGCACGGCGAACACACCGGCAAAGAGCGCAACCACGCTGAGGAACACGAGCCGGAGAACGTCCCAGCCATTCCAGGCGGGATCGGGTGGTATAGCGGGGACGAAGTCGGCGAGTTGGCAGTTTGAAAGATGACTGGCGGCTGATACGAATCCAGATTTGCTTTGACCACCGGCTTCTGCCGAGCTGCGCTCGGCTTGGACGGGCGCGGCATCCGTAGGCTTCGGCGTCGGACTCTCGGGCACATCGTCAGGAGAAAAGTTCACGCAAGTTCCTCTGTGCCGGTGGGCGCGAGCGCGCTATTTGCCGAGCTATGCTTTGCTGCTCCATCTCTTGCCAAACCATTTTTCTCCGGTCTATTTTTCTCCGAGCCATTGAAATACGCGGCGAGCGCTTGTCCAGTGTATGACTTTTTCGTGCGCGCAACTTGTTCGGGCGTGCCCTGGGCGACAATGCGGCCACCTTCTTCCCCGCCTTCGGGACCAAGATCGACGATCCAATCCGCATTGCGGACCACGTCCAGGTTGTGCTCGATGATGATGACCGTGTTTCCCAGATCGGTGAGACGGTGCAGTACGTCGAGCAACTTGCGCACATCGTCGAAGTGCAATCCCGTGGTCGGCTCATCCAGCAGGTAAAGAGTTTTGCCGGTTTGGCGCTTGCCAAGTTCGCGGGCCAGCTTGATGCGCTGCGCTTCTCCGCCCGAAAGCGTGACCGAAGATTGGCCAAGATGAACGTATCCCAGGCCAACGTCAACCAGCGTTTGCAGCTTTTGCTTGACCTGAGGAATGTTTTCGAGAATCTGCAACACGTCCGATACCGGCGTTTCCAGAAGATCGGCGATGGAAGTGCCGTTGTAGTGTACCGACAACGTTTCGTGGTTGTAGCGGCGTCCGCCGCAGATTTCGCACTGCACATAAACGTCGGGCAGAAAGTTCATTTCGATGCGGCGCTGGCCTCCGCCCTGGCAAGCCTCGCAGCGTCCGCCCGAAACGTTGAACGAAAAGCGCCCGGGCTTGTAGCCGCGCTCGCGCGATTCCGGCAGCATGGCGTAGAGGTCGCGAATCGCCGCGAAGATCCCGGTGTAAGTTGCGGGATTGGAGCGCGGTGTGCGTCCGATCGGCGACTGGTCGATGCGAATCACCTTGTCGATCAGTTCCGCTCCCGAGATGGCTTTGTGCGCGCCTGGTTCTTCGCGCGAACGATACAGCTGCTTGGCCAGCGCGCGATACAAGATGTCGTTCACCAGCGTCGATTTGCCCGAGCCGGAAACGCCCGTCACCACCGTCATCACGCCCAGCGGAAAAACCACGTCGAGATTCTTGAGGTTGTTCGCGCGCGCGCCCAACACGGTAATGGCCTTGCCATTCGGGCTGCGGCGCTCGTCAAGCATGGCGATGCGCTGGCGTCCGGAAATGTACGCGCCGGTGAGCGAGGCGGGCGAGCCCATGATTTCTCCGGGCGTTCCGCTCGCCACCAACTCGCCGCCATGACGCCCCGCTCCGGGTCCAAGGTCGATCACATAATCTGCGCGCCGTATCGTTTCTTCGTCGTGCTCAACCACCAGCACCGTATTGCCGAGGTCGCGCAAGTTTTCCAACGCGGCCAGCAGCCGCCCGTTGTCGCGGTGGTGCAATCCGATGGATGGCTCGTCGAGAACGTAGAGCACGCCCCGCAGCTTCGATCCGATTTGCGTGGCTAGCCGGATGCGCTGGCCTTCTCCGCCCGAAAGCGTTGCCGCCGAGCGCCCCAGCGACAGGTAGCCGAGTCCGACGTTGTCGAGAAATTCCAGCCGTTCCGTGATTTCATGCGCGATGCGTCCGGCAATGATCAGGTCCCTGCCCGTCAGTCGTAGGCTGCGGGCCGCATCGAGCGCCCGCGCAATCGGCAGGCTGGTGAATTCGGCAATCGACATGCCGTTGGTTTTGACCGCCAAACTTTCCGGACGCAAGCGCTGGCCGTGGCACACGAAACATTCCGTGGCCGACATGAAATCGAGCAGATATTCGCGATACGTATCCGAGGTCGAGGCTTCGAGATTCTGCTTGAGATGGCCAAGAATCCCAAGAAATCCCGTCCTTTTTTCGCTCTGGCCTGCGCGCTGCGGCTCGCCGTTCAGCAGCAGGTTCTGGATCTTGTCGGGAAATTTTTCAAACGGCGTCGTCAGGTCGAAGCCGTAAGCCTGGACAAGCAACTGCAAGCTGCGCATAAGGTTTTGCGATGATGAACCGGGCCCCAGGCCGCCATCGAGCAGCGGCTTCGACCAATCCACAATCACCTTGGCGGGATCGAGATCGTAGCGGCTGCCCAGGCCGTGGCACTCCGGGCAAGCTCCGTAGGAGCTGTTGAACGAGAACGAACGCGGCTCCAGTTGCGGAACGCTGATGCCGCAGTCGGGGCAGGCCAGACGCGAGGAATAAAGTGTCTCTTCTCCATTGACGACGGCGACCAGCACCAGCCCGCCGCCCAGTTTTATAGCCAGCCCCACCGAGAGTTCCAGCCGGTGTTCGATTCCGGGCTTCACCAGCAAGCGGTCCACGACGACTTCGAGGGTGTGGTTCTTGCGCTTGTCGAGCGCCAGGTCGTCCTCAAGATTGACCAGTTCGCCATCGACGCGGGCGCGCGAGAAGCCGTGCTGCACCAGCTTCTCCATCTCTTTTTTGAATTCGCCTTTGCGCCCGCGAACAATGGGCGCCATGATCATCACGCGGTCGTCGGGCGTCAGCGCCATGACGCGCTCCACGATCTGCTCGGCGGACTGCCGGGTGATGGGCTTGGCGCAATTCGGGCAATGCGGCACTCCGATCGAAGAGTAGAGCAGCCGCAGGTAATCGTAGATCTCGGTGATCGTGCCAACCGTCGAGCGCGGACTCCGGCTGGTGGTTTTCTGCTCGATCGAAATCGCCGGGCTTAGGCCATCGATGGAGTCCACGTCCGGCCGCTCCATCTGGTCGAGAAACTGCCGCGCATACGCCGAGAGTGTCTCCACGTAGCGCCGCTGCCCTTCGGCGTAAATCGTATCGAAGGCGAGCGATGATTTGCCCGAACCGCTCAAGCCCGTGATGACCGTCAAAGTATTACGCGGAATCTCGACGTCAATATTCTTCAGGTTGTGCTGGCGCGCACCGCGCACTGAAATCCTGGTAATACCCATTGGTCGCAATCTTTGTGCACTTCCGTAATGTGGACGAGCCCCAGGGGAATGTCGATAGTAGAGATACGCAGTTCGACTCCCGTATCTTATTTGTTAACAGCGCCGGGGGTCAAATGCGGATAGAGTGAAACCATTCGCAGCCGCGCAATTGCTCGCGCGATCAAAAGCGTGGCTGCCAGCAAGGGTCAGTACAGTGAGCGCACTTTCCGTAGCATTTTTGGTCAGCGGCACCGCAATCTTGAGTGTAATTCTGGGCGTTTTAGGCGCCTATTTCGCAATTACCGGCATATTGGCCGCCGTCAACCCTGCGCGGTCCTTCCATCCGTTGGCCGCCTTGATACCCCATCAAAGCCACGCCAGCGGCGACTAGTACCGTGACCGCATGATTTATACTGCTTGACTGCCGAGCGTAGCGCCGCCGTCCCGGCGGCTGTCCGGCGGGCGTCTTCGCCCGCCGCGCCGAGGGCGAGACGCCCTCGGGACAGCCGGCAAGATGACGGCGCTACTTGTTTTCCACGCCGTAATCATCATGCGGTCACGGTACTAGCGCAAATT
>Ga0326728_10027027_pt1 | contig 10082 bp, 6 predicted proteins | sample MB3enrmetagenome_FD_207602 | JGI IMG/M metagenome (GOLD analysis project Ga0326728, IMG submission 207602) | Lab enriched peat soil microbial communities from McLean, Ithaca, NY, United States - MB31MN | ecosystem: Environmental > Terrestrial > Soil > Wetlands > Peat | place: USA: New York... | reverse complement strand
TGGCGAGGAAGTACCGCCCCGCCGAGGCGCAGGGCAGATAAGCGGAAGTAGCGCGACCTTGAGGTCAGCACTCCCCCACCGCCTCATGGCGATGTCGAACAAGGTGCCGGCCTCAAGGTCGGCTCTACGATACCCTGGCGGCTCCGCCGCGCTGCTTTGCCTTCCTTCTGCCCCCGCGGGCTAGGATGCTTTTGCGGTAGCCTCGATTCCTTCTTGACACGAGTTGCATGATGCGTTATTATCCGGGTGACACCGGGTGTGCGGCCGGCGATTCGCGCCTCTCGACGATCCCCGCGCGAGGGCAGAAAGTCGCGAGTCGTCAGTGAGTGTCCTAGCATGGAGCGCGAGAGAATGACCACCGAGACGCGAAGGCCCCAAGGTGGGGCCTTCCAGTCGCGGATGCTTAACATTCTGGCTTGGTGCCTTGGGCGGCGGTTGCTCCCCGTCTGACCGGCGAGAAGGCCGCTGGCTGATCCCCCCGCGAACTCTGGTATGTTCATGAAAAAGCAGCAGATTAGTAGAGATTTGGGAGAATTGCGGTGGGTTCATCCAGTGGCCAAGTCATTGAAATCAAAGAGCAAGTTGTCTTGCCATTCAACGGGGACATAAAGAGATGTTAAAAATGAAGAGTGCTCTGGATGAGTTATTGAAAACAAAGGGGCAAAAAAAGTGGTCTGGATGAGTTGATGAAAACAAGGCAGTTACCGCTTTTTACGGATGAGTTATTGAAAAGAAAGGGTTAAGCCGTTGGTAGAGCAGATGATGAAGTCTGAATTACCACTTCCAAAGTCGGCTCGCTGGGCCGAAGAGTTTTGAGTTGTTTCAAATTAAAACGCCCGGACAGGTCGTAAAGCCTTATAATGCCTCCCCCCTCAGGGCGGCTCGGTCGGAATGCCTCGAAGCGCGGCGCCTTATGCATCTGGCCAGCACGATGCCGGTGCTACGCGAGGGGATGGCAGCATTCTGTTGGGTTGAAACAAGGCAAGACCGATGAGTGAAACCTTACCATTCTGGCTGGCATTGACGCGGATTGAAGGGCTGGGAATTCGCGGCTGCCACAAGCTCATCGAGCATTTCGGCTCGCCGCAGGCGGCCTACATGGCGTCTCTGACCGAACTGGAGAGCAGTGGAGTTCCGGCGCGGGTGGCGCAGGCTATTTTTGCGCAAGCTGCCCTGAAAGAAGCCGAAAAGGAGGTGCAGGAGGTCTCCAAGGCTGACTGTGAGCTGATTGCCTTTGACAGCGAGGCCTATCCTCCCCTGCTCAAGCAGATTCCTGATGCGCCCCTGCTGCTCTATGTGCGGGGTGACGCGAAGGTCCTCGCGCAGTATGCGGTGGCCATCGTGGGGTCGCGCCGCCCCAGCGCCTATGGCAGTTCCGTGGCGCACCGGCTGGGCCACGATTTGGCAATGCGCCAACTGGTGGTGACCAGCGGCCTCGCCCGCGGCGTGGATTCCTGCGCCCACCGGGGAGCGCTCGAAGCCCAGGGCAAGACCGTGGCCGTGCTCGGTTCCGGCATTGACGTTATCTATCCCCGCGAAAACAAGAAGCTGGCGGATCAGGTGGCAAAGTCCGGCGCGGTGATTTCAGAATTTCCCCTGGGCACGGGGCCGACCCCGGAAAACTTTCCCATCCGCAACCGCATCATCAGCGGACTGTCGCTCGGGGTGGTGGTGGTGGAGGCGGCGGAGTACAGCGGCTCGCTGATTACGGCGCGCCTGGCGGTGGAGCAGAACCGCGAAGTCTTTGCCGTGCCCGGAAATATAACTTCCGCCCAAAGCTTCGGCCCCAATCATCTCATCAAGCAGGGGGCAAAGCTGGTGGACCAGTGGATGGATGTAATCGAAGAATTTCCGCCCGAGGTCCGCATGCAGCTCCTGCCTCCCCTGGACGCTTCCGAAGGAGAGCCGATGGGCGCGCAGGCCGCCACCCTCTTTGAGGCATCGCTCACGCCCGATCAGAAGGCCGTGTTCGAAGTTTTGCGGCCTGACCAGACGTCTTTTGTGGATGATATTGTGGGCGCCGCGAAGGTTCCCCACCCGCGGGTTCTGGCGGCGCTCCTCGAATTGGAAATGAACGGATTGATCCGGCAGTTGCCGGGAAAGAATTTTATCCGTAAACTGTAGGGCAGGGAATCATCGTGACAAGTTGAAGCATCGAATGCACGCTGAAGGATGGAGCGTGAGATAGCACGGAATTCTTATTACGTTGTCGAAAGGATCGAAGCTGATAGCTGACGGTTGACCGCTGGCGGCTGAAAGCTCCTAATACGCACTTATGAGTAAATCGCTGGTTATCGTGGAATCGCCTGCCAAGGCGAAAACCATTAATAAATATCTCGGATCGGACTACCTGGTGAAGGCTTCCATGGGGCACATCATGGACCTTCCCAAAAAGGAGTTGGGGGTGGACGTGGAGCACGGCTTCCGGCCCACCTACATCTCCATTCCCTCGCGCAAGGAGGTCATTGCCGACCTCAAGTCGGCGGCAAAAAAGGCCGATGCCGTGTACCTCGCTGCTGACCCGGATCGCGAGGGGGAGGCCATCTGCCAGCACCTTCACGACCTGCTGAATTCGAGCAAGACAACCTTCCACCGCGTCCTCTTCAACGAAATCACCCGCGACGCGGTGCGGGAGGCGTTCGAGCACCCCAAGGGAATCGATACCCACCTGGTGGACGCGCAACAGGCCCGCCGCATCCTGGACCGCCTAGTGGGTTACCAGGTCAGCCCGCTGCTTTGGGACAAGGTGCGGCGCGGAATCTCCGCCGGGCGCGTGCAGACCGTGGCGCTGCGGCTGATTGTGGAACGCGAGCGGGAAATCCAGGCCTTCCTGAAGCAGGAATATTGGACCATCACCGCCCACGTGGAGGGCGGGCATCCCCCGGTGTTTGACGCGCGCCTGGTGAAATACCAGGGAAAAGACCTGGAGATTCCCGATCAGGCGGCGGCTGACCGCATTACCGCCGAGATCAAGGCCGCCCCACTGGTGGTGCAGTCCGTCACCACCCGGGAGAAGCGGAAATTCCCCGTGCCTCCGTTTATCACCAGCAAGCTTCAGCAGGAAGCCGTGCGCAAGCTGCGCTTTTACGCCAAGAAAACCATGATGGTGGCGCAGCACCTTTATGAGGGCGTGGAATTGGGCGAGGAAGGCGCTGTCGGCCTCATTACCTACATGCGCACCGATTCCACCCGCGTCTCGGAAGGCGCGCTCACGGCGGTGCGCGGTTACATCCAGAAGACTTTCGGGAACGATTATCTGCCCGCCGAAGCCATCCATTACCGCAGCAAGAAAGGCGCCCAGGACGCGCACGAGGCCATCCGGCCCACCGACGTCCTGCGCACCCCCGACTCCCTGCGCAAGGTGCTGGGCCCCGATGAGTACAAACTCTACAAGCTGATCTGGCAGCGCTTTGTGGCCTCGCAGATGACCCCCGCGGTCTTCGACCAGACCACCATTGACATCGCGGCAGGCGATTACACCCTGCGCGCCACCGGCTCCGTGGAAAAGTTCAGCGGGTTCCGCAAGGTTTACGAGGAGGGCAAGGACGAAAAGGCGGAGATGGAAGAGGACGAGGAGCTGAAGCTGCGCCTGCCGCAAGTGGTCGAGGGTGAGCCCCTGAAGTTGCACAAATTGCTGCCGGAGCAGCACTTCACGGAGCCGCCGCCGCGCTTTAATGAAGCCACGCTGGTGAAAACCCTGGAGGAAAAGGGCATCGGGCGGCCTTCCACTTACGCCAGCATTCTTTCCGTCATCCAGAATCGCGAGTACGTGGAAAAGCACCAGGGACGCTTCTATCCCACCGAACTCGGCATGCTGGTGAGCGACATGCTGGTGAAAAACTTCAACGATATATTCGACGTCGCTTACACGGCGCGCATGGAAGAGGAGTTGGACGAGGTTGAGGACGGGAAGCTTTCCTGGACCGATGCTCTGGGTGAGTTTTACACCAAGTTCAAGAAGGATCTGCGCCTGGCTGAGCGCGATATGGTGGACATCAAGGGCGAAGGCATTCCCACCGACGTCAAGTGTGAGAAGTGCGGCAAGCCCATGGTGATCCGCCTGGGCCGCAACGGGCAGTTTATGGCCTGCACGGGTTATCCGGAGTGCGACGGCACCAGCGACCTGCCGCCCGAGCTCGCCGCCAAGTACTCGAGCGCCGGCCCGCCCGCCCCCGATGTGGCCGCGGAGAACTGCGAGAAGTGCGGCAAGCCCATGATCGTGAAGCGCGGCCGCTTTGGCTACTTCCTGGCCTGCACTGGCTACCCGGAATGCCGTAGTACTAAGAAGATTGTTATGAAGGAAGGTAATGCCACGGCGGTGGGAGACCAGCCGCTGGAGGAAAAATGCCCCGATTGCGGCAATCACCTGGTGATCAAGCACGGGCGCTTCGGGCAGTTCACGGCGTGCAGCAATTATCCTAAATGCAAATATGTGAAGCGGGAAACGCTGGGAATCCCCTGCCCGGAAAAAGGCTGCACGGGTGAGATTGTGGCGCGCCGCACGCGCTTCAAGAAGTCGTTTTACGGCTGTAGCCGCTACCCTGAATGCAAGTTCACGTCTTGGGAAAAGCCCGTCGCTGAGCCCTGCCCCAACTGCGGCTCGCCCATCCTGGTGGATAAGTTCGATAAGAAGACCGGCGAGACCATCCGCCACTGCCCTAACGAAAGCTGCAAGTATGAGCGGGCGGTGGCGTGAAAGTATTTTGGATTTTCGATTTTGGATTTTGGATTACGGCAACGATTGTAGCGCAGACCTCCGCTCGTGAGGTCTGCGGCTCTTCCCGAGCCACCTGAGCGAATCCAGCGTGGAGCAGCGTGTATTCCCGTGAATGGCGCCCCCAACCTGGGGACCGGCGTTGATCGTTGCGGAGTGCAGTTTTGGCAAGAACCGCGGACCCCAAGAGCGGGGGTCCGCGCTACTCACTACTCACTTCGTGCTTCAATCCAAAATCGCCAATCCAAAATCCAAAATTGCCCTTACTCCCCCTTCACAATTGGATAACCCTTTGCCGTCCAGTCGTCGCCCAGCCTTTGGGGGATGTCGAGCACTTTGAAGTTCGTGAATCCCATCTCCTTCAGCGCTTGAAAGGCGGGCCGAATGTTGGGGCAATTGTCCCACGGGCAGCAGCCGCAATAAATGACGATCTGCTGATTGCGGGGAAGACTCGCAACGAGCTTCTTGAGCGCTGCCAGGCCTTCGGCATTGGACGCGGCGCCCACGTATTGCGAACCGGGAATGTGTCCCATCATGTACATGGTGTGAAAGCCGACCTGAATCAGCACGATCTTTCCCGCCTTGACCGCGGGCAACTGGCTATTCAGTTGTGCTGCCGTTACCAGGTCAGAAGGGCCGATGGCAGATGTGTTGTCCGCCGCCCCAATGTTTATGCCGGCGAGCATGGTCAAGATTAAAGCGCCGATCAGGGCGCGTATTATGGACATGGTGCTTCTCCTTTCGACGGATTATTCCTCAAGACCTCTTCTGGTTCAAATTGCGCGCCAGCCAAAGCGCTCCTTCGACGGGCGGGCGTTGGAGCATTTCCACGCGCGCCTGGGGAGCAAAGCGGCGAAGATGGCGCGCAAAGGCGCGGCGGATCAGGATGCTGGACTGGAACACTCCGCCGGTGGTGACCACGGGTATAACTCGTCGCGTCCATCCGGCGCGCTTCAGCAGGGCGGCGGCGAGCTCAGCGAGGTCGCGGGCGGCGTCATCGCACAAGTGGCGCGCCACCAGGTCGCCTGCGCGGGCCGCTTCGGTCACCAGCGGAAAGAGCGCGGCCATCTGCTGCGGTTCGATTTTCCGGGAAACCACCGCGGTGATATCCGCCAGGTGCAGGTGGCGGCAAATCTGCTCCGTCAGGATGGTTTGTGGGCCGCGCCCGTCGAAGGCTTCCAGCGCCGCAGACACCGCCTTACGTCCCAGATCGTAGCCGGAGCCGCGATCGTCAAAGGGAATGCCCCACCCGCCGGCGCGCAGCACTCCGCCCTGATCGTCGCGCGCGTAAGCGATGGAGCCTGTGCCCGCAATCACGATGATGCCCGGAGCGTCGCGCACCGCGGCAGCCAGCGCGATGGCGGCGTCAGAAGTCAGCAGATGCTGGCGGGCCGGAATGTGCCGGCGCATCCAGGCAAGCAGCGGGCGTTCGAAGGCGCGCTGGCCGGCCCCCGAAATGCCCGCGCAGATGGCGTCGAGCACCGGTGGGCGCAAGGCGCGCGCGGCGCTGCGGGGGAGTCCGGCTTCCTGCCAACAGGCGCGAAAGGCCCTCAGGATTTCGTGCTCGGCAGCGGCGAGTCCAACTTTGTGAGGATTGGAGGGCCCGGATTCCGACCGCCCCAGCACTTTGCCTTCACCGTCCGCAAGCCAGGCCGAAGTCCGCGTGCCGCCACCGTCGATTCCAAGAAAGCGAGTCATAGAGCTTCGCGGCATCAGCACTCCCACCGTCGATTCCAAGAAAGCGAGTGATGGCCCGGGTCTCTCACCACGCCCAGGGGTTAATTGAAGGGCGGAGGCTTTAGCGGGCGTTTCTCACCACGCATGGCGATGTCGGAAGGGCGGAGGCTTTAGCCCCGCCGAAATCGCGGCTCCCACCCTTATTTATTCTGCTCCCCGCGCCGCGGGGCGCAGAACTTGGAAATAATCAAGATGGTCTTCGAGCGGCGGGGCTAAAGCCCCGCCCTTCCCAAATCTCATGAGAAATCCGGGCTAAAGCCCCGCCCTTCCCAAATCCCATGAGAAATCCGGCCCAAAGCCCCGCCCTTCCCAAATCTCATGCCCCAACCCGGGTCTACGGCTGAACCCTGAGAGCTTATTCCTGAACCGAGAGGGCCTGCAAGACCTCGCCCAGGGTGGTCCAACCGTTTTGGAGCAGCCACACACTGTACTGCTTCAAAGTCCTCATGCCGTTCTTGACGGCCAGCGCGGCAATCGCCTCGGAGGTTCCGCCGCCCGCCACCAGGCGGCGCAATTCGGCGTTCAGGCGCAGGACTTCGTACACGCCCACACGCCCGCGATAACCCGTTCCCGAGCACTGGTCGCAGCCCCGCTGGCGGTAAAAGGTGAACCTCCCGCCCGGATCGAGGCCCAGGTACTTGACCGAAATATCGTCCGGCGGGTAGCTTTCCCGGCAGTCCTGACAGAGGCGGCGGGTGAGGCGCTGGGCGATGACGCCGAGGGTGGAGTTCGACATCAGGAAAGGCTCCACGCCCATTTCCGCCAGGCGCGTGAAGGCCCCGGCGGCATCGTTGGAATGGAGGGTGGTGAACACCAGGCGGCCGGAGAGGGCGGCCTCGACGACGAGGTGGGCAGTTTCCTGGTCGCGGGTTTCGCCCACCAGGATGATGTCAGGGTCCTGACGCAGGAAGGCGCGCAGAATGCGGGCAAAGTCCAGGCCGATTTCCTTGCGCACCTGCACCTGATTGGCGCGCGGCAAATCGTACTCGATGGGGTCCTCGGCGGTGGAGATGTTGACGTCGGAATCGTTCAGTTCGGCCAGCGCGCTGTACAGGGTCGTGGTTTTGCCCGAGCCCGGGGGGCCGCAAACGTAGATGACTCCCGAAGGTTGCGCCATCATCTCGCGCGCGAGCTCCAGCACTTCCGGAAGGAGGATGAGCTTCGCGAGCCCCACCAGGGTGTTGGACTTGTCGAGGATGTGCATGCAGATCTTCTCGCCCCATTTGGCGGGAAGGGTGGAAACGCGAAAGTCGATGGGGCGCTCTTCCAGCCGCACGCTGAACCGGCCGTCCTGCGGCAGCCGTTTTTCCGCGACCTCGAGCTTGGCGAGGTTTTTAAAGCGCGAGATCAAGCCCATTTGGGCCTTCTTGGGAAGTACCTGCGCCACTTGCAGCGCGCCGTCGATACGGAAGCGCACGGTGAGTTCATTCTCCTGGGGCTCGACGTGAATGTCGCTGGCCCCCTTCTTCACCGCCAAGGCCAGAATGCCATTGGCCAGGCGGGTGACGGAGGCGTCTTCGTCCGCGCGCGAGAGGTCCGACGATTGCGCTGCTTCCTCCACCTCGGGGAATTTCAGCGCCTCGGATTCGAGGGACGCGATGATGCTCTCTGCCGACTCCGGGGAGGCCGGCGCAACGCCGTCCACTTTCTCCACGGTCGCCGGACTCTCTGCCCCCGCCGGGGCTTGCTCCTGCCCCGGTTTTTTCTCTTCCTTGCGCGGCAGCTCAGCCGAGGTGGACGCGAGGAAACACTTGAAATCGTCTTCGGTCGTCACCACCGGTTCGATAATCACGCCCCGAATCACCCCATGCACATCATCGAGCGCGGCCAGGTTGTTGGGGTTCACCATGGCCAGAGTCAGGCGGTTGTTCGCAAAGGCTACGGGAACGATTTGGTGCTCCTCCATCATCTGCGGCGGCAGGAGTTTGATAACCTGGGGGTCGAATTGCAGTTTGGCGAGGTTGACGTATTCGATTCCGGTTTGCTGGTCGGAGTCGTCCAGGCGCTCGGCAAGCACGCGGCTCATGGCCAGGCCAAGCTTGGAGCTGCTCAGCAACACTTCGTCAAATCCCGCTTGCTCGAGCACGGAGCAGGTGGTGGGTTCCACCGCCACCACGCTTGCCACCCGCGGCTTTCCGGTGAGCAGCGCCATCTCGCCGAAACAGGAGCCGGTTTTCAGTTCGTGCAGCAGGAAATCGATGCCGGTGTTGGGGTCCTTCTTGCGGACTTCCACCGCGCCGGAGGTGATGAAGAACATGGCATCGCCCGGGCCGCCTTCTTTCACAATGGTTTGCTGCGGGGGGTATTCGCGGGTGCGCAGACGGCTCTCAATAAGCAGGCAATCTTCGTAGGGAAGGCCGCTGAACAGGCGGATCTTTTGCAGGTAATGGTTGCGGTCAAGAGCCTGCGCGCGCTCTTCCTTGGCTCGAGCCACGACGGTCCTGCCGGATTCTGCGGCGGGACTTTCCGCCGGCGACCTCGGCGGGGAGGCGCGGCGGGCGCCCGGCCGCACCTCGTCCATGGCCACCGGCCTCTTGCCCTGCTGGCACCGTGCGTTGTACGCCGGGTCGGCCAGGCGCGCATTGTCGAGTCTCACCGGCGAACCACAACGTTTACAGAAGACAACCATTCCGCATTCTCCTCGCCACCGTCAGCCGTTGATTGTCCCCTCCCCCATCGGCGATGGGGAGGCTCAGTCCTTTGACGCGAGCCGGCAATCTAACCCCAAGGTCTGGGCTGACCCATTATACGCATGCCGACTGGGGGCGGCCAAATCCGATGGAGGCACAGTTTGAAACCCGGCGATCGTGATGGAGGGACGCCTACCAGGCGGCGCGCCGACGCCATGTTTGCGGCCGCGCTTGGCAGTAGGAACTGAAAAGGGGATCAAGGGGACTGGGCAGAGCTGGTGCGGGGCAGGCAATCGAATTTAGCGATGCGAATTTACCCACTTGAGGGCATCGGAGTGATTTTGAACCACCTTGATGTGGAGCCCCCGACTCTGTGGGACATTTTCAAGGAACTTGTCGGCCTCCCCATCTGGGCAGAGGAGCGCGATTCTATTTTCCGAGCTCAAAACTCGGCAGCATTGTACGCCCAGCAAATACATGTGCATGGCGGGAATGGTTCCTGCAACTTCGGTGATATCAAGAATTACTCCCTGGGCGCCACGCTTCTCAGTCTCTTCTTTTGCTTTGTCGAAAAGGTCGTATAGGTTGGCAAGGCTGTATTCGCCCACGGCCTTTATTGACAAGTGCGTGTCCACCTTATGAATCTGTACTTCCAAACTCATCGCACTCCTTCCGAGTCACCCGCTATCAGGATTGTCATGGGACCTCAATCCTTTAATCATGCCGCACGCAGTGAATCGGCACTATCGATAGAAATGGGTTTCTCATGTAGAACCGATGTGGGGGGAAAGTAGCGTTTTGTACTACAGGTTAATCCCAGCGCGCCTGGCAAGCATAGCGGGGCAGAGCGGCAATCCGGCATGTCAGGGCCAGCGGCGCCGGCCCCCGACCGATCGAGGTTCGGCATCGCCTCGCACGCAAGAGTATTTCCGGAAATTCAAAAATTCAGGACGTGGCAAGGCATTCCTCTGGTTGGTCGGGTTGGGGTAGTGGCACAGTTT
>Ga0326728_10027025_pt1 | contig 10083 bp, 11 predicted proteins | sample MB3enrmetagenome_FD_207602 | JGI IMG/M metagenome (GOLD analysis project Ga0326728, IMG submission 207602) | Lab enriched peat soil microbial communities from McLean, Ithaca, NY, United States - MB31MN | ecosystem: Environmental > Terrestrial > Soil > Wetlands > Peat | place: USA: New York... | reverse complement strand
AGAGAGATATCAGCCGGACAGCGAGAAACTCAAGAAGATTGTATCCAAGAAGACTAAGGCGGTTCTGGTACTGTCACCAGACAACCCGACGGGAAGAATCGTGAATGAAAATTTCGTCAAAACGCTCGTAGAGCTAGCCGAAGACTACGACTTCTGGATCATAAGCGATGAAATCTACAAACACATCATCTACGAGGGGAAGCATGTTTGGATCAGCAGTTTTCCCGGGGCTAAGGATCGTACAATCACCATCTGCAGCTTCTCCAAGGAGGCCAGCATACCCGGCTTAAGGTTGGGATACACTCTCGCTCCGAAGGAAATAATTGACTCGATGGAGAAGCTGCAGCAATACAGCACCCTCGCCCCGGAGAGCCTAGCACAATTCGCGCTCGTCAGATTCCTCAACGAAGACATGAAATCATCTTACCTCAAAGATTCTGTTCTGCCCCAATATGCAAGGAAACGTGAGCAAATGGGAAAGATGCTGGAAGCCCATCTTCCCCTCGCCCGAACGACCAAGCCGGCTGGGGCCTTCTACTACTTCGTGGACATGAGACAATACCTAACGCAAGTCCACCAAACCGATGAGGAGTTTGCGGAAGAATTGTTGAGCAAAACAGGCGTAGCGGTTATTCCCGGCCGATTCTTCGGCGACAACGGTATCGGGCACGTTAGGATGACTTTCGTAACCGAGACAGTCGAACGAATCAATGAGGGAATGGGGAAAATTGCTCAATATCTGAGTGCCACTTAACCATTCGAGGCGATCTGGTGACCATTGACGCGGCCTTTACACACTTCCCAGTACTTACCACAGGCCGATTACAACTTCGCCAAATTCAACCGACTGATGCGGAAGCGTTCTTTGCAATAAAGTCCGACCCGGAGGTTACGCACCCCTACGGGGTGGAACCCTATCAGTCACTTGATGATGCGCGAGCCATGATCCAACGATTGCAGTCTTCCTATGATCGCCGCGAATCCATATACTGGTGCATAACGCTCAAACACGAAGACGTAGTCATCGGCTCGTGTTGTTTTTGGAATTTCGAGCCGGGTTTTCGTTGTGTGGAAATTGGTTATGAGCTCAATCGTAGCTATTGGCGACAGGGGATCATGGCCGAGGCAGTATCGGCTATAATGACTTACGGATTTACCGAGCTTGGATTGCATCGCATCGAAGCAAACCCGCTAGCTCGAAACACATCTTCCCGAAATCTCTTAATCAAACTGGGCTTTGCGTACGAGGGCAATTTGCGCCAGCGTGTCTTCTTTCGCAACCAGTTTGAGGACCAGCACTATTTTGGATTACTGAAAGATGAATAGCTGAAATCGGTTTCAGCCTAGGTTGCGCTATTTTTTCGAGAGGTGATCTCTGAGACCTTCCCATCCCTTATCGGTCTTCGTTCTCACAATCGCGAATGCTTCCTTTCCAGTCAATGTCTGGGGCTCTTGGCCAGTGACCTCGCGGACCATGAAGCGAGCGGCACTTAGCATCTCGCCGTTCAGACTAGCCTCAGCCTGGTCCCCTAGGTGGCAGATCAATGCCTCGATCGTCATTGGCCCTATTGGTCCAAATTGGCGCCCGTGGCTGGCGGCGACAACGTGAACAGCATCCAGCGGGAAGCCTCTACGAATGAGTTCTGCGCTTGCGAGGGTGAGGTGGTCGAGTCGTTCAGCCAGTCCCGATCGTTTGTACCTCCCATCCGTTCTTTCTTGATAGGTTGCAGGTTTGAATACGTCATGTAAAAGAACTCCACAGATGACAAGGTCTTTGTCGACACTGCAATCGTAAATCTCTTCTACAATTCGTGACAGGCTCATGCAGAGTTCGTAGAGCGCGATCGTGTGTTCGACGAAGCCACCCGGGTAGTTGTGGTGGTGCCATACACTGGCTGGGGCTCTATCAACTGGCAGTCCGGAGAATGTGCGGCCTCCGATCCTGACCGACGGCTTCTCCAGTACCCCGTATACTCTCTTTCGCAGATCCTTGTTTTGGATTTTGTTCACGATTCGTAGTAGACGTCTATCCAACGAGATCGTAGTTTTCTTATCTTATAGAGAAATAAAGTTGGGTAAGAGGACATGCGTTGCCTAGTTACCGTTCTTGGTGTGCGGGGTTTTAGGAGCATGCGCCCCAGCCGCATTCGGGGCATATGTAGCATCCTTCTTGGTACACGACTTGGCTGGTGCATTGGGGGCATATTTTCACTTGTTCGCCTGTAGCTTGAGATGCGCCGATTAGTGGGGCCGTCAAGACTCGGGCGCGGGGAGCCTGCTCTTCAGCCGTGTTATCCAGGTTTTTTTCCTCATCCTGTTTCTTGCCTGGGGACACCAGAACTTGGCCTTTGATTGAGGTGTCGCGGAATACTGTAACGTCTTTGCAACCCAGCTTGTATGCGAGTAGGTATGATGCCCGCATGTCGTCTACGGTCGCGTTTGCGGGGAAGTTGTTCGTTTTGGATATTGATGAATCAGTCCATTTCTGGAACGCCGCCAGTGCGCGGATGTGGTCTTCGGGGCGAATGTCCATCGCGGTAATGTAGACTCGTTTCAAGTCGTCGGGAATGTATGTGATGCGTTGAATTGAGCCACCGTGCTCGTTTACGTCCCTGAGGAGGTCGTCTCCGAATAAGCCTTCTTCGGTCATTACGTGCTCGAAGACGGTGTCGATGTAGTAGAAGCTGCCGACTTTCACGTGTTTCTCATACACCAAGGCGTATACGGGTTCAATGCCGCTACTGCAGCCCGCTATCATGGAGATGCTTCCAGTAGGGGCGATGACGGTTGTGTAACCGTTGCGAACACCATGCTGCTTGATCATCTCGGCAACTTTGTCCCACTCGAAGTGCCACGACTTCTTGTCATCGAATCCTGAGAAAGGGAGTTTTCCTTCGGGGTAGAAGCTCTTGTTGTAGTAGGGAAGTGGTCCTCGTTCCTTTGCCAGCTCGATTGAGGCTATTTTTGAGTGGTAGTTGATGAACTCCATTAATTCTTCCATGACTTTTCTTCCTTCCTCGCTGCTGTATGCTGCACGCAGTTCGTAGAGCAGATCTGCGAGCCCCATGACTCCTAACCCGATTTTCCTCGTAGCCAAAGTCATGTCTTCAATGGCTTTGAGGGGGAAGTTGTTGACGTCGATGACATTGTCGAGGAATCTCGAGCCAATGTAGACGGCGTCTCGTAGGCCATTCCAGTCGTAACTTGTCTTACCGTTCTCGTCTTTTGTGACGAATTGCCAGACATTGATGCTTCCAAGGTTGCAGGATTCGTTAGGGTAGAGTAGTACTTCACCGCATGGGTTCGTAGTTACTATGGGGCCCAGGTGTTTGAGGAATGGGTTGTGTGCGTTTACGTGGTCGAAGAAGATCACTCCAGGCTCTGCGCTTTCCCACGCTTGGTAAACGATCATGTCGAATAGAATGCGGGCGTTTAGTTCTCTCACCACCTCTCCTGTTCTTGGGTTGATGAGCGGGTAGGGTTTGTTGGCTTTGAATGCGTTCCAGAACTCGGGTAGTATGAGTACTGAGATGTTGAAGTTTCTTAGTGCTTTGTTGCCTTTCTTTGCTGTTATGAACTTCTCAACGTCGGGGTGATTGCTGTTGAGGATGCCCATGTTGGCGCCGCGACGAATCCCACCTTGCTTGATCACATCGGTCATGGTGTCGAATAGATTCATGAAGCTGATTGGTCCGGAGGCGACGCCTGATGTTGAGCTTACATAATCTCCCTCAGGCCTCAGGTTGGAGAAATTGTATCCCATGCCTCCCCCAGCCTTGAACACCACCGCGGTCTGCTTCAATGTCTCCATGATGCTCTCAATTGAATCGTCAACGCCGAGGACGAAGCACGCTGAGCCCATTCCCAACACATTGCCGAAATTTGCAATCGCGGGTGTATTCGGCATGAATTTTCTTGAAACCATTAGCTCATAAAACGCGTTAATCGATTTCTCATACTTATTGAAGGCGCCATTCTTCAGCATAGCGAAGAAGTCGGCCCAGGAAAGTTTGGCTGCGCCTTCTCGATCAAATCTGTCGTACATTCGCTTTACTGCTTCAAGGTGGTACCGATTAAGAGGATACTTACCTATGCTCACCTTCTCGTGGTGTTCAACTGGATCGAATTTTTCTGGTGCGTGTGGTTGCTGTTTCTTGTCGATATCGTAAACTTCGCTGTCGTAGAATAGATCTGGTAATGCTGCGTGCACAGCGATTCTAGTGAAGAGTTGTTTCGGTGTCTCAATCAGTTTACCCGATTCATCCTTCTTGAGGTATCGGGCCTTGAGCACACGTAGGGCGTTTAGGTCGAATACTTTGTCGACTTCATCGATACTTTCTTTCTCAAGGACTCGTTGTTTCTCACGTCGGACCTCGGCGCGTTTTTGCCTGTAGATTATGTAGGCCTTCGCGACTTTCGCTTGCCCATTTTCAACTAGCGCTCGCTCGACTACATCCTGCACATCTTCAACCGCAGGTATCGTATCGGCGCCGTATTTTTCGTCGAGTATCTCAACGACACGGGCTGAGAGAGAATCGACAATTGTCTGGTCTCTTCCACCAGTAGCGACTATTGCCTTGTAGATGGCGTTCGCAATTTTTTCAACATCGAATGGGACGATGCGGCCGTCACGCTTTCTGATCTGAGTAATTCTCACCTTAAGTGAGTCCTTCTTGTTCCATGACGTTACGTGTGCTACCAATTTTATTCTTTCCTTCAAGAACGCGGGAACTACAGGAACTGCGGTTAGCCCAGTGAGGCACTTTAATAGTTTTCGACAGAATTGTATAAAATATTGTAGCAGACCTTAGGGAAAATGCATTGCCACATTCAACACCCTTCCCGGAACTTCTACTGGAAAAATGCTTCCGATCATTCTTTGGCCGTGCTCCGAGATAGCAAAGACTTTTATTGTTTACAGAGGCCCCCGCAACACTACTGTATCCAAAAAAGCGAACTCACTCAGTCATGCGTAGGAGCTGAGCTTGACGGGTCCATCGTTCCAACTTCTTCGAAAGCCTTCTGTCTCATGAGGCAACCACGGCACTTGCCGCAAGGCACTTGGCCATCCTCGTAGCAACTCCAGGTCAATTCTAACGGAACCTTCAACCGAATTGCAAGCCGCAAGACCTCGCTCTTCCTGTACTTGATCAGCGGGTTTACGAATTGGATTGACGCTTGCTCTCTTCCGCTTCGCGTGCCAACTCTAACCAACTCATTCATGAGTCGAATGAAATTGGGCGCAGCGTCGGGGAGTTCCTGCGCGTCATCGGCGTTCGAGCCGAAGACTACGCTGCTTGCGTTCAATGCTTCTGCGTATGAGGCGGCTACGCCGTAGAAGATGATGTTGCGTGCGGGCACGTATGCTGTTGAAATTTCCATTGAAGGCTTGGGGTGATATCGTCTCTCTATGTCCTTGAAGAATGGAAGGTAGATGGTTAGGTGTTCTTTCACGGCTGCCGCTTCCGCGATCTTCTTCGATGCTTCAGCCTCGCTGTCATAGGATTGTGTGTAGACCATGTTCAGTGAGTAGATCTCACTCTCCTCCTGCTTAGTCAAGTATAATGCTGTGGCTGAATCGATACCGCCCGATAGTAAGACGATCACCCGGTTCAAGGAAGACGCCTGGGAGCGAATTCTTGCTCCCTGTGATTTTTCAGCTTCGGACCTAATGCTAGTTCAAAGTTAAGGTGTGGGGGCTGAGGAAAAATAGCCCTGTGGGACCCCGGCGTTTAGTGTAGTTTCATGAAGGTGGCGATGGATTCCTTACGGCACTGGGGGCATATTTTCAGGTGATATCGGTCGTTAGGGAGCGGTTGTTTGCACCACTCACAGCGTCTGATTCTCGGGGTCTCCATCTCAGGGATTTCTTCGAACAGTAATCTTTCCAAATCTTCGACCAAATTTGTTCTCCTCTTTTTTCTGACCCATACCCCGTTTGCATGTGCAAACGGGGCAATCACGTATTACTAGTTAAGGAGTGTTAAAAGAATTAACAAGATTTATAAGAAACCTATGTAATCAATGTTAACTTGATATCAAGTTAACTGGAGTAACTTTGTGAGCTGGCTATCATGGCAAACAATGCTGTCCTGATTCGCGGGATGGATCGGGATATCTATAACAACGTGGTAGCCAAAGCTAAACAGCAAGGAAAGAACGTCGCAGACCTCGTAAACGAGGCCCTAGCCCAATACATGAATCAATCTCAACCGGAAAGCCAAGATGTCTTTGACACCAAGAAGTTAGTCCTCGCCGGATCCGTCCTCCTCTCCAAGTCTGACATAATGGGCTTGCACAAAGAGCTCGGCCCATTCCACCTTGAGAACAGCGGAGAGCTAACCTTCGAGAAGGATGTTGACCGGGAGGCATTCCAAAAAATAGAACGAATTACCAACACCGGTAAACTCCGTGTCCCAACCGATGTTCACCACTTCGCCCTTCTGAAGGCAGGTCACGTACGCGGAGAAGTGGAAAAGTACTAAGCCAGATTACGGAAAATTGCAAGTTTGTAGGCGAATTTACAAGGTCTCTACGCCGAATTTTCCAGTCTCCCATAGCTCAATTTTGACCCTAGTCTTGAACAGGTTACTGAGCTGTCCTTGTATCTGCCTTGCCAATGTCTCGCACGTCATGTTTCCAATATCGCGATGATCATACTTCTGGTCAATGAACTCGTCCACAGTCCGTTTCACGTCCTCAAAATCCAACCATTTCCCGCTACTACCGTAAACTCTCGCTAGCAACGTGTAATTGTGCCCATGCTGGCGACCGCACTTCGGGTGTCCGGCAATTATGTGGGCTGCCGCGAATTCACGTCGGTATAGGCGTGCCACGTCAGGTTCATCGGATGGGGGCATTTCCGTTGTTAGACCTCTTTTCGTAGCATATTGAAGAATTCGTTACGTGTCTCGAACTTCTCAAACTGCCCGCGAAGCTCCGAGGTTAGTATGTCTGCACCGCTCTTTACGCCCCTCATTTCCATACACAGGTGCCGAGCTTGGACCACTACCACAACTCCGTAAGGGCGTAGATTGTTGTTCAATGCGTCCGCAATTTGCTTCGTCATCCGCTCCTGGAGCTGGAGCCGTTGGCTAAAGCAATCAACCAGCCTAACGAGTTTCGAAAGGCCCACAACTGCCTTAGAGGGAATGTACCCGATGTGCACATTGCCATAGAATGGAAGAATATGATGCTCACACAGGCTGAAGAAGCCAATGTTCTTGGCGACGACCATACCGGTGACTTCACTCCATTCCCTGGCTAAGATTTCTTTCGGATTCATCGTGTAGCCTTGGGTGAGTTCAGCATACATGTCCGCGACGCGTCTTGGGGTGTCTCTTAGCCCTTCACGGTTGGGATCCTCGCCTATCGCTTCGATGAGTGAACTTGTTACCTCCTGCATCCGTTTCTTATCCATCGATCTCGCAATCCAACGCTCTAATCATAACAAGAAGATCGTTTATGATCGCGGGTACGCTACCGTGGTCTAGAATTAAGCCTTGCCATCAAACGGGCTGAGTCGGATAGTGGCTTGTGGAGAGTATTAGGGTGAAGATAGTTCCATCATCGTTCTTTGCTCGTGGCACTGTTGAGGTTGCTCCCGAGGTTCTCGGGAAATACCTGGTCCGCAATAAGAATGGGAAGAGAATGGTTGCACGGATTGTTGAGGTCGAGGCTTATCGGGGAAGTGATGATCCGGCGAGCCATGCCTTTCGGGGCCGCACGCCGAGAAATGCACCTATGTTCGGGGAACCCGGGCATGCTTACGTTTACTTCACCTACGGAAATCACTACCTCCTGAACATTACAACTCAAAAAGCCGGGACGCCTGGGGCGGTTCTGATTCGAGGTGTACAACCCACAGAGGGTATCGAAATGATGCGCCGCCTGCGGCCGCATGTCCCAGATTCGGAGTTAACAAACGGCCCCGGTAAGCTGACGAAAGCGCTTGGGGTAGATAAGGCGCTGAACGGGTTGGACATGACGCGAAAAGGCGCGCTCTTCGTCGTAGATCGCAATGAGAGCCGGTTCGAAATATGGCGATCAACGAGGATTGGAATAGGTGAGGCCGGCCTAAATCATCTGTGGAGGTTCTACATCCGGAACAACCCATACGTCAGCAGGCACAAGCCCGTTCGCGAACTCAAGTTCAGCTGAGGCCTCGCTAGACAAACAGCGGATGGTTGCCGTGCTCACGATGAAAGAAATTTGAATGCGTAGTACAGATTTCTTATTCGCAATTTGAAACTGAATTTAGTCTTTCCCTTCCGCCGCCTGAATCCGACTGGGACTTCTCTAACTCGGAGGCCTTCCTTCAAGATCCTAACGAATAATTCTAATTCAATTTCGAAACCGGTTGATTGAATCTTAGGGTAAATTCGTTGGACGGCTATTCGCGTGAATGCCCAGTAACCCGTCTGGACATCTGTAAACGAGTGCATGAATTTCGCCCCTAGAAGGAAGGATACTGTGCGGTTGGACGCCAGGGATAACCAATTCATTGCTTGAGGTTCCCTCGAACCACGTGTTCGGGACCCTAAGACAACATCGGCTTTCCCCGCTTGAAGCATGGAAATCAATTCACTTAGATCACATGGAATGTTCGTTCCATCACCATCAATAATACAAAGAAACTCCGCCGTCTCCTCAAGAAACCTCTTCATCCCTGTACGAACACCACACCCCTTGCCCTTACCAAACTCTTGCTCAACAACCCTCGCGCCTCCCTTCGCTGCAACCTCCCTCGTCTCATCACTGCTGAAACCATCTACCACCAGTATTCTCGTAAACCCGCAACTTTTTGCTTCAGAGACTAGAGCCTCGATCGCCTCTTCCTCGTTGAGGGTTGGGATCATTAGGATGGTGGCGGAGAAAGTTTTTTGGGCGATGCCCCCAACCGTGGCTTGAGTTACAGGATTGGTGTTCTCGGCCATGAGGGCCACTAACGTTCTCATCTTAGTCTGTATTGTGGCAACGGTGTACGCGTTGACCACGAGTCCAGCTAATGTGGAAAATAACTTGGTCTTCAGCCTTAAGAATATGCAAGAGGGAAGAGTTTGGACGTTAGTGACTGCAATCTTCGTCCATGCGAGTGCGCTTCATCTGATTGGGAACATGATTTTTCTCTACGTCTTCGGTAATACGCTTGAGAGTGTTACGAGCTCTAAGCACATGCTTACGGTTTTCTTTGTAGGTGGCTTGTTGAGTTTTCCGTTGAGCTTGCCCTTCTTTCCGGCAGGGTCGACTTTTGTTGGTGCCTCGGCTGCGATCTTCACTTTGGCGGCGGTGGTGATGTTGCTGAAACCTTTGAGGTTCTCGTGGCTTTTGTTGATGCCCGTCGGCCTAGTTGCTATATTGTACTTCCTCTATAACGCGTTGACTGTGTATTTTCAAGCTGCGGGTCAGAGCGACGTTGCCTATATTTCGCACGTCATCGGGTTCATGTTGGGCTTACCATTCGGGTTAGCTTGGAGCCCCAACTGGAAGAAGAACCTCGTTATCTCCATCGGCTTGCTCCTTTGTTACTTCATAATTCTGTATCTAGTCACAAACTACGTTCTGCCAAGGCTGAACCTCTGATCTAGCTTTAGAAATAGGGCCTAGTTGTCCTGGTAGCGATGTCAAACTGATTTTAAGTACCCTTTCATGACGAGCCATTCTTCCACAGCGATTGAGACGAGTTCTTCTTCGGATATGTCTCGTTCTTCCGCGGCTTGATTTAGGACACGGACTATGCGCGGTGCGAAGTAGACTTTCACTGCGACCCCCTTCTGCTTCGCTAACGCCTCTTCCTTGATTGATTGAATGGATTTCTGAGCGAGCATTTTGAACCGGGTGCACAGTCAACGTTTCCTGAAGAAGTTACGGGAAATCATCCTAACCCTTTCCAAATCCACTCAGCAAACTCGCGCCGAGGATTAGGATCGAAGTAAAACTAAAAATAAAAAATCTTTAAGGGAATTTCTCGCAGCTACCTGCTGCTATCCAACTGCCTAGTATTGGTCGCGTCCGCGGCCTCTGCCGCCACCGTAGCTTCTACCGCCGCGTCCTCTACCGCCGTAGCCGCCGCCTCCGCCACCA
>Ga0326728_10027024_pt1 | contig 10083 bp, 7 predicted proteins | sample MB3enrmetagenome_FD_207602 | JGI IMG/M metagenome (GOLD analysis project Ga0326728, IMG submission 207602) | Lab enriched peat soil microbial communities from McLean, Ithaca, NY, United States - MB31MN | ecosystem: Environmental > Terrestrial > Soil > Wetlands > Peat | place: USA: New York... | reverse complement strand
ACATTGACCCGGCGCAAACCGAGAGCGATGCGCAGCAGGTCCTCTACGACATTGGAGATCAGTTCGATTCGGGCGAGATGGATCGGCTGGGACCGTCGGCGTTTTCGTCGATGCGGCTGGTGGCGCTCGCCTGGGCGCGGATGGGATGGGCAAAATTTAAGCGCGGCGAAAATCTGGCGGCGATGCAGTTTCTCACCTCGGCGTGGCTTTTGAGCGAGTCGGGGACGGTCGCTAACCGGCTGGGCCAGGCGCTCGAAAAACAAGGGCAGCCGGAGAAGGCGCGTCACATGTATGCGCTGGCTGTGGTGGCGGGCGGCAGCAGTGATGAAGTTTCGGATTCGCGGACGCGATTGACGAAGCTGGCGGGCGAATCCGGCATTTCAGAGAAAAGCACAGCGGAGAAAGATATTGCACAGGCGCAGATAGAATTAGTGCAGTCGCGTACGGTGAAACTCGATGCTATTAGCAGCAAGACGGTTTCGGCGCGGTTCAATCTCGTTTTCGACAGCTCGCCGCGTCCCGAGCGCGCCGAGTTTGTCGACGGCGACGAAAGCCTGCGCTCGGCGGGCGAGCAATTGCGGCAGAAAGATTTCCCCGTAAGATTTCCGGATGTGTCGTCGGTGAAAGTCGTTCGCCGGGGGCTGTTGAGCTGCGGCGCTTCGGGATGCAGCATTGAACTGCTGCCGATCGAGAAGGAAATTTCTTCTACAACCGCGCCGGCGGGCTCGAAGAAGTGAGATCGAATCTGTGGGCCCTCCGTGGAGTTGCGGCCTGCCGCGCGTCTGCCGTTGTCTATTCATTGCAGGCTGTGTTTCCAAGTCACAAGGCCGTGTGCGCCGTCCCCTCGACGCATCCGCATGGACTCCGATAATCTAGTGAGTTCTCTTTAGTTCTCTGAGGGAGGTTCTGCCCATGCGGGAGGCCGTCGAACGACTATGGCCGGAAATTCAGTGGATCGGCGATTCCAAGCTTCGCGAGCAGGTGACGGAAACCTGGATCAAGGCGCTGGAGCGCAGCGCGCTGAAGCCTGACGACCTGAATCGGATTCCTTTTACGCTGCTCGTTCCGAATTGTCCCATCACTTTCATGGAGCACAAGCGCTGCGTGGTGCATATTGCGCGCGACAGTGCGAAGGCGATGACGGACTTCATGGGCCGGGCGCTCCCCATCGACGCAGACGTGGTGATTGCCGGCGCGATTCTGGCGGACGTTGGCAAATTGCTGGAGTATGAGATTGGCCCGGACGGTAAGAGCCGGCAAAGCGAGCGCGGCGAAGCGTTGCGGCATCCGTTTACCGGAGTCGCGCTGGCGATGGAATGCGGCGTGCCGGACGCAGTGTGCCACGTCATCGCCGCGCACGCCGCCGAAGGCGATCTGGTGAAGCGCACGACCGAAGCGTTCATTGTGCACCACGCCGATTTCATGGCGTTTTTGCCGTTCAAGAATCCGAAGAACGTGAAAGTGAAATGAAGAATGGAATTCTTTAATTGTTTGTCATCCTGAGCGAAGCGAAGGGCCTGCTTTTCTGGCGAAGTGGGTGACAGCAGGTCCTTCGCTTCGCTCAGGATGACAATTCAATTGATTGGTTGAGGAGAAACCAGTGTCCACAGGCATGCAAGGCACCATCAAAGAAACCATCACCGCGACCATGTCCCGCTGGGCGGCGGGGCTTGAATATAAACAACTCTCCGCGGACGCCGTCTACCAGGCGAAGCGCTTTCTGCTCGATTCCGTGGGCTGCGCGCTCGGCGGATACCGGCAGCATGACGTGACGATCGCGCTCGAAGTGCTGAAAGAGATTGCCGGGCGCGGGCCCGCAACCGTGATCGGTACGGGCGCGAAGATGGATGCGGTTTCGGCGTCGCTGGCGAATGCGCTGATGATTCGCTGCATGGATTACAACGACATTTACTGGAAGCAGGACCCGTCGCATCCTTCCGACATTTTTCCGGCGGCGATGGCGTGTTGCGAGCGCGCAAAAAGCGATGGCAAGGAATTGATCGTTGGATTTGTGCTGGGCCACGAATTTGAAATGCGCTTGTGTGAAGCGGCGTTTCCGGGCATCCGCGAGCGCGGCTGGCACCACGCGACGCTGACGGCGTTTGTTTCGCCGATCGTGGCGGGACGCGCGTTGCGTTTGAGTTGGGAACAGATTCAACACGCCATTGGAATTTCGGCATCGCAGCATTGCACCATGGGCGCGGTAACTGCCGGCAAGCTGACGATGATGAAGAACACCGTCGATCCGATGGCGACGCAGAGTGGAGTGCTGGCGGCGCTCTTGGCCGAACGTGGCTACAGCGGGCCCGAGCATGTCATCGACGGCAAGGAAGGATTGGTGCACTGCTACGGTCCGGAGTGGAAACAAAATTTGTTGACCGACGGACTTGGCGAGTCGTGGCGCATCACGCAATGCGGCATGAAATTTTTTCCGACCGAGGCACTGACGCACGCTCCGATTTCGGCGGTGCTGGATTTGGTCAAGAGCAACGATCTGCATCCGGATCAAGTGGAGAAGATTCAGATCCGGTCGCTGGCGCGCGCGGCCGACATTCTTTCCGATCCGAGCAAATACGATCCGCATACCAAGGAAACGGCGGACCATTCGCTGCCCTACGTAGTTGCGGCGGCGCTGGTGGACCGGCAGGTGACGCCCGCGCAATTCGAGATGAAGAAGATCATGGACCCGGCGATTCGCGCGCAATTAAAGAAAGTGGAAGTTATCGCGGACCCCGAGATCGAAAAGGTTTTCCCGGCGTTGCAGCGGGTAATCGTGAACATCACGACGACCGACGGGCGGAAATTTTCGGAACAGCTCGACTATCCGAAAGGCGATCCGCGAAATCCGTTGAGCGATGCGGAGATCGAGGAGAAATTCCGGGCGCTGGCCGACGGCGTGCTTTCGCCAAAGGCGCAAGACAAGCTGATTGCCGCGATTTGGAACCTGGAAAAGTGCGCGTCGGTCACGAAGCTGATGGCGCTGATGAAGGCGGACGTGAAGAAGAAGGCGCACGTGAAGGCCGTTAAGCCAAAGGCAAAAACGGCCAAGAAGGTGAACAAGAAGCGTCGCTAAGACGCGGGCAGGAGTAGCTCATGACTGAACTGGAACAGACGATTACATCGGACCTGACGGCGCGTTACACCGAACTGGCGGGCTTGGTCCGGGAACTGGCGGCGCCGCTGAACGACGAGCAGTTTTGGGCCAAGCCCTTCGCGTTCGGCAACAGCTTTGGCCACCTGGTGCTGCATCTCACGGGCAACTTGAATTACTACATCGGAGCGCAGATTGCCGCGACCGGCTATGTGCGCGACCGTCCGCTGGAGTTTTCGGATACGAAGCGGCCATCGAAAGCAGAAGTTTTACAGAAATTCGATCGGGCGATTGAGATGGTGCTCGGCGCGATCAACAGTCAGTCGGCGGACGACTGGTCGAAGGAATACACGGCAACGGGAGCGGATGCCCGCGACCGATTTGGCATGGTTCTGTCGTGCGCGACGCACCTGCATCATCACGTTGGGCAGATGATGTATTTGGCATTTGAGTTGAAGCGGAAGGGCTGAGTTACAGGGAGTTCATCATGGGTCAAACTATTGCTGGGCAGACCGTCGTTGAAATAATCGCGCAGAAACACATGACCGAAGGGCCGGCGCGGCCGCTTCGCGCAGGGGATTTCCTGACGATTCGTCCACACCGCTGCATGACACACGACAACACGTCGGCGGTGATGAGCAAGTTCAAGGGCATTGGCGCGAAGAAAGTTAAAGATGCGCGGCAGCTTACGTTCGCGCTCGATCATGACATTCAGAATCGAGATGAGGCGAACCTGAAAAAATATCGCGCGATTGAAGCGTTCGCCAAAGAGCAGGGCGTGGATTTCTATCCTGCCGGATCGGGCATTGGGCACCAGATCATGGTGGAGCGCGGCTATGTGGTACCTGGCTCGTTCGTCGTCGCATCGGATTCGCATTCCAATATGTATGGCGCGCTGGGCGCGATTGGAACGCCGATCGTTCGCACCGATGCGGCTGCGGTTTGGGCCACGGGCGAATTCTGGTGGCAGATTCCGCGGTCGATCCAAGTCGTGCTCGAAGGCAAGTTGCCGGAGGGCGTCACGGGCAAGGACGTGATTATTACTTTGTGCGGGCTCTATAACCATGACGAATGCCTGAACGCGGCGGTTGAGTTCGCGGGGCCGGGAGTGGCTTCGCTCTCGATGGATGCGCGGCTTTCGATATCGAACATGACGACGGAATGGGGCCCGTTGGTTGGATGGTTTCCGGTGGACGCGGTCACGATCCAGTATTTGCGAGGCGTCCACCAGCGGCTCAAAGCGATGGGCACGGGTGTTGAGCGGGTGTCCGAGAAAGACATCGCGTACTGGGAAAAGAATTCTTTGGCTCCGGATGCGGATGCCGTCTATACGGCGCGGATTACACTCGATCTCGCGCAAGTAACGCCGCATGTTGCGGGGCCTGACACGGTGCAAGCGATGCAATCGCTCGCTGAAATTGAGCGAAAGAAAGTTGCCATTCAGAAGGCGTATCTGGTTTCGTGCGTAAACTCGCGGCTGGAAGATTTAGCAGCAGCGGCGAAGATACTCAAAGGTCAAAAAGTTGCCTCGGGCGTGAAATTTTACCTGGGCGCGGCCAGTAAGTGGGTGCAGGAAGAAGCGGAGAAGAGTGGCATCTGGCAGACGCTGATGGATGCGGGCGCGCAGCCGCTGCCGCCGGGTTGCGGGCCGTGCATTGGGCTGGGCGTGGGATTGCTTGAAGCGGGCGAGGTGGGAATCTCGGCGACCAATCGAAATTTCAAAGGCCGCATGGGATCGCGCGATGCGAAGTGCTATCTGGCGAGCCCGGAAGTAGTGGCATCGTCGGCAGTTGCCGGATATATTCGCGGGCCGCGCAAGTTCGCGGATCGCGCGCCGCAGCGCGTCTACACCGAATTGGCATCGGCGTCGGGCGTCGCCGAGAAAGTTGAAATCCTGGCGGGGTTCCCGCAGCGTGTGGAGGGGCGGTTTGTGTTCATGCCGCAGGACAACGTCAACACCGATGCGATTTACGGCAAAGACTACACCTACCGCGACGACATGACTAAGGAGATGATGGCGAAGGTGGTGATGGAGAATTACGATCCGCAGTTCGCCGCGCGCACAAATGCGGGCGATGTGATCGTTGGCCAGTTCAACTTTGGCACTGGATCGAGCCGCGAACAGGCGGTCACGTGCCTGAAGGCGAAAGGCATTCCGCTGGTGATCGCGGCCAGCTTCTCGCAAACCTATCTGCGGAATGCGTTCAATAATGGATTTTTATGCATCGAAGTGCCAGGATTTGTGGCGCGCGTGCGCGAGCAGTTTGCGAACGAGATCGCAGCGAAACAGAAGACGATTATTCCCGGCGACGAAATCGACATCGATTTCACTTCGAGCACGATTAGCTGGCGCGGAGAGAAATTTACTTTCCCGGCGCTGGGTAGCGTGCCGCAATCGCTGGTGATCGCCGGCGGCGTGGAGAATTTGGTGGCGAAGCGGCTAGGCGTGGCTTAGTACTTTCACCGCCGAGACGCGGAGAAATGCAGAGGTCCTTCGCTTCGCTCAGGATGACAATTTTGATTTATAAGGAGAAATTATGGCGAAATATAAGGTAATTACCATGCCGGGAGACGGCATTGGAAACCAAGTCCTGCCCGAGTCGTTGCGGGTTTTGAAAGCGGTCGGATTTGACGCCGAGTATATTCATGCCGATATCGGGTGGGACTGCTGGTGCGCGCAGGGCAATGCCTTGCCGGAACGGACCATTGAGTTACTCACCAAACATAAGTTGGGTTTGTTTGGCGCGATAACTTCCAAGCCGAACAAAGCTGCGCAAGCCGAACTTAAGCCCGAGTTACAAGGGAAGGGTTACGTCTATTATTCGCCGATCGTCACCATGCGGCAGAAATTCAATCTCGATATCTGCATGAGGCCGTGTGTTGGCTTCACAGGCAATCCGCTGAATTACATCCGCAAGAACACGGCTGGCGGTTTCGACGAGCCGCGCATCGATACTACGGTGTTCCGGCAGGGCACGGAAGGCATGTACGCCGGAGTGGAGTGGACGAACCCTCCCGAGAACGTGCGCGCCGCGTTGAACAGCCACACGCGATTCAAAGCTTTTTCCAACGTGCCCGGGCCGGAACTCGCGGTGAGTTGCCGCATCATTACTCGCAAGGCGGCGCAGCGCATTGCGACCGCGGCTTTCGAATATGCGAAGAAGCGCGGGTTCAAGGGCGTAACGATTTGTGAGAAGCCGAACGTGGTGCGCGAGACTTCGGGCATGATGGAAGAAGTGGCCAAAGAGGTTGCGAAGAATTATCCGGGGATTGCGCTTTGGTCCACGAACATCGACGCGCAACTGATGTGGCTGAATAAAAATCCGGAGACGTACAACGTAATCCTGGCCTCGAATCTGTTCGGCGACATTCTTTCCGACGCGTTTGCAGGGCTGGTGGGCGGGTTGGGATTTGCGGCCTCCGGCAACATTGGAGACAATGTCGCGGTGTTCGAGCCGACACACGGGTCCGCGCCAAAGTATGCCGAGTTGAATCCGCCCATCGTGAATCCGATTGCGATGATTCTTTCGGCGGCGATGATGCTCGATCATATTAACGAAGACGAGAAGGCAAATCGCATTCGCAAAGCGATTGCGGACGTGGTGCGTGAGGGCAAAGTCCGGACCTACGATATGATGCGATTTACGGGCGGTCCAAAAGCGATCGGTCAGGGCGCGGCTTCGACGGTGCAAATGACGGACGCAATTTTGGAGAAACTGCGATAACCGCAGGGAGCACAGGGGGTCATGGAGCACACAACTCTGGACCTTGTGCGAGTTGAGGAAATTATGAGCAGCGCTGTCGACACTACATCTCCGCGTTCTGCCGAGGCAGGCCATTGGGGCAAAGAAGTGCGGACGGACGCGCACGTCGCCTTTGAGGTGCGCGACAAGGGCGGGATCGAGATCTCGCTGGAGTCGCGGGTTGCGCCTTATTACGGCTCGGCGATCCTGGAACAGACGCGGGAAGTTCTGGCTGAACTCGGAGTGAAGCACGCGCGGGTTGCGATCCGCGATGAAGGCGCGCTGCCTTTTATTATCGCGGCCCGCATCGAGGCCGCGGCGCGGCGCGCTGGGATTGCGCTCGGCAAACGCTCACTGCCCGAGCAACACCCGCTGCCGCCGCCCTCGCCCAAAGACCGGCTGCGCCGATCGCGTCTGTATCTGCCGGGTTCGGAACCGAAGTATTACATCAACGCGTCGTTGCACGCGCCCGATGCCGTGATTCTCGACTTGGAAGATTCGGTGCATCGGGGAGAAAAAGACGCGGCGCGCATCCTGGTGCGAAACACGCTACGGGCGGTCGATTTCGGTGCGTGCGAGCGCATGGTGCGGATCAACCAATTGCCGCTGGGACTTGAAGATCTGGCCGAAGTGGTGGGCGAGAGCCCGGACCTGATTCTGATTCCGAAGGTCGAGCAGCCCGAGCAGGTGCGGGAAGTGGACCGCATGATCGGAGAGATCAAGGCGCGTCATGGAATTGTCCGGCCGATTTGGATCATGCCAATTCTGGAATCGGCACTGGGAATCGAGAACGCGTTTGCGGTTGCGACGGCGAGCGAAAACGTGGCGGCGCTGACGATTGGCCTCGAAGATTACACGGCCGACCTGGGTGTGGTGAAGACCGCGGAAGGGCGCGAGTCGCAGTATGCGCGGTGGCGTGTGGTAAATGCGGCGCGCGCGGCTGGCGTGCAGGCGATCGACTCTGTCTTCGGCGACGTCGGCGACATGGACGGTCTGCGGCGCTGGGGAGAAGCCTCGCGGGCTGCTGGATTTGAAGGCATGGGCTGCATTCATCCCGGCCAGATTCGCGTGATCCACGAAGCGTTTCAACCGGCGGCGGTGGAAATCGAGAAGGCGCGGAAAGTGGTTGCCGCTTTTGAGGAAGCGCAGAACAAGGGATTGGCCGTGGTGAGTCTGGGATCGAAGATGATCGATCCGCCGGTGGTGCAGCGGGCGGTGAAGTTGGTGGAGCGGGCGAAGGCGATGGGAGCGATATCGTGAGCGATATTTTGAGAGAACGCGTGGAACTGGCGCATAACGCGGCCGGCCGGGCGGTGCCAACGATGGTGAACGGCAAGCCGCAGATTCCGTTTCTAGGCGCGGGAAAATATCAGCCGCAGGGGCGCAAGGCGGCGCCGGCAATCTGCTCGAATAAAGATTATCCGGAGAATGGCGACAAGCGCGCCGCCGATCTGGAGACGGCGCTGCGCCAGTGCGGGCTGCGCGATGGCATGGTGATTTCGAACCATCATCATTTGCGCGACGGCGATAAGGTCGCGCTGATGGCGTTGGCGGCGGCAGCGCGGATCGGTGTCAAGGATCTGATGTGGTTCCCGAGCGCGTCGTTTCCCTCCCAGAAGAGTGCCATTGAGTTGATGGAGAAAGGTGTGATCCATCATATCGAGGGCTCGATGAACGGGCCGCTGGGCGATTACTGCACGCAGGGAAAGATGCGCGGCATGGGCGTGCTGCGTTCGCATGGCGGACGCTACCAGGCGATCCAGGATGGAGAAGTGCACGTTGACGTCGCGGTAATTGCGGCGCCAACCGCCGATTTTTTCGGAAATGCGGATGGCTCGCATGGCAAGTCGGCCTGCGGCTCGCTCGGTTTTGCGTTGGCGGATTCGATCTACGCCGACCACGTGATTGTGGTCACCGATAACCTCGTGCCGTTTCCCTGCGTGCCCTGGCAGATCCAGGGCAATAACGTGGACTTTGTAGTGGAAGTGGAATCGATTGGCGATCCCGCGAAGATCGTTTCCGGTACGACGCAGATTACGCGTTCTCCGGACCGGCTGCGGATCGCGGAGCTGGTGGCGCAGTTTCTGCGGGCCGCGGGAATCATGAAGAACGGATTTTCGTTCCAGGCGGGAGCGGGCGGGATTGCGCTGGCGTTCGTCGAGTATCTGAAACAGATGATGAAGCAGGATGGAGTGAAGGCGCGCTTCGTTCGCGGCGGATCGACGAAATTTCTGGTTGAGCTGCTGCACGAAGGGTTGACGGATTACATCTTGGATGGGCAGACGTTCGATCTCGATGGCGTGAAGTCGATGGCGAACGATCCGCGACATGTTGCGACTTCGCCGTTTACTTCGTACAACTATCACGGCAAGGGAAACTTCGCTTCGCTGGTCGATGCCGTGATTTTGGGAGCGACAGAAGTAGACGTGAACTTCAACGCCAACGTGGTGACGCACTCCGATGGGCGTTTGCTGCACGGCATTGGAGGATGGCAGAACTGCTTATTTGCCGGCTGCACGATTCTCGCGCTGCCGTCGTTTCGCGACCGCATTCCCGTGATCGTGGATGAGGTCACGACGTTGACGGGGCCGGGCGAAATGATCGACGTGATCGTGACCGAGCGCGGAATTGCGATCAATCCGCTGCGCGCGGATTTGCTCGATGCGGTGAAGGGATCGAAGCTGCCGGTGCGTCCGCTGCAAGACATCAAAGCGGAAGTCGAGAAAATTTGCGGCAAACCGGCGCGACCGAAGTTGGGTGATCGTCCATGCGCGGTGGTGAAGTGGGTCGATGGCACGGTGCTGGATACGGTGTGGCAGGTTAGCTGACAGGCGTTCCGGCACGCGGCCATAAGTTCTTCCACTTGTAGAGACGGGGCTTGCCCCGTCTCCCGGGGACGCGGAGGAGACGCGGCAAGCCGCGTCTCTACAGGGAAGTTATAATCGGCAGCAGTGCGACAATTTTTCCGCATGTTGCTTTTGGCGTTGGTGCTGATGACGGTGGCGCTGATCTCGGCGCTCACGGCCATGCATCTGGCCATCCACGGGCGCGAAGTGGCCATACCGAGATTGTTGGGCATGGGACCGGTGGAAGCAGAGCGCGCGGGCGCGGCTTCGGGCCTGCAAGTGGCGATCGAGCGGCAATTCTACAGCGCCGACATTCCCGAAGGAAAAATTATGACCCAGATGCCGCCGCCGGGAACGAAGGTGCGGCGCGGCTGGTCGGTGCGCGTGGCGCAGAGTCTGGGGC
>Ga0326728_10027020_pt1 | contig 10084 bp, 8 predicted proteins | sample MB3enrmetagenome_FD_207602 | JGI IMG/M metagenome (GOLD analysis project Ga0326728, IMG submission 207602) | Lab enriched peat soil microbial communities from McLean, Ithaca, NY, United States - MB31MN | ecosystem: Environmental > Terrestrial > Soil > Wetlands > Peat | place: USA: New York... | reverse complement strand
TCGACTTTCTCGTGCTTATCTCCCTTGAAATTGTTCAGACGAAGACCAAAAGCCACATTGTTGAAGATGCTGGTGGCAAAGGGATTGGGCTGCTGGAACACCATGCCGATAAAGCGGCGAACGGCCACAGCATCGATGGACGGATGGTAAATATCCTTGCCCCGGAAGTGCACATGGCCATCGAACCGGAAGCCCCGCACCAGATCATTCATCCGGTTCAGGCAGCGCAGCACCGTGCTCTTGCCACATCCGGAAGGGCCGATAAAAGCGGTGATATGGTTCTTCTTGACGGGGATGGCCGTATCCCGAACGGCCTTGAAGGTCCCGTAAAACAGCTCGCGGATGTTGCAATCGATCACCACCTGCGGGTCCACGGCCTTGCGCTGACCGTCCGCACGCGGTTTGCTTTCCGGCTGTGGTTGTTGGGCGAAACTTGTACCTGGCATAATTTCCACTCCTAATATTGTTGTGCTTGACGTCGGGAAAGACTCTGCCCCAAAAGATTGGTGATCAGCACCATGACCACCATCACGAGGGCCGCAGCCCAAGCCATTTCAACCTGGTTCTTAAAGGGCATACCGGCAAAATTGTAAATGAGCACCGCCAGCGATGCGGTAGGCCGCATCAGACGCAGATGGTGGTGGTAATAAGGCCAGTAGCTGCTGAAGAGAGAGGTAAAGAGGAGCGGAGCCGTTTCCCCCGCTGCCCGCGCCACAGCCAGCATGATGCCGGTCAGGATTCCGGGAAAGGCCGTGGGCAAGAGGACCATCATGGTCGTCTGGGTTTTCGTGGCTCCCATCCCGATGGCCGCTTCTTTCATCTTCGCCGGAACCATGCGAATGGCGTCTTCGGCGGTCAACATGATGGTCGGTAACATCAGGATGGAGACGGCCACCGCGCCGGCAAGGGCTGAGAAGCCGCCCGTCACCAGAACCACCACACCATAGGCGAAAACGCCCGCCAGGATTGAGGGGAATCCGGTCAGCACCTTGGCGGAAAACCTGACCGAGGTGGCGAAGCGGTCCCCATCTTGGGTTTGCGCCATATATACGGCGCTCAAGACGCCGAGGGGCACGCTGATCAGGACCGCCATCACCACAATAATCGTCGTTCCCTGGATGGCGTTTCCGAATCCTCCGCCCTGCTCCATGGGGACAGGGGGAAGTTGTGTAAATAGGGCGAGGCTGAGCTTCTGGCCTCCCCGCCAAACGAGCAGCCAGATCACGGAGAACAACGGGACGAGGGCCACGAGGGTCATGCCCGCCACCACCCAGGTTAACAGCACATTGATCAGGGTGCGGGGGCGGCGCAGCGATTTCTCCAGCTCGTTGAAATCCACACCCAGGAAGGGGTCAAAGCCGGGTTCCCCCGGTGCAGCGGCGAGTGCGGAATCCTTTGCGGTGACGGGTTCGGCCATTATTTCGCTCCTTCCAACCCGGCAGAGGCGCGTTGCAGAATGAAGGCGCCGATCATGTTGACAACCAGGGTTATCCCTAAAAGGATCAAGGCGGCGTACATCAGAATTCCGACCTCCTTGTGTTGTGCCTCGGGAAAGGTGTTGGCCAGCAATGCCGCCAGGGTGTTGGCGGGCGAGAAGAGCGACAGGCTGATGGTGTTGGCATTGCCGCAGAGCATGGCCAGCGCCATGGTCTCTCCCAGGGCGCGGCCGAAGGCCAGGAGAATTCCCCCCACGATGCCGCGGGCGGCGGTGGGGAGAATGACGGCAAAAATGGTCTCCCAGGGCGTGGCTCCCAACCCATAAGCGGCCATGCGCAGCTTGGGGGGCACGGCGACCAACGCATCCCGGCTAATCGCGGTGATGGTCGGCAGGATCATGATCGAAAGAACCAGGACGGCGGGGAAAACACCCGGACCACTCAGGGGGGTCCCAAAGAGAGCGAACCAGCCCAACTTCAGATGCATCCAATTGCAGGCCGGACGAACCAGGGGAATGACGATGAACAACCCCCATAAGCCATATACGACGCTGGGGATGGCGGCGAGCAATTCCACCAGGTTCTTCAGGATATCTTCCATGCGCAGGGGCAGTTTCCCCCAAAGGGGGTGAAACTCTACATGGAACACCTTAAGCACGGAGAAGACGAACTCACCCAGATAGCCTTCGCTGAGGAAAACCGCCGCCGCCACGCCGAAGGCGGTGCCGATCACCAGCGCCAGCACCGAGGTGTACAACGTCCCCCAGATTTCAGGGAGAATCCCGAATTTATCCTTGTTGGGATCCCAGGTTCGTGTGGTGAGAAACCCCCAGCCATACTGTTTCATTGCCGGCGCAGCGGCAAAGGCAATCCGCAAGACAATAAAGATGACGACCAGGATTGACAGCCAAGCGAACACGTAACAGAGTCCGCGAAAAGCTGAATCCGAAAATTTCTGCAAGCCAGAGGGTGGTTGTGTTATCGCTTTTGCTTCCGCCACGGTTCACCTGAACTTCTGTACGCCCGAACGTTGCAAGATTCCGCCCGGGCGACTTGCTTCATGGTCACACGCTGACTAAGTTGCATTGGGAGCCAGGGTGATTTTCTGAATAGCCGCCTTGTCCATGGCCGCGACTGCCGGCGGCAGGGGAACGTAACCCAGGGTCTCGGCTTCCTTCTGCCCGTCGGTTGCGCAATAGTTCAACAGGCTTTGGAGAAGTTGGAACTTCCCCTTGTCTTTGTATTGTTTGTAGCAGATGACCCAGGTGTACGTGGCGATGGGATAAGCATCCTTGGATTCCGGATCAGGAACCCAGGCAATCAAGTTGTCGGAGAATTTCGCCGTCGCCAGGGCCGCCTGCACGGTCTCCGTTGACGCCGCGACAAAGCTGCCCGACTTGTTCTCAAGAATGGCCATCGGCATGTTTTGAGTCTTTGCGTAGCCGTATTCGATGTAGCCAATGGCCCCGGGAGTCATCATGATGCTGGCCGTCACCCCTTCGTTCCCCTTGGACTTGGTCCCGGTGGGCCAATTGGGCAGTTTGTTGGTGCCGGGATTCTTGGCAAATTCCGGGCTGATCGCGCTCAAGTGTTGAGTGAACACGTACGTTGTGCCGCTGCCATCGGCGCGGACCACAACGTTGATGGGTTCGTCGGGAAGATCCAGACCGGGATTATCCTTGGTGATGAGCGGATCGTTCCACTTCGTAACCTTCCCCAGGAAAATTCCCGCGTAGGCTTCGCGCGAGAGCTTCAAATTCTTGATACCATTCAGATTGTAAGACAGCACAATGCATCCGGCGGTCAACGGCAGAAGTTGAACGCCGCCCTGCACCTTGGCCATGTCCCCCGGAGACATCGCGGCATCGCTGGCGCCAAAGTCCACCGTCCTGTCGATGACGCTTTTGATGCCGCCCCCGCTCCCGATCGCTTGATAGTCCACCTGCACGCCGTCGTGGCTCTCGCTGTAAACCTTGAACCACTTCTGATAAAGCGGGGCCGGAAAGGTCGCTCCCGCGCCTTGCAGCGTTGCATCATCCAGGGAGTTCTTATCCCCACCACACGCAATGAAGCTCATGGCGATGATTGCCACCCCAACCACCCAGCGTCTTTGGGGACTCCACATTTCCAACCTCCATCGTTTTAAACCGAGGTCATGAGGGTATGAACAATTGAATCTACGATTGCTGTGTTAAAAGCATGTTACAGGGATATTTCATCGCCATTTAGAGTAATCCTGCCCTTGCAATGAAGAATGGTCGAATCCAGGGGCGCGAGCGGGGCGGATGGCTTGGCTTTTGTTTATGACGATGGGCGGGTAGACACGATGAAACCGCGGACTAATAAATCCTGGTTATCCTGTTCATCCATGTTTTGAATGGCCTTTTTCGTTCTGAGCTGAGCGCGAGCCTTCAGTGGTTACGAACCTCTGGCGGCAGGTCGGGATTGTCTCGAGAGTAATAAAAACCCTCCTGCCACCCCTCGATGCGCCAAATCTCGTGAGCATAGGTATCGATTTGGTCATCGTTCAGGGTCTTCACCAGCGTGGTTACGGGAACCTTCAGGGCGGCGGCGATCTGCTTCGCGTATCTGTCTGGATCGTTGTCCACGTCGCCGGCGGGTGCGAACAAGTGCTGCATCAACCTGATGTCTCGCTCGCCCTGGTGCGCGCGCAGGTATTTCTTGACGGCTTGAAATCCGGTATCCACCTCCGGGAAAATAGCGAAGCGATGCTGCCCCCAGGGGAGGGGTTTCCCTTCGTAGGCGCCCCAGGATTCCAGTTCCGGGGTCAAGTCCATGTTGCCGGGATTTTTGGCGAGCCAGGAAGATGAACCCTTCGTGCGAACCTCATTGGGATAGAGCACGTAGGTTTGCCCGCCAACGACGACCGCCCCCACCTCGCGTTCACGTTCCGCGTGTGCGGTTTGCTGCGGGGGAGGCAGGGTGGCAGGTTTGTCCTGGCCGGGATCGGCAGTCTGCCGGGCCAGACCCGCGCCCGTGTTGGCCGTCGCCCTCAGGCTGCGGCTCGCGAGCACCCCCACTGCTGCCTCGACCGCTTCCGTCTCTTGCGGAGAGGAGACCGGTGAAACCGACGTAACCTCGGCTCCTTCGCGCTGACCCTGCTGGACGACGTGCGCGAGCTCGTGGGCGAGCAGACGTTTTCCCCCATCGCCTTCGGGCCGGTAACCACCGGCGCCAAAAACCACATGACTTCCCGCGGTGTAGGCGAGGGCGTTGACCTCCTCGGCCGACTTGGCAGCTTGAGCGTCGGCGTGCACGCGAACCTTCCCGAAGTCGTGCCCAAAGCGGGGCTCCATGAAGGCGCGCGTCGCCCCGTCAAGCGGACGACCGGGCGACTTCAGCACTTCCCGAACCGCAGGAGGCACAACGGCCTCTCTGGTCGCCTTCCCCGACCGGTTATCCGCCCGCCGGCCGGAGTCGGTGCGGGATTTTATCTGGAGCCGAACTGGCATGCAACCGCTCGACATTTTCGATACTCCCTTCGCACCCTTGGGGGTTTCGCCTGCCAATCGGAAACGCCCGGCCCGGCGGCGAGTACGGCATTTCCGCGATCGGGAACGGGGCCCAGCTTGGCGGCTCACAAATTTGCCGGCCGTGCCGGCTATGTGCGGCAACACATCGGAATTGACATGAGACAAGCAAGCCCGCCCTGCATTATAGCCGAAAGGGGTCGGTTAGAACACGCGCTTGATGTCCATCTTAAAGTGAGGATCGCTTCCGGTCCCAGTTACGGTGATGGGGACGAACGTTCCCGCCCCTTCTTTTTCAAATAGCTTATTGAAGGGTTTCGCGAGGGCCTTCTTCCAGCCGGTAGTAAGTTGAGAAAGTGTAGCCTTTAGGCGCAGTGACCCTTGAAAGTCAAGCGCTTGATCGTGCAGGGTATAGGTTCCATCGAGATAAACGGATGCTCCCGGCACCTCGAAGGTGAGATTTGAAAAAGTCATGACCCCGTCCCCCAGCACGAACTTGCCTGTGAAGTCCGAAGCCACGGTGCCGGGGCTTTCCGCCACGGTTTCACCACTGCCGCGGCGGCTGAGCGATGCCACCTTGTTTTGAATGTCGAGTTGAGTGAATTGGGCCGAGCTGATATGAAACTCGCCGTCAAGTTTCAAGCGATCGGCAATATCCCCCTTTCCGGGAGGGATATCGATGCGGGTGCGGAAAGTGACGTCCCCCGTCATGGGCGGCGTATTCGCCTTCAAGGCCAGGCGCAGGAGATCTTCCAGCCGGGCGTGACCGGAGTCGGCATCCAGCAAAACCCTTCGGTACCGCTCCCCCGGCTCTCGGTCCACCCCCCCGCGTGCGACAATTTCCGAATCGAGCAGCTTTGCGTGGACAGGTTCAAGCTGGGTGTTTCCCGTGGTGCCGTCCACAATGGCGTGGAAGACCGTGTCGAGAAGGACGGGGCGGCCGTTCAGTCCCAGACTGAAGTCCGGCGTTTGCGTCTCTCCCCGAACATCGATCCGATCCAGCAGGCCATTGAACTGACCCTTGGAAGAGAGGATGCCGCCGAGGCCCCGGATCGTGGAAAGATCCGCGTGCGTGAAAGTATAGATGCCGGCAAGCGGGGTGAGGCGGGGCTGGTCCCTTTGCCAGGGGCCGAATTTTCCTTGCGTTTCAATTTCCCCTACAGGAACCGGATTGATCAGCGTGGCCTCGAAGGTCATCGGTTGCCCGAGTCCGGCGTGTTGTAGCCGCAGAGACCGGATATCGAAAACATGCGGGGGTTTGTTGGGGTCCTTCACCATCATGTCTAATTCCGCGCCATCCGCGACAATCTCATCAACGTCAACTTTAAAGGGCGGTGGGGCTTTCCTGCCAGGCGTGCGATGCGAGGCATTGGACGCGCGAGGTTCCACCGGCGGCATCGTGACCCGGAGACCTTCCAGGGTGATCCTCCGCACGTGCCGAATCCCCCGGAAAAGCTCCCAGAATCCAATTTCCGTCGAGACTCTCTTGGCGCTGATGAGGGGAGGAATATCCGTGCGGCCATGGAACCTCAGGACAAGCCCCTCGGCCCGAATAATGATTTTTGGATAGATGGAAACCTGAAAATCAGAAAACTCGACGTCGCTCGAAAAATCTTCCCGCAGGGTGCTCACGGCGCGGTCCCGCAGGTAACCGGGAAGACGCGGCGCCATTCGCTTCGCGACCATGGCGATGGTCAGGACCACCAGCAGAAGCGCGCCGCCAATCATCAGCCCTTTTCGCATCGGATTCGGTTACGTCCTCGCTCCTTACACTGGAAGCAGGCAGTTTATCCCAAACAACTCGTAAGGTCATTCGATTGCCGGAAGTTCAACCGTGATGCGACGTCTTAAGGGGTCTGGTCCATGGAAGCGGGGTCGGTCTACGCAGGGCCACAAATTCCACACCGTAGAGGCGATGGAAAATCTGGCCGTAGTATTCGCCGGTCAGCTTCATGAGCGCGTAAGGCGAGAGCGGCGTGGGCTTAAGCGTCTCGACCAGCGGCAAGATGGCACTATCGCCATAAGCCGCCCCGGTGGCCGCCATCACCACCCGCTTCACCTGGGTATCGCGGGCCGCCAGCAAAACCTGGAGCGTTCCCATCAGGTTGACCTCAGTCGTCGAGACCGGGTCCTCAATGGAGCGCACCACCGAGGACAACGCCGCGAGATGAATGACGTAGTCAACTCCCGCAAAAACCCGCCGCAGCGTTGCGGGATCGCGTATGTCGCCTTCGTGAAAGTCAACTTTGTCCAGAACTGAGGAGAGGTTATCTTTGCTGCCGGTCGAGAGGTTGTCGAGTACACGGACGTATTCGCCGCGCCGGACTATTTCCTCCATAATGTGTGAGCCGATGAACCCTGCGCCACCGGTGACGAGATAAAGACCCAAAACCAACCTCCAGGCTGGTGAAATAAGCTGGAATTTAACTATGGATTTTCCGCTTGTTGGATAAATTACCTCTGATTGCCGCAGAAAGCAATCGCCCGCCGGGTTTCTGAGGATTGAAGGCGCCGCGCGGCGGAGCCGCAAGGAAATCGTACCGCCGACCTTGAGGTCGGCGCCCCGATGTGCCATGGCCATCCCGATCAAGAACATCGGGACAGGTCCTGGCCATGCCCGATCACGGGCGGGACGCCCCGGGCACGCTTCCGTGCTGACTCAAGGTCAGCGCTATGTCCGTGCGTCCGGGTCCGAGGGTCGGGCGGCGACCAGCACACTGCGCAGCGAGATGGGCGGAAGCGTGACCGTTGCGCCCAGGACCGTTTTGGTGCGCGGTTCGGGGGTGGAGTTATACAGAATGACTTCCCCACTCGAGAGCAGCGTTGCGTACACCCCATCCCAACCCGTATCAACCTCCAGCGCGTCGGACTTCGACGGGTCCAGCTTCGACAGGTTGTAGACCACGTCACGCACGAGTTCCATGAAGGTCGCAGGGTCGCCGCCCGCCGCCACCATCACCCAGCCTTTGCCGTGCGGCATCGCCCAGATCGCCGGACGATCTTGAGCCATCGCCAGGACTGCGGCCTTTTCGTTAACCCTCTCCACCGTCGATTCGGCCCGAAGGCCCGTGCGCGCCGCCACGTGCCGCAGAAAGGCTGGGTTCCTGACCGCCACCGGACCACCCGGTTGCGCGGCCGTGGGCGTCGCGAGGCCAAGCAATCCAGCACCCGGCCCGATGTCCCCCTCCACGGTTTGCGGAGGCTCCTCACCAAGATGCACCAGAACGCCGCCCTTTTCCACCCATCCCGCCAGGGCCTGGAGCGTGCTCGCCTCGGCAAACCGGCCCTCGATCCAGACCAGAACCCGATAGGGCTCAAGGCCAATATCGTCGATCAACTCTTCGTCCACCATGTCGTAATCCATCACCGCGCGGAGCCGCACGACAAGGCTTCCATGATGCGGCTCACGGTGGGTTGGGGCGTGACGTCCCCTCCCGTCTCCAGCCAGTGCGGCACGCCATACATTTTGCAGGGCGTGGCAATGCGTTTGATCATCGCGGCATAACCCTGCGCAAACGGCTTGTAGCCGCCGTGCGTGGAGCGGACATGCACGCCGTACTGGCCCGCAATCTTCGGGAGCGCCGTCGTGTCCTGGCCATACATCAGCTTTTCGCTTCCCCCGCCGACGGGAATCTCCAGCAGCGCATGGGGAAAGTACTGGCGGGCAATGCGGCAAACCTCGCCGGTGAATTTCGTCATGCTGCCGTAGTACCACTGGACGAAATCCAGCCAGTATCGGCGGGCCTCGGGCGTGCTGGTGGCATCGGCGCTGGCGCTGTAGGCCCCCGCGGGGTAATCCACCGCGTCGAAGGAGGGAAGCGCCGCGCCCCAAACCGCATTCAGCTTCGCGACCGTGTGATACTTCTCCCGGATATCGCGGCGGAAATCAAGGCGGGCGTGGTCGTCACCGCACCAGAAATCCCGCAGCGCGACGCCGTTTTCGCCAAAATATTTCTTCTCGTCGGGATGAAAGCCCATGGGAAAGAGCGTCTCGCCGTAATCGCCGTGGATGCCGAGATAGATCGCGTAGAGCTGGTCATTGCCGCGGCCGTAATGCTCCGCCAGCGCGACGTAACCGTGCTCAAACCAGGGGACGATGTCGGGACTCCAAAGCGACATGCAGGCGAGTTTGCGGCCGGACCGCACGCCGGTGCAGGGGACGAACCTGGCCGCCTGGCGATACCATTCCGGCGGCCAGTGGAAATGCGGGAAGTACTGCCATTTCAGTCCCGCCGCACGCGCCGCCGCCAGGCCCTTGTCAGCCTCCGTCCAGTCCCAACGGCCCGGCTCCGGCTCATTGACCGTCAGATGATCGGAGTCGGTTTGCAGATGGGAGAAGCCCAGCGACTTGATTAACGCATCGCTTTGCGCATCCATAAAGTGGGTGCCCAGCCCCACGTCCACAACGCTCGAGCCCAGCAGCATGGGCGGACCGGGCGGGGCGGCGCGCGGAACCGGCAAGGGCGCAACATCCGGCTCCGGCCTTGGCACACTTGCGCTACCAGGCAAACCTGGCCGCACGCCGCTTAGCCCATCCTTTGACGTGGCCCAGCATGCCAATGCGCCCATCCCCATTCCCCGCAGCACGCTCCGTCGGCTGTGTCTCATGGCAATTCCCCTTTGGCCTCCTCGCATTCCGGGTCAAGGATTTCACCACGGAGGCACGGAGGTCACGGAGACTACACGGAGAAAACGTTGGGGTCAACAAATAAGCAAGCCTGAGCTCTACCCGCGCGGGCAGGCGTGCTTTTCTCTGTGAACTCTGTGTCTCCGTGGTGAGTCTTTTCCTCGCGGCGGTTGAGGATACCGGCGCTACGCCCGAGTTGCAGGAACAATTAGCAGGCATGACTGATAGAAACGTCCGAGATGGTAGGCATGTACTGGTGGTAAACTGCTGGTTTCTAGGAGAAGTTGAGTCTCAGCAAATGTGGAAAGAGTACGTAGGATCAACCGAAGGAGTCGCAATTCGCTCCACCTTGAGGAGGCTGAATGAGAGCATCTTGGCAAAGCAGGAATCTACGACCATCGGAAAAGTTAATTACATCGATTTTGCAGAGTACGATATGGGGGTCTACAATGGCAGTCGGGCAGGCGAACGAGCCCTCATAAAGGCGAAAAGGTATTCTTTTGAAAATGAAGTAAGGATTGTGGCCCTTA
>Ga0326728_10027019_pt1 | contig 10084 bp, 14 predicted proteins | sample MB3enrmetagenome_FD_207602 | JGI IMG/M metagenome (GOLD analysis project Ga0326728, IMG submission 207602) | Lab enriched peat soil microbial communities from McLean, Ithaca, NY, United States - MB31MN | ecosystem: Environmental > Terrestrial > Soil > Wetlands > Peat | place: USA: New York... | reverse complement strand
GATCGGCGGGGCGCCAGCCGGCCGCGCGCATCGCGCAAAGCACGTCCTCGCGCCGGCCCTCCAGGCCGACGTTGAGCGCGTCGCCGGGAATGCCGAGCGAAGTCGTCGTCGTCATCGCCTTGTCGGCAAGCGCGCTCTGACGCTCGTAATGGCGCCACAGCGCCGGCGCGACCCCGTAGGCGAGCGAGACGTAGGAAGCGGCGACGACGCCGACGACGAGGAAACCCCGGCGCGCCGCCGCGAGAACGAAAAGGCCCAGCGACATCGGCGGTGATTTTGCCGGCGCGTTCGCCTAAAAGCAAACGTCGCCATGGCCGCGATTCGCGCCGGGTCGAAAGACCCCTCCTTCACGATTCGACCCGCAATGTCCTTCTTGCGCCTTTACGCCCGCGTTCTCGCCCAGCTCGCGCCGGTCAAGCGGCGGGCGGGCGCGCTTGTCGTCGCCAATCTCGCCCTGGCCGTGGCGCAGTTCCTCAATCGCGAGCGCGAGCCGGCCGCGCCGTAACAAACCGCGCGCGGGAGGCGAACGATGGACGAGCGTTCCCAAATCGCGGATCGCAGAATAGAGTTTCGTTCGGGAGAAAAGCCGATGAAAGACAATGCATTCGCCGTGACGCACACCGACGCGGAGTGGCGCGCGCTGCTGACCCCGGAGCAATACGCGATTCTGCGCGAGCACGGCACCGAGCGGGCGGGAAGCTGCGCGCTCAATACCGAAAAGCGCCCGGGGGTCTTTTCCTGCGCCGGCTGCGGCCAGCCGCTGTTCCAATCCGCGGCCAAGTTCGACAGCGGCACGGGATGGCCGAGCTTCAATGATCCCGTCCCCGGATCGGTGGCGACGACCGTCGATCGGAGCTGGGGCATGACGCGAACCGAGGTTCATTGCGCGCGCTGTGGCTCGCATCTCGGCGATGTCTTCCCCGACGGGCCGCCGCCGACGCGCCTGCGCTATTGCATCAACGGCGTGGCGACGAACTTCACCCCGGCTTGACGGCCGGCTTCATCGCGTCGACAAAGCCGGGGCCATGGACGCGCCGAACTCGCCCGACGCCTTTCGCGCCCCGCCGCGCCCGGAGGGCCACCCTCGAATCAAGAGCGGGCGCGTCGGCGTCTTGCTGGTCAATCTCGGCACGCCCGAGGCGACCGACTATTGGTCGATGCGCCGCTACCTCAAGGAATTCCTGTCAGACCGGCGGGTCGTCGAGACGCCGCGGCTCGTCTGGCAGCCGATCCTCAACCTCGTCGTCCTGACGCGGCGGCCGGCCGTCAGGGGCCGCGATTACGCTTCGATCTGGAACCGCGAGCTGGGCGAGGGCCCGCTGAAGACCATCACGCGATCCCAGGCGGGAAAACTCGCCGAGGCGCTGACGCTCGGCCCGGGCGAGGGACGCGTCGAGGTCGACTGGGCGATGCGCTACGGCAAGCCGGCGATCGCCGCGCGCCTCGCCGCGTTGCAAGAGAAGGGCTGCGACCGCATTCTGCTGGTTCCGCTCTATCCCCAATATTGCGCGGCGACGACGGCGACGGTGTGCGACAAGGCGTTCGAGGCGCTCTCGCGGCTGCGCTGGCAGCCGACGCTGCGCGTCGCCGCGCCCTATTACGACGATCCGGTCTATATCGAGGCGCTCGCGCGCTCGACGCGCGCCGCGCTGGCGAGGCTCGATTTCGAGCCGGAAATGCTCCTCGCCTCGTTCCACGGCGTCCCGCGCGCCTATTTCGACAAGGGCGATCCCTATTACTGCCATTGCGCCAAGACGACGCGGCTCTTGAGCGAAGCGCTCCGCCTGTCGCCCGAGCGCCTGCGCATGACCTTCCAGTCGCGCTTCGGGCGCGCCGAATGGCTCAAGCCCTACACCGCCGATGCCGTGAAGGCGCTTGGCGGCGACGGCGTCAAGCGCCTCGCCGTGCTCACCCCCGGTTTTTCCGCCGACTGCCTGGAGACGCTGGAGGAGATCGGCGTCGAGAACGCCGGCTATTTCCGCGCCGCCGGCGGCGAGAAATTCGCCGCGCTGCCCTGCCTCAACGACGGCGAGGACGGCATGCGGGTTCTCGAGGCGGTGGCGCGGCGGGAGCTGGCGGGGTGGGTTTAGCGCAGCGCAGCGCGCCGCGTCGGCGATGCGTTCGATGCCGGCTCCATGCGACCCGGGCTAATCCCCGACGAACGCCCGCACTGCCGCCAGCGCATGCGCGGTTTCCTCGCGGCCGAGCCGTCCGGCTTTGCGCACGATGCGCGAAGGTTCGACGGTGGCGATTTTCGTCGGGCGCACGAGAGAGGGCGCGGGCAGGCCAGCGAGCGCCAGATCGGCGATCGGCGCGTCATAGGGAACGGCGCTTTGGCGCGCGCTGGTGATCATCGCCAGCCAGACAAGCCCTTGTTCGGCCAGCCGCGCGTTGGATACGACCAGGGCGGGACGGCGCTTTTCGGCCAACCGATCCGAATAAGGAAAGGGCACGACGACGACGTCGCCGGGCGAACAGGTCATCGCTTCAGAGATCGGCAAAGGCTTCCTCGTCGGCCTCGCTCGACCATTCCGAAAACGTCGCGAAAGGGTCGTCCTCGCGGGCGGGCGCTTCCTTTTCGATGCGCACGCCCTCCTCGTCGACCAGATAGCGCAGACGGTCGCCAGGCGAAACCTTCAGCCGCTCGCGCACCTCGCGCGGCAGCACCGTCTGGCTCTTGACGGATAGCTTGGAATAATAGGCTTTCGGCTTGGCCGCGCGCATGTCGCCCTCGCAAACGAGACGCATCGTCTCGACGGCAACTTACCGTCCTACCGCCTTACTCGCAACAACAAACGGCCTCGCCCTTTCCATCGCCGTGGCCGATCCGACGCTGATCTTCGGCTTAGGGCGCGATGCTGGGCGCCGCCGCCGGCGCGGCGGCGCGGCAGGGAGAAACGGGCGATGAATCTCGACGACATCATTCAGGCCGCGCGGGGCGGCCAGGGGATCAACAATCTGGCCAGCCGGTTCGGCCTTTCGCCCGAGCAGACGCAAGCGGCGATTCAGGCGATGATCCCGGCGTTCTCGACCGGCCTTCAAGGCGCCGCGCAAGACCCGACCGCCCTCGGCGGCGTCCTCTCCCATCTGGCGAGCGGCGCGCGCCAGGGCTCGTTCGCCGATCCGAGCCAGACGAGCGCGGCGAGCGGCCTCGGCGGCGCGGTCCTCGGCCAGATCTTCGGCTCGCCCGAGATCACGGCGCAGATCAGCCAGCACGCCGCGCAGATGTCCGGCGTCAACCCGCAGGTCATCCAGCAGATGATGCCGATCGTCGCCTCGATGCTGATGGGCGGCCTCGCCCATTCCATGACTTCGCAGGGCATGGGCGGGCTCCTCGGCCAGCTCGCGAGCGCCGCCGCGGCGCCCGGAGGCCTCGCCCCGACGCTGAGCCCGGGCACCGGAGCGCCCGCCGCAGGCGGCGGCTTCTTCGCCGGGCTCGTCAGTATGGTGTTCGGCGGATTTCTCGGCGGCGCCGGACAGCCGGGCTCGCCGCAGTCCGCCGCGCTGCAAGCCGGGCTCAACACGCTCTCCGGCATGTTCCAGGCCGGCGTCCAGGTTTCCCAGGCCCATCAGCAAGACCTCGACGAAATCCTGAAGTCGTTGACCAGCGCCAAGCCGAATTGATCCTGGGTTGAACCTGCGTGCGGGACGGCCGCGTGGGAGGCCGTAAGGCGGGCGACCCGCGCGCCCGCCGGCCGGCCGTTCATTGATTTGGCGCGCGCGGGCCCCTATCTATCGGCCCTGCGCGCCGCTCGCACGGCTCGTTTCCTCGGAATCCTGCATGGCCCGCGACGTCGTCGACGCCAAGATCGTTGAGTCCCGCGACGAATTGGTCGCCTGGATGGAAGCGGGCCGCAGGTCCGCGGAGGCGTTTCGCGTCGGCGTGGAGCACGAGAAATTCCCCTTCTACAAATCCGATCTGACGCCGGTGCCCTATGAAGGCCCGTGCGGGATTCGCGCGCTGCTGGAGGGCCTGCGCGAACGCCTGGGCTGGGAGAGCATCGAGGACGACGGCAAGCTCATCGGCCTGTTCGACGCGGTCGGCGGCGGCGCGATTTCGCTCGAGCCCGGCGGCCAATTGGAACTCTCCGGCGCGCCGTTGGCTGCGGTGCACGAGGTCGCCGGCGAACTCGACGCGTATTTGCATTGCGCCCACGCCGTCGCCGATGCGTTGGGGATCGGCTTCCTCGCCCTCGGCGTCAGTCCGAAATGGACGCTCGCCGAGACCCCGACGATGCCCAAGAGCCGCTATCGCATCATGTCGCGCTACATGCCGAAAGTGGGGACGCGCGGGCTCGACATGATGTTTCGCACCGCGACCGTGCAGGCCAACCTCGATTTTTCCGACGAGGCCGACATGGTCGCCAAGCTGCGCGTCGGTCTGGCGCTGCAGCCGATGATCACCGCGCTGTTCGCCAATTCGCCGTTCACCGACGGCGTATTGAACGGCTTTCTGTCGGCGCGTTCCGAAATCTGGCGGCGCACCGACGACTCGCGCACCGGCATGTTGCCGTTCGCCTTCGAACCGGGGATGGGGTTCGAACGCTACGTCGATTACGCGCTCGACGTTCCCCTCTATTTCGTCAAGCGCGGCGCGATTTATCACGACGTCGCGGGCGCGAGCTTTCGCGATCTGCTCGCCGGCCGGCTCGCCGCGCTGCCGGGAGAGCGCGCGACGATTTCCGACTGGGCCAACCATCTCTCGACCATATTTCCCGAAGTGCGCCTGAAGCGCTACCTCGAAATGCGCGGCGCGGACGTCGGCCCCCGCGAGCGCATTTGCGCGTTGGCGGCGCTGATGGTCGGCCTCTATTACGATCGCCAAGCCCTCGCCGCGGCGGGCGATCTCGTGCGCGGCTGGAGCGCGGCCGAGCGCCAGAGCTTGCGCGACGAGGCCCCGCGCCTCGGGCTGGCGGCGCGTGTGGCTGGCCGCGACCTGCGCGCGATCGCCGGCGACGCGCTCGCCATCGCGCGCGCCGGCCTGGCGCGGCGCGCGCGCAGCGACGCCGCGGGCCGCGACGAAACGATCTATCTTGCCCCGCTGGAGCAAATCGTCGCCGACGGCCGCGTCCCCGCCGAGCGCTGGATCGCGCGCTTCGAGGGCGCCTGGGGCCGGCGCGTCGACCCGGCGTTCGAGGAAGCGACAATCTGACGCAGCGCTGGAATCGACGCGATCCGGCTCGCGACGCGCCGCCGATATGACATTTATGCGGCAGTTCATCTCGGGTTCAGAGACGTTTCGGCAGACGTAGGTCGAAGCCTCGCTGGTGGGGCTATCGTAAATTCAAGGTTTTAATCATGTTGAAGAACATTCTCGCCGCGGCCGCCCTGGTCATCGGCCTCGCCGCTATGCCCGCCTACGCCGCCGCGCCGACGCATCCCGTGCATCACCATCATTACTGCCACCTGCGCCACCATCACTGCTGGCGCCATCATCACCATCATCACCACCACCACCACCACCATCACCACGTAACGCCGAAGGGCAAGTGAGCCGACGCGGCGCCCGAGCGTCGCTGGGATTGCGTTCCTTTACGGCATGATGTTTTCCGGGTCGGCGATCGGCTGTCCGGAAGCGGCCTCGTGTTGAGTCGGCTCGGCCCGGGAAGCGGCCGGGCCGACGAGCGCCGAGGCCTTATCCCGTCATCCCGGCCCTTGGATCGTAAGGCTTTTCGTCGCGCCAGCGCTGCATCAGCTTGGTCAAGTCCGCGTCTTCGCCGGCAGGCATCGTAATGCGCAGCGTCGCCAGGAGATCGCCCTGAGGCAGTTCGGCGGTGGCCGGAAGTCCCTTGCCGCGCAAGCGCAGCACGCGTCCGCCCCCCGTCCCCGGCGCGATCGCCATTTCGACTTCGCCGCCGAGGGTGGGGACGCGCACTTTGGCGCCCAGCACGGCTTCATAGAGGGTGATCGGCAGGTCGAGACGCAGGTCGCGCCCCTCGACCTTGAACAGCGGATGCGGCGCATAGTGGATCGTTATGATCGCATCGCCCGCGGGTCCGTTTCTCGTTCCCGGCCTGCCCTGTCCGCGCAGCCGGATCGATTTGCCGTCCTCGACGCCGGCGGGAACGTCGACGTCGAGCGTCTTGCCGGTCGGCAGCGCGACGCGCATCGAGCCTCCTCCGACCGCCATCGCCAGCGGAACCGTCACCGACGCCGCGACGTCCTCCCCGCGCGCCGGGCCGCGCGAACGAGCGCCGGCGCGGCCGCCGAACAATTCGGAGATGATGTCGGGATCGATCGACGCGCCGCCCCGGCCGGGCGAAAATTCGCCGCCGCCGAAATCGAAGTTGAAATTGCGGAAGTCGGCGCCTGCGCCGGGATGCGCGCCCGCGCGCCGGCCGAAGCCGAAGCCTTCGAACTGCGGCGCGCGCGGTTTGCCCTCGGCGTCGATCTCGCCGCGGTCGTAGGCGCCGCGCTTCTTGGAATCGCCGAGAATCTCGTAAGCGGACCCGATTTCCGCAAATCGATCCTTCGCCCGCGGCTCCTTGCTCCGATCGGGATGGTACTTCTTGGCCAGCTTGCGAAAGGCCGCCTTGATTTCGCCGGCGCTGGCGGTCTTGGCCAGCCCAAGAACTTCATAGGGATCGCGCATGATGAGCCCAGAATTGCGCGCTCGCCCCTTAAGGCGCGGGCGCTTTGTCTCCTTGGCCTATTTGGGCCGCGGCGGCTTTCCTCGCAAGTGGCGCGTGTCAGAGGCCCGTCCACGGCGAAACGTCGTAAACCGCGACCTCACCGCTGTCGCCGGGGCAGCCGACGCCCTGGAGCGTCTTGGCCTCTTGGCCGTCGACCAGCCGGGCGATGAAGGCGCGGCACGATCGGCCTTCTCTCGCGAAGGTCCCGGCGACGGCCAGGAATTCGCCGTGATCGCCGGTTTCCGAATTAGACCAGAGCGTCGGCTGGCCCTCGCCCGGCGCGCGCAGACTCGCCGCCAGAACGGGTTCGGCGACGCGCCAGTCGCGCGAATCATAGAGGCTCGACAGCGTCGGCGCCTTGGGTCCGATCGATCCCGTCGGCTCGCCGTCGATAAAGGACGGCATGGGCATGGAGATGGAACATCCCGCGAGCGCGAGCGCGACGGCGCCGAACGCGACCGCGACGACGCGACCCGGTCCGATCGCGCCGACGCGCTGGCGAAACCTTTCGCGTTTGCGGTCGGGAAAGGCTATCATCGCAAGTCGGCGGTGGTTGCGAAAGAGGAGCATACTGGCCTTGAAACCGTTAAATTCGAGTGACTTTACCGAGGCGCGCGATCCTTTCGCCCTGCTGAAGCTCTGGCTCGCGGAGGCGAGTGAGCGCGAACTCAACGATCCCGAGGCGATGACGCTCGCCAGCGTCGACCCTTCGGGGCTGCCGGACGCGCGCGTGATGCTATGCAAGCAGGCCGACGAACGCGGCCTCGTCTTCTACACCAACGCTGAGAGCGCCAAGGGGCGGCAATTGGCGGCGACCCCGAAGGCCGCGGCGCTGTTCCATTGGAAATCGCTGCGCCGACAGGTCCGCCTGCGCGGCGCGGTGGCGATGATCGCGCAGCGCGAGGCGGACGCCTATTTCGCCACCCGGCCGCGCGTCAGCCGCATCGGCGCCTGGGCGAGCCAGCAGTCGCGGCCGCTCGAATCGCGCGCCAAGCTGGAAGAGGCCGTCGCGTTCTATGCGCAGGAATTCGGCGAGGGCGAAATCCCGCGCCCTGCCTATTGGGGCGGGTACCGGCTGACGCCGACCGAGATCGAATTCTGGCAAGACGTCGAATTCCGTCTGCACGATCGCGTCGTATTCACTCGCGCGCGCGAGGGCGAGCCCTGGCGGCGCGAGCGGCTGTACCCTTAACGCGCCGGCGCGAGGCGAGTGTGCTAACCCCAGGCTCCGCCTCCTCGCGAATTGACCCATGACTCCTCAAACTCCCTCCAACGCGCGGCGCCGCGCGATGGTTGCGACGCCGAACCGCCGATCGACGGCGGCCAGCATGCGTGAGGGCGCGCGTGGATGAACGGCTCTATCCGGCGCGGCCGATTCTGGCGGTCTCGGTCGCGGTGTTCCGCGAGGGGCGCGTGCTCATCGCGCGGCGCGCGCGCGCGCCGCTCGCTGGTCTCTATTCGCTGCCCGGCGGTGTCGTGGAAGTCGGGGAGACGTTGCATGCGGCCGCCTTGCGCGAACTCGCCGAGGAGGTCGGCCTCGCCGCGGAGATTCTCGCCTTCGTCGATCACGTCGAGCCGATCCATTTCGACGGCGCGAGAGTTCGCGAGCACTACGTGATCGCCGCGTTCGTCGCGCGCTGGCGGAGCGGCGAGGCGCGCGCGAGCGCCGAGGCCGACGCCGTCGCCTGGATCGAACCGGAAGCAATCGCGCGTTGGCCGACGACGCCGGAACTGCCGGCAATCGTCGCCAAGGCCGCGCGCCTGGAAAGGGGCCTGCCGTGAGGCGGCGCGCGCGCCTTGCCATCGCCTTGGCCGCTCTGACGCTCGCCGCGAGGCCGCTCGCCGCGCAGACGCCGCCCGCCGCGCCCGCCGCGCCGGTGGAGCAGCCGGCTCCGCCGGCGGCCGAGCCGCCGCCGCCCTACGAGCCCCAATTGTTGCGCCTAGCCGAAATCATCGGCGCGCTCTCTTACTTGCGCGACCTCTGCGGCGCGGGCGACGGCGCGACGTTTCGCGCCGAGTTCGCCAGTCTCATGGAGACCGAGGGGACGACGACGGCGCGCAAGGAGACGCTCGCCGGCGCCTTCAACCGCGGCTTGCGCGATTACGAACTGACCTACCGCGCCTGCACGCCGGCGGCGCGCGAGATCGTCGCGCGCTTTCTCGACGAGGCCGGACGGATCGCCAAGGACGTCGCCACCCGCTGGGCCGGCTGAGGTCTTCTTTGCGCCGTCGTCAGGGCGCGGCGCTCGCGCGAGCGCGGCGATCATCCCTTCGGCGCGATCCCCCATCCGACGCGCTTCGCTCTGCCTTCCCCCGCAAGGGGGGAAGGGGTCGCATTCCCTATCAGCTCAGCTTGCCCTCGACGCCCTCGACCAGCCATTGCAGTCCGGCGAGCGCGCCGTCGTCCATCACCTCGCCGGCGGGCAGCTTCACCGCGCCGCTCTGGTCCTTGAGCGGGCCAACGAAGATCTTCTGCTTGCCCGAGGCGATGTCGTCGACGGTCTGCTGCGCCAGCGCCTTCACGTCGTCGGGCATGTTGGCGAACGGCGCCATCTTCAGCATGCCCTCGCCGAAGCCGCCCCAGACGTCGCCGCTCGTCCAGGAGCCGTCGAGCGCAGCCTGGACGCGCTTGATGCAATAGGGCCCCCACACGTTGACGCTGGCCGAGAGCTGTGAATGGGGCGCGAACTTGGCCATGTCGGTCGCTTCGCCGAACGCCGGGACGCCGCGGCTTTCGGCGACCTGCAGCGGGGCCGGCGAGTCGGTGTGCTGGGTGATGACGTCGCAGCCCTGGTCGATCAGCGCCTTGGCGGCGTCGCCCTCCTTGCCCGGATCGTACCAGGAATTGATCAGGATGAACTTCAACTTCGCCGCGGGATTGATGCTGCGCATGCCCAGCGCGAACGCGTTCATGCCCTCGACGACTTCCGGTATCGCCACCGAACCGACATAGCCGGCGACCCCGGTCTTGCTCATCTTGCCCGCGATGACGCCCTGGACGAACCGCCCTTGGTAGAAGCGGATGTTGTAGGTCGCGACGTTGGCGGCGCGCTTGTAGCCGGTGCAGTGCTCGAACTTGACCGCCGGGAACTTCTTCGCCGCGTTGAGCGTGTAGTTCATGTAGCCGAACGAGGTGGCGAAGATCAGCCCGGAGCCTTTGGCGGCAAGGTCGGAGAGCACGTGCTCCGAGTCCGGCCCCTCCGGAACGTTTTCGACGTAGGCGGTTTTGACCGCGCCGCCGAAATGCTCCTCCACCTCCTTGCGGGCGACGTCGTGCTGATAGGACCAACCGAAATCGCCCACCGGGCCGACATAGACGAACCCTATCTTGAGGGGTTCGGCGGCGCGAAGGGCGCTCGAGCCCAGCGGCGTCGCCGCGGCGACCAGCCCGGTTCCCAGAAGTTTGTTGAATGTCCGACGATCCATCGCATTTCTCCTGTCTGCCGATCCGC
>Ga0326728_10027017_pt1 | contig 10085 bp, 8 predicted proteins | sample MB3enrmetagenome_FD_207602 | JGI IMG/M metagenome (GOLD analysis project Ga0326728, IMG submission 207602) | Lab enriched peat soil microbial communities from McLean, Ithaca, NY, United States - MB31MN | ecosystem: Environmental > Terrestrial > Soil > Wetlands > Peat | place: USA: New York... | reverse complement strand
ATGCCCTCGATGACCGCATGCGGATCGCCTTCCAGCACCGAGCGGTCCATGAATGCGCCGGGATCGCCTTCGTCGCCGTTGCAGATCACGTACTTGACGTCGGCCTTGACCTTGCGCGCGAAGTTCCACTTCATGCCGGTGGGGAAACCCGCGCCGCCACGGCCGCGCAGGCCGCTGGCGAGCATCTCGGTGCAAACCTCTTCGGAGGTCATGCCCAGAGCCTTGCGCAGGCCCTGATAGCCGCCGTGCACGAGGTACTCTTCCAGGCGCTCGGGATCGCTGCGGCCGTTGTTCTCGAGGACCACGCGGTCCTGCATGGCGAAGAAGGGCGCTTCCAGATCCAGGAAATGCTCTTCCAGCGCCCCGGTGGGCTGCTCGATCTTGGCGCCGCCGACGACGGGAGCGACCACTTCGTCGATGACCTGAGCAGCCATCTCCGGCTTGATGTCGCTGAAGAGGACATCCTTCTGGGTCTTGGTGGTCATGCGGATGAGCGGTCCCTTGCTGCACAATCCCATGCAGCCGGTTCCGGTCACTTGCACCTTGGTGTCGAGCTGCTTGGCCTTGAGCTCCGCCTTGAGCCCGGCGATGATCTCGAAGGCGCCAGAGGACTGGCAGCCGGTGCTCGAACAACACACCAGGCGCACATCGAATGCCTGCTGCTTGGCGAGTTCCGCGGCAGCCTTGATTTCAAGTTCTTCGGGTTTCATATCGATCCTGTGTCTTCGCTTGGAAAGGTCCCGCGATGGGGAGGTTACTCGGAAACAGCTTCTTCCTCGTGGGCGGCGATCATGGGCTTGTCCAACTGGGTGCGTTCGATCACGTAATGGCTCTCGGCGGTATTCAGCTTGCCGTAGACCTTGCCGTTGACCGAGACCAGGGGAGCCAGACCGCAGCAGCCCAGGCAACGCACACCCTGCAAGTGGTATTCCTTGTCCGGCGTGCTCTGGCCTTCCGTGACGCCCAGTTCCTTTTCCAACCCCTTGAGCAGTTGTCCCGAGCCCTTGATGTGGCAAGCCGTACCGGTGCAGACCGAGATGATGTACTTGCCCGGCGCTTCCAGCTTGAAGTAGTTGTAGAAGGTGACCACTTCGTAGATGCGCGCCAGCGGCACGCCCATCTCGCGGCCCAGCTTCATGGCCTGTTCGCGCGGCACATAGCCCAGGCGGCCCTGCAGATCGTGGAGCGCCATGATCAGACTGCCGCGCTTCTTCTTCCACTTCTGCGCCAGAACGACGATTTCGTCCTTGGGCGCCGCAACTTTTACAGTCGTTTTCACTTCCATCGGTGTGCTCATGATTTCCTGTCCGCCGTCTGTTCGATCCTCAGACGGCATTGGCTGCCGGGCCAAGGCTCCTGCCCGAAAAGGATGCGCAAAACTCTCCCTTGGCGTTGACTCCGCCTTGCAGAGGGGCTTGCGCGCGATTCTTCCGTTGCCTGAACTGTACGAGGGGAGGCTGCGAGATCTAAGTGATAGTTGTCACGGGAGTACGTGTAATCTGGGTCACATATAGTATGCAAGCTCTATGATTTACAGCGAGTTAGGTAGTGTTTGCCTAACTCGCATTACGGCAATACGTACCTTTATGCGGTATGCGCAAGTGACTCAAATCACCACCGCCTGCCCGCTCAGCGCCCGGTAGCGGGACAGCGCCGCAGGGAAGGGTTCCAGCGCCCGGGCAAAGATCCCCAGACTGTAGGCGATGGTCAATCCGTAGTTGGTGATGGGCACGCCCGCCCGTTGGCATTCCAGGATGCGGCTCAGCATCTGGCGGCGGTTCCACATGCAGGCGCCACAGTGAATGACCAGCTTGTAGCTGGAGAGATCGGCGGGGAAATCGCGGCCCTGCATGGGGACGAAATTCAGCTTGACGCCGGTGTACTGGGTCAGCCAGCGGGGGATTTTCACTCTGCCGATGTCTTCGCCGATGGGGTGATGGGTGCAGGCCTCGGCGATCAAAACCTTGTCGCCGCCCTTGAGCTTCTCGATGGCCAGCGCGCCCTCCACCTGGGCGCTGAGATCGCCTTTGAAACGCGCCATGAGGATGGAGAAGCCAGTCAGAGGGATCTCCGGCGGGGTGTCGGCGGCAACTTTGAGAAAGGCTTGCGAGTCAGTCACGACCAGCTTGGGCGGCGTCTTGAGTCGATCCAGCGCAGAGCGGAGCTCCCGCTCTTTTACCACCATGCACATGGCATCCGAATCGAGAAGGTCGCGGATGGTCTGGACCTGGGGCAGAATGAGGCGGCCCTTGGGTGCTTCCTTGTCGATGGGGACAACGAGAATGGCCAACTCACCGGGGCCGACCAGATCGCCGGCGATGGCGGGCGAGTCGATGAAGTCGGGCGGAGCCAGATCGAGCAGGGCTTGGCGAAAATCGAGAATTCCCTGCCCTGTGACGGCGGAGACCGCGACGGTCTTTACCTTGGCCTCGCGTAGTGTCTCCAGAAGCTGCGCGCTTGGCGAACCCATATCTGCTTTATTGAAGACGACCAGCGTCGGCGTCTTCAGCGCGGTGAGCTCCGTCAGTAATTGCTCTTCGAACTCGCCCCACACGCCCGGCTCGGCCACCAGGACGGCGATCTCGGTACGCTCGATGGCCTGGCGGGTCTTTTCCACGCGCAACGCGCCCAGAACGCCCTCTTCGTCGATGCCGGCGGTATCGATAAAAAGCACCGGGCCAAGCGGAAGCAACTCCATCGGCTTCTCGACCGGGTCGGTGGTGGTTCCGGCGACCGCCGAGACGATGGAGACATTCTGGCGCGTTATCGCATTCAGCAAGCTGGACTTGCCCACGTTGCGGCGGCCGAAAAAGCCGATATGAAGACGAAGACCCTTGGGGGTGGCGCTCATGGTGTTCTCCTGCGACATCTCTCATCCTTTCACAAGGACAAGCGCATCGCCTATATCCCCATGGCTTTGCGGATCAGACCATTCATTCGCTCATTTTTTCCTTGAAGATGACTTTCTACCGAGGCGGCAATCATCTCCTTTCGATCCGTCAGGCTCCAATTCAGCCTGAATCCTGCCTCCGCAGCCAGTTGCCGGAAGAATTCCCGTTGTGTACGGCCATTTCCTTCACGGAAAGGATGAAGTGCATTCAATTCTCCCAGAAAATAGGCAGTACGCCAGGCATATTGTTCGCGCGGCAAGCCTTTCAGGAGATTTTCTTTCCTCAGCCTAGCGAAGAGATCGTCCAGATTCTGGGGCAGAAACTGCGCCGTGGCAAAAGGGAACGAACCAGGCTTCTGAATATTGACCTGCCGCATCTCGCCAGCCCAGGAATAGACTTCCGCGAATATTGCGCGATGAATCTCCTGCAGATGCTTTCTGTCAAAGCATCCTTGCACGGGATTGAAATGGAGGCGGGTGAGAGCATCCGCGGAGACGGCGTTCTCATATTTGTCGAGTAGTGACTGCTCTGTAATGCCGGGAATATTGCGCAGCACACTGTGTGCTTTATCGAAGTGGGGGTCGGCGCAGATCGGATCGATACGCATCAGATTTATACAAGGGAGTCTAAATAGCCGCGAATTCTCAACGACATTTCATCCAGATCGATATGCCCGTTGGCAAAGGAGTCCAGGGCGGCCTTGACATCGCCTTCAAGTTCAATGCCCTCAATCCGCAGCGAGCCCAGCGTGGACTCCACCGCATAGCGGCGCTGTTCCATTTCGGCGGGCGAGAGCGAGGTCTGCGGATTGGCAACCGTAACCATCATTTTTTCCCTTCTTCTGCTCTATCTTAAGTCAATCCCGACTCCGGAAACAGCAATATTCGGGGCTCAAAGCCTTGCCGGGGAGCCCAGGCGGCAGACCGCTTCGGGACTGATGGCGGCGGCGAAGTCGGCTTCGCTCATCCAGCCATTTTCGACGACCACGGCACGCAGCGGCTTATCCAGAGAGCGTGCCAGTTGTGCGGCCTCGCCGGCGCGCTCGTAGCCGAGGGCGGGGACCAACGCCGTGGCCGCTGCTGTAGAGTTCTCGACGTGCGCTCGGCAACGGGCCTCGTCGGCCTCAATACCTTCCACACAATGCTCGCGCAACATCCGGTCGGCGCGGGAGAGCAGATCGAGATTCTCCAGCAGGCAGTGGGCGATCAGAGGCAAAAAGGCGTTCAGCTCCAGCGAACCCGCCGCGCAGGCCATGGCGATCACGCTGTCGTTGCCCATAACCAGCATGGCGGCTTGAGTGGCCGCCTCGGGAATCACCGGATTGACCTTGCCAGGCATGATCGACGAACCCGCCTGCTGCGCGGGCAGGCGAATCTCGCCAAAGCCGGCGTCGGGACCGGAACTCAGCAGGCGCAAGTCGGAACAAATCTTCCACAGCGATGTGGCGTGAGCCTTAAGAATGCCGGAGACTTCCACAAATACATCGGTATTCTGCGTGGCTTCGACAAGATTCTCCGCGCGCGCAAAACCGATGCCCGTCTGAGCGCGGAGCGCTTCCGTAGCCTGAAAGATGAACTGCCGCGGCGCGGCCAGCCCCGTGCCGATGGCGGTGCCGCCCAGATTGACCACCCGCAGCCGCTCCTGGCATTTATAGATGCGCCAGCGGTCGCGATTGACTGCTTCGGCGTAGGCGCTCATCTCCCGGCCCAGGGTGGTCAGCACCGCGTCCTGGTACTGCGTACGGCCCACTTTCACGATGTGCGCAAATTTCTTCTCTAGTACCTGGAATGCCTCTTGCAGCGCCACCACTTCCCTCTCCAGCCCTTGCAGCAGGCGGATGGCCGCCAACCGCAAGGCCGTGGGGTAGGTATCGTTGGTCGACTGATGGAGGTTGATGTCGTCCAAAGGGGATATTTTTTTGTAGTTTCCCTTGGATTCGCCGAGAATTTCCAGTGCGCGATTGGCCAGCACCTCGTTGACATTCATATTGGTGCTGGTGCCGGCGCCGCCCTGCAGCGCATCGGTAAGCAAATGCGCATCGAGCAGGCCCTCGGCCATCTCGCGGCAGGCGCGCTCGATGGCGTCGGCCTTGGCGGGATCGTCCTTCCAGGCTCCCAGGGTGCGATTGGTCAGCGCACAGGCCAGCTTTACGTCGCCGAATGCGTGTAAAAGCGCCGCATGGACGGCCCGGCCGGCCAGAGAAAAGTTCTCTAAAGCGCGGGCGGTGTGGATGCCGTAGAGGGCCTCGGCGGGCAGTGAGCGCTCACCCAGGGCGTCGGCTTCGCTGCGATAGGACTGGTTCATTTCAGCTCCCGATGAACAAGACGATTGAGATTCGTGGTTCCCACCCTCGCGCCAAGAGCGCGCGAGGATGGGGCACGGGACTGGGCGAGACGACGTACTTCCCCCAACCATACCTTTACGGAGCGAGTTGGGCGGCTCCCGCGGGGCGATTCAGCATCCCACATTACGCGACGGCGACCGAAACCGCTGTGACCGAAGTCGCAATCGGCAGGGCCTGTCCTGGCGTAGCATCCAAACAAGGATGTGGTACAGGTTCTCTTAATGCGGTACTCCGCAGGCGAGACGCCCACCCGGCGCACTTTCATCCTAATTGGATTCTATGCAGGCGAAAGGAAATCCATGAAGACCGCCATTGCAGCATTGCGCGCACGGCGCAGCATCCGCACCTATGCCCCCCGGCCCGTGGAACGCTCCATCATCGAGGAAATCGTCGATTGCGGGCGCCTGGCGCCGACGGCGATGAACGATCAGCCCTGGGATTTTGTCGTCGTCACTTCGAAGGAGGCGCTGGCTTCGATTCCGCCCATGCTGGGCCACGGGGAGTTCATCGCCAACGCCGCCTTTGCCGTGCTGGTGCTGGCGCGGCCCACCAATTACGCGGTCGAAGACTGCTCGGCAGCCACGGAAAACCTGCTGATTGCAGCAGAAGCCCATGGCATCGGTTCCTGCTGGGTGGCGGGAACCAAGCAGGCCTACGGGCCGGTGGTGGCCAAGGCCTTTGGGGCTCCCGAAGATCGGCAGCTGATCGCCATCGTCTCGTTTGGCTACCCCGCGGAAGAGGTTTCCCTGGAGAAGCGGGCGTTGGCCGATGTGCTGCACTGGGAGCGGTTCTAGTGTTTGGACCGCATGCATTGGTCATTCATCATGGACCAGCGCGGACGAGGACGTCCGCGCTACAGCCGGCCGGGAGGCCGGCGCTACTGGCGTTGGCGAGGCGGGAAGTGATTTAAATCACTTCCCGCTCCGGCCCCGCGGTGCAATCCTTTATGAATGGACGCACACGTTCCCCGTAGCGTGGCAGTTTCCGCAGTTTTCGTTGTGCAACATGGCCCGGTTGGCCTGCCGCAAGGGCAGATTGTCACCAAGCCGCGCCGCAGGAGGTTTCCATGTCCGCAGCCGTTGAGCAAGCCACCTACATCAACGATCAGGTCATCTTCGATTGCCTGGAGGCGACCGCCAAGCCGGAAGCGGCGCGGGTCCACGCCATCCTGGACAAGGCCAAGGCCATGCAGGGCCTGAGCTTCGAGGAGACGGCCACGCTGATCGCGCTGGAAGATCCGGAGCTGATGGAAGAGCTCTTTGCCACCGCCCGCGGCATCAAGGATGAGATTTACGGCTCGCGACTGGTGATGTTTGCCCCTCTGTACATCAGCAACCGCTGCGCCAACGAGTGCAGCTACTGCGCCTATCGCGCCAGCAACAAGGAGTTGCATCGCATCACGCTTTCGCAGGAGCAGATCGCGGCCGAGACCAAGGTGATCATCGAGCAGGGCCACAAGCGCATCTTGATGGTGGCTGGAGAAGCCTATCCCGATCACAACAGCCTCGACTACGTCTACAAGGCCATCGAGACCATCTATGCCACCAAGAGCGGCAATGGCGAAATCCGCCGCTGCAACGCCAATCTGGCGCCGCTTTCGGTGGCGGACTTCCGCAACCTGAAGGCTACCGGCATCGGCACCTATCAATGCTTTCAGGAAACCTATCACCGCGACACTTACGCCAAGGTCCATGTGCGCGGCAAGAAGCGCGACTACGACTGGCGCTGCACGGTGATGGATCGCGCCATGGAGGCGGGCATCGACGATGTGGGCATCGGGCCGCTCTTCGGCATCTACGACTGGCGCTTCGAGGTGCTGGCCATGCTGCAACACATCAAGCATCTGGAAGAGCGCTTCAACTGCGGCCCGCACACCATCAGCATGCCGCGCCTGGAGCCGGCCTCGGGGACCGATTTCACTGCCACCACGCCGTGGAAGGTGAGCGACGCCGACTTTCTGAAACTGATTGCGATTTTGCGCCTGACCGTGCCTTACACCGGCATGATCCTGTCCACGCGCGAGTCGGCGGAGATGCGGCACAAGTGCTACCAGATCGGCATCTCGCAGACCTCGGCGGGGAGCCGTACCGACCCCGGCGGTTACGAGCGCGCCCAGGGCGACTTCCACACCGCGCAGTTTGCCGTGGGCGACACGCGGCCGCTGGACGCGGTGGTCCACGAGATCGCGGAGATGGGCTTCACGCCTTCCTTCTGCACCGCCTGCTATCGCACCGGACGCACCGGCACGGACTTCATGGATATTGCCAAGCCCGGCGCCATCAAGTACCACTGCGAGCCCAATGCGCTCTCGACTTTCACTGAGTATCTGGAGGACTACGCCTCGCCGGCCACCAAGCAAGCCGGGGAGCACCACATTCTGAGCCATATCGCGTCCATGGATGAGAAGCAGAAAGGCATCGCCCAGCCCATGATCGACCAGGTGCGCGCGGGCAAACGGGATGTGTTTGTATAGCGCATCCAGAAACGAAGAAGGGTACGGGCTTCAGCCCGTACATCGAAGGAGTGTTGAAAGCAAGGCTTTAGAGCATCTTGGCTTTTGCTATAGACCCCCGTGCCCCATCCTTTCCGCGTTTTCCAGCGGAAAGGGTGGGTTTGCAACCGGTTTTTGGTCTACACCATTTCGAAAAATGCTCTAGCCACCGAGGGCCTTGTCTTCGAGTAGCTTGCATTCCCTCAGCGGCTAAAGCCGAGGATCGATTTCAATCGTTATGGACGGGCTGAAGCCCATCCCCTTCAACACGCCATGGCACGAAGATGCAGTCACGAAGAAATGGATTTCTGAGATGCCTCGATTGACCCACTCCGCTATTCTGCGCTGGCTGCGCGAAACCGACCCCATGGCGCTGGAACTGCTCTTTGCCCAGGCCGACGAGGTGCGGCGCAGGCATGTGGGCGACGCCGTGCATCTGCGCGGGCTGATCGAGATCTCCAATTACTGCGTACGGCAGTGCGGCTACTGCGGGCTGCGCGCGGAGCACAAGATTGATCGTTACCGCATGGGCCATGAGCAGATTCTGGCCGCCGCGCATCATGCCGTCGAGCTGGGCTTCGGCTCGATCGTGCTGCAAGGCGGCGAGGATTTTGGCATTGAAGCGCAGAGCTTCGCCGAGGTGATTCGCGCCATCAAGACCGAGACCCCCCTGGCCGTGACCCTCAGCCTGGGCGAGCGTTTGCCCGATGAGTTGCAGTTGTGGCGCGAGGCCGGCGCGGATCGCTATCTGCTGCGCTTCGAGACTTCGAATCCGGAGCTCTATGCCGCCATTCATCCTCCCAGAAAGCCGGGCGAAGCCGCCCATCCCAGCGACCGGATTGACCAGTTGAAGCTCATGCGCCAGATGGGCTACGAGATCGGTTCGGGGGTCATGGCGGGCATTCCCGGACAGAGCTACGAGATGCTGGCGCGGGACATCGAATTGTTTGCCGAACTGGATCTGGATATGGTCGGCATTGGGCCGTTTCTGGCCCATCCCGCGACGCCGCTGGGCCGGTCCGATGCGCCCCACGCCGGCGTGGAGCAGGTTCCCAGCAACGAGTGGATGGTGCTCAAGACGGTGGCCTTGACGCGCATCGTCTGCCCCGAGGCCAATCTGCCGGCGACGACCGCGTTGGCGACGATCAACACCGTCGATGGCCGCGAACATGGGCTGGAGAGTGGCGGCAATGTCTTCATGCCCATCCTCACGCCCTCGCCCTACCGGCAGATGTACGAGATCTATCCCGGCAAGGCCTGCATCGACGAGGACGCCACGCAATGCAACAGCTGTCTGCGTGCGCGCATCGACCGGCTGGGCCGATCTGTGGGCGAAGGTCCCGGCGGGCGGTTCACGCGCGGCGTTCCTCGGAGCGCGACCAACGCCAGGCTCGCTCCACGCTGGACTCCGCAGGCGGAAGCTCCGAATTTGCTCGAAGTTCTGAAATAATTCGAGGGAAACGATCAGCGTTTCCTGTTTTCGATTCCTCCCCCGGTGCGCTATGCTCAACTGCAACGCACCGCGAGGGTTTTCATGTCGAGCAACGAGCAGGCCATTCCTTCCCTAGCCGCCGCCAGCCGCGCCTACAACCTCTTTCTGCTGCTGGTTGCCGGTCTGGGCGGTCTGCTGTATGGCATCGACGTAGGCATCATCGGCGGGGCGCTGCCCTATCTGGAAGCCACCTCGCATCTGACCCCGGCCGAATTATCGGTAATTGTGGCCGCGGTCCTGCTGGGCTCGGTCTTCTCCACGCTCTTTGCCGGGCTGCTGGCCGACTGGCTGGGACGCAAGCCGCTGATGATCCTGAGCGGCGCCAGCTTTGTGCTGAGCATTCCGGTGATCGCCCTCTCCCAGGGCTATGCTCCACTGTTCATGGGGCGCTTGCTGCAAGGCGTGAGCGGCGGGCTGATCGGGGTGGTGGTGCCGCTCTATCTGGCCGAGTGCCTGGCGGCGGCGCAACGCGGCAAAGGCACCGCGGTCTTCCAGTGGCTGCTGACACTGGGCATTGTGGCAGCCGCGTTGGTGGGCATCTACTTCAGCTTCCGCGTGGATGCGGCCACGCGCACGGCCACCAGCGAAGCGCTCTTCACCCTCAAGGACCACGCCTGGCGGCAGATCTTCTGGGTCTCGTTGCCCCCCGGCATTCTCTTCGTTCTGGGCAGCCTGCTGGTGAGCGAATCGCCGCGCTGGCTCTACCGGCGCGGCAAAGTCGAACAGGCTCGCAGCGCGCTCTTGCGCTCGCGCAGCGTGGAACAGGCGGAGCTGGAACTGCGCGAAATGCAAGAGGCGGCGCTCGGTTCTTGCGGCGAGGCAGCAGAAAGTAAAAGTGCCCCCGGCACCGGCGCCGGCGCTACGCTG
>Ga0326728_10027015_pt1 | contig 10086 bp, 11 predicted proteins | sample MB3enrmetagenome_FD_207602 | JGI IMG/M metagenome (GOLD analysis project Ga0326728, IMG submission 207602) | Lab enriched peat soil microbial communities from McLean, Ithaca, NY, United States - MB31MN | ecosystem: Environmental > Terrestrial > Soil > Wetlands > Peat | place: USA: New York... | reverse complement strand
CGCAAAGGAAGGCGCAGTCATCGATCTCCCGGACAATTTCTATTCCCAGATCGCCGACATGCACTCCGAATCAAAGAAGGAGGTAGTCGTCGATAAAACGGCGGGCTGTACCGGGCGGGTACGGGGACTGCCGCCGACAAAGAAACTGTATTACGAACAGCCCGAGGACACCGAGTTCGAGGCGGTAGTCATCGACTTCTTCGATGAATACGTGGTGCTCGACCAGACGCTCTTTTACCCTGAAGGCGGCGGCCAGCCGGCCGATACCGGCAGCCTTGTCGGATCGGAAAGCATGGCTCGTGTCGACGATGTGGTCAAGGTCGGCGAGGTCGTCCTCCACCATATCAGCGGGGGCGTCCTGCAGCGCGGCGAGCGGGTCAAGGGCATGGTCGACGAGGAACGGCGCTTCTCGCTGATGCGCCACCATACGGCCACCCATATCCTCCTCCACGCCGCAAAAGAGGTGCTCGGCGTCCACATCCACCAGTCCGGGGCGCAGAAAGGTGCCGAGAGCTCCCGCATCGATATCCGCCACTTCAAGCATATCACGACCGACGAACTGCACAAGATCGAGATTGCAGCAAACCGGATGGTAATGGCCAACCAGCCGGTCGAGATCTCGATCGAGAACCGTACCAGGGCCGAGCAGCTGTACGGGTTCTCCCTGTACCAGGGCGGGGTACCGCAGGGCAAGGACATACGGGTAGTAAAAGTGGCCGGGGATATCGAGGCCTGCGCAGGAACGCACTGCCGGAGCACCGGGGAGGTCGGCATGATCAAGATCCTCCGGGTCGAGCATATCCAGGACGGGATCGAACGTATCGAGTTTGCAGCAGGGATCGCGGCCGTCTATTACCTGCAGCACCTTGAACAGATTGTCACGTCATCGGCGGACATCCTCTCCGTGCAGCTCGAGAACCTCCCGCCCACGGTCACGCGGTTTTTCAGCGAATGGAAAGACCAGAGAAAAGAGATCGAACGCATGAGCCAGAAACTGGTGGAACTTGAAATAAAATCCATCCTGCCCGAGACCATCGGCGGCATCCCGGTTACCGTAAAACGCATCGATCTCGCGCCGCGCGAGCTCGCGACGATTGCGAGCGCGTTCTCTGAAAAAGGCGGGGTGGCCCTTCTTGCCACCCCGGGTGAAACCGCAAGGGTCGTCCTTGCGTCGGGAGATCCCCGGGTAAACGCCGGGGAAATTATCGGGCAGGTGTGCAGCCTCCTTGGCGGCAAGGGTGGCGGAAAACCCGAGATGGCACAGGGTGGCGGGCCGGATGCCGACAAACTCGATCTCGCCCTGAACGTAGGGCGCGAGCGCATCATCGCTGCGCTGCAGAAAAGGTGACCATCATGACCGGGGCTGTAGTAGTGCTGGAACCGGGCGATGAACGGGCGCAGAAGATCGCAAAAGCCATGGCAAGCCAGACCGCAAGCGACATCCTCACCCTCCTTGCATCCGGCACAAAAAGCCTTACCGACATCACCGGGCAGCTGAAAATTCCCCTTACTACGGCACAATACCATGCCGAGAACCTGCTCGATGCCGGCCTCATCACCGTTTCTGAAACCCGGTACAGCATAAAAGGGCGCGAGGTCAAGATGTATTCGCTCACCGATCAGCTCCTGATCGTCGCGCCCAGACAGACCGACGTCAGGGCCCTGCTCCTCAAGTACAGCGCTCTTTTCGGGATCGTTGTTGCCGGCACGGTGGCCATCATCGCCCTGTCACCCTTCTTTTCCTATCAGAATGCGATTTGGGCCGTGCCCGCTGCGGCACCCCGGGTGGCGTCGGGAGCCGGGATGTTCGCGGCAAAAGCCATGGCTGACAATGCCATGGTGCAGGAACTCTCATTCGATCCTGCGCTTGCCTTCTTTTTCGGCGGAGTTTTTGTCATCTTCATCCTGCTCTGCTACGAGGCATATCTCTGGCAGAAGAGACGCTACCCCTGAGATCTGTTTTTTTTGGCGGAGTACTCCCGGATAAGAGGCATGGGGGTCCACCCGGACGGTATCCATAACACTCCTGCCGGATAGTGCATGCGGCAATCCCTGCAAGGAAGGCTACCAGCGGGTGCAACCCGGCAACCGCAAAGGACTGTCCCGGTCCTGCCATTGAAGGAAAAAAGTATCGCAGGATATTCTATTTACGGTCTTTTTTGATCCTGACTGCGACCAGCAGGGCGATCCCGAGCGCCCCGATCACGATAACCTCCGGCAGGGACGACCTGGTCGTGCTGGGGGGGGGGATCGGCGTATAGGTGACCAGTTTCTTGGTGGTGACCGGTGGCGGGGTCGTGATCGTGGGTATGGTCGTTGCCGTGGTCGGGGCAACCACGTGGAAGGTGACGGTAGTGATCGCACCGTTGATATCGGTGAACTTGACCTTGTAATCATCAGGCTGGGTCACGGATATGGTCTGCGAAAAGACGCCGGCACCATTCTGGATATTATTGGTCGTCCCGATATACTGGGGGCCAAATACCCGGCCTGCCGATGCACCATCGACCTGGAGCTGTATGCCTTTATTCCCCCCGTTCTTGAGCGAACCCGAAATCACGAGCGCATCGGCCAGGTCCTGGGTGGTCGGGGAGGTAAGGGTGAGGTCGCTGGAACGGTCAGTAAGCGTGATACCCTGGGTTAATACGGAGTCAGAGTTCGGCGTTACAACGCCGTTGAACTGGATCTCGACCTTGTACTGGCCGCCGGGAAGGCCGGTGGTATCGAAGAGCGCGTACTGGGTGAGCTGGTTTGGCTGGGTGGCCATGGCCTGGCTGTCGATCTGCGTTGTGGTGTACTGCGACTGGTAAAAGACCAGGTTATAACTGGTCCCGGCAGGGAAATTGGAATCAACTGAGCACTTTATGGTCTGGCCGACCGGGATAGTGAGAGGAGAACAGTTCAGGGAAATGCCATACGCAGATGCCGACCCTGCAAGAAACAGGGAGAGCAGGAGCAGGACGGGAATAAACTTACTCATGACTACATGGTCGAATGCCCGGAATTAAAAAGGTTCCTCTCTTGTTTTCAGGGCTGGAAGGACACATCCACAGGCGCACCGGGAACCATCAGATCAGGTCGATAAAATTCCTGAGCAGCCGCAGGCCGGCAGCCCCGCTCTTTTCCGGGTGAAACTGGACACCGTATACATCGTCCCGGACAATGGACGAGGCAAAGGGGAGAATATAGTCCGTTGCAGTGAGGGTGTATTCCGGTGTCGTCTCGGCATAGTACGAGTGAACGAAATACACATACGCTTCGTGCGGGAGACCCGAGAACAGGGGGCTCTCTTCTTTTGTAAGCCGTATGGTGTTCCAGCCCATGTGCGGCACTTTCACTCCTGGGACATGGGGGAACCGGCGCACGCGGCCCGGGATGAGGCCGAGGCCCTGGTGCGTCCCGTGCTCTTCGCTTGAGTCCATGAGCATCTGCATACCAAGACAGATGCCAAGGAGGGGGACCTCTTTGGTTGCAGCACAGACCGTTTCCCTGAGGGCGCCCAGCTGGTCCATGCCCTCGTGGAAAGCGCCGACGCCAGGCAGCACGATGCCATCGGCAGCCGCAATTTCCCCCGCATCCCCGGTGATGGTGGCACGGGCCCCGGCCGCCTCGATCCCGCGCATGACGCTGCGCAGGTTTCCGAGGCCGTAATCAATGATGGTGACGTTCTTTGCCATGTACTCCCTCCTTAAGTCTCCACGCCCCGCTCTCTATCCAGTCGGCAGGCAGCCCGTGAGCCTCCCGCCACGCTTCGAGCCGGTCCCGCCACCCTCCCCAGAGCCCGGCAAAATCGGTCTCGATCATATGGATCAATGCCATATCACTGGACGGGCACATGAAACATCCGATCCGATCCAGCCGGTGCTCGTAGAGCCGGTTGTAGGGCGCCTCCTCCCGGAAGAGGTAAAGCCAGACGTGAAGGGCGGTCCAGTTCTGGATTGGCGCGGCGGAAACCTGGACTTTCACGGTCGAATTTCTCCAGACCCGGTCGCTGTCCGCCCGGGCGAGTGATTCGTACCGCCGTTGCCCGATAAAGGAGAGGCATTCGCCCCAGGTCGAACAGATGGTCTCTGCGACCGGCAGGAGCTTGCAGACGCTGCAGCACCAGCGTGCGTTCACGGCCGGCGGTCCCTGGCGCTCCAGCGTCTTTGAGAATTTGTCTGAGGTAGTGGTACGGATGACGTCTGCCCCGTATTTCTGCCGCACCGCCTCAACATTTTCGTAGGTATCCGGGAACTCGAGGCCGGTATCTGCAAAGAGCAGGGGAACATTCCCGAGTGCTTTTCTGACAACGAGCATCGTTGCAAGGCTGTCTTTTCCCCCGGAGTACGAGACCGTGGGCTGGAGAGGGTACGCCGCAGAGACGTCTTTTGCGAACCGGACTGCTTCTGCTTCTGCCTGTGCCAGCACATCGGCATTTGACCGGATCGCGTCCTGCCAGGTGGCCTTCCCCGGGACGATGCGGGACGGCACGTTCCTGCGGTTGCGGACAACTGAGCCTTTCATGAGGGCCCGGGCCTCTTCTGCGCCCGTTTTTGCCCTGCCCGCTCCGATGCACTCCCCGTTTTTTGCGAGGATAACTACTTCGTCGCCGGTCCGGACTGCATCGTCAATGAAATCAAGGCCGGGCCTGAGGACGCTCATCCCCTGGTCGCGGATAAACGGCACCGCGCTGTCGTCGACCACGACATAGCGCTTTTCCGGCCTGAAGATGGTACAGGCTTCGGGGCGCGGGATGGGTTCCCACCGGCGTTCTTTCGGGATATACCGGATAGAGCCCGCTATCCCCCCGCCGATCACGATCTCTTCCATCCGGTCGGTGTCCGGGACCTTGTTCAAGAGGACCAGCTGGCCCCCGGGTACGAGCGGCGCTCCGAAGTGCTCATGAAAGATGCTGTTGATAAGCGCAATATCGGCCGGGAATGCCGGTCGCGCATCTCCCGGGGGGGTGAGCGGCACCTCCCGGGTGGGTGAACCGCAGGCAGCACAGGTTTTTGCGAGGACCGGCGTGTGGCACTGGTCGCACCAGCGCAGGAGGATCCTGCCGAGATAGGACGGGCGCATTCCCACAGCTGTTCGCGTTTGTTCTTATAAAAATGATAGGCGGTCTTTCTCTTTTTCGTTTATGCCGGTATCGTTGGTCTCGTATCTGTAACCGAGACGGCAGGCGTCCGGATCAGCGGGAGGTTTGATATGTACCGGTTCTCCATTCTACTACTGTGATACACGAGACCGGGAAGCCCGGAGTTTCCGGAGGCTATTAAGGATGACACTGGATATCTGGCTTGTTGCGGCAGTCTGTTTTTTTATCCTTGCTTTCTGCGCAGTACTGCGTGTCATTCCCGGCCCGACGCTGAATGACCGGCTGATCGCGGTGAATGTGGCGGCCACCCTCGCCTGCGCCGGGGCGCTTTCCCTCACGGTATCTATCGGGGACCTGATCCTGCCGGTGCTCGCGGGGCTGCTTGCGTGCATCGTGTTTGCGACCACCATACGGATCTCCCAGGTTCACCGGGGTGCGGCACCATGACGGCATGGATACTTGACGCGCTCCTGTATGTCCTGCTCCTTGCCGCCATCGGCTTTGGGGGGATCAGTATTGTCGGCCTGCTCCTCTTTCCGGATATCCGGAGCAGGGCCTTTACCGGCCTGCGGGCAGGTATTCTCGCCACTGCGCTCGTTACTGCGGCCGGGGTCTGCTATGGTATTTTTGCCTGGCTGACGGTGGGTGGTCTGCAGTACCTGCTGTTTGCCCTTGCGGCGATCCTGATGCTTGCCCTCCTGGTTATCCTGAACCGGGTTGCCACCGGGGTCGTGTGCCGCTCGGCCGTGCCGGCCGTGTCACCGGCTGCCTATATGCAGGAAGACCGGTGATATGCCGGTTGTTGCGTGCATGCCGGCACCCGGTGGGATTTCACCGGGGTTTCGATCAGGATAGTCCGCGTTTTCCCCGGAGACCCGGCTATAGATCGTTTATTTTTATCCAGGGATTCCGGCCTGCGGTCAGTCCTCCTCTTCCTGTAGGGGTTCTTCCTCTGCTTCCGGCTCCACAAAACAGAGCACTGCGGCGATACCGAAAACAACGATTGTCGGCATATACCAGTACAGCAGGCCAAACGTACCGGCAAGCGGGACCGAGAGCGTGATCCAGACGGCAGAAGAGAGCAGCATCCAGCCGGCGAAACGGGATTCGGTGTTTGCTATCACGGCACCCATCAGGCCCAGACTGGAAAAAAGTGCTGCCTGCACCCCGGAGAGGGTCGTCCAGGAGGAACCGGATGAGAAGATCACAAAGAGGGCGGTCGCAATCCCGAGGAACCCGCCGATTATACCCACGACAAACGGTCGCTTCATTACGTACACGATGGGACAACTTACGCTCTTAAATGTTGTCTTTTATCTGCCGTTCAAAAATACCCGGGGGCGGATGAAAGCGCGGGAGGCTGATTTTTGCAAAAATGCCTGAAAAATGCGCGCCCGGCCTCGTACCTGCATACCTTGCAGGCCGTGATTGCGACTTATTCTCGCCTTATTTCGGCAAATAAGGCTTAATTCACATGATTGCGCATTTCGCTCCCAATCGTCCGTAAAATCAGTTCTAATCCGGATACTCCGGTTTTGTGCAGGACAAAGTTACGGTTTATGCCGATTCTATGCGGGAAAACACCATTTCGACCAAAATATTTATGTATTCGGAGAATAATGAAAATTATAACCCTTTCCGGTGGGAGGTGGATTGAATATGGTTGCAGCAAAGAAACCGGCCGCAAAGAAGGCCCCAGCAAAAAAACCCGCCGTAAAGAAGGCAGCCCCGAAGAAGAAGTAATCCACGGGGCCCATTTATTGTTTTCTCTCTTTTTTTTCGGATTTCAAAGAACCGTACCGTAGCTTTGATCGGTCAGGCTTCTTTTATGCAGGACACCCCCGGTGCCGGCGTTCAGGCGGGTGACGGGAACTTTTTTGCCGCCTGCTCCGGAGTTATATTGTCATCACTCCGGCCACGAAGTAACCTCCCGGATCGAAGGCCGGATTGAGGGAGACAACGCCTCGGCCGGGTACCCGACCGCACAGCCCATGAGCGCCCATTTCCCGTGTTCGAGCCCGAGAAGCCGGCAGAATTCAGAATTATCTGCCATCTGTGCCGTGACGGAAACGATCTGGAAGCCAAGGCCGAGGGCCGTTGCCTTCAGCCACATGTTCTCCATGCAGTGGGCGAGGGACTGCAGTTCCACGGGCGGGAACCCCTTCCTTTCCGCGGTCACGATATAGAAGGGAGCCGTGCCGACACCGGGCACCATGCCCATGCCTTTGATCGCGGCGAGCCGGTCCATGAACCCGGCGGCCTGGCTCCGCAGGCCGGCGTTTCCAGCCGCCGCCCGTTCAAGGTCGCCCCCCATTTTCACGACCTCGCCAAAAACGAGCGGGGCCAGTGCCTTCATGGCTTTTGAACCCTTCCGCACCACCACAAACCGCCGGAAATAGTCCTCGTTATTCCCGACTGCCGCTGCGGCAAAGGGCGCATGGAGTCCGGCGTGGAGGATACTCTCGATCTGCTCATCCGTGGGAACTTTTTCCGTGAATTTCCGGCAGGAACGCCGTTCCCCGATAATCCTGTCCAGCACCGCGTTCTCCTGATCTGTTGTGAGTGTCATTCCAGAATCAGCCTCACAACCCTTTGCACTGCCGGGATATTTTAAGGTATTTTTACAGGCTGTCCCGGTCATTAGGATCCGGAGACCGGTTGCCGGATCAATCCTGTACCGGGCCCGGGGGTGGTGTTGGTGAGCACAACCGCGACCGGTCGGATTATTGCTGAGATCGCTATGATACCGGGTCGGCTCTAGGACGCGGCCAGAGTAGATAGTACCCGGTTCCACCATAAAAATTTCAGCCATTGTTCCGGACTTTTCCAAAAATGGCCGGCAAAGTTATCGAGCATTCTTAAAAAAATTCATCAAGGTTATCGAACTTCTCAAAAAAAGTCCGGCAAGGTTATCCAACTTTCCGGAAAAAGCTCACCAAAGTTATCGGACTTTCTCAAAAAAGTTCGTCAGGGTTACCCGATTTTCCAAAAAAAGTTTGTTGAATTTCGCGGACTTTTTGGAAAAAATGAAGGGCCGGAACGCACCCCCCACGTCTGATCATTCAGAAGCCTTTGCCGGACTTTCCGGAAAAAAGGGCGGCTCAGTACCCAAACAATTCAGAAAAATCCGGGTACATGGAGATATCGCCCGTTGCTATGATCGCAGGCCGGGCGATCCTGATGATGGGGGCTGATGCCCCCACACGCCCCCACGAACGATGAGTGCCGCCGCCCCCGAAGGGACGCCCCCGCGGCGGATCAGGAAGAGAAAACTGTACTTGCCCGGGAGCGACCCGAGAAAGCGCTGCACCGAACTGGACGAGCAGGAATCAGCAGGTCATCATCATATGTTCCCTCAAAAGCATTCATGATCGAATAATATCGCCTGCCGGCGATGGACTTTCGAAAAACTTTCCTGCTGAAATCAGGAAATGAAAAATGCGGGTAGATTTTTAACATATCAATCTTAACAAAAAAACGGCGAAGCGCAAGCACATCACCGAAATCTTACGGCAAAAGAGCATCCCTATGACCGACGCATCTGTTTTGCTGCCTGCAGCACCGGCAAAAAAACCCGGCAATCCTCACATCCTGATCATGATTCTCCTGATGGCGCTCATTATAGCTATATCGGTCCTGCTGATTCTTTCCGGACCGGTTTCCAACGGACCGGTCGGTTCGAACGCTCAGAACGCCCCGGCGGTCGTTTCCGCGGCAGGAGTGCACGCCATGATACCGGCGCAGGCGATGCTCCCGGCCGCAGAAATCGTTTCGAAATCGGTAACCTGCCAGGTCACCGGCCTTCTGGAGATGACCGGCACCGTCAAAAACAATGTGGCTCATCCCCTGTCAGTCTCGGTACGTGGCACCGGATACGACAGTAACGGCGATGAAATGGGCACAGGATATGACAGTGTCGATATCGATCCTTATGGCACCGGCACCTACAGGATCAACGTCATCGACGGGTGCCAGCTGGGAGACTCCGGGACCTATGACGTCCGGATATCCCAAATCACCTGGAGGTACGCCGGTTGACGTGTCATCTGGCGGCAGGAAAGCGTTCGTTCCGGTGACCCGTTCCGGCGAAGTCTCCGCAATCCCCCCGACGAAAGCGGAACCCCGCCACCCCCGACCGGTAAAAACAGGCAGGAACTGTCACCCCCCTGCCCGGAACACCTTTCTGCACCGCACCTTCCATACCAGGAAGGCATTTCCCCGCATTTCCGGGAAAAAACCGGCCTTTTCCTGGGCACCCGGGAAACCCTGTTATTTTTCGGCCATAGCGGGCCTCCGGGCCCAAGCGGGTTCCCGGATGGCCTTTGCGATTGCCGGTTTTTCGCGACCGGTACAGGCCCGCTAAATTGCACGGTTTTTTCCTGGTTAAAATGCCCCGTTTCAAAAATCACCCGATTAAAACAAGAATCGTGGAGAGGATTGGCACTACTTCCACTGGAACTTTTTGGATACGGATCCGGCCCGGAAACGCTCCGACGGAGAAACGAACAAGGGGGAGGGACGGTCTGATCAGGGTGTTTCTTTGGGGTAGGGGAGTACGCCGGGTGATCATGGTGACGGGGGTTATGCCCCCATACCCCTGGGAGTATCGTCGCCCCAAAGGGATCCCCCATAATCCCCTCCCTTTATCCACCAAAATACGCCCGTAAAACCGTCCGATTCCCTGCGCAACAAATCAGGGGGGATATATCGCATTATTTGCAAAAATACGCGTAAATTGAGGCCCATATAATGCCCATTATCGGGCAATAGAGGCCATCCAGCAGCCTCTTTTTCCGGAACCAGACGAAAACCCATCCGGCCCCGGGAGCGGGCTTCAAAACGCGTTTATGTGAACGTTTTAATTTGTCCGATTGCCAAAATACGCCTCATTTGGGCTTATTTTGAAACGGAGCCTTATACGGGCTCCGATTGGATCCGAAAAACGTGAATCCGGGCTCAAATCGGGCCCGGATGAGCTCAAGCCGAATCGGGTGGATTGGGGG
>Ga0326728_10027012_pt1 | contig 10087 bp, 16 predicted proteins | sample MB3enrmetagenome_FD_207602 | JGI IMG/M metagenome (GOLD analysis project Ga0326728, IMG submission 207602) | Lab enriched peat soil microbial communities from McLean, Ithaca, NY, United States - MB31MN | ecosystem: Environmental > Terrestrial > Soil > Wetlands > Peat | place: USA: New York... | reverse complement strand
CACTGGTTCAAATCCAGTATCGCCCATGTAAGTCCTTACGCTGTAAGGTAATTGGAACCCACCCGAAAACGGGCGGCTCAATGTGGCTCAACTCTGAGATTCAGAATGAAGGGGAGAGGCAACATGCGACGCCCGAGAAGCCCCTATTCGATCCACCCCAGACCGACGAGGAAGAAAAATCGTTGGGTCTACTATGCGCAATTCCGAGGCGAGGATGGCGGCTACACCAGTGCCGTTTCCACTGGCTGCACGCGCAGGGACGATGCCGTTCGTTGGTGCGAGAAACAACTCGCTGAACGCGCGGATCAGCGCGAAAAGGTCACCTTGGCACAGTATGTAAGGGATTCTGGAAGGCTGATGCGGCTTTCGCCACAGACCGAGCCGCTCATGGCCGAGCGGTCTCTAACGGCTACCTGGACATAAGTGAAAGCTTCACGCGAAATCACCTCCTACCGGCCTGGGGGCAGTGGAAGCTGGGGGACATTACTGCAGGGAAACTCGACGCCTGGGTCGTTCGGCTGCACCGCCAGAAAGAGCTGGCCCCGGCGACGATCAACAAGCTTATCCAGGCTATGCGCATCATCCTGGAGCGTGCAGTTGTGGATGGGTGGCTCGCTGAAAACCCAGAAATTACCCGACTAGCTCTAGCTACTGATCGTCTCCTCAAGGAACTGCCGCACCTCATGAGGAGTCACCATGAGGCTTGAACAGTTTCTCCACCCCGAATGCTTCATCTTCGATCTGCAGGTGACGAATTGGGAGAAGGCGCTTCGAAGAATCGTGCATGTGGTTGCGCAAAAGGGACTGATCGCGAATGAAGCTCCTATCATCGCCAAGCTCATGAAAAGGGCGACAACTCGTACAAGATACGCATGAATATGATTGGCCTGGTCGAGCTTCTCTGGAATATCAACAGGATGATCAGGAAGCACCTCGCGCCCCTCGCCCAGAAAGCGGGACTGTCGACCAACGATATGGTCGTACTCTGGAAAACGCATCATGCCGGGGCATACCGCGTGATTGCCCTCGCCGATGAGCTTGGTCTTCCCCCGAGCACTCTCACGGGCATGCTCGATCGGCTTGTGAACCGGGGCTGGCTCGAACGTGATCGTGACCCCGAAGACCGCCGTGCCGTGGTCATGAAGGGCACCGAGAAGCTCGGCGAGCTGGTCCGCACCCTCCGGCATGGCAGTTCCCGATCCTTGGAAAAGGCCTTCCATAGCTTGTCGCTGAACACTCGAGAGCGGCTGGGCTGCGACCTTGCAGCAGTCCTTGAGTGCCTCGAGCAGGAAGAGGGTGACAAATGAGCGACCAAGAAGGCGTCCAGCAGGGCGGACGTGTATCGCATGATAACCCGCCGGGCGACTAGCGCCGACATCCGCACCAAAATAGGTTGCCACACGTTTCGGGCAACGGACGTCACAGAGTACTTGCGAAACGGCGGGAAGCTCGAGATTGCTCAGGCGATGGCCAATCACGAAAGCGCGCGCACAACTGGTCTCTATGACAGACGGGAGGATCAAGTATCCCTCGATGAAATCGAACGGATCGTGATTTGAAGTCAATGGCAGGCTCTTCGCGCGTTCGCTCGAAGGTTCGGACGTGTATGTAATAACACAGCGCACTATCGTATAGAACGGCGATGCCATACTCATTCCCTGCGCGCATGTGGGCAAACAGTGAGGCTTCACGGGTTGCGCCTGTAGGTACTGTTCCAAGATAGGTGTAGCCATGTTCCAAACTTTGAGCACAAACCATGCGGTGCTCACCCCGATGAAGTACATCGTTGGGCGCCCTGCGGGAACCAGCGATTTCATGTCTACCTCCAAAACGAGCGTTTTGAAGGCAGTACTTTATCATCCGCTTTCTGAGGCGATCTCTGTGAGGCCTCTTTCATCCGCGCCCTTCTGGCGCGTTCGGCAATTTTATTGCGCTCTCTTATGTACTCCAGGTGCTTCTCCCGGTAGCGCCTATCAATTTCACGCGCCCGCTCTGGATTCGCTTTTCTCCAGCGAGCCACTCGTTCCCGGGTCTGCCGGCGAATCTTTTCCAAGCCTATATCCGCTTTCAACTTGCCGTCTTCCGTTGGCATTGTTTTATATCCTTCGGACTATCGGGGTTTGCACGTGACTCGGTGCCAACGGTTGCGCTCATGGCGGGCGGCCACTCCTTCGGCAAAACCCACGGTGGCGGCCTTGCGACCGATGTGGGACCTGAGCCAGAGGCGGCCGGCATCGAGGAGGGCCTCGGCTGGAGGAGCACCTTCCGCTCCTTCAAAGGCGATGACGCGATCGGCAGCGGCCTGGAAGTCACCTGGACTGCCACTCCGACGAAGTGGAGCAACGGTTTCTTCCAGAACCTGTTCGGCTATGAATGGGAGCTGACCAAGAGCCCCGCCGGTGCGCATCAGTGGAACCGAAGGGTGGCACGGTGCCGGATGCCCATGACCCGTCCAGGCGTCGCGCGCCTTCCATGCTGACAACGGACCTTTCGCTGCGGTTCGACCCCGTCTATGAAAAGATCTCACGGCTCTTCATGGAGCAACCGAATCAGTTCGGGGACGCGTTTCGCCGGCCTCTTGAATATACCAACAGGACTGTCGGGACAACAGTTGTGCGTTCCCTCCCCTTTTCGGACCAAGGTAGACACATCGGTGATTATGGGAAACTACAGGCGGTACAGCCCTCCCCCTCCAGCAGCCACACAAATCCTACGGATTCTTGAATCTCTTCGGCTCTATCCCCAAGTTTCACAGCAGATACACCATGCTGACCACCCCTGTGCCAAATATCAGAACAAGGAAAACCCAGTACGCTATCCTGTTCAACCCACGCAAGGACTGGTCATGCATCAGTCTTTTGTTTGAACTGATGAGGCCAAGCGTTATTGCAGGACCTATCAACACCACTATCTGCAGCACCATCAAGCTGATGGCAAGATTGATCAAGTTAAATGACAGTAGCGGTACCACCAGTGCCGGTATCGATTCCACAAGATAGACCTTGAACCAGTTCTTCCTGCCCCATCCCAACGCCTCGGTGACACCCCAACAACTTCCAAGAGAGATAACAATCAATGCGATGAAGGCTGCGACTATCAAACCGATGCTGAAAACGTAGGGAGCAAAACTTCCTGCAACAGATGCAAGACCTCGCGAGAGGACACCCGGAGTGGCAAACTGCAGGGAATCAGTGCTCACCCCAACCGTGGCAATCAAAATGGCAACCATTATCAACTCAGAAACAAAGGCACCGATACCCGTTTCGAGCCTCACAGCCCAAAGGCTTTTCACTGTTATGCCTTTTTCCGCGGTAGCGGAAGCCTGGTAGAAAAGCATGAAAGGCATAATGACCGCACCGACGTTGGCCGCAAGCAACAGGAAGAAACCTGACGATGCCTCGAAATAGAATGGTGTGAATTGGATCCCGTTTCTCGCTGTCAAAAACGCGGACACAACCCAGGAAAGCGCAAAGAAAATCGAGATTACAAGCAAAGGCTTCTCGGCCTCCGCATACTTTCTCTTGTATACCAGGAGGACGTGAGCAATAAACACAATCGGAACCGAAATCCTGGGAGAAACGCCCAGTATTTGGAAGCCTATGGCTACGCCCGTGTACTCTACCACGTAGCTGATTACGTCCACCAAAGCCATCGGAACAGCGGCGAGTACTGCAACCCGTCTGCTGAAGTTTTCCCTGATCAACTCGCCCAATCCCTTGCCGGTTACCGCCCCTACTCGGCCGGCAACCTCTTGAATGACGTAGAGGGGAACCACGAGGATCATCAAAAACCAGACAAGCTTCGTGCCGTATTGAGCCCCACTCTGGGCCGCTGTGATCACGCTTGCCGCATCGACATCTGCGATCATCACCAACCAGGCCGGTCCCCAGACCCTGATCAGCCCCCAGATCCGCGAGCGCTTCGGCAGCGCTATCGAGGTGGACATCAAATCTCTCGTTGGCTTCGTCTTTAAGCTTCACTATATCTGACAGATATGCGAGAAAAAATCAATACGTGTTAACTAAGTGTATGTTAATTAAATAAAGGATCAAACCACCTCGTATCGAATGTGTTCGGCAAGGTCCAACGGCAGCGAAACGCTGGCTGTTGCCTTCGCGTCACCGGAACCTCCGGATCGCTGAAGACGGAGAGTTTTTTCATCCTTAGCAAGAATCTGGAAACTGGCTCCCGGTCGAAGTCCATGCTTGAAACAGAAGGCCAGCATGGCAGGAATCTGCTCCCCCTCCTCCGTGACCCTAAGAATCGTTGCAACCTCTCCTAGCGTGGCCTGACTTAATTTGGAAGCGGTGAGCAAACGATGCTCCAAACGGCTGCCGGGCAAGGGATTCCCGTGTGGGCAGGTCTGAGGCCCGCCCAGCTTACCATACAAGTGGTCGGCCAAATCTTCAGATATCTGTGTTTGCAGTCGCTTGGCTTCCTCGTCTGCCTTGTCCCAGGGGTAGCCCAAAAGCCCAACAAGTAGGTGCTCAAGCAAGTAGTGACGGCGCAGCACCTGCACGGCTAAAGCGCGCCCCGTCTCGCTGAGTAGCACGTTCTCATATCGTTTTCGATGCACGAGGCCCAGTCGCTTAAGGCGTACCAGCGCCTGGGTAACCGCCGAGCTACTCACCCCCATCCACTCAGCAAGTTTCACATTTGTGACGTACCCGTAGTCTCTGTTGATCAGGTAGATGCTACTCAGGTATTCGGCGGCTACAGGAAACTTTTCGTAAATACGAACGAAGTTGGGTTGCATCCGTCAATTCTACGGCGTCCACAGCCTTCTGGCGAGTAGCTTTACTTCGGGCCTGGCCGATCAAGATCCGTTACAGATAATCCGACTTCATTTTCTTTATTCGTATTGACTTTTCAGAAAATACCTGACTATTTTTGTCAGATATAAGGTCGCCCAAAGGACGATCGGAGGTCATCGATGAGCTTCCCCTCCCTCCTTCTTCTCGCATTCATCGCAGGCGCAACAATCATAATCGGCCTTGCAGTCGGTCGCCTGAAACACTTCAACCCAACCGCTCGCAGCGCACTGACTATGCTTGCCACAGGGATCCTCGTGTTTCTCTTGGTGGATATCTTGAGTAGCGCGATGGGCCAGGCCACTTCATCGCTACCGAAGAATGCGCCCGAGGGAGCCGCTCTTGTGGCGCTGATCGTTGTCGGGTTTCTCTTCGGCTTCGTCAGCCTCGTGATGTTCGAAAACCGTTGGATCAAGAGCCAGCAAGCTGTGACTTCCGAGCGCCTGTCCCTCATGATTGCCCTCGGAATCGGCCTGCACAACCTCAGCGAGGGATTGGCGATCGGCCAGAGCTACTTGCAGGGCGAGATTGGGCTCAGCGTAACCCTGATCGTTGGGTTCGCCCTACACAACGCCACCGAGGGTTTTGGCATCGTAGGGCCCATGGTTCGACAGGGTGTCCGCCCATCATGGGGCTCGCTCCTTCTTCTTGCGGTGGTCGGCGGAGGACCGACTTTCGTGGGCACCTTGCTTGGCAGCCTTTGGACCTCAGCGTTCTTGTCCGTGTTCGTACTTGCGCTCGCGGGCGGGGCGCTCCTCTACGTGATCAAGGAGCTCTTCGCCCACGTCCGAAAGGATGCCAACCAGGTTGCAATCATGGCATCAGTTGTCCTGGGCTTCGCCCTGGGGTGGGGCACGGACCTTATCGCGAGCTTGTAGCGGACAGGCCCAACACCCTGGCGCCTGAAGTGCGCCAAGAATCGGTCATACTGCACTCACCCTCGCTCGAATAGGAGCTCCGCCCATGAAAGGAAACCCGAAGCCTACCACGACATAGACTCGACAGAAGGCCCAATTATGGGAAGTTCCTGCCCCCTCTCATGAAAAGTTGCAGCTTGACGATGTATCACTATAGTGATACATTTGTCCGCCGGATGCTACCTGGTGCAACGAGTTGCGAGGTGTGCACCCAACACTTTGGAGTGGTAAGTGAATTGGCAAAAAGCGAATTGATCGTATGTGGGGGTTCGTTCTTTGTGATCTTGTGGGGCCTTGCCTCAAACGGAAGGTGCCAGGCAAGAAACTACTATGAATCATTGGAGGTGGCCGATCGAGCCAGAGCGCTTGCGCTTTTCAAGCGTATGGCCGACATCGGCAAGATCTATGACAAAACGAAGTTCAACAAGGAAACAGAAAAGCTGTACGTGTTCAAACCACAGCCGCACCGCTTCTTCTGCTTTTTTATGAAAGGAAGAAAGATCTTCATCGTTAGCGCCTACCACAAACAGGGTGACAAGGCACCACTACAGGAAATCGCGCGGGCCGAGAATCTGCGCATGGAGTGTCTAAAGAGACTTGCCCGACAGGAGGAACGACATGAGAAAAAGCAAAGGTAAGAGCACCTTTGACAAAGAGATAAGAAACCCCTCGTTCCGAGCTGCTTTCGAGAAAGAATCTGCGGCGCTGGAGGTTTCTGAGTTCCTGGCTAAGCAAATGGCAGATCAGGAAATATCGGTCCGCGCTCTGGCGGAGCGCGCTTCAGTGTCTCCGACAGTTGTCCAGGGGATAAAGTCCGGCAGACGGACAAACATCGAGTACACAACCCTGAAGGCGATAACGACGGCGCTTGGTTACGAAATCATGTTCAAAAGAACACACACAACAAAGGCGGAAATGAGTTTGATGGTTATTGGAAAAGCGGCAAAGCGCCAGGCCTCCGGCAGCTGAGTCTTGACCTGCCTCTCATTGCCATCGTAACAACCAATCATAAAAAGCACAAAGTCGACTTTGCCGACACTGTTGGCGTTTTTGAGGACCCTCTTGCGATCACCATCTCTGATGATCGGCACGAGGAGGTACAATGGGAACAGATTTTCTGGGTAGACTGCTTGTGGTTGCCTACACTTGGAGGGGAAATAACTTGAGGATCATCTCAGCACGCGAAGCGCTTCCTGCGGAGCGCCGTCAATACGAAGGGTAAGCCAGATGAACGAAGAATATGATTTCAGCAAAGGCAAGCGCGGTGCCATAGCCCCCGCTGCAACTGGAAAGAGCAGAATCACGATCCGTCTAGATGACGATGTTCTGGAGTGGTTTCGTACTCAGGTTCACGCCGCTGGCGGCGGCAACTATCAAAGCCTAATCAACCTTGCACTACGCGAACACGTGCAAAAAAGCCTTGAGCCGCTTGAACAGACGCTTCGCCGCGTCCTGCGAGAGGAGTTTCAACGGCGACCTCACACGGATCGCGGACGAGCGAAAGCTCCCAAGAAAGGCGACAGGCTACGGAAAAGGCTTGCTTCGTCAAAGAGGAACAGAAACCCTTGAGGGTCCAATAGTCACGAAGCACGGGTTGAGCTTGACAGTGAGTGACATAACGTAATATTGCAGCCAAAGAACACATCTGACTCTGAGTCTGACCCCGAGGGTCTGTACAGATGGCAACCGCCTGCAACGTCGAAGAACATTCGATTGACTTAACTTCTTGGAAGGGATACAAATAAGCGACAAAGAGCTACGCGCCTGAACAGAGGAAAAACAACCAGGCCAGATTCAGGGTCTAGTGCGCGGGAGAACGAGTTCCCGGGTTTTCAAGACTCCATTCCGACAGACTTGGAAAATCGCAGTATCTTCAATCTACTCTGACATTGAGCCTGACATCGAGAAGCTTCACATGGGTCAATTGTTCGACACATACAGATACATAGCGATACACAGAGCTTGACGCAATTCCTTCTAAGCTATATGTATAGTTACAGAGAGCTACGCCGACGAACAGGGCGACGGTGACCCTGCCTAGATTCACACGGTAGAAGTCACTGGTTCAATCCCAGTATCGCCCATATCTCCTTTCATTGCAAAAAGTTACAAGACCTTTTTTCTGTTCTGACAAAAACAGGCTCGTAGTTGACACATTGTGCCCATCTATGTGCCGTTTTCGAAATCGGCTTAGATTGCGAATATTGAACCGTACAGGCTCAAGAAGAGAGGAAAAAAGTACGGGATACTGTCAATCTTGGTGGACAAGGGGCACCCCATTCGGATCATCTCCTATGCAACCAATCCCTCCTGAAGAACACCGTCGACAAACTTCCGCCCGGCGCGGATCAACTCAAGCTTCTTCCATTCGTTCAGGCGGCGCCAGTTCTTTTGCGCTTCCTGTATGAGCTTGAAAACCATGGTCAACGTCGCAAGGCGTGTGCCGCATCCTTTCGTTTTGGCACTCCGAAGTCGAACGGTAGCGAACACACTCTCGATCACATTCGTGGTTCGGATATGCTGCCAGTTGTCCGCGCCCGCGCTCTAGTTTGGTTTTTGTAATCTTAAGAAGAGGCAACTTTCCTAGGCGGAACGGATCGGCGTCGCAATTCTTCTACCTCTTCCGTATCAATTCTCTGAGCGCCAGAATCGGATCTACATCTGCCATAGTGTTCCTTCTTGATAGACAGCGAGCGCCCAACGTCGCGAAACCGTCAATACAGCGTTTTCCTTTTCGCGACCGGATGACTCCCCGTTCTTGATCAGTTCGATCCCGATGTGGTGGATTTGGAAATCATGCACCGCGAGGTGCGGTGAGTTCATCCGAGTGCAAGAAAAATTGATTCTCAGGCGTATCAGGTCTCCGCAGCGTTCGGAACGGAATCGGCACTTGGCTTTGCCCGCCGATTGTTGGTCGGCCGCATGTTTTCGCCGGATACGATGTAGCCGACCTCACGTAGGGCGCGCTTGAACGATGCCTCCGATGCCGCCGGGACGACAAGGCATCGTTCTCCGGCTTGCATGCAAAGCTTTCGTGTGCGCGAGTCATTTGCAGTGAGCGCCGCGAGCGCGGGGTCGGCGCACTCGAGGAGCCGAGCCAGACCACGATCCAGAACTTTCGCGCTTCGGTTCGCGACGTCCTTGAGCAACAGGCCAACCGTTTCAGGGAGAGGCCCGACACCGCGTGCCGTCAGGAACTGTTGGATCTCAACGACCGATCCGCCCTTGCGATCGCGGCCAGGAGCGTGCCTGCGTTTCATCCGCCCGCCAGACACGATCGGAGACCCGGGTTGCCCATATATCGAGGGTGATCCGATCGCTCTGCTCCAACTCCGCGCCGATGGCTGCAACTTCCATATTCGACAGCACTTGCAGAACCGGCTTTGCTTCAACGGTTGCGGGCTGGTAGTGCGATTCCGCACCGAGGCAGTAGGCGCCCAGAGGTGTGAGGCGGATATACATCAGCCCATCGTAGCGACTGAAGTACACCAGGTCGTCCGTGCCCCACATGGCGCGGTAGTCGCCGGGAGCGCCCGCGGGAGGGGCGGCGTCAATCAACCCAAGAGTGGCCGCGTACTTCAACAGCAGGCAATAGAGGTAGCGTTCATCAAGAATGCGCTCGCCGCCTTCGTACCCAAACGATCCATATTGCTGCTCGCCGATGTACAGGTCCCAGGCGTTGCGGGTTACCGAGAAGTCGTTACCCGAAGCGCGCAAGAAGCGAAATAACTCGTCGGTAGAGATCCAACCGCCGGTCGGGCATTCGGCCAGAGCGCGGGCGACCGCGTTTCTCCGGGACGAGACGCCCGTCAGACCGTGCCTGCCTTTTCCGGTCTGGCCCTTGACGCAATCGATGCGGGAAAGCTCGTCCAGGATGGTCGTGCCCAGCCACCTCGCCCAGAGTGTTTGGATCGTTTCAGCGGCTGGGGCGGCGAGGGCCTGCCGACCCGCCGTGGTGAGCTGAAGACGCGAGCCCGAGAGCTGAGCAAGCCCGCCTGCCTGGATAACGAGAGGCCAGCCACAAGGCGCGGATAGGCCCCGCGTTCGGGTCGTTCCACTTGTTCTTAACAGGAAAGCGCGGGTAGAAATCTCCACCTTCAAGAACGTTCAAGATCGCTTCTATGCTCGTCGCCGAGACCCGTCGCGTCTTGTCGCTAACCGCGATCTTGCCCGCATCCACGAGCCGAAGAATAGAGAATAGCTCACGTTGGGCCGTCGTTTCGGTGCAAGGTAAGCGGCACCGCCTTTTTGCCATTCTCTCGTTGAACCTCGCATGTGGCCGTCAGTTCTGCGAGAGTCGTGATTTGTGCTTTGGAGGGCCGGGGCACGAATGTCCCGAACCGCTGCTTGAGGTCGGCC
>Ga0326728_10027009_pt1 | contig 10088 bp, 9 predicted proteins | sample MB3enrmetagenome_FD_207602 | JGI IMG/M metagenome (GOLD analysis project Ga0326728, IMG submission 207602) | Lab enriched peat soil microbial communities from McLean, Ithaca, NY, United States - MB31MN | ecosystem: Environmental > Terrestrial > Soil > Wetlands > Peat | place: USA: New York... | reverse complement strand
TGAGCACCGAATTCTGCCCGGCAGCTACAGCGTCTTCCTGGGCGGCAGCCAGCCCGGCGAGGCCCGTCCTGGCCTCGAGGCCAAATTCCAGATCACCGGCCAGCTCGACCTTCCGCGTTAAGGGTGGCGGCCGGTCTTGATTATCTCCCCGGACGCCTTTAACCGTGTCACCCGCGCCCCCGTGGTTCTGGCCATCACGAGCGGCGGGAGTTTTGCGCGGACAGCCGGATTTGCGGTTTCCCTGACCGGCGCGGGGACCACCACCACAGGGGTTATCCGCTGCGATCAGCCTCGCGCGCTGGATCTCGCCGCGCGCCACGGCAGAAAGCTCGAGACTGTGCCCACGGCTATTCTGGAGGAGGTTCTGGCCAAAGTCGCGACGATTCTCGAGTGAGCCGGGTGCGCCCGGGCCTAGGGGCGCCCCTTGTGGCCGCCCTGGCCTTCAACTACATTTGGTCCTCCTTCGCAACGAGGGGAATCCCTCCGACCCTCCCGCCTGAAACTCAGTTACAATTGTCCTGTGGCTGTGGTTACTTTCCAACTCCTCAATTTCGGCTGTCGCGCCAGCCAGGCGGACGGCGCGGCTCTCAAGCGCCAGTTGCTGGAATTGGGCCTGCGCGAGGCCGAGGACGCGGCCTCCAGCCAGGTCGCAATTTTGAACACCTGCACCGTCACCGCCCGCGCCGATGCGGAAATTCGCCAACTCGTGCGGCGCATTCACCGCGCCAATCCGCGCTGCCGCATTCTGGTGACCGGCTGCTACGCGCAGCGTTCGCCGGAGCAAGTTGCCGCGCTCGGTGGCGTTGCCTGGGTGGTCGGCAATTCGCACAAGCACCTCATTGCGGACCTACTGAAGTCGAGCGTTATTCAGGAGTCTGAAGGCACGATTCAGGATTCAGGATTCAGGATTCAGAAACCGAAGGCGAACGCATTGGTGCAAATTGGGCAGTGCGGAAAGAGCACGGGTGCGGCGGGAGAAGCAGCCGGCCATTTGCCCGCTGCGGCGGCCGAACCGCCAACCGTCCTGGTGGGCGAGATCACCGAGCAATTTCATTTTGCCCCGGTTTTCCCCGACGACCGCACGCGACCCACGCTCAAAGTGCAGGATGGCTGCAACGCGCGTTGCTCCTTCTGCGTGATTCCCTCGGTGCGCGGCCGCAGCCGCAGCCTCGAGCCCGAGATGGTGGTCGAGCAAGTGCGCGAACTCGAAGCGCGTGGGTACAAGGAAGTCGTTCTCTCAGGGATCAACCTGGGAAGCTACGGGCGGGATATTGACCGCCGCATCACCTTTCTCAGTCTCCTGGAGCGGCTGCTCAAGGAAACGGCTATGGCGCGCCTGCGCATCAGCTCCATCGAGCCCATGGACGTCAGCCCCGCCCTCATTCGTCTGGTGGCCGAGGAGCCGCGCCTGGCGCAGCACCTTCACATCCCCTTGCAGAGCGGCTCGGGCCGCATTCTCCGTCTCATGAACCGCCGTTACTGGCCCTCGCAGTATGCGGAGCGCATCCTGGCCATTCGCGAGCGCATCCCCAACGCCGGCCTGGGCGCGGACGTGATGGTCGGCTTCCCGGGTGAAACTGCCCAGGACCACACCGCCAGCGCTGCTTTCATCGAGTCGCTGCCCTTCACCTATCTGCACATTTTCCCTTACTCGGCTCGGCCCCAGACGCCCGCCGCCGCTTCGCCCGAGCAGGTCAACGGCCGCGTGGCCCGCCAGCGCGCCCAGGAAATCCGCTCTCTTCTTGCTCCCAAGCGCCAGGCTTTCCTCGAAGCGCAAATCGGCCGCCAGCTTTCCGCACTCACCCTGGATGACTCGGAGTCCGGCGAGCGCGTGGCCCTGAGCAGCAATTACCTGAAGATCGTCCTGCCCGGCTCGAGCCTTCCGCCCAACGTCCTGGTCGATATTCACGTGGGCCGCGTTCACCAGGGCCTGCTTTTCGGCTTTGCCGCTTGAATCTGTAGGGCCGGGGCTTGCCCCGGCCAAGCCGCCCCAAAGGGAGGCTCTACGCGTTTCTTTGCACCACGTTGGCTGGCGCAGAGCGGAGCTCTGCGGCTTTCATGGATCAGTTTTCTCGGCAACCGCGCCTTTCATCTTGAATCTGAAATTTTGAATCTGAGATTCCCCGGGGGTGGGCGTGCCGCGGCAGGGCCCGCCCTGCAACATTGGCCCCCCTCTCCCGCCCGGGCGGGGGAGCTGCCCCCGCCTACTCTACGGTACCCATGCAGGGTACACTTCTGCCTAGACACACGGCCCGGAATTGCTCACAATGTTCCTTGGCATTCCCCTCCGTGTCAAGGAGGGGCGGGGGTGGTTAAAGGTGAGCAACTCGAACATCTCGGCCCAGGGTTGCACTCCCATCAGCGAGTACATCCAGGGGAATCTCACTCCCGTCTCTCACCTGACGCACGGCTGGGAGGTACACTCCATGACCCCCTTGGGTCCCGCCGAGGAGCGAACCATGGTGCGCGAGCCGGCTCAGGCCGTCCCCGCCAGCATCGCGGAGCGCATCGGCCCCTTGCGCGTTCTGACGGTTCCCTATATCGCCTGTGTGGACGCCGGGGATGTCGTCTGCACCGTGAAGCCCAAGGGAGAGACTCATACCGCGGCCTGGGTTGAAACTCCCGAACGCACCCATCTTCTCCTCGCCTGCCGCGAAGCCAACGCCCACGACACCGGATTCGAGTTCCTGGCCAGCGTGGCCGAACTGCTGCGCCCGCGTCTGACCGCCAGCGAACTCGCCGCTTACGACCAACTCCTCGAGGAAGAGCTTCGCCACGGCGTGCGGGGCGAGATCGATGAGGAATCCCTCGCCGCCAAGCAGGCGCTGCTCGCCATTCGCCCCTGGCGCCGCACCCGCCTTCAGTTTGAGCCCTACCGCGATATGTCTCTGGTCAGCACCGTAGCCGAATTTATGCACGGCTTGTGGCACGACGTCCAGATCCGGGTGGGGCCGGAACACCTGCCCCTCGAACCCCTGCGCCGCCGCATGAATTTGCTCGCCAGCCTCTTCCCACCCAACCCCGGCTACTCCCTCTTCGCCCAAGAACTCGAAGAAGAACCCCCGGCGGGGGAAGAACCCGCCCCGCCTGAGCAAGAGGTGTAGCGCAAACCTGTTCTTCAGGTCCGCGGCTTTTTCGAAGGCCCACGCCAAAGCTGGAAATTGGAAACTGGCGACCGGTGCGCCACCCACTGAATGACATCCCACCCCAACTTTTTGTATACTGATCGTGGCATTCTGAATGCCCAAGGCTTGACGGGGCGGAAGCTCAGTCTCGTTGAGGCTTGGCTATTTTTGGGAGGATGTTGTTTCATGAAAACTGTTCGTTCGCTGTTATTGCTGAGTCTTGCCGTGTTTATTGCCGCCTCGCTGAGCATGGGCACGGTCGCGTATAGCAAGAAAGAGTCAAAGGGCTGCAACTACTGCCACCCGCCGGGAAAGTACAAGGAACTTAACGACGCCGGAAAGTATTACAAAGACCATAATCACTCCCTCCAGGGCTACAAGGCGGAGGAAAAGAAGTAAACGCAGGCAGGAATCGAGTGGGGGTCGGACCTATTTCGGCAGGACCCCTTTTTTCGCGCCGCAGGACGGTTCAACACCATGCCCGAAGACGAAAATGTTCCCCGTGAGAAGGCTATGGCGGCGGAAGGTCGCGGCTTGGCAGGGCCGCTTGCCCAGATGCTGCGCCCGCTCTTCTATTTGGGCCAAAACCTCACCAGCCGAATCGGTGTCGTGCTGGCCACCAGCGCCGGCGTCACACTGGTGCTGGCTTACCTTTCCCAGCTTTTTGGTGTCGCCTACAACCCCTACGCCGGCATTCTGGTCTTTCTCCTGCTGCCCGGCGTGTTTGTGCTGGGCCTGATTTTGATCCCGATCGGCATCTACCGCGATTTCCGCGAGAAGCGGAAGTTGGGCCGCCTGCCCGCCGCCTACCCGGCCATCGACTTTCGCCAGCCGCAACTGAAGCAGACGGCCTGGTTTGTGGTGATCATGACCGCCATTAACGTGCCGCTCTTCGCCATTGCCACCTACCGCGGCACGCTCTACATGGATTCCGTGCAATTCTGCGGGCTGACCTGCCACCAGGTGATGCAACCCGAATACACGGCCTACCAGCGTTCGCCGCACGCCCGCGTGGCTTGCATCGATTGCCACATCGGGCCGGGAGCGCCCTGGTTCGTGCGCTCGAAAATTTCCGGCAGCTACCAGTTGCTGGCGGTTGCCTTCAACCTCTACCCGCGCCCCATTCCCACCCCCGTGCACAACCTGCGCCCGGCGCGCGAGACCTGCGAGGACTGCCATTGGCCGGAGCGATTCTCCGGAGACAAGCTGGTGGTGAAAACCAAATTCGACGACGATGAAAAGAACTCGGCCACCAAGACGGTCCTGCTGGTGCACATCGGCGGCCGCCATCCGGACAGCCAACTGGTGGGCATTCACGGCCGCCACCTGGGCTTGTTGACTTACATGGCGGCGGATGAAAGGCGCCAGACCATCGCTTCCATCAAGTACCAAAACCCCGATGGCACGTTCACGGAGTTTGTTTCCAAGGAAGCGCCTCCCAATGGCTCGAGCTACCGCGAGCCACGCACCATGGATTGCATGGACTGTCACAACCGCCCCACCCACACCTTCGACATGCCGGAAGCGGCCGTCAATCGCGAAATGGCGGCGGGCCGCATCGCTCCTTCCCTGCCTTTCGTGCACAAGCTCTCGGTGGAACTGCTGAAGCGGAACTATCCCAGCCGCTTGGCCGCCCAGACCGAATTGCCGGAGGCTTTCCGCGCCTACTACAAAACGCATTACTTCGCGGTTTACAACGCCCAGCGCGCCCAGATCGAACAGTCTGCCGCCGCCCTCCTTTACGTCTACAACGGCAACATCTTCCCGGAGATGAATATCACCTGGGGAACCTACCCGAATAACCTCGGTCACGCGGACTTCCCCGGCTGCTTCCGCTGCCATGACGGCAATCACAAATCCAGCCAGGGACGCGAAATCACCCAGGACTGCAACGCCTGCCATTCCCTGCTGGCCATGGACGAAGCGGATCCCAAGATCCTGCACGAGCTTTATCCCAGCCAGTAGTTCATGTCAAACACCCTTGCCCCGTTGCGCGAAATCGGTCATTATTACAGAGAGTCCGCGCGCCCAACCGCGGCCAGGCAGGATAACAACGAATTCGATGGAAGAAGGAGAACTTTCATGAGGCTGCTCAAGGGTCTGATCGCATTAGCCGTCTTTGCCGGTTGCCTGCTGAGCATGGCGACCGCGAAGATGGAGTACGCCAAGAAAGAAGGCAAAACCTGCACATTCTGCCACGTCAAGGCGGGATCCAAAGAGTTGAACGACGCCGGCAAATATTACAAAGACCACAACCACTCCCTCGCAGGCTACAAAGCGCCGGCCAAGTAAATCATTCCATCCGCATCGCGGGGCGGCCCCACGGCCGCCCTGCAATAACCGTATCCCCATTAGGGCACAGGCAAACCGTGTTTTCACACAAACTCGTGGGGAGAGGGCTGTGGACGCGGGGGTTTGGGTTGCGCTACCCCACCTCCCCCACCCGTGCCCGCACATCCACGGCGCGAAAATCTCGAGCTTGCGGGAACACCAGCAGGGGGTTGATATCCATCTCGGCGAGTTGAGGTAAGTCTTCGACCAGGCGGGAGAACCGCTCCACCACTTCCGCCAGGCCTGCCAAATCGACTGCCGGCTCGCCGCGCACGCCTTCCAGCAGCCGGTAGCCGCGAATCTGCCGGATCATCTCCTGTGCCTCGAGGTTGGTGATGGGCGGCACGCGAAAGACCACGTCACTGAAGGTCTCGACGTAGATTCCGCCCAGGCCGAACATCACCAGAGGCCCGAGTTTGGGATCGCGCGTCATGCCCAGAATGACCTCGCGGCCGCCGCGCACGTATTCCTGCACCAGAAAACCCAATGGAGCGGCGGGCCCGGCCGAAGGCGGAAGATGCCGTTGAACCTCCTCCGTCATCTGGCCTGCCGCCGCCAGCAGTTCCTCGGGCGTGCGCAGATCGAGGGCCACGCCGCCCGCGTCGGTCTTGTGCTCGATCCCCGCGGCCAGCACTTTGAGGACCACCGGGTAGCGCAGCGCACCCGCCATTTCGCGAAGCTGAACTGCATCCGCCGCCGCGCGCGCCTGCGCCACCCGGATGCCATAGCATTCGAGCAGCCGTTGTGCCTCGACGGGAGCCAAGGCGGAGCGTCCCTGGCCGCAGACCTCGCTCACCAGGCGGGCGGCCTCCGCGCGCTCCACCCGGAAATCCCGCACTTCGCCAAGGGGCTTTTCGCGCCACTGCCGGTAGCGCTCCAAGGCGGCCAGGGCGTGCACGGCGGATTCGGGAAACAGATAGATGGCCATGTGCCCGGGATGCTTCTGGTTCAGTTTCTGAAAGAACTCGTCGGGGGCCATGAAGACACCGAACATGGGCTTATCGAAACTTTTCCGCACCGCCTCCAAGCCTTCCACGATGTCCATGGGGTCGATCATCATGGGCGGCACGAACACCACCAGGAGGGAGTCGATATTCTCGTCCTCCAGCAGCATCCGGGCGCAGGCCTCGTAGCGGCTGCGGTCGGATTTGCCCGTCATGTCCACCGGATTCTGCACGATCGCCTCCGGCGGCAGCAGGCGGCGAAGCGCTTGGCGCGTCCCCGCCGAAAGCTCGGCAATGCGCAGGCCGAGGCTGGCGGCGGTGTCCGTGGCCATGATGGCCGGCCCCCCGGCATTGGTGAGAATCCCCAGGCGGTTGCCGCGCGGCAGCGGGTTCTTGGAGAAGCCCAGGGTCAAGTCGAAAAGTTCCTCGACCGTATTCACCCGGATAACCCCAGCCTGCTCGAGCAGCGCCCCTGCCGCAATGTCCGGCCCCTGGCGCGCGGAGAGCGCCCCGGTGTGCGAGGAGGCCGCCCGCGCTCCGGCTTCCGTGCGTCCCGATTTCACAGCCACAATCGGCTTGCGCTTCGAGATGCGCCGCGCAATTTGCACGAAGCCCTCGGTATTGCCTAAGGACTCCAGGTACATCAAGATGACGTCGGTCGTCGGGTCGTCTTCCCAATAGAGAAGTAAGTCGTTGCTGGAGACATCCGTCCGGTTGCCCAGTCCCACAAAGTAGGAGAAGCCGATGTCGAGTTGCTGCGCGATGTTCAGGATGGCCACCCCAAGCGCTCCGGATTGCGACACGAAAGCGATTCGCCCCACCAGCGGCAAGGTGGGTGCGAAGGTCGAGTCCATGTGAACCGCCGCGTCGGTGTTGATCAATCCCATGCAGTTGGGGCCGATCATGCGCATGCCGTAGCGGCGAATGCGCTCCTCGAGCTCGGATTCCAACCTCCGGCCTGCTTCCCCGGTCTCGGAAAAACCCGCCGAAATCACGACCAGGCCCTTCACACCTTTCTTCCCGCAATCGTCCACCACCTCCAGCACTGACTCCCGCGGCACCACGATGACCGCCAAATCCACCGCATCGGGAATCGACGTCACCGAAGGGTAGGCCTTCATCGAGTGAACGAAATCGGCGTTGGGGTTGACGGGAAAGAGCATACCGCGGTATTCGAATTCAATCAGTTGGTGCAGAATCTCCCGCCCAATCGAGCCCGGCCGGCGCGAGACCCCAACCACCGCGATGGAGCGTGGCTTGAGTAAGCAATCGAGAGGATGCATGACCAGAATTTTTACTCGCATTTCAAGCCCAAGCCAAGCGAAAATGAAGCGAAACCTGGATTGCCCGAAACGCCTTTCATCTGGAATCGGAAATTTTGGACCCGAAATCCCCGGGTATTAGCGGCGCCCTGCGCCGGCCCATCGCGTCTGGGCGCGGAGTTCAGGGCTGCGCCATCAGGGCGGCCTGAACCAGGATCGGGACCGCAGCAGTTTCGGAAACGGCAAATTGTCCTTGCCGATTTGAGCTAAGAACTGCGCAACCCCTGGGGTGTCCGCTCCTGTTCGCCTGAACCCTTTCTATTTTCGCATTCCCGAAAAAAGTGCTTGACTTTCCTGTTCTGCATGTATTATTACAGGCATATGAAGATTGCACCCAAAGGTCCGCAAGCCGCTCGTCTCCGCCAACGCAAGTTCGAACTCCTCCGCCGCTTCCCCATCCCGCCCGATCTGCTTCCCGGATCGCTCTCGCTTACCCACCGCCGCTGTGGCCAACCCACCTGCCATTGCGCGAAGGACAAGCAGGGGCACCCCGTTTGGTCTCTCACCTTCATGGCGGGCGGCAAGAAGCGGGTGGAGCACATCCCCAACGAATGGGTCGAGGAAGTTCAACGCTTGGTGGAAGCAGGCCGGGAGTTTAAAGACGCCGTGGCCGAGGTCTTCGCCACTAACGCACAATTGCTAGCCCTGTGGCGGAAGCAAAGGCATCGGTGAGGGAGCCCTCACCACGTCGCCTCAAGAGGTACGTGGAGAAGTGTCTGCGTCTGAAATCCTACTTACAAGCGCCGGGCGATGGCCGCACCCAGGGGCGTATTCCGGCGAGCGCCCTGCTGTGGGCTTTGTTGATGGGGGCCTTGCTGCGTCGCGGGGCCTTCGCGGCCATTGAAGCGCTCGTGCGCTCCCCGGCCCGGCGCGCCCTGGAGGTTTCCCGCCGCTTCGGCAACGACGCGCTCAGTTACTTCACCGAACGGCTCGACCCCAACGTCACGCGCCAAGCGGCGGTCACCGCCCTTCATCAGACCAAGCGGCATAAAGCGTTCGACGACTGCCGCTTCATCGGACTGGCCTTGGATGGAACGGGCGCCGGACGGTCAGAAGAAAAGAGCTGTGATTTTTGCCGTCCCGTGCGCAACCCGAAAGGGGAGATCCTCAGCTACCATCACCAACTGGTCATGATCAGTGTAGTGGGAACTGGCCTAACCTTGCCCCTGGATGTGGAACCCTACGGTCCCGGGGACAGCGAGTATAACGCCGGGCGGCGACTTCTCCGCCGCGCCGTCGGCAACCTGGGCCGCCGTTTTGCTGATTATCTGGTCGCCGATGGGGACTACGCCACCGCCCCCTTTCTGCACGACGTCGGGGATCTGGGACTCCACGTCGTCGCCCGCTTGAAAAACAATCTCCCCGAATTGTTCGCGGCCGCCCAGAAAAGGTTTGTCCCAGAGCCTCCCCAGCAAGTCTTCCGGCAGGGGAAGGACCGAGTGGAAATCTGGGATGCCGACGACTTTGACCCTTGGCAGACCCTGCGTTGGAAGACCGTGCGCGTGCTTCGTTATCGCCAGCACAAGCCCGACGGCACGGTGTGCGAGGCGTACTGGCTGACCGACTTCCCTCGCCACCGAGTTAGCAGCCGGGCCCTCTTCCGCATGGCCAAGAGCCGCTGGGAGATCGAAAACCAAGGGTTCAACGATGCCAAGAATCGTTACGGCCTGGAACATATCTGTCACCATGAGGCTCACAGCCTGCTCGTGGTGTGGCTTTTGACCTGCCTGGCCTTGACGGTCGAACGCCTCTACCGCGTTCGCTACCTTCACCGCGGCACCCACCCCATCCTTCCCGCCATCACCCTATGGCAACTCCTGTGGCTGGGTTTGTCGCGCCCTGCCCCTGACGATACCAGTTAGTTTTTCTCTCTTCCCTCCGCTTGCCCCCACCACAACTTGGCTCCGCCTGAGCCCCCCCGCTCACCCGGCGAAGTGCTCTCGAAAATGCGCTTATCTTCAAAGCACTCCATCTGAAGCGCCTTGACTGCACCACTTCTGCCCCCGGCGCGCTGCTGACGCTTAGCATTCCGAAGTTGCTGGCAGTTCTCCGTCCCACTTTGCGCTTTATGTGCCACCGAGGTATAATAGTGTCACGGCAATACGTGAGGGACACATGGAGCAACTAGCCCGAATACGCGTAGGGGAAAAAGGACGCCTTGTTATTCCGGCCTCTTTCCGCGAGGCTCTAGACATAAAGGTCGGCGATGAAGTTGAGCTGAGGATCGCCGACAACGAACTGCACCTCTCAACCCTGAAGAAACGAATCGAGCGAGCCCAGCAACGCCTTCGTCGATTTATTAAGCCAGGACGATCCCTTTCAGACGAGTTGATTGCCGAGCGACGGGAGGCAGCCAAGCATGAGTA
>Ga0326728_10027008_pt1 | contig 10088 bp, 8 predicted proteins | sample MB3enrmetagenome_FD_207602 | JGI IMG/M metagenome (GOLD analysis project Ga0326728, IMG submission 207602) | Lab enriched peat soil microbial communities from McLean, Ithaca, NY, United States - MB31MN | ecosystem: Environmental > Terrestrial > Soil > Wetlands > Peat | place: USA: New York... | reverse complement strand
CCGCGCCGCCTCGTCGACGATCTCGCCGGTGCCGCCGCGCCCCTGCGGGGGCTTGCCGTCCCACACCGCCACCAGGATGTCGGATTGCGCGAGCATGGCGAGGCCGGCCGCTTCGAACGATCGCGGCAGGCGATCGACGGTCGCCTGGTCGGCGTCGCCCGCGAGCGGCAGGACAAGCTGCGAGCGCGCCGAGGCGAGCAGCGCGGCGAATTCCTGGCGCGAGGCGTCGTCGGCGAAGGTCTCGCCGTAGATCGCCGGCGGGCAGGGCAGCACGACGTCGAGGGCGAAACCGGCCGCGAGCGCCGCCTTGGCGGCGAGGCGGTCGGCGCCTTCGGCGAGCGAGGAGATCAGCGTCAGCGCCGGCGCCTCGGGGTCGTAGCAGCGTCGCGCCTCGCCGTCGATCGAGGCGAGGCCCGCCGCCGCGGCGCGGAAGAAGCGCGACAAGGCGGCCTCCACCGCCGCGACGTCGAAGGGACGCGCTTCCCCCTCGGGCGTCGGATCGCGATGCAGACGATGCCCGGTGACGCCGACGGTCAACGCCAGGCGCGGCTTCGGCGGATGGTCGATCAACGGCGGTCGGCTCCGGAGACGGGAGGGAAGGCGCCATTGATTCGCCGTTTCCGGGCGAATTCAAGTCATTTTTTTCTCGACATCGGCGCGGCGTTCAATTTCAAATCGCTATCGGGTCCCGGTCCGGCCCTTGTCGCTCCTCGGCCTCGCCATGTCGCAATCGTTCGCTCCGCCGTCCGTCGCAGACGATCGCAGGCTGCCCCTCGTCCTCAACGTTTTGTGGGCGGCCGGGGCCGAGGCGGATTCGGCGGCGGCGAAGGACGCGTTTCGCGCCGCGGCGGGCGCGGCGCGCTGCGCGCTCGCGCGCTGGCAGGAGTTCTATCGCCCGCCGGCGCTCGCGCGGCTCGTCTTCTTGCGCGCCGAGCCGCCGGCGCCGGCGATCCTCGCCGCGGCCGAAGCGGAAGGGCTCGCCGTCGAGCCGCGCGACGGCGACGGCGCGGCTTGCGACGTCGCGATCGTCGCCGCGCGCGACTTCGCCCGCCTCGCGCCGGGAACGCCGGCGCTGATCGCCGCGCCGGGCGAGCCGCCGCGTTTCGCTGCGCGCGCCGCTTCGGGCCTCGATCATCGGTCGGGACGCCGCGGCGAGGTCGAGGCGACGCCGGAGGCGCTGGCCGAGGCGCTGCTCGCGCCGCCGCGCGCGTCGCTCGAGCGGCGCCGGCTGCGCGACTATCAGGGCGAGGACGTCGCCAAACCGCCGATGCGCTTCGAATACGAGCTGCTGCTGCGCGCCATCGGCGCGCGCGAAAGCGGCTCGGCGAGCGACGACGACGCCTGGGAGCAGGCGGCCGCGGTCAACGCGGCGGCGAGCGTCGACCGCGGCGCGACGCTCGCGGCGCTGCGCGCCGAATACGAACGCGCCGACGGGTTGGCGCTCGCCTACGGCCGGCGCTGGCGCTCGACGCTGGCGGCCCGCTCGTTCCTGCTGTTCGTCGTCAACCTGATCTCCGGTCTGGTCGGCAACCTCATGCCGGCGCTGTTCGCTGTGACGGCGGCGATCCAGTTCGTCGTCACGGCGGGGATCTTCGTCGATCAGCGCATGGCGAGCAAAGGGCGCTGGCGGGCGAAGTGGATCGACTACCGGCGCGCCGCCGAGACGACGCGCATCGCGCGCTTCTGCGCGCTGGTCGGCGCGCCGGCGCCGGCGGGAAAGCCGCCGAGCTGGATCGACTGGCGGGTCGAGCGGATCATGCGGCGCGACGCGCTCCCCGAGGCGCCCGCGGAGGTCGACGCGGCGGCGATTCTCGCGCATTTGCGCGGCGTCGAGATCGACCGCCAGATCGCCTACCACCATAGCGCGCACCGGCGCTTCCGACGGCTCGACGTCGCGCTCAGGCGGGCGGCGACGGTCGCGCTGCTCGCGATCTTCGGGCTCGGCGCCGCGCTCGCCGCGCTCGCCGCGGCGAAGATCGTCGACCAGCGCATCCCGCTGCTCGGCGCGGTCAGCCTGGCGCTGAGCGCCTCGCCAGGCCTCTACGCGGTGCTGAACGGTCTGCGCGGCCAACTCGACGTCGACCGCCAGGCGGAGCGCTCCGCGCGCGTCGGGGTGGCGTTGCGCGGGCTCAGGCGGGCGCTCGACGGCGCGCCGCCGAGCGCGGCGCTGGCGCGCGCCGCCTCGATCCGCGCCGCCGAGATCATGCGCGACGACGTCTCGTCGTGGGACCGCGTAATGGAGGTCGTCTGACGACGTCGCTCAAGAGGAGGCTTCGATGAACCGTTCGAGCGTTTCCGCCGCCTCGCCGCTCGATTGTCATCTCTTCGGCCCCGGCCCCAAGCGGATTCTCGCGCTCGACGGCGGCGGCGTGCGCGGCATCGTCGCCCTGGCGTTCCTCAAGCGCATCGAGGAGACGCTGGCGGCTGAGGCGGGCCACGCCGTGCGCCTGTGCGATTACTTTGACCTCATCGGCGGCACCTCGACCGGCGCGATCATCGCGGTGGCGCTCACTCTCGGCTACAACGTCGACCAGATCCACGATTTCTACCTGCAGCTGGCGCCGAAGGTGTTCCGTCCGCCGCGGCTGAAACTCCCCGGCGTGACGCCGAAGTTCGACGCGCGCGCACTGACGCGCGAACTGGACGGGGTGATCGGCGATCGCCACCTCGACAGCGCCGACCTCCAGACCGGCCTCGGCGTCATGCTCAAGCGCATGGACACCGCCAGCGCCTGGATCCTGACCAACAATCCGCGCTCGGTCTTCTGGGAGACGCCCCCCGACCATTCCTTCATCGGCAACCGCCATTACCGGCTGGCGCAGATCGTCCGCGCCAGCACCGCCGCGCCGCACTATTTCAAACCCCAGGAGATCGAGATCGCGAGAGGCGTCGACGGCATGTTCGTCGACGGCGGCCTGACGCCGCACAACAATCCCTCGCTCGAGCTGTTCCTCACCGCGGTTTTGCCCGGCTACCGCCTGAACTGGGAGACGGGTCCGGAGAGGCTGACGATCGTTTCGGTGGGGGCGGGAAGCTTCCGCGACAAAACCGACGATCCCCATTCGTTGCAAAAGGGCATGGCGGCGAAGCTCGCGCTGCGCGCGATGGTCCAGCTGATCGCCGAGAACCAGCAGCTCATTCTGACGGTGATGTCGTTCCTGGGGGAGAGTCCGACCCCCTGGGAGATCGATTCTCAGGTCGGCGTCATCGGCATGATTCCGCCGCCGGGCGGTCCGATGTTCCGCTTCCTGCGCTACGACATCAGGCTCGAGGCCGATTGGTTCCAGCAGGAGCTCGCCGTCGCCGTCGGGCCGGAGCAGATCGCCCAGATGCGCCACTTCGACGACGCGACCGCGATGCCGCTGCTCGACGAGCTCTCGGCCAAGGCGGCGAAACGGCAGGTGCTCGCCGAGCACTGGAGGCGGCCGGTCGCAGCGGCTTGAGCCGCGGCGCGCCGGTCGGCTTCTCGACCGCGTCGGAGCGAAGGCCGCCGCGGCGCGCGAGGCGTTCGACAAGGCGGCGCGAAGCGCGCCCGCGGCGGCGCGACGACGGGCGCCGCCTTCAGCGGGGCGGCGCGATCGATCCCGAGATCGACGGACCGAAACCGCATTTCAGCCGGCGCCGGTCGTATTCGCCCGTCTTAAGACCTCGGTAGGGTCCGGCGGCTATCGTGACCGTCCCCGAGCTCCCGTCCCGGAAGCGTGCAGCATGCCGTCCGCAGCGTCGTCCGAGGAGCGGTTTACGTACCTTGACGGCCTGCGCGGCATTGCGGCCGCCGCGGTCGTCCTTTATCACGCGCCCGACTACACGCAGGGCGCCGTCGGCCGCTTCGCCGCCGGCGGCTATCGCGCCGTCGAGTTCTTTTTCGTGCTGAGCGGCTTCGTTCTCGCCCACGCCTACGGCGGGCGCCTGCGCGACGGCCTATCGCCGCTCGAATTCCTCAAAGCGAGGCTGCTTCGCCTCTTTCCGCTCTACGCCGCCGCCTCGGCGATGACGCTTGCGCTCATGCTGTGGCGCGCCGACGGCGTCTCCCCGCTTCGCCTCCTGGCCTCGGTCGGGTTCAGCCTCATCATGCTGCCGACGCCGCCCAATCTGTCGCTCGACGACGCGATGGCGTTCCCGCTCGACTTTCCGGCCTGGTCGGTCGGCGCCGAGCTGGTCGCCAATGTCGCGTTCGCGCTGGCGGCGCCGCGCCTGACGACGCGCGCGCTGCTCGGCGGGCTGGCGATCGGCGGCGTCGCCGCGGCCGCGATCGTCGTCGCCTACGGCGGCGCCAACGTCGGCGCGGGGCCGCTGACCTATCCGGCCGGACTCGTCCTGGCCGTCTATCTGTTCTTCGTCGGCGTGGCGCTGTACGAGCTGCAACGCCGCCGACCCGCGCCGGCCCCGCCTTTTCTCCTGCCCGCGCTGGCGCTCGCGGCGGTCCTCGCGGCGCCGGCGTCGGGCGTCGCGCGCGCCGCCTTGGACGGCGTCGTCGTCTTCGCCTTCGCGCCGGCGCTCGTCTATTTCGCCGCGTCCGTGAAGCCGCTCGGCCGCGCGACGGCGGCGTGCCGGGCGCTCGGGGAACTGTCCTATCCGCTCTACATCCTCCAGGACCCGATGTTCGCGTGGGCGCTGGCGGCGGGATGGTTCGCCGCGGGCGGCGCCGGCTGGCGCGCCGCGGCGCTGTTCGCCGGCATGACGCTGTTCGCGGCGGCGATGCGCAAGTTCTTCGAGAAGCCGGTGCGCCGGCTTCTCGCCCGTTTCATCGCCCGCCGCGGCGTCGAGAGGCGGACGAACGCGCGCGTCGCCGCGGCCGAAGCCGCGCCGCCATGAGGCGCGCGCGGCCGCCGCGCTCAGCGATTCTTGAACTTGGCCGGCCGCTTCTCGACGAAGGCGCGCATGCCTTCCTTCTGGTCCTCGGTGGCGAACAGGGCATGGAACAGGCGCCGCTCGTAGCGCACGCCTTGCGCAAGCGTCGTCTCGAAGGCGCTGTCGACGCTCTCCTTCGCGGCGCGGACCGCCGCCGCCGAATAGCCGGCGATCGTCGCCGCCGTCTTCAGCGCCTCGTCGATCAGCCTCTCCGCCGGGACGACGCGCGCGACGAGGCCGGCGCGCTCGGCTTCCGCCGCGTCCATCATGCGGCCGGTCAGCACCAGCTCCATCGCCTTCGCCTTGCCGACGGCGCGGGCGAGCCGCTGCGCGCCGCCGGCGCCGGGGATGATTCCGAGCTTGATCTCCGGCAGGCCGAACTTCGCGTCGTCGGCGGCGAGGATGAAGTCGCACATCATCGCCAGCTCGCAACCGCCGCCGAGCGCGAAGCCGGCGACCGCGGCGACGATCGGCTTCTGCTTGCGGCCGAGGTTCTCCCAGCGGGCGGTGAAGTCGTCGAGGAACACCTCGGCGAAGCCTTTGTCCTGCATCTCCTTGATGTCGGCGCCGGCGGCGAAGGCCTTGGGCGAGCCGGCGAGCACGATCGCGCCGATCGCCGGATCGGCCTCGAAGGCCGACAGCGCTTGGTCGAGCTCCTCGATCAGCGCGCCGTTCAGCGCGTTGAGCGCCTGCGGCCGGTTGAGGCGGACGAGGCCGACGCGGCCGTGGGTCTCGACGAGCAGGTTGGCGTAGGTCATCGCGCGAGGCTCCCTCCCGGAACGTTTGCGCGGAGACCTATCCGGGACGCGCGCGAAAAGGAAGGGTTGAAGGCGCATGGCGAGCGGCCGGGCGAGCATTGACAGGGCGCCGCGGCCGCCAGTATGAAGCCCCCGCGCCCAGGTGGCGGAATTGGTAGACGCACTGGTTTCAGGTACCAGCGGTGCAAGCCGTGAAGGTTCGAGTCCTTTCCTGGGCACCACTTCCCTGATCTGAACGAGGGACGCGATCGCGGCGCTCGCGGCTTCGCCTCGCCTACTCGACCGAACACGCGGCGCTGAGGACGCGGTCGAGGGTGAACTCGGCGAGCTGGCCGTTGTCCGCTCGCCGCAGGATCACGGACTTCTTCCCCACTTCGAGCGCGAATTTTGCGTTGAGCTTGCAGGTTCTGTTCTTGTCGTCGACGTCGAAATTCAGCACCATCGCGAACTGCTTGCCCTGCGAGATTCGCTGAAGGCTGTGCGGGCCGGCGACGCGCCACACCACCGTAGCGTCTTCTTCTCCGAGCGTCCGACCGCCATGGCCGGTTTGCGGCGGAAGGTTGAGATGATGGTTGTTGGCGTTGCTGAGCGCCGTGGCGGTCCATTCCTCGTCAATGCTGTTCTTCCCGAATATCCTGATGCGAAAGTCGCGCTCGACGATGATTCCCCTCACCTCCGCGGGCGGCAGCCGGTCGTGGGTGGAGATGATCTTGCCGCTGAGCGTCAGTCCCTGAGCCAGGTCCTGCGCGCGCGACGGCTCCGCGGCCGGCGCCACGACCGAAAGGGCGACCGTCAAAGCGGCCGTCGTCGCGCTTCTCATGAGACCGCTCCCCGCCGTCCTCGCCTCGCTGGCGACGCGGTCGCGTCGCGTCGGCGGCGGGAGGCTACACGGCGGTCGGCTGGTTGAGCAGCGCCGCCGCGCGGCTGTGGATGGGCGAGGTTCGTCCCTGCGCCGCGAGCGGGCGGCCCTTGAGGTCAGGGCCCCGGGTCGCGCGGTCCGCGAAGATCGCAAGCCGCGCTCCGCGCCCGCGCCGCCGCTCACCAAGCCGGGCTATGCTGCGTTCGCCGCCAGGCCGGGTCGGGGCGAAATTCGCTGACCCATCGCGGCAGGTCCTCGGCCGGCATCGGCCGCGCCAGCGCGTAGCCTTGCATCACGTCGCACCCCAATTCGATGAGCCGCGCGATATGCGCCGGCGTCTCGACGCCCTCGGCCACCACCGTCCGCCCGAAGGCGCGCGCGAGGCGGATCACCGCCTCGACGATGGCGCGGTCGTCCTCGCGCTCTAGCATGTGGCTGACGAACGAGCGGTCGATCTTGATCTCCGTCACCGGCAGATGGCGGATGTGGGCGAGGGTCGAGTAGCCGGTGCCGAAGTCGTCGAGCGAGAAGGCGACGCCGAGCTCGCGGCACGCGTCGATCGTTTCGCGCGCCGCTTCGAGGTCGTTCAGCGCCGCCGTCTCGACGATCTCGATGTGCAGGCGATCGCGCCCCGCCTCGGGACGCCGCGCGAGCGCGGCGGCGACGCTCGCGACGAAACCGGGATCGAGCAATTGGCGGGCGAAGGCGTTGACGCTGACCGTGAGGTCGAGGCCGTCGCGCCGCCACGCCGCGATCTGCCGCAGCGCTTCGTCGATCACCCAAGCGCCGACCCGCGGCGCGAGCTCGCTGTCCTCGATCAGCGGCAGGAACTCGGCGGGCGGCAGCAGCCCGAGGGTGGGGTGGCGCCAGCGGATGAGCGCTTCGGCGCCGACGCAGCGGCCGCTGCGGCAATCGACCTGCGGCTGGTAGTGCAGACGGAACTGCCCCAGCTCCAGCGCCTGGGCGAGCCGCTGGACGGCCTCGTCGCGGGCGGCGGCGCGCCGCGCGAGCTGGTCGTCATATAGTTGACACTGGCCGCCTCCGGACTGTTTGGCGGCGCACACGGCGCGGTCGGCGTGGCGCACCAGCGTGTCGGGATCGGAGGGATCGCTGGGGAAGAGGGCGGCGCCGACGCTGGCGGCGATCGCGATCTCCGTCCCGTCTTCGAGCGGGTAGGGCGCCGAAGCGGCGCGTCGCAGCCGGTCGGCGCCGGATTGGCAGTCTTCGTCGCTGGCGAGGCCGCTGAGCACGACGGCGAACTCGTCGCTTTCGAGCCGCGCGACGGTGTCGCCGCAGCGCACGCTAGCGGCGAGCCGTTTCGCCGCCTCGATCAGCACCTGGTCGCCCGCGCGTCGGCCGTAACGGAGGTTGACCGCCTTGAAGTCGTCGAGGTCGAGGGCGCAGACGGCGACGCGGCCGCCGGAGCGCTGGTTCTGGCCGATCGCCTGGCGCAGCCGATCGATCAGCAGCGCGCGGTTGGGCAGGCCGGTCAGCGGATCGCGATAGGCGTTCGGCTCGCCGCGCGCGGCGCGCTTGTCGCTCTGTTCGAGCTCGCGAAGCTCGACCAGCGCGCAAAGCTCGCCGTCGAACTCGATCTGTCGCGCCCTGAGCGACGCGGCGACCGTCGCGCCGTCCTTGCTCCGCCCCCAGGTTTCGAAGGCGGGCGCCGCGCCGGCGCGCGCGAGCGCGCGCCGCCAGGCGCGCCCGCGCCATTCGTCGCTCCACAGGCCGAGGTCGCCGCAAGCGGCGTGCGGCCCGACGACGTCCTCGAGACGATAGCCGAAGCGCTCGGCGAAATCGCGGCTCGCGGCGAGGATGACGCCGTCGTCGAGGCGCGCCACGGCGATCGCGCCGGGCATCTCGGCGACCAGCGCGGCGAATCTCGCCTCGCCTTCGCGTCGCGCCGCGTCGCGCGCGGGCGCGCCGCGCGACGCGATCTGCGGCGGACTTCGCCCTGCGTTCTCGACGCTGAGGCCGCGGCTCGACGCCCGGCGCGGCATTCTCTTCGCCATCGCACGCCTCTCGCCGCCGTCGGGCGACGGCGGATTCGCGCGTGATGCGCTCACCTCCGCGCGTCATGCGCGGCGAAAAGATTTCGACGGCTGGAGCCTTCGACGTCGCGGCGCGGCGGCGCGGCGCGTGCGGCGGCGGTCCGCCGTTCCTCGCCGGGCCTTAAGCTCGCGAACCGGCGCGTCTCTATGGGGCGCGCCGCCGCGTCGCAAGACGAATGCCCTCGCGACGGTCGAATTTCCGCCGCTTTCCCTTAAGGAACTTGTCACAGGGGGCCGTGGCAGGGTTAGGGTCCGCACATCGCGGGTGCGACAAAATGTCGTAGAGAGCTTGCTCTAATCTCGCGGAGCCGGCGCGCCCCCTCGCCGCGCAGGCCGTCGAAGACGGACGTCCCCAGGGCTCGATCAATGGACGCGGCGCAGGCCGGCCGCGCAGGGCGGCTCGTCGCCGGCGATCGTCGCCAGCGGCTCGCCGTTGCGCCGCCAGAGGATGGCGCGCGCCTTGACCTTGAGGCCGTCGAGGGTCGTCGCGTCGGCGGTCTCGATGCGGGCGGCGACCCGCGCCGTGGCCGCGCGCGCGAAACACGCCGCGGCGACCGCTTTCGGCGTTCCCCGCTTTCTCACCGCGATCAGCGCCTCGATCTCGCGCGCCCAGGCGGATTCGAGCGCTTCGCCCTCCTCGAGCAGTTCGGTGTCGGGTCGGGACGGAGCGGAGGCGATCGCGCCGCTGCGCGCGGCGTTGCGCCGCGACTCCCAGCGCTCGATCCGCTTGAACAGAGCCTCCAGGGCGAAATACCGGCGCTCGTAGCCTCGGGTCGTCGCTTCGGCGCCGCGCGTCGAATGGCAAATCTTCGTCATGCGGACGGGATCCTATTGGCGTCGCCCGAGCAATCTGCCGGGAAAGTTAGCGCGCGTCAACGTTTTGGCGGGCTATCTCGACAACAGCGTCACCAAAACCTCAAAGACTTTCTTTGCTTTTGCCGGCGCGACGGGCGAGAATTGCTTGATTGTATTTTATGACAATTTTTGCGGTTGGGCCGGCTCTAGTCAGCGCGCGCGAGCCGCCAGTGCGGGCAGCTCTGGCTCAAGGGCAACGCCTTCTCGAAGACGCGCACCGGGTAGTAATAGCGGCAGCTCCGGCTCCAGCCGTCGGGGGCCGAAGCGGTCCACACCAGCGGCGCGTAGCCCCAGCCGATCAGCGCGACGTTCGCGCCGACGATCAGCGCCACCGCGGTGACGTATTTCATCCCGCTACGCTCGCACGTTCGAGGAGGCCGCGGCGGGCGGCGAGGCCCCGCGAATCGGCGCGCGAGACGCGTAGCCCACGCTCGCGCCGTCGTCGAGTTGACATCCCGCCGCGCCCCGCGGCGGCGCGCTCAGGCCGCCTCGATCCGCCCGGCCTCCCAGCCGATGATCGCCTGCTTGCGCGCGAGGCCCCAATGGTAGCCGGTCAGCGCGCCGGAGCGGCCGAGCACGCGATGACAGGGGACGACGAAGGAGATCGGGTTGCGCCCGACCGCCGCGCCGACGGCGCGCGCCGCCTTCGGCTTGCCGAGCCGCCGCGCGACGTCCGAATAGGTGGTCGCCGCGCCCATCGGCACCGCCAGCAGC
>Ga0326728_10027007_pt1 | contig 10089 bp, 9 predicted proteins | sample MB3enrmetagenome_FD_207602 | JGI IMG/M metagenome (GOLD analysis project Ga0326728, IMG submission 207602) | Lab enriched peat soil microbial communities from McLean, Ithaca, NY, United States - MB31MN | ecosystem: Environmental > Terrestrial > Soil > Wetlands > Peat | place: USA: New York... | reverse complement strand
ACGTTCACCGAGTCCGGGTTCGTGATCATCTGCTGCGCGAGTTCCATGCCCTTGAGCTGGCTGTCGTTGACGCTTCCTATCGCGCCCAGGAGAAGGTCCGCGAAAGAGCTCTCCGGCCCGGCAGCCGTGACAGCCTGCTCGCCGATGCCCGCGATGTGATGGGGGTCCGTGCGGGCCATCCTCACGACGTCACCGTATGCCTGGATCTCATTGACTGGCCCCATTCATCATCTCCCTATGTCGAGGGCCTTGAGGAACATGGCCTTCGTCGCGTTGATGATTGCCGAGTTCGCGTCATAGGAGCGAGAGGCGGCTATCATGTCCACCATTTCGTTCACGATGTTCACGTTGGGAAACTCTACGTATCCCTTGCGCGGCCCCGTCTTGATGGCGTCCGGATGCGTGGGGTCATAGACGAGCCTGGGATTGCTCGCGTAGTCCTTTTCAACCTTGGCGACGCGGACACCCTTTCCCACCTCGTCCTGGAGGTATGTCGGAAGGAACGGGCTGCGCCAGAAGGGCTCCTCCACGCGTGGGCGGAAGATCACGCGGCTGCGGCGAAAGGGCCCGCCTTCCGTGGTCCTCGTGGTATTGACGTTCGCTATGTTGTCGGCAATGACGTCGAGGCGCAGCCTTTCGGCCGTCAGTCCGGAAGCCGCCGTGTCGATGCTGCTGAACATTCCCATCCATCTACCTCAACACTATGTTCACACCCTGAATCTCGCTCGTCACGGCCTGAGTCAGGGTGCTGTACAGGAGCTGATTGGTCAGGGCGTTGGTGCCTTCTTCCTCGATGTCCACGTTATTGCCGTTGTTCTTGGCCTCCGTGAGATAGTCCAGGACGCGCCGCGGCCCTACCTGGGTCCAATCCATGGGACGCTCGAATGGGATATCCCGCGGGTCGGTGATGGCCTGAGGGAACTGGGGGGACTTCTCGGAATCCAGCGCCCGCCGCAGCTGGCTCTCGAAGTTCACCACGCTGCGCTTGAAGTTTGGGGTGTCCGCGTTGGCGACATTATTGGCGATCACGCTCTGGCGCAACGCCGCGACATCGAGCTCTCGAGTCATAATCTCGAGGTTCTTTCCAAAGGATCCGGCAAAAACCATGCTCGTCTACCTCTCCCTTCTATCTTCGGCCAGAAAACTCCCCTCACTGAGCGATCATAGGCGAGGTCATACGCGCGCTATTCGCGCAGCTGAGCTGCGATGGGAGTGCGCTACAGGATGTACCTCGTCAGGTCATGGTCCTCCACGACGTTCGAAAGCTTCTCGTCCACGTAGCCCCGTGTGATCGATATCGTCTGGCCCTGGATCTCGGGGGCGTGAAAGGACACCTCCTCCAAAAGCAGCTCCATAATGGTGTGTAACCTTCGGGCTCCAATGTTCTCGGACCGCGAGTTCACTTCCGTGGCGATCTCCGCTATCCTGTCGATTGACTCCGGCATGAACTCTAGCCCGACGCCTTCCGTCTTCAAAAGCTCCGTATACTGCGTAATCAGCGCGTTCCTTGGCTGCGTGAGGATCTTCACGAAGTCCTCCTTACTCAAGGCGGAAAGCTCCACCCGCAGCGGGAAGCGGCCCTGCAGCTCGGGGATTAGGTCCGAGGGCTTGCTCATATGAAAGGCGCCCGCAGCAATGAAGAGGATGTGACGGGTGTCCACGATCCCGTGCCGGGTATTCACCTTCGACCCCTCGACGATAGGCAGGATGTCCCTTTGGACCCCTTCCCGCGAAACGTCGATGCCAACCTTCTCCCCCCGGGAGGCTATTTTGTCGATTTCATCAATAAAGATGATTCCCGTTTCCTCAACCCGCTGACGGGCGAGCTCGGAGACTCGGTCCATGTCCACCAGCTTATCCATCTCCTCGTTCAGGAGGATCTCCCGAGCCTGGCGTACGGTGACTTTCTTGCGCTTCTTCTTTCCCCCGAAGATCGAGCCGAGGTTCCCGAAGTTCAGCTCCATGTCCTCCATGCTCGTGCCGGAGAAGATCTCCATCATCGGCATGGCGTTTTTGGTAACACTCACCTCGACGAGGCGCTCGTCAAGAAGCCCGCGGGAAAGCATCTGGCGTAGCTTCTCCCTTGTGCCCGCACCCCGCGCCGTTTCCATCTCCGGTGCTTCCGTGGCCGCGCTGGGCGGCTCCGTGATTTCCTGGACTTCCGTCGGTTCTTCGGAGTCAACCCTCCGCGGCGGCTTCACACCCGGAAGCAGAAGGTCGAGGAGCGACTCCTCCGCCCGGCGCTCAGCCTCCACGCGGACGTCCTCCGCCAGCTCGGATTTCACCATGGAGACGGCAACGGAGACGAGGTCACGAACCATGGACTCGACGTCGCGACCCACGTAGCCGACCTCGGTGTACTTCGTTGCCTCCACCTTGATGAACGGGGCGCCGCAAAGTTTGGAGAGCCTGCGCGCGATCTCCGTTTTTCCGACGCCGGTCGGACCGATCATGATGATGTTCTTCGGGGTAACCTCGTCGCGCAGCTCCTCGGGAAGGCGCTGACGGCGTAGTCGGTTGCGTAGCGCGATGGCTACAGCCTTCTTGGCCTTGTCCTGGCCGATGATGTACTTGTCCAGCTCAAGCACAATCTCTCGGGGCGTGAGCTCGCTCCCTTTGACGACGGGAGCGTTCGCGGTTTTCATGCCAGCTCCTCCACAACGACCTCTTCGTTCGTATAGATGCAGATGCTCGCCGCGATACGAAGTGCCTTTTCGGCGATCTCCCTCGCCCCGAGCGAAGAAGCGTCCATGTAAGCACGCGCGGCAGCGTACGCGTAAGGTCCGCCGGACCCGATGGCAATGACCCCTTCCTCCGGCTCGATCACGTCCCCTGTGCCAGAGATGAGGAAAGTGGCCTTCTTGTCCGTTACCAGAAGCATGGCCTCGAGCCGGCGGAGGATCCGGTCCGTCCTCCAATCCTTGGCCAGCTCCACTGCGGCCCGTGTCAGGTCACCGCCGTACTCCTTCACTTTTCCCTCGAAGCGCTCGAAAAGCGTGAAGGCGTCCGCGGTCCCGCCGGCAAAGCCGACGAGGATTTTCCCGTCGAAAATCTTCCTTATTTTACGCGCGTTGGACTTCATCACCGTATTCCCCATGGTGACTTGGCCATCGCCTGCCATTGCCACGGCTTCGTTCCTGCGGACGGCAATGATAGTGGTTCCGCGGATAATCTCAGTTGGCATGAGGGTGCGCCCTCCTGTAGACCCTTTTCAATTTCTCGAGACCTACGTGCGTGTAGACCTGTGTCGTGGACAAGCTGGCATGGCCAAGCAGCTCCTGCACCGCGCGGATGTCCGCGCCCCTGTCCAGGAGGTGCGTGGCAAATGAGTGGCGAAAGGTGTGCGGGGTCACGCGCTTGCCGAGGTTTGCCCGGGCGAGGTATTCGCCCAGGATGAAGCGGACCCCCCGGTCCGTAATCCGTCCGCCCCGCTGGTTGATGAAGACCGCGTTGACGGCATCCGCGGGGGCGCTGGCCTTGGATGCGTACGAAGAGCGGCAGCTCATGTACTGCCGCAGCGCCAGCGCTGCGGATGACCCGAGGAACACGTTGCGCTCTTTCGAGCCTTTTCCCATGACACGGGCGCTGGAGTTCTTCAGGTCGACGTCCCCTACATTCAGCGACACTAGCTCGGAAATGCGGCAGCCCGTGGAGTACAGGGTTTCGAGGACGGCCCTATCGCGAAGCTTCCAGAACGAGTCTTCTCCAGCGCAGGAGGTCTGCGAAGGTAGCTCGATCAGCCGGGCCATCTCATCCTCGAACAAGAACGAGGGTAAGCGCTTTTCGGTGCGCAGGCTGCGTATCTCGGTAAAGGGATTGGCGCTTACCTCTCCCCGCCGCTCCATGTATCGGTACCATCCCCGAACCCCAGAAATGATCCTGTTCACCGAGCGGGCGGACAAGCCGTCACGGGAAAGGCTGCCGACGAACCCCCGGGCCTCCGCGAGCCCCGCGCCGCGCGCAGCAACTCCCCGGGCCTCAAGGAACGCCTCATACTTCTGCAGGTCCTTCGCGTAGGACTCCAGCGTATGAGCCGAAAGGTTGCGTACCGATTTCAAGTAGGTGAAGTATTCGTCAGGCACTTTGACCGTCCGTCTCTTTGCCGGGCTCCCCGAGGTAGCCTTCCTCTTTCTCATGCTCGTCCGTCTCTTTCGTGTGGAGGTAGTCGCACGAAGGGTTGATGCAGGACTTGTAGGAGCCGCGCTGTTTGTCCTCTTTTTCCACGAGGAACCATGCGCATTTCGGGCACTTCGAGTCCGTCGGCTTGAAATATGTCACAAAGTCGCAGGTGGGATAATTCGTGCAGCCGTAAAACTCGCGCCCCCGTCCTCGTTTGCGCTTGCGCGCTACGATCTGGCCGTTACACCCCGGGCGCGGGCAGGAAGCCAGCGGGACGGGCTTGGTGTTCTTGCACTCTGGGAAACCCGTGCATGCCAGGAAGAACCCGTAGCGGCCGAGCTTCTTCACCATCGGCCTGCCACATACCTCGCAGACCACGTCCGTCTTTTCGTCCATCACTCCCTTGATAGACTCCAGCGTCTCCTGGACCGAGGACACTTTTTCCTTGAACGGACCGTAGAAGTCACGGATCATCGTCTGCCAGTCGGACTTTCCGTCCTCCACCTGGTCGAGCTTCTGCTCCATCTCCGCGGTGAAGTTCGGATCCAGCAACTCGGGGAAGGACCGGGTCAGGAGGTCATTGATGATCTTTCCCAGGACTGTGGGGATCAACTGCCGAGATTTGCGAACCACGTAGTACCTGTCCAGCAGGACCGAGATGATGGGGGCATACGTCGAGGGCCTTCCAATCCCTTTCTCTTCCAAGGTTTTCACGATGCTGGCGTCCGTGTACCGGGGAGGTCCCGAGGTGAAGTGCTGCTCGGGATGAAACTTGATCAGCTCCAACGCGTCACCGACCGCCATCACAGGGAGGGCCTTCGTCTGCTCCTTGGAGGCAAGAAGCGTGAGCGCTTTCTGGAAGCCTTTCTCCACAACGCGCGTGCTCGATGCCCGGAAGGTCGCGTCTCCTGCTTGGATATCGACGGTTGTTGTGCTTGTCTTGGAAGGGTTCATCTGGGAGGAAACGAAGCGCTCCCAGATGATCGAGTACAGGCGGAACTCCTCCGAGGTGAGGCTCTTCTTGAGCTCAGCGGGCGTGCGGGAGACATAGGTTGGGCGGATTGCCTCATGCGCGTCCTGGGCGCCTTTCCCGGTCACGTAAATTACGGAAGTCTCGGGCAGATCGCCGGGGAACTCTTTTGAGATGTAATCACGGACTTCGGCGAGGGCGCTTTCTGCGATTCGTGTAGAGTCGGTCCGCATGTACGTAATAAGCCCAAGTCTCTGCGACCCGACGTTGACCCCTTCATACAGGCCTTGCGCGATCTGCATGGTCTTGCGTGCCGTAAAACCAAAGCGGTTGGCCGCGGTCTGCTGCAGCGTGGAGGTTGTGAACGGAGGGCGCGGACGACTCGCCTTCTCCATGACTTTCACGTCGGAAACCGCGAAGGAGGCCCCAGTCAGGGAATCCACAATGGCCATGGTGGAGGCCTTGTTCTTGATGTCCGGCTTCTCGCCACGGACGGCCACCAGGGCAGCATTGAAAGTCTGACGGGCACCCTGGCCCTTGCGCAGCTCCGCCTCGAGGGACCAGTACTCCTCTGGAAGAAATGCCTCGATCTCCGCCTCGCGCTCGCAGATCATGCGGAGGGCGACCGACTGGACGCGGCCGGCGGAAAGCCCATTCTTCACCTTTTTCCACAGAAGCGGGGAAAGGGAGTAACCGACGATCCGGTCAAGCACCCGCCTCGCCTTCTGCGCGTTGACTTTCGACATGTCGATCTGGCCCGGATGCGCAACGGCTTCCCGGATTGCCTTGGGCGTGATCTCGTTGAACGTGACGCGCCGGATATCAGGCGAGGCATTTCCGTTGGAGAGGGCATTCTTCAGGTGGAAGGAGATTGCCTCCCCTTCCCTGTCGTTATCCGAGGCGAGGAGAATGGCGTCTACCTTCTTCGCCTTCTGTTTCAGCTCCTTTAGGATCTTCGCCTTGCCGCGGACCGTGATATATTCTGGTTCGAACGACTGGTCGACGTCGATAGCTAGACGGGATTTGGGAAGATCGATGAGGTGCCCCATGGATGCGGCCACCGTGTACCCCTTGCCGAGGTACTTCTCGATGGTCTTTCCCTTTGCCGGTGACTCCACGATCATGAGCACTTGCTTTGTATGTCGTGTCCCTGCGCGTGGTGACTTCGGTTCCTTCGCCATCATATTCTCCAGAAGGTTTCCCCGGCCTTCGTGGCGCAGGCACCCTCGATCTTTTCCTTCCTGATTCGGGCAGGAGCCCAGCCAGGAGATTCACAAGGACGGACGTCCTTTCCGCGGGGCTCCCGAAACTCGAGGCCCCAGTCCCGCATCGGCTCACCGGCTTCGCCTATCACAGCGGCCCCTAATCCCGCCGGCCGGTGTGCTCCGGTCCCGAAGCTACGGGGAATGCCGGCGGCGTGCAGATGGGCCGTCTTCCTTTCATCCAAAGCGTACTCCGCCCTGACCAGTAGTCTCGGGAGCCTGGACGACCACCACATAGAGGCATAGCCCGCTGATGGTACGGTTGCGCGCCGAGTATTCGCTGATGGTGGCTCCGCCCGCTTCCAGGAGAGCGCGGCCATCCGGCTCGCTGGAGGCCGGGTAGACCTAGTCGATCCCGCTGCCGAGAACGGCAAAGAAACACCCTCCTGCCTGCCTGCACCCTTCATACGCTTCCTTATCCGTTCCTTCGTGAGCCCCGAAACTAGCCCCATCCTCTGGCAGCCCAGCACCTTCGGGACCCCTCCTATAGGAAAACGCGTCCCGACAATTCCAGCGAGCAAGTATTGGTTTTCGGGTAATGTTCCGCGACAGAAGAGCATCACGGGCGCGCCAAAAATCTCGCGGAGCTGCGGCGGGCACGTCGAGCCCCAATAAAAGATGCACCCCAACACCCCGGGGGTCAAGAGCCTTTCCGTCCGCCGCACTTCATCCAAGATGGCTTTCGCGTTCCATCCTCCAGTGCGAAAGCGCCGCCCGGTGGGAACCGAGAGGTCTCCAACCGTGCGCGCCAACACGCGCGAGGGCGAGTCGAGGACTTCAATCAGTAAGAGCTGCTCCCGGAGGGCCAGAAAGTGGATATGGCTGGGCCAGATCGGGGTCCCCTCCTGTTCGTCTACGCAGAAAGTCAACGGTCGAAAAATGGTTGCTGATTTCACTGGGAGTCCCTTTGCTCGGAGCTTCCGCCACGGGGATGGAACTCCTGGTGTGTCTTCTTGAGCACGTCCTGGCTCACATGTGTGTAGATCTGCGTGGTGCCGATGTCCACGTGTCCCAACAACTCCTGCACAGACCGCAAGTCTGCGCCTCCCTGCAAAAGATGCGTGGCAAAGGAATGGCGAAGCGTGTGCACCTTAGAAGTCGAAAGCCCTGCCCGCGCCGCCAGGCGGGCGAATGTCTTCCACACGGTTTTTCTGGACAGCCTGAGACCGCCGCGCCCCAGGAAAAGCCAGTTGACCGCAGCTCCCTTACGGAGCAGGCCTGGCCTGACGGTGCCCAGGTAGACGGCCAGCTCCTTGCGCGCCCGCTCGCCCAGCGGTACGAGTCGTTCGCGCGAGCCCTTTCCTATAACGCGCACCATTTTCTGGGCAAGGGAGACACGGTCCACGGTCAAGTCGATGGCCTCGCTCACCCGAAGACCGCACGAGTAAATAAGTTCGAAAAGCGCCTTGTCCCGCTGGGCGAGCGGGCTTTCCGGCGGGCACGCCGCGAGAAGAAGATCGACATCCTCCGGTTGGAGGAAGCGGGGAATGCGCATTGCCGCGTGCGGAGTCTCTAGGAGACGTGCGGGGTTTTTTGTGCTCTTCCCGTCGAGCACGAGGAAGCGGAAGAACGAACGAATTGCCGAAGCGCTTTTGGCCAGCGTGCGGGGATCCACGCCTTCCACCTGTCTCCTGACGATATAGTCCGTCACGTCGCGAATCGTCGCCTGAGCGATCTCCTGCCCGTTCGCATCGAGAAACGCCAGAAACAGGCGGACTTCCGCCGCGTACGTTGACACGGTAAGCGGCGAGAGTCCCCTTTCAGCTGCAAGGTATTCGCTGAACTGGGCGGTCACGTCGGAACGGGAGGTCATCGCGGGCCTTCTCAGTCCTTCTGACCTGCCACGCGCTTTTCGCGCAGCACAGTCGGCACGCTTAGGTCGGCTTCCCGGGAGTTCCTTCCCAGCAGAAAATCTTCAGCGTGCGCGCGGTGCGCCGACTTGCCCATGGCTGCCCACTCCTCGTAGGGGATCATTTCCCCTTCCGGACGCTCGGGCTCCGGGGGTAGCTCGGGACGCTTTTCCGCGGTGAACCCCGTGGCGATCACGGTCACCCGAATGCGGTCGTTCATCGCCTCCACCACGGAGGTGCCGGAGATGATAAGAGCATCGTCATCAGCGTTGGCGGTGATGATCTTGAGCACTTCCTCGTACTCCGAGAGGCTGAAGTCGTACCCGCCGGTGACGTTCACGAGGATTCCCTTGGCCCCTTCCACCCGGGCATCTTCCAGAAGCGGGTTGCTAATGGCGCTGGTTGCCGCATCCGTGGCCCTGTTGTCGCCCGAGCCCATGCCGATGCCCATGAGGGCGTCACCCTTGCCCTTCATGATCGTGCGCACGTCGGCGAAGTCGATGTTGATCTCACCTGGCTCCGTAATCAGGTCGGATATGCCCTGAACGCCCTGGCGCAGCACTTCGTCCGCCATGAAAAACGCCTCCCGGATAGGGGTGCGCTTCTCGGCGATCTTCAGGAGGTGTTGGTTGGGGATGGTAATAAGGGTGTCGACTTCCTGGCGGAGCTTTCCGATCCCTTCCTCGGCAAGCTGCATCTTGCGCTTGCCCTCGAAGTCGAAGGGTTTTGTCACCACTGCCACCGTCAACGCGCCGATCTGCCGCGCTACCTTGGCCACGATGGGAGCGGCGCCGGTGCCGGTTCCGCCCCCCATCCCGGCCGTGATGAACACCATGTCGGAGCCTTTGAGCAACGTCTGCAGGCGCTCCTCGTCCTCGAGGGCTGCCTTTTCCCCAATCTCGGGAATCCCGCCAGCGCCAAGGCCGCCAGTGAGTTTCGTGCCGATTGCGAGCCGGGTCTCGGCGTTGGAGCTGTGAAGAGCCTGTTGATCGGTATTAACCGCTACGAAGGATACATTCTTCAGTCCCATGGCGATCATACGGTTGACGGCGTTGCTGCCGCCGCCACCGACCCCGACCACCTTTATGATCGTCGGGCTGACTCCCTTCGTGTCGAAAAGCTCGATGTTCATGTCCCCTCCCCTTCATGAGACATAAGCACGCTTGCTGTTATGGTCGCCTGTCGGCCATCCACCACCACAACGACTGTGGCCGCCTTCGGCGTCCTTGGTTATTTCAAAAGAAGTCCTTAAACCAGGACCTCATTCTATCCCACACACTGGTGAACGTGCTCTCGCTCGAGCTCGTATCGAAGCCTTCAGTCCCTTCCCGGGATGCGCCGAAGAGAACGAGCCCCACGCCGGTGGAGAACATGGGATTACAATACTCCTCCACGAGCCCCCCGACCTTGATGGGATAGCCCACGCGGGCAGGAAGGCCGAAGATTTCAGAGGCCAGCTCTGCCGTGCCGGCAAGGAGAGAGCCTCCTCCGGTGAGCACTACGCCGCCCCCCAAGAGGTGCAGATATCCCTTCTTCTCGATCTGCTCCTTGACCATTCCCAAGATCTCGGCCATGCGGGGCTGGATGATCTCAGCCATCGACCTGCGCCCCACTTTGCGCGGCGGCCTGCCCCCGACCCCCGGTATCACGACCTCGGAGTCCTCGAGCACGGCCGGCACGTAGCAGCAGCCCTGCTCCTTCTTTATCTTTTCCGCCACTTCCAGCGGCGTCTTCAGCATGATGGATAGGTCGCTCGTGACCTGCTCTCCTCCAATAGAGAGCACCTCGGTGTGGTACGGCGCTCCTTCCAGGTGCACGAGCACGTCGGTGGTGCCTCCGCCGAGGTCGATCAGAAGCACGCCCAACTCACGCTCGTCCGCCGTAAGCA
>Ga0326728_10027006_pt1 | contig 10090 bp, 9 predicted proteins | sample MB3enrmetagenome_FD_207602 | JGI IMG/M metagenome (GOLD analysis project Ga0326728, IMG submission 207602) | Lab enriched peat soil microbial communities from McLean, Ithaca, NY, United States - MB31MN | ecosystem: Environmental > Terrestrial > Soil > Wetlands > Peat | place: USA: New York... | reverse complement strand
CACCTTCTATTTCAGCAACCAGTAATTCTAGGCTGAGGTTCGGTTCGTGGAGCGGTGATTATGTTGGGCAGCTCGCTAATGGAACCGTGGTGATGGATAGACCGAAAGTTGTGACGGCGCACTTCATTGTCCAATATCTCCTTGACATTGGGTATGATCCGCCGAGTGTGGTCTCATCTTATAACGCGACGAATGCTGGATGGTACGATGCTGATTCGTATGTTCAGATCGGACCGGCACCGAGCTTTGTCAACGTCAGTTCGGTTGAACGTTTGAGTTTTATCGGCTGGGTTGATAATGGACGACCCACGTCGAACGTGTCTCTTACGATCTACATGGATGGCCCCCACAAGATCGTCCTATCTTACATGACGCAATACTATATCGATGTCGAGAGCACTTATGGTTCGACTTCTGGATCGGGCTGGTATAATCGTGGCTCATCTGCTCAGATCAGTGTTAGCGGAGCCGAAACTTGGCCGATCCCGCATGTCCTCGATGGTTGGACTGTGAATCCTTCAACTGGCTCGTTAACGAAAACTGACGATTCTTGGTCGTTAGCTGTGGATCAACCTTACGTTCTGCAGGCACAATGGAGCATCGATTATCTCCCCCTTATGCTGGTTGGGGGAGTTGGAGCTGCGGTAATAGTGGTATCTGCTGGTCTTGCAGTTGCCTATCGCCGCAGACGAAGTCGCGTATTAGGATCAGGGCAGGTTCCGATAGCAAGGAGAGGCTGTGCGAGCTGTGGATCTAATCTTCCTGAAGGAGCAACATTCTGTCAACGATGTGGTGCCTCTGCTGAACCTGTGCCTTCAGCCATTCCATCGGTGGCGACGGTTCCAACTTTAGAGGACAAGGTGTACGACTATATTGCTAACCATGAAGGAGTAATCTCATTGAGCAAGGCTGCTGATGAATTAGGAGTTACAGTGGAGCAGCTGAAGGAAATTACAGACAGGTTGAAGAGAGAAGGGCGCTTAACCTAAAAGAACATGCGCCCTGCATCGGGTTGATAGGCAGGTTGCTGATAGGGATACGGTTCGGTTGGTTGATTGATTCTTGGGGCCAATCCCCAATAACATTCTGGGCAGAAGGATAGCAACCCGTATTGTCTTGAGCAACTAACACATATCGAGCGACCGCATCTCGAGCAAACATAGGAAGCAGGGAGTTCAACATGGTAGAAGCATGTGCCAATCCGCTGAACTTGTCGCGGGATCGGTCCGGTAGGATTAGGCGACATGGATCCTGGTACCTTGGGGATCGAAAAGCCTGCCAAAGGTGATTTCACTTCAACCTTCACAGGTGGTGCTTGTGTTAATGTTGCTCCACAACTGGAACAAAATCTTGCTTCGTCAGAGTTCGCTCTGCCGCATCGTGGGCACAAAGTCATGGATTAAACCTGCAAAATCAATTGTATTCAGGTTCTTTAACAGTTATGGACGATCATTCGTGATTATGAATGGTCTAAGTAGGTGAGAAATTGACTTGTTTGGGTAGGGTCAATGCAAGGACCCGTGGGTCATCAGCTCAAATTTGGCCTGAACTATGTTAATTTGCAGACTATTTCTTGATGTTTTCCATCTTCTTGTTCATACAGGGCTCTGAGATAGTCGCCTTTTTTGAGCTTGGGAAAGGATTTTTTGACCATCTGCTCGCCCTCTTCTGTTTCGGTGAATATGCGGACTGTTCCTTTCTGTATGTTGGCTGCGGCTCGAATTGACTTTTCGTAGTTTTGACTGAGTTTTTGTAACGGTAGCTGAATTTGTAACGCAATAGTGGTTGTTGTACCGTCCTTCCCGCACACGAAGCATTTGTCGTTTCTCTTCAACTCCATTGAGCTGAATCGGTTGTTCTTCATGTCTATGAACAGAATTGATCTGAGCGGTTGTCCGGTTGTTTCAGGCCAAACCTTCTTCTCCGAATATTCGGTTTGTCCAAGAATTAGTTTGATTGCTTCTTGGGCGAGTATGGATGAGACGAGTGAGATTGAGGTTGAGAAGGATGGAATTGTCTGTTGATTTACGGGGGCGTCGCATGGGTTTCTCAACCCGACTATCTGCGAGTATTGGCTCGATGGGAATATGCAGATTGGGCAGGGGTCTTCGGGTGGAATGTAGATGTGAATTCTGGCGTTGAGTCCTGTTATTCCCCCGTCCAGCAGTGGTATGTTATATTTTCGGGATATTTGTGTGAGGTACATTCTGGAGACGACGTTGTCGAGCCCGCAAATTATGATGCTCGTATCGAGGAAATATTTGAGCGGCAACGTCTCGATGGAACCTCGATAGGCTAGAGTCTCTGCATACGGGTATTTTCTTTGAAGGTTCTTTGCGAGGGCTTCTGCCTTGTTCTTTCCTAAATCTTGACTTTGAAAGAACATCATTCGGCTGATGTTGGAAAGTTCCACTTTATCCATGTCGACGATAAGCAGTTTACCTACTCCAAGCATGGCTAAGTTTTTGGCAACCTCGTTTCCGATCGCGCCAGCTCCTGCCAGAAGGATGTTACTAGCGCGGATCTTACGTTGTCCTTCGATTCCCCATAATATTAGGTGTCTAGCCCAAAGGTAGTCCACTGTTATGGTTTCGTAGAGGTCTTTAACTTTCGATAGCGGTAGGTGATTAGTGAGCGGTTTTCCGTGTAGCATTAATCTCGTTAGGTTGCTTTCGATTCCCAGTTTTTCGCAGATTAGCCTCTTCAGGTCTTCTACTGTCTTGGTTGGCTGAATGCTTACTTCGATCTGTTTGTATGCAGGAATTGACGCTTTCAGCCGCATTAACGGTACACTCGGCGGTCTCTCTCCGGGATCCTGAATTTGACGACATCGCCGGGAGATGATTGTGGATACGGAATTCTTGGAATGGGTACCACGTTAAAGCGTACTGTATCGTCTACCTGTTTTTTCTCTTTGACTTTTGTTTTGGGAAATCCGTAGGATCGACATACATTGGCCGCTTTGAGCGCTTTGGGGTGATCGAATACGCTTTGAGGGTTCGGATCTGTGAGCAGGTAGTGTAAGGCGTTGACAACAGAGATCAGCCTAAGTCTTGGGTCCCATTTTTCTCCGAGGATCGAAACACAAACTGCGTTTGGGATATTTGGTACGATGTTGGGGTGAGATATATCTGTCAACCAGGTAGCGATCGGTGGATGTAAGGGATAGTCTGCTGGTACGTCGAGTCGGAACCGGTTCCAGTCAGCGTATTCAGTGAAGGGCCATACGGATTGTTCGGCGAGTTTTTTGACCTCGCCTTTTTCGCAGCGAATGAGTCCTTCGAATTGCGTTGGAGGGTCGTTAATAGCTGTTACTGTCGGGAATTGGTGGTTGAGCAGATTTTTCTCTTTGTAGAGTACCGTGACGTCCAAACCGGTACTTACCCGCCGATGATGTTGTACGGCATTAGAGCTAGTTGGGCATTCTCGGGGATGTTTAGTCGTGCTATGGTTGTGTTTTCGTCGAGGATTGCTCCACCATACATTAGTGCGACTGTGGTTGGATCAACACCAAATGATTGGCATACTTGTCCCTTTATTTCGGCGACTGTATGGTCCGGTATGACGTCAATTTCAGCCAGTCCCGTTTGGGGGCCAATAGGTGCTTGGATGAACAGTTTCATTTGTGATGTTTCACCTCCACCGAATTAGGTTCTTCTCTGTATAGAGACCTTAAACTACCTTACTGTAAGTTGGATTGTCTGGGAATGTACAATGTAATCGCCCGTGTCAAGGGTAGCCGTAGCGACTACTGTTATTGTATATGTTCCAGGTCTTGTCGTGCCCGCTGTCATGATCTGGAGAGTGTTCACACCCGCTCCTGGACCATAGAGAAGGGCTCCAGTGGAGAGCACCTGGGCCTTTGCGCCGGTTGGTAGGTTTAGCTCCTTCAATTGTATTGGAGCCGAAAACCCTGATCCAACAGTTAATGTCAGGTTGTAGGTGGCCTGTGTTCCGATGAAGATTGTATTTGACGTGGGAGTTAAGCGAAGTGCAAAGTCAGTTACAGTTACATCAATTCTAGTTTGATGCGTTACTGACTGTGCTCCGGGTGGTGCATAGGTGGCCGATATTACTACCGGAAATGTCCCATTTAGTGCGTTTGCGGCAGCTGTCATGCTGAATTGAACTGATGCGCCAGCTTGCGCATTGGTGGGGAGTGTTACAGATATCCCTGAGGGTGCTTGTGCTGAAATCGATAGTTGCTCATGGAACCCGTTTATCGGTTGCAATGTTATTTGAGAGATGACGGGTTTCGTTGAGTTCCGATAAATGGTTAGTGTTGCATTAAGCACTTCGGGGAGGAAGTCAGCGACCAGTATATGGTAGACTGGCGTGGACACTTTGAGTTCGTTTGCGTTTGATCCTGTAATGTAATAGGTGATCTCGCCGTCCACTTGGTTTCCTGGAATGGAGTATTGGTATTCTCCAGTGGCGGGTGAAGTCATGACTGCCGATGTGAAGGATGTTGAGCTGACGGTTTCATAGAATAGCGTGACGCTCTGAAATGTTCCGGTGGTGTTTGCGGTGACGGTGATTGGTTGACTAATGTTAGCGGTCAGAATAGGAGTATGGTTTATGGTGGCCACGGCAGTTTGGTTTGTCATTGATGTTCGGTAGGTTATGACGCCGACTAATGCGATTGCAACTACCAGAGCGATTAAGATGCCGACGAGAACTATCCTCTGAGCAATCAGTTTGTTTACTGGAGGGATCTGTCTTTGAATGATTCGTCGTTCCTGAACGGCTTTGGATGCATCTTTGTAAGTCCTAATGTTTTCGTCAGGGACGCGGTATGGTTTACCTTCTCGATCGACCCGGAAATAACCCACCTGGCCGGATTGGGTATCAACAACCATGCCTATAGTTAGACGTGAAAATTGTTGGAAGATTTTCTGTGTTTCAACGTCCGTTTCCGAAAAGAATAGGCCGCCGGTTGGATGCGAATGGTACCAACCAATGATGTTCCCCTTGATTCTCCCAGATACGATGTCGTCTGCGATCTTCGCGAGCGTCGACGGGAGTAACTGCACTCGGGTTGGTTCACCTGAAAACTCTCCGCTAACCGCGTCTTCGATGACGATCGTATCCTTTTCAAGTCTACCTAGAAGTAGTCCGATTATTTCGTTGTCAGTGGCACGCGAATCTTGTATAATCCGATCGTTTACTGGTTCCCATATGCTCACATGAGACAAAGTTTCGCCTTCACTGTCTCCTCATTTTACGTACTGCAAGCGATCTCATAATCATTGATCTGAGATAGCTTATAGCTTCCGTGTGCGCCTCAAGTAGGAGCATACTCGCGCCATTTATTTAACGAGGCTTCGGGCTCTTATGAGCTTAGCCCTCGTCCGTTTTCTTCTTTTGATGTCATATTCCACAAAGTAATTGTTATGAGCTCTGGCATCTTACTAAATCAGATTCGCGTGCGGATGGGTGCGGGTTGCGAGTTTCATGGATCTTGCCGGCTGCCGTAGGAATGATAGTTCTTTTGATTGTTCTAGTCACATTCACGCCACAGCCAAACTTCACTATTATCACTCCACCTTCCACCAGAAACACAGGATACGTTCTGGTCGGTGGGCAGAATGGTACATGGTTCCAGCCGGGTCAGGACCCTAGACTGTTTAAGATTTTTCTGCAGAATGAATCTGTAACCCAACTAACCCCGGTCCCAGGACAAGGCACCGTTTGGGGTGGAGGCTGGAATGGTTTCGAATGGTTGGTTTCAGGTTGGGGAACCGATTCCGGCACATCGGGCTCTAATCCGTACATTTACCTGTATAACGGTGAAGAACAGGTTGTCGCTGGGTCATTGGATCAATACGTCTCGGAGTCATCCTGGCATGGGGGCGATATTTTCGCAGCCAGCTACAATGGAAATGAATGGTTGCTCTCCGGAATGGGTTCAGCCTCTCTCCCGCCTTACTCGGATACGCCCATAAACCACATGTCATTCGGAACTTTCAACGGCTACACTTTCACTGACCGATCAGCTATGGTTCCTGTTCAAGGCCTTGGTATTCTGTACGCAAACGCGTGGAACGGGAAATATTGGTTAGTTGGCGGAGGATACGAAACGGCAGGCGAACTATTCACTTTCGATGGTTCAAAAGTTGTCAACCTAACTTCAGATATTGAGCAAGCTATCCCATACTTTGCTTCGGTGTTATCGATAGGATGGAATGGACAGTACTGGCTAGTCGGTGGGTTTGGTTTTCTAGCGAAGTATGATGGTCACCAGTTCGTTGACTTAACGGACAAGTTGGAAGCTGCTTTGAACCCTCGAAATACGTGCTGTGTAAGTGACAATGTGAATGTGAATGTAAATGCTATTGCGTGGAACGGTTCTGCCTGGATGCTTGCTGGAGGTGCCCCAATCGCTCAACTGCTACCGTATAACTCCTGGGCAGTCACATATTCTTCAGCCGGGTTCGTTGGTCTTTCACTTCCAACTCACATTGTGAGTGGACAAAATTCGAGCTTGCTTACTGTCGCGTTTCTTAACGATTCCTGGATTCTTGGAGGATATTCAGGTGAGCATGGCCTTCTATTGTGGTATCGTGACGGCAGTGTTGTCGATCTGTCTCATCTAATCGGCGATACTAGCTACGTTACATGGATCGGATCAGGATCTTATGGTGGCAGTCAAAATCCGCTCAAAAGCTATTCTACAATGACAGACTCATTCAATGTTCTGAACGCCACATTCGATCTAAATTTTATCAAAACCGATCGCCAGTCTGGTGACCTGTGATCCAAACAGCGTACGCATCGATTCAACGATGCAAGCAGAAATAATTCTTCGTTCTACACTAACGTGAGACCAAAATCAGAAAGAAAAAAACAAAAACGGGAACGGGGTTAGCCCGCTACCTTCCTAGCATGCCGAGTATTCCGCCCACCACGCCAAGAACGAAGCCGGCTACAAATCCCCCGCCAATTATCAGACTTAGCACAGCCATGGGGAAGACGACGATGCTTCCAATCGTACCGTACCCAAGCAACATCAAAATCGAACCGATCAGTAATATCAGTCCGATGATTGCACCGATCGCAAAGATGAGTCCGTGTGTTGGCGAATTGTCAATCACAGGTATCCAGAAGAATGCGCTGACCCACATATTGTAGAATGACTGACTCAGTAGTGCGCCTGCGTTTAGAATTACTAGTATTCCAGCTATGAGGGTTAGAATGAATCCCCATAGTGCTCTAGGTGCTGATGCTGGACCGTACGCTACCGGATACGCTACCGGAGCCGGAGCAAACTGCGGCGGTGGTGGCGGTGGGGCATACTGCGGTGGTGGCGGTGCATATTGTGGTGGCGGTGGAGCATATTGCGGTTGAGGCATCGGTTGTTGGGATGCCGGTGGTACTACTCCTTGGTAGCATTGTGGACAGAGTACTAGGTCCATGTATGCTTTCGAGTCGTCTCTGCATATCGATCTACCACAGCGGTTGCACACATATACTGCGGGCAAGCTGGGGTGATAGAAACACTGACCTGGTGATGGAACCCGAACGGGTCCGCCTGCGCTGACTGGAGTTACAACGCGGACTGAGGGAACGGGTTTGAGAGCTGGACCTGCAGTGCCTGCAAGGGTTGCTCCACAACTGGAGCAGAATGCTGCGTCGTCGCGATTGTTGTAGCCACATGATGGGCATTTCTTGACCATTTTTCTAATTAGCCTCCTTTAGCAGATTCGTTACCAGAAAACATCTTGCCGCTGTGTACGCACTTAAGCATTTGGACAAATGTTATCAAATTAGTGGCTACTGCATGCTTAATTATACCATTTTTTAGCGCAAAACTAGTATGCTATCGAAAAATTGCGTTTTTGACCGTTTTCAGCCAAAATTTGGGGGTGTAGTTGGGCGGTTAGCATGAACTGAGATTTCCTCTTATAGCAATGTGAGTAGCTGTGAAGTGGCATACATTAGTCCTAGCCCAAGGATTATGGCGAACGGAAGACCGGGGAACATATCGCGGCCTTCTAACATTTTGAATCCCAAATAGGCGCCTAAGATTATGCCGATTCCGCCGGCTACGAATGGGAGAACGCCGAAGTTGATCATCGCGTTACTTGCTAGCATGGAATAGAATACCATATCACCCATCCCAACTGTCAAGTCGCCGTACGTGAAGACTGCTCCTTTGAAGTCTTCTATGTCGGTCGATTGCGCCATTTTCCCGATCGGACCCTTGTAGACTGCAAACAGGTCGTATGCTGCTAGGGCCAATAGTAATGCGATTGCTGTCAGTGTGGGAACCGAAACTCCGAGGAAGGTTCCGGTCATACCTCCAATCGTTATGATTGCTGCTAAATGTGTTGGACCTTTTGATTTGAAAATTGCAAGCGCTAAAACTGCTGTAGCTGCGATGCTGATCAGGACCCAAACGAAGCCTGAGGTTAGGGATGGTGGAATATAATTAGCGTAAATGGATCCGTACCAGACGAACAGGAAGAGTAGAAGGGCAATCATCGCAAAGTTGATGAGATATTTGACGATGTTTTTTTTGCCTAGCTTGATGAAGAGATACATCACGGTTCCCGCCGCGGCCATTAGCACAACGAAGATGCTTGCGTTTAGAGTAATTCCGCCTGCGGTTTCAGGGAAGATAGTGATGGGTTGAATCGCTGCACTTGTCGCTCGTAGCGTGTAAGTAAGCGCTCCGGCTAATCCGACCACAAGTATTTCGGGAACCAACTGGCTCGGCTTTGCTTTGAATTCCTTACCCAAAGGTCACCGTCTCAATTTGTGTTTGACATTCAGAGCAATAATTGTCATTCTTGATATCAGTGTCGATTAACGTTTTCGAGAAATGCATCACGCAATTCACGTTCGAGCAGTGTTGCAGACCGAGCATATGACCGATCTCATGCACCGCTTCCTTCCTAATGCGTGGTTCGAATTGTTCTTCTTCACCTAATTCATCAGCTTGGTGTAGCCTGAAACTGGACACTACAGCTGCTTGTCCAGGACATCGTGCTTCCCCGAAAACGAAATTCATTCCCGGCACGAATAGATCTGAGGCGGCTATTCCGAGAATCCGATCAGCTTTCACAGAAGCTAAATGGTGTTCGAGTAGAACCAACATTCGTGTTGAATGGTACTGGTTTCTGCGTGAATCATAAGCTTCGCTAGGATTCAGTAAGGGTGACTTAAGTTGCACGGCGATGGACAATTTCTTGGATAGGAATGAAGAAAGATCAATTAACGAAATGTCGGAGATTCGTCCTATCTGCACTAATCCTAATACTTCAGACATCGCAAGTTTCACCTGGACTAGGTGTACTTGCCGTTAAGCCCAATTCGTGACTTGACCAGTCTGCAAGGAGTTTGCAGTTAGCTTCTTCACCGTGTACAACGAAGACGCGAGTTCTTTTGTCAACTTCTTTCAGAGTTTCTTGGAGTTGAGTTTTGCCACCGTGCGATGAAAAATCAAACTTCTCGACACGAGCCGTAACTTTTCTTGTTTTTCCATGCAGGATAAAGCGGCCTTCGTCAAGCAATATTCTTCCCGGTGATCCTTCAACCTGATAGCTAACTAGGAAGATTCCGTTCTTTTCGTTTTGCGCTAGATTCTCCATGAAGAAGACTGATGCTCCGCCCTTTAGCATGCCGGCCGGCGAGATTATCACTCCTGCTGTACGAGCCGCTCGCCTTCGCTCGTGCCAGTTCGTAATCTGTTCAGCCTGCCGCATCGCTTTCTTGAATTTATCCTCGTCTCGTAGAGCATGAGGATGTTCTTCAAGCATTCGAATAGCGTCGAGTGCCATGCCATCGACGAAGAGGGGGTGCGAGAAGTTATGGTCCGAGAGCATGCAAATTATCTCCTGTGATCTACCAACTCCAAAGGCTGGAACCAGAACCGTACCGCCTTTTTCCACGACTTCATTGCAAGCCAACACGAAGTTGCGTTCTGACTCCTCTCTGTTCGGGTGATCTTGAGCGGCGTAAGTGCTTTCGATAACGATAGCGTCTAGATTTCGATAGCTTCTGTCTGCTCCAGGAACGAGGTGAGTTGGAATCAAATTGAAATCTCCAGTATAGAGGATTCGCTTGCCTTCTGCTTCAACGATTACTT
>Ga0326728_10027004_pt1 | contig 10091 bp, 10 predicted proteins | sample MB3enrmetagenome_FD_207602 | JGI IMG/M metagenome (GOLD analysis project Ga0326728, IMG submission 207602) | Lab enriched peat soil microbial communities from McLean, Ithaca, NY, United States - MB31MN | ecosystem: Environmental > Terrestrial > Soil > Wetlands > Peat | place: USA: New York... | reverse complement strand
TGGACCGCGACTCGAGTTTCGTGCAGGTCCCGTTTCCTGACGGCTACAAGAATGAGGACATCTCTTTCGACCTTTTCCTGAAGACGCTCAAGGAAAAAGGCGTGCCGCCCCAGCACGTCGCGGGGGTGATGACGGAAACCTATCAAGGCGGCGGACCAGATTTCTTGCCGGTGAACTACGCGCAGAAGCTCGAGGCATTCTGCCGCGAATACGACATTGTGATGTGCTATGACGAAGTGCAGGCGGGCTTCGGACGCACCGGCAAAATGTTTGGGTACCAACATTATGGGGTGCGCCCTGACCTGATCGCCTGCGGCAAGGGCATTTCATCCTCATTGCCCATCTCCGCGGTGATCGGACGCGAAGACATCATGGGGCTTTATCCGCCCGGCTCCATGACTTCAACGCACTCCGGGTCTCCCCTGCCGGTGGCCGCGGCCATTGCCAGCCTCGAGATCATTCAGAAGGAAGGGTTGGTGGAGCGCGCGGCGCGCTTGGGCAACATTCTCATCCTGGAGTTGCATCGGCTTCGGCAGAAGTATCCGCAGGTGCTGGGTTGCGTGCAAGGTAAGGGCCTGGTGGCGGGGATTCAGGTGGTCAAGCGGGGCACGAAGACTCCCGACCCTGAGATAGCTTTGAAGATTAACATCGCCTGCTTCCACAAAGGGCTGCTGATGTTTGCGCCGGTGGGCGCGGAAGGAGACTGCATCAAGATCGCTCCCCCGTTGACCATTCCCGAGGACGCCCTGAGAGAGTCCATTCAAGTTCTGGAAGAAGCGGTGGACGAGGTTTTGGGCGGGAATTGACCCCAGGGAGCGAGCACAAAAAACCTCTGGCCTGTCATTCCGAGCGAAGCGAGGAATCTCGCTCTGCGAGCAAACGGCCTGGGGCTGCTGATGCCTCCTCGCCGTGGAACTGACCCCTCACCCGACCCGCGCCGGCTGGTGAATGCGCCTTCGCGGGCCACCCTCTCCCCTCGGGAGAGGGACAAGACCTGCCACCATCACACCTTGGAGTGACTGACGCGCACGGCGGGCATGCCGTCGGGGTCTGTTACGACCTCAACGTCGCGAAAGATATTGGGGCTTTCCTGCTTGAGGACGCGGCAGACCTCGACGGCCAGCAAGCGGATTTCAGTATCAGCGTGCGGGCTGCCGCGCAGTTCCAAAAAGTGGCGCCAGGCGCGGCTGTTGCCGGTGACAAAGATCTTGGTTTCACAGGCGTTGGGAAGAATGGAGCGCGCCGCTTGTCGAGCCCACTTACGGCGGTCGCGCGGGGCCATCTCCGGGTGCTTCCGTTGAACGTGCTGGGCGGAAGCTTCCGCGAGCTCGAGGTAGGCTTTGCGGATCGTCTCGATCGTCTGCTGCCATTTCTGGCGCAACTCTGCGCTTTCCTGATAAAGCGGCGGGACCACATAGCCGGCGTCGCTCTCGTCCACGTACCGCTGGGAGAGCTGTGAGTAGCTAAAACCTGCCCGGTGGCGAACCAGTTCGTGGGTCAGAGCGCGGCTCACGCCGGTGATCAGCAGACACCAGACCGCGTGCTCGAGCACGCTGCCGTGTTTCGAAGTCAGGATGTTCTCAACGTATTCCTGGTTGGATTTCCGCCCTTTGCCGAAAGACATGTAGCAGGTGCGCCCGGCGATTTCAGCAAGCGCCTCAGCAGCGGCTGGCGCGTCGGTGGAGAACACCAAGCCCTCGTCCTGGAGAAAACGAGCCACCTCCTCGCCGGCAACGGTCTGGCGGCCCACGACGTAAACTTTTGGCTTGGTGATATAGGAATCAGGCATCGGGTGTCCGGTTTCAGATGCCCTAACAGCTTGCCTACTTGCTCGGCGCCGGCGATTTCCCCTCGGCGAGGGCGGCGGCGGTCTTCCTGAAGTCCGCATACTTGCGCTGGAAGCGTTCCACGCGGCCCGCGCTGTCCATTATCTTCTGTTTCCCGGTGAAGAACGGATGGCAATGAGAACAGATTTCCAGATGCAACACGTCGCTCTTGTAGGTGGAGCGCGTCTTGAACGTGTATCCGCACGCGCATACTACGGTCACTGCGTGATAGTTGGGGTGAATGGCGTTTTTCATGGAACTCCTTGAGTGCAACTGCACAAACGGTTATTCTAACTGCCTTGGCCCGAAGTTTCAATCCCAAACCGCTGTTTAGTGGCGCTCCATTGGCAAGGTGACGCCGACCCCGCGCCTGCGGGGACAGCTCTACGAATCAGATTTCGACAGTACCCGACGCTTAGCTGGTGGTGTCAGCGGAGTGGGCCGAGGGCCGATGCGCACTTAGCCTGACAGCGTTGACGCATGGGGATGAGTGCCGGCGTGGTTACCGTAGGAAGGGGGCGGCTCCCGGTCTCCTCATTGAGAGACCGGGCGGGGACACCCCGGCCCCTCGCGAGGGGCCTGGGTCACAATTCGACAACTATCCAGGAACGGCTTCAGAAAAGGCCTAAGGAGCGGCGCGCGTCCTATGATCCCCCACCCTTCCTGAGGGCTATCGCTTTGCTGACCCAGTCATCAGCCTGTTTCAAATCAGCTTCGCGCGCCGTGGGGCTAGGCTCCAAATCAGCTTTTTGCCGATATATCAGGTTCAGGTAGGACATGGTATTGAAGTCGTTCGGGTTAAGCTGAATGGCCTTCTCCAGAGTCTCCACCCCTTCGTTGACCAGCGGCCCGACTTCTTCTTCGAGCTTCGCGCGGGCCTTCTCGGGGAAAGGCGGCAAGCTGCTGGGGTTCTTGGGATCCTTCGGAAACTCGATCTTCAGATCCTTGCGCATCTGCTGCGTTTTGGGAAAGGCGATGGCCCAGTCAAGCATCCCGATCCAATAATACGGGGTAGGATTGTTGGGCTCAACCTGGATCCAATGCCGCTGGTATTCCTTGGCCTTGTCGAACTGCTTCATGTTGTAGTACATCTGAGCAACGCTGGCGATGGCGTTAGAGTTGTTGGGATCCGCCTTGAGGACATCCTGAAAAGCATCGATCGCCTGTTGGCCGATCTTCACGTTTTCCGGGGACTCTCCGCCAGGGATGTACTGGTTGTAATACGCAGTAGCGAGGTAGAGCCGGGCGTTCAACAGGGTGGGGTCCAAGCCTACGGCTTGCTTGAAATGCATGATGGCGGACTGGAACTGCGCGTTGCGGAAGGCCCCGACGCCTTTGTTGAGCTGGTCGCGCGCCCTGAGTCTCTTGCATCCGCTGCTGAAAGGCAGCAAAAGCAGCAAAGCCCCCAGCAGGGCAAACTTATACACCTTCATTGGAATTCCTCCCTCGACGTGAGCATAGGTGGGGGACTACTGGCCTTCTTCCAAGGCCTTGGTAACGAGGCCGATTTTATCAAGACCCGCGCCCTTTGCGATGTCGATGATTTCAGCCACATCCGCAAAAGGCAACGTGGGATCACCCTTCACGAACATTACCCGGTCGCTGCGCGTCTTAAAAATGTCCTCGAGACGCGAACCGAGCATGCGGATGTCGACCGGGTCCTGATTGATCTTAACCAGACGTGCAGCGTCTATAGACACCACAACTGTTCGTGCCAGGACGTCCTGATCGACCTTGGCATCCTTGGGACTGGGTTGAGGCGCAAGTGCGTCCAGGCCCTTCGGCGTCAAGGGTGTAATCACCATGAAGATGATCAGCAACACCAGTAGGACGTCAATCAACGGGGTCACATTCATGTCCACCATGGGACCTTTCTTGCTCCCCCCTACGGCCATGGCCATAGTGGTACCCTCCTTCTACTTTAGCGAACTGAATCCGACGTTATTGAGTCTCCGCAGCCGCGGCGGCAGCAGCCCCTCGAGCCTGTACCTTTTCGGCCAGTAGCCCGATGGCGTCCACACCTGCCGCCCGCACTGCGTCCACGACCGAGACCACATCACCATACTTGGCCCGGGCATCGCTCTTGATGTAGACGGTCTTATCGAGCTTGTCCGCGACCCGGTCTTTGACCTTGCCCGTAATCTTGTCCATGGTGATGGTGTCCGCGCCCAGGTAGATCTTACCGTCCCGGGTGATCGCCAGGACCGTAGCGTCTTCCTTGTCTGCGGCCTGCATCAAGCGTGGGTTGTTGACACGAGCCATATCAACGCTGACGCCTTTTTGGAGCATGGGAGTGATCACCATGAAAATGATCAACAGCACCAGCATCACGTCGACGAGCGGCGTCACATTGATGTCCGAGACAGCTCCAGGCGCTTGCTTTTTGAGAGCCATTATTTCTTCCCCCGCGACGACCTCTTGATGAAGTAGTCAATCAACTCGGACGAGGAGTTGTCCATTTCCACGTCGAATGACTCGATTTTTCCGGCGAAGTAATTGTAAGCCCACACCGCAGGCACGGCCACAAACAGACCGACCGCAGTGGTCACCAACGCTTCGGAAATACCGCCTGCCACCGCAGCCAGACCGGTGGATTTTGCGCCGGCAATTCCTTTGAACGCGTTGATGATGCCCAGCACCGTTCCGAACAGCCCGACGAAGGGGGCCGTAGAGCCGGTAGTGGCAAGCGAGGAAACGCCGCGCTTGAGCTCGGCATGCACGATGGCCGAAGCCCGCTCGAGGGCTCGCTTGGAAGACTCGATCGTCTCACCAGATATTTCTGCGGAAACCTGATGAGCCTGGAACTCTTGCAGACCCGCCGTCACCACTTTCGCCAGGTGGCTCCGCTTGTTTTGCTCCGCAATCGAGATGGCCTCATCAATCTTGCCGTCCTTCAAAGCACCTGCTACGGCGGGAGCAAAAAGCCGGGATTGCTTGCGAGCCGCGTTAAAGGCGATCCAGCGGTCAATCATGACTCCGATCGACCAGCATGACATGATGAAGAGCACGATGACCACCGACCGGGCCGGCCACGCCATCGCACGCCACATGCTCACAACATCGAATCCAAGCGTTGGGCCCTCGCCGCCTTCCTGAAACAACCACAAGCCAAGCGTAAACAGATTCGCTCCTAACATAGTGTTTTGTATCCTCCTGGAAGATTTTCCAATACTACAAACTATTCAGACAATGTGAAGTTCACGTCTATCTCGGTAACAACCTCGACCGGTTCCCCGTTCAACAAGGTGGGCTGGTAGCGCCAGCGCTGCACGGCCTCGTAGGCTGCTTTGATCAGCAACGGGTGTCCACTAATGGTTTTCAAATCCTGGATCGTGCCGTCCTTACTGATAATTGCCTCCAAACGGACCACTCCCTGAATGCGGGCCATTTTCGCCAACTGAGGATATTCAGGCTTGGGTTGAAAGATGAGTTTCGCTTGTTCCACCTGACCGCCCACGCGGATTCGTTTCGGTGTGACGGCCTTGGGTGGGGGTGGGGGTGGGGGAGCAGAAGCCGTGGTCAACACACCGCCCAGAACTCCGCCCAGCACTCCGCCCATTTGACCTCCCGGCACACCTCCGGGCACGCCACCTACCACTCCCACGGCGGCGTTGGACATCGGTTCAGGCGCGTCCTTGATAATCTTTACTGTCTTGGGGATAACGGTGGGCGCTTTCATGATGTCCTCCACCGTCACGCGCTTCACGATTCGAGGTGCGGCCGCAGCAGGCGGGGGTGGAGGAGGCGGGGGAGGCGGCGGCGCTGACAAAAAGGTCATCAACTGAGCCGTGGGCAGGGCCTCCGTGTAGATCAAGGGTACCAACACTAGCAAGCCGACGAGGATACCCTCAACGATGTAGGCGATGGGGATCGTCGCTCGCCTCCAGTTGTCGGTCTTGATCGCAGAGTAGATTAAGTAGGCGAGGAAACCAACCAAGTTGAACAGTAAGACGATGACGAACCAAACGGGCGCACCGAGTTTCTGTTGCCGCGCATCCGCTATCACGTAACACAACATGAGCGAGTATCCGGTGATCAGCACCGCCATGATGCCGGCTTGCGCCGCAACCACTTTGGTCTCGGCTCCGAACGCCAATACAGGTAAGAGGAAAAACAGAGCTAGAAAGACCACCACACCGATCGCCAAGGAGATCAACCAATGCTTCCCCTTGAGAACCGACACGCGCGACGGAGATGATTCAAGTAGAGTCTCGTCAAACATGGCTACCGCCTCCTAAAATTCCTCAGCCGGCCAGGGAGAACGGCCCTGGCGACAAACTCATGATAACTAGCGACGAGCAGGTACAGCTTCGCGGGAGTAATTCTTGGACTTCGTCCCCGCCGCACTTCCTGCCAACCTTCTCTGAAAGGAGACCACAATGGGACTGGCAATGAAAATCGAAGAGTAAGTCCCGATAATTACTCCCACCACGAGCGCAAACGAGAAACCGTGGATAACCTCGCCTCCGAACAGGAACAGAGAGACAACGGCCAGGAAAGTCAACCCGGAGGTCAGAATCGTCCGGCTCAGAGTCTGGTTGATGCTGCGGTTGATCAGGTCAACAATGTTCTCTCGCTTGTTGAGCCGAACGTTTTCCCGGATGCGATCGAAGACCACAATCGTGTCGTTCATGGAATAGCCGACCAGCGTCAGCAAGGCCGCGATCACCGTCAGGGTGATTTCCTTATTGAGCAAAGAGAAGAATCCCAGCGTGATGATGACATCATGAAAAGTTGCGACCACCGCAGCGACGCCGTATGATAGCTCAAAGCGGAACCAGATGTAAACCAGCATCGCGCCCAGCCCCGCCAGGGTGACGTAAACAGCCTGCTGGCGAAGGTCCTTCCCGACTTTCGGCCCCACCACTTCGGAGTTTTTCACCGCAAAGCTCGAGAGGAAAAAATCGTTTCTGAGTGTGGCGATCACTCCCGCGTTTACTCCCGGGACCGAACTCAATTCCTGGAGGTCTGAAATAAGCCCGCTTCGGGGCGGGTTGTTCCTATAATTGATGAGTGCCTCCGCCAGATCCTGGTAAGTCTTGGTCGCGGTGTCGATACCTTTCGAGGCCAGTCCCAGAGGGTCGGCGGCCAGGAGGTGCTCGGAAACCGTTTGGGGGCTGGAGTTATTGAAATCCACCTTGCCCGCCTGCCACTGCCCGAACAGACCCGACAGCGCGGTGACAATGGCCCGCTTCCCTTGGTCTAGGGCTTCGCTTGAGGTGGTGGTCTTTAGATCCAACCCAACGATGACTTCGTGCTCGCTGGGTATGCCGATGCGCTGAATGGTTGCGCCCCGCAAGTTCTGCCGGTCAAGCTCACTGCGGATGGCATCCAGGTTGGGGGCTTTGGCAAACTTCACCGTGACCACAGTTCCACCCCGGAAGTCAATCCCATAGGCAAGACCCTTCTTCACCACCATGGAAATCAGTCCGGTCGCGGCCAAGGCGAGCGACAAGGCGATGAAGTACCACTTTATTCCCATCCAGTCAATCTTTGGTTCGTGAAAAAACTCCATGCCCTAATCCCCTGCCTCGCCTCTTTCTTTGACACCGAACAACAACCCGAAGTTCCCCTAATTTCTGCTAGATGCTGAGTTCCGCACCTTTCTCCCGTCTGGAAAGGACATAATCAAATATCACACGCGAGACAAAAACGGAAGTGAAAAGGTTTGCAAGTAAACCGATGGTTAACGTGACCGCAAAACCTTTTATAGGTCCGGTTCCGAAGGTGAAGAGAATAGCCGCCGAGCAAACGGTGGTCACGTGCGTATCAATAATAGTCACAAAGGCATGCTCAAAGCCGCCGGCAACCGCCGCTCCCACGGCCTTGCCCAGCCTCAATTCCTCTCGAATGCGCTCAAAAATCAGCACGTTGGAGTCAACTCCCATACCTACTGTCAGGATGACTCCCGCGATGCCGGGCAATGTCAAGACGGCGTCGAAGTAGCCCAGCGCGGCAATCAGGATAATCAGATTCATGATGAGCGCCAAGTCGGCGTTAACGCCCGCCCCGCGATAGTAAATAAGCATGAAGGCCATTATCGCCACAAAACCCACAATGCAAGCGACGACTCCGTGGCGAATCGAATCCGCCCCCAGCGATGGACCTACCACCTCATCAGAAAGGGTCTCGATGCTCGCCGGCAATGCGCCGGTGCGCAATACCAGAGCCAAATCCTGTACCTGTTGCGGCGTAAAGGAACCTCTGATTTCGCCGCGGTCAGTAATCTGGTTGTCGATAACCGGCGCGGTATCAACCCGATTGTCGAGCACGATGGCCAGTTGCTTGCCCACGTTGGCGCCTGTCACCCGCCCAAACCTGCTCGCCCCATCACGAGTCAGAGTGAAATTTACGGTGGGACGCCCATTGGCGTCGTGAGAGGGTTCAGCCCCGCTCAAGTCACGCCCCGTAACGGCCGCCACGCGGTTGACTACATACCAAGTCTCGCCGTTTTGCCCGGTTTGGCCTTGCAATAACTGCGTGTCGGGAGGAAGCACTCCACCGTGGGCCGCCAGCGCCGTCTCACGACTCGAGAAGGGTCCGTCCTGAACCAGCTTCAACTCCAAAAGAGCTGTGGATTGGATAATGTCCTTGACGCGGTCGGGGTCGTCGACCCCTGGAAGCTGTACCACCAGTTCATAGTCGCTTTGCCCGTACTCGGCAATAGTTGACTCCGTGACGCCAAACTGGTTCACCCGGTTGCTAATAGTGTTCATGGACTGGAGCAGAGCCTGGTTGCGGATGTTTGCGGCGGCGGTGGTCTTCAAGCTCAGCATCCAACTCGTGACATCGCCCGGCATGCGGGATAGGTCCCAGTCCGAGAACTGTTCGCTGGCCAAAGTCTGAAGGTCGGTGGCCTTCTCTTGCGGTACCCCCTTGACCACTACCCGGTGCTTGGGTGGCTGCGCTTGCGTATCATCAGCTTTCTGAACGTCGGCGTAAGGAATGTTCTTGGCCCTCAGCTCGTCTTTTAGCCTCTCCAGCATCTCGTCGGCGGTGATGTTCACTGCGTCTTCTACATGGACCTGCAACACCAAGTGGGTGCCGCCCTTCAGGTCAAGTCCCAAGCGAATGCGGCTGCGGAGGTTATCCTTGAGTTCCTGAAAATTCTTTGGAAAACCAATTATTCCCAGGATGCAAACCACTATCACTACGCCGATAGAAATCGCGCGAGCTCTGATCTTCGTTTCCATGCCTTGGACTCTCTCGTAGCGCTGACCTTCAGGTTAGCATTTTCCTGATTTCCCGCCGCATTGACCTAAAGGTCAGCGCTACACTACTTCTTCGCCTCTCCGCCCGTCTCTTCCGTCACCATGCCTGTGATCGCCGAGCGCGCCACATCCACTCGAACCTGGTTGGCAATCTGGAGCTGAACTGTGCCAGTCCTGAAAGATACAATCGTTCCGTAAATCCCGCCGCTCGTCACCACGCGGTCACCCGTCTTGAGATTGGCGAGCATTGCTTGCGTCTTGCGCCGCTGTTGCTGTTGAGGCCGGATGACCAGGAAATACCAGATGGCGAACAAAGGCGCAAAAAGGAGAAGGAACTGGCTTAGCGCCCCGCCCGCTCCCGGGTCCGCCGCCAAAAGAAATGAATTTCCGAAAATGCACTCGATCAAGGTCGAGCCGATAAGCTAAGGATTTTAGAGTATGACACCCTGCCCGCGAGGAACGTGATTGGCAGGGTCGGGCTTTCCGGATTCGTCTCAGGGATGGATTGCACGCCTAAGGCTCCGCGCGCACCCTTGAATGAAACTCCGCGAACGCTCCAAACAACAAAGACTGCCTGATTTTGCGCATCCTGTCAATGTAAAAGTGGAGGTTGTGTTGGGTGGATAAAATGGCCCCCAGCATCTCCCCCGCAAGAAACAAATGACGAATGTAGCTTCGAGAATAGCGCCGGCAGACGGGACACTCACAGGCCGGATCGAGCGGGGATTCATCCCTCGCGTACTTCGCGTTCTTGATGATCACCCTGCCCTGCGAGGTGAACACGCCGCCATTGCGGGCATTCCGAGTCGGCATGACACAATCGAACATGTCGAATCCTCGCGCCACGCACTCCACCAAGTCCTCGGGTGTCCCGACTCCCATCAAATAGCGCGGACGATTGCGCGGCAACAGTTGAGCGGTGGATTCGGCGACTTCATACATTTCCGCCTTGGGCTCGCCGACCGAAAGCCCGCCCACGGCGTAGCCTTCGAAATCCAATTCCAGCAAGCCCTCTGCGCTCTCGCGCCGCAGATCCTTATCCACGCCCCCCTGG
>Ga0326728_10027002_pt1 | contig 10091 bp, 10 predicted proteins | sample MB3enrmetagenome_FD_207602 | JGI IMG/M metagenome (GOLD analysis project Ga0326728, IMG submission 207602) | Lab enriched peat soil microbial communities from McLean, Ithaca, NY, United States - MB31MN | ecosystem: Environmental > Terrestrial > Soil > Wetlands > Peat | place: USA: New York... | reverse complement strand
TCACGACACTGACCGAATCGAGGGGACAGATTCGGGCAAATGTCACTACTCCAAGCTTCGAACTGTCAGCAACGACGATGCATCGCCTCACGGTCGCGAGAGCGGCCCTCTTGACGCGGGCGTCATCGGTGCTGAATTCGGTGCAGCCGACCTCGGCCTCCACTCCGGCCACGCCCATGACGAGCGTGTCGAAACGCAGTCGTGCAAAAGCGTCTTCGGCGAGATCTCCGATGAGCGAAAGGTCACCCGGCGTGACCGTGCCACCGGTGACCATCAAGCGGATGCCCCTCTCTTTGGCCAGGGCGTTTGCGATGTGCAAGCTCGAGGTGATCACGGTTAGGTTCCGCCGGCCGCGAAGTGCTCGGGCTGCCTCGAGCGTCGTGGTACCTACGTCCAAGATGACCGTTTCCCGTTCCCTGATCATCGAAGCTGCGGCCTCGCCGATTCGTTGCTTGGCCTCTAGGTCGCGCTTCTCCCTCACCGAATAGGGGGGAAGATCACCCCTTGATGCGACACTGATCGCGCCGCCGTGCACGCGTCGGAGCACGCCCTCCTGCTCCAGGATCTGCAGGTCGCGCCGGATGGTCATCGGCGACGCACCGGTTCGTTTGCTGAGCTCCGCCACGGAGAGTTCGCTCGTTTCCTGAAGCAGCTCCAAAGTCGCTTCACGGCGTGCTTGACTGTCCATTTCTGTGCGAATGTATAATTGTCGGTGTTGGAATGCAAGCAAAAGGGACACAATTTGTGTGTGAACTCACAGCCAGCGGGTGATGAACTACACACAGTGATGCCCGAGGCCTTTGGCCGTCTGAGTGGTAGGTGTCCCCCAGCCGGACACGTCGCAGCGACCTCGCCTCGGTTAGGACCTGACAGCCGCTGGACCAGAGCCCCCTCTCGACTCGCCGGGCTTGCTGATCTCGCCGTGAATCTCGCCCGCGAGGCCGGGCAGGTGCACAGCCGGGGGCGGGAGCGCACAATTCGCGTCGAGACCAAGTCTTCCGCCACTGATCTGGTGAGCGAAGTCGACCGCGAGTCGGAGCGACTGATCGTCGAACGATTAAGCGCCATCCGACCCGATGACGCCGTCCTGGCTGAGGAGGGGACGCTCCTGGAGGGGACCAGCGGGGTGCGCTGGGTGATCGATCCCCTCGATGGCACAACGAACTACCTCTACGGCTATCCGGCCTTCGCCGCCTCCATTGCGGTCGAGATCGACGGAGAGCTGCAGATAGGGGCCGTGTACGACTCGAGCGCGGGTCGTTGCTATACGGCGGTGCGCGGCTTCGGCGCGTTCTGTGATGATCGCCCAATCCGCGTGCGAGAAGAGTTCGACATCGAACGCTCACTCGTGGCCACGGGCTTTTCCTACGAGGCCGAGCAGCGTGAACGTCAGGGCTCCGTTGTAGCCCTGATCCTGGGCCGAGTGAGCGACATCCGGCGCGGCGGCGCAGCTGCTCTCGATCTTTGTCACGTCGCGGCAGGGCATCTCGACGCGTACTGGGAGTTGGACAACGCGCCGTGGGACTATGCCGCAGGCAGCGTCATCGCGCGCGAGGCCGGCGCTAAGGTCCTGTTCCCGCTGGCCACCCACGGGCGGGGCCCCGCCGTCGTGGCGGCGAGCAGCGCCCTCATGCCCTCGTTCCTGAGCCTCCTGCGGGAGGCGGGAGCGTTGGCCTAGTCACCTGGGCGGTGGCCGCCATCGCTGCTGCACAACGCCGCAGGCCGGCAACGGTGCGTGCGCGAGGCGCGGGCTTTCGCGCTTGTTGCGCCCGAGGACATCATGCTCGAATGCACGCGTCACGCGTGTGTCAGGTAGCCGCTCCGCTCGAGGGTATCCGCCCCGCGATCTGCTCGGTCATCCCGTGGATCTTCTGGGTGAGGTCGTGGACCTGCTGTGTCAGTTGAGTGTTCGACCGGAGCAGCTCGTCGATCTTGTGAGTCTCGTCGTAGTGGTGAGCGGCAAGGATCTCGTCACGTGCCGCTGCTCGGTTCTGGCTCATCATGATGATCGGCGCCTGGATGCCGGCAAGGCCAGATAGCACCAAGTTCAGCGCGATGTACGGATAGGGGTCGAATGGCCGATGGCCAAGCACGTGCTGGATCAGGAAGGTGTTGGCAACCATCCAGACCACGATCATGCCGAGAAAGATGAAGATGAACGGCCACGAGCCCCCGAAGCTCGCGATGTGGTCGGCAACACGCTCTCCGACGGTGCGGTCATCGTGAGCTGCTTGCAAGGCAGGGTGGTCGTGTTGCGGATGGCGCCACGGGAACCAGCTGCTGCGCGACGGGCGCGCAACGGTGCCAGGGGCGCTCACGGTGCTCACAGTCATCGGCGGGTACCTTTCTTGATCTCTAGAGCGCGCGGCTCGTTGTCACTGAATCGAAGCATGCACACTCTGCATCGCACCAGGCCACGACCGATCGAGCGCCGTCTCGGCGGGAGCATCCGAAACGCGTGCAACAATCCGGTGATGACGCGAGCCGGCTCCGGACCTCTCGATCCGCGCCTTGGCACAGATGCGCCTGCGGCCTTTGAGAAACCATGGCGTCATCGGTGAGCGAGACTCCGTTCCATGACCCGACGACATGCCAGGTACGCAGGGCCTCGCGCGACGACGAGGCTCTCGTTGCCAGAGTCTTGACCCGAGCGTTCAGCGGGGACCCCATCGAAGGTTGGTGCCTGGCATGTGACGATCTGACCGGGGTGATGGAGCTCGAGCTCTTGCAAGTAACGCGCCAACTCGTGGCCAACGGATCGTTGTGGGTGACGGGAGACATCTCTGGTGTCGCCGCCTGGTTGCCTCCGGGCGTTAGCTACGACGAGGAGGCCATCGACGCTATCGTGAATCCGGTCCTGGCTGAACATGGTGGTCAACCCGAACGGAACGTCCGGTTCTGGGAATGGGTCGACGGCCATCGCCCCGCCGCGCCACATTGGTACCTTGACTTGGTTGCTGTCGACCCTGACCGGTGCGGGTCCGGCCTTGGGCGGCTCCTGCTTGCCAATGGGCTGGCTCGAGTGGATGCGCGCGGCGAACCAGTCTTTCTTGTAACCGGCAATCCCGACACTGTGCTGTGGTACGAGCGCCACGGATTCGTGACTCAATCGAAAGGGCGGGCGCCGGAGGCCGGACCACTCGTGTGGTTCATGTATCGTCCGCCGTCACAGCGATCAGCGCGCGGCAGTCCGGTCTCCTCCTGCCTCGATATAGCCTGAAGACCGTGGATCGTCTCGCTTGGGCCCGGCTCGAGGTCGTCGAGCAGACCCGCGATGACAGATGCGGACATCAGTCTCGCCGAGCGACACCCAAAGCGCCGCCGTCACGACCGGCCCGAACGGCCACGGAACTCCCAGCCGGGCTCCGCGACCCTTGAACGGCCCAGCTTCGTCCTTGGTCGACAGACAAGGTCGTCTCCGTCGTCGCTGGCTCGTCGCCGGGGTCCTCGCCGTCTGGGGTCCCGGCCTCGTGGTTATGCTCGCCGACACCGACGCCGGAAGCCTGATAACGGCCGCCCAGTCCGGGTCCGAGTGGGGTTACCGGATGGTCCTCCCCCAGCTCGTGCTCGTTCCGATTCTTTACGTCGTCCAGGAGATGACGGTCCGCCTGGGAATCCTTACGAACAAAGGCCAGGGGGCCCTCATCCGGGAACATTTCGGGCGAGGATGGGCGCTGCTGGCAGCGGTTCCTCTCTTTGCATCGGGCGTCGGGGCCCTGTTCACCGAGTACGTCGGTATCGCCGGAGTGGGCGAGCTCTTCGGCGTTCCCCGCAGCTTGACGGTCCCAGTCGCTGCGGCGTTCCTGATCGGTGTCGCCATGACCGGTAGTTATCGGCGGGCCGAGCGGATCGGAATAGCGCTCGGGCTCGCGGAACTGGTCTTCATCCCCGCCGTCGTGATGGCGCATCCAAGCCTTAGCGCTATCGGGCAAGGTTTGGGACACGTGCCGCTTGGCAACAGCGCATACGTGTTCCTTCTGGCCGCCAACGTCGGGGCGGTGATCATGCCGTGGATGGTCTTCTATCAGCAGGGTGCGGTGCTCGACAAAGGCCTTCAGCCGCGGGACATCCCCAGTGAGCGTCGCGACACTGCGGTCGGAGCCGTGCTCACCCAGGTGATCATGATCGTGGTGGTGCTCACCTTCGCGGCTACGGTCGGTCGCGCCCACCTGGGGACAGCGCTTCACACCGTGACGGACATGTCCTCGGCATTGCGTCCCTTCGTCGGCGCGATCGGAGCGAAGGTCCTACTTGGAACAGCCGTGCTCGGCGCCGCCCTGGTCGCTGCTCTTGTCGCGTCGCTGGCCGGTGCCTGGGGGATCTCCGAGGTCTTCGGGTGGACTCACAGCCTCAACGAGCGGCCAGATCGCACGACGGCGAAGTTCTACAGCACCTATGGCCTGACCCACGTAGTCGGGGCGACCATCGTGCTTTTCAGCATGAATCTCGTAAGGTTGGTGATCGACGTGGAGGTGATGAACGCGCTCATCCTGCCGATCGTGCTCGGCTTCTTGCTGGTACTCGAGGCGCGGGCCCTGCCGGAGGAGCATCGCATGCACGGGGTTCGCCGAGTCGTCGCGACCGGCCTCTGCCTTATTGTCATCGCCTTCGGTCTGTGCCTGGTGCCGGTGACGCTCGCACGGATATAGCGGACCGAGCCCGGCAACCGAGCCCGGCAACCGAGCCGGGCAACCGCCCCGGGCAACCGCCCCGGGTCAATCCGCCGGGTCAATCCGCCGGGTCAATCCGCCGGGTCAATCCGCCGGGTCGGATCCCGTGCGATCGAAACCCATGGCCTGAGAGCGTGGAGCCGGGTCGAGACACCGGCCGCCGTGGCTTGGAGGTTGGGCAGGAGCTCCCGGATCTGATCGTCGGTCATGCGCGACGATGGCCCCTGCACCGCCACCGCCGCCACGGCCCAGCCGTCGGCTGCCCGCACTGGCGCGGCGACGGTTCGCACGGATGATTCGCGCTCCTCGTCGTTGATGGCCCAGCCCCGATCGCGTGTCTCCTCGAGGACCTTGCTCAGTACCGAACGGGAAGTGATGGTCGATCCCGTGAACTTGGTAAGTCTGGGCAGGGAACGGACAGCTTCGTCCGGATCGGGGTCGAACGCCAGCAGGGCCTTCCCCATGGCTGAGGCATATGCGGGCACCCGCGTGCCTGCGCCCTGATCGAAGCGCAGGCCCCGAGCCGACGGAACACAGAGCAGTACGAGCACGTCGGCACCATCGCGCACGCCCAGGTTGACCGATTCGCCAGTCGCAGTGGCGAGCGACTCGAGCAAAGGACGGACGGCCGATACGCCCAGGGCGCCAGCTGCCCTGGAGCCCAGCGGGACAAGGGCGACGCCGAGCCCGTAGCGCTCGGTCAGCGGGTCGTGCTGGAGCAAACCAGCGGTGCACAGAGCCCGCAGGAGGCGGTGGGTGGTCGCGGGAGTGAGACCGGTGAGCTGGGCCAGCTCGCTCAACGATCGGGTAGGCGGCCCGATCTCGAAGGAGCGCAGCAACCCGAGCGCCCTCTCGACCGCCTGGCTTCCGGTCCGGCGGGCAGTTTGGGAGGGCATGGCTCTTTCGACCGTAGCCGACCTCCGCCTGTTTCACAATACGGGAGCCATTCCACATTGGGATAACCTGACTTGTGCCGTCGGGTTTATCGCTCTAATGTCCGTTCCTCAGACAGGACTCTAGAAAGGCGTGACGACCATGAAGATAGCGGATGACATCACCCAGCTCATCGGGAACACGCCGCTGGTGCGGCTGCATCGGCTGACCACTGACGGCGGGGCACAGGTCGTGGCGAAGCTCGAGTTCTTCAACCCGGCTCATAGCGTGAAGGACCGCATCGGCGTCTCGATGATCGATGCGGCCGAGAAGGCCGGGTTGATCGGGCCCGACACGATCATCCTCGAGCCCACCAGCGGGAACACCGGGATCGCGTTGGCCATGGTGTGCGCGGCGCGTGGCTATAAGTGCGCTTTCACGATGCCGGAGACCATGTCCAAAGAGCGCCGGGCGCTGCTCAGGGCCTATGGGGCCGAGCTGATCTTGACGCCTGGGCCCGACGGCATGCCCGGTGCCATTGCCAAGGCTCAGGAGCTGGCCAAGAGCGACGAGCGTTATTTCGTTCCGCAGCAGTTCGAGAACCCGGCGAACCCCGCCATTCACCGTGCCACCACAGCGGAGGAGATCTGGAACGACACCGATGGCAAGATCGACATCCTCGTCTCCGGGGTCGGCACCGGAGGGACCATCACCGGTGTCGGCCAGGTGCTCAAGGCACGCAAGCCGTCGGTCAAGCTCGTGGCGGTCGAGCCGGCCGCCTCGCCGGTCCTGTCGGGCGGTCAGAAGGGGCCCCATCCGATCCAGGGCATTGGCGCGGGCTTCGTCCCCGCGATCTTGGACACCGGCATCGTCGACGAGATCATCACCGTCGAGAACGCCGATGCCTTCGACATTGCCCGTCGGGCGGCCCGCGAGGAGGGCCTTCTCGTGGGCATCTCGTCAGGTGCGGCGATCTGGGCCGCGCTCCAGCTGGCGGCCCGCCCCGAGAATGCCGGCAAGCTGATCGTCGTGATCATCCCGTCGTTCGGCGAGCGCTACCTCTCCACCGCGCTGTTCGAAGGCCTTGGCGACTGACGATGCTCGCGACCCTGCGGGGCGATCTACGGGCGGCACGCGATCGTGACCCAGCGGCGCGTTCGTCGATGGAGATCGCCATCTGCTACTCGGGCGTGCACGCCGTTTGGAGTCACCGCATCAGCCACTGGTTGTGGCACAACGACTTCAAGCTCCTGGCGCGGACGTGCTCGAGCCTGGCGTGCATGCTCACGGGCGTCGACATCCACCCCGCCGCCGTGCTTGGCAACGGTGTGTTCATAGATCACGCCACCGGCGTGGTCATCGGCGAGACGGCCGAGGTGGGTGACGACGTCACCATTTATCAGGGTGTCACCTTGGGGGGCACGAGCCTTGACCGAGTGAAGCGTCACCCGACTATCGGCAACCGGGTCACGATCGGTGCTGGGGCCAAGGTCCTGGGTGCGATCACCATTGGTGACGACAGCCGGATCGGTGCCAACGCCGTGGTTGTGAGGTCGGTGCCCCCCAACTCGGTGGTAGTCGGCGTGCCGGGTCAGATCATCGCCCGCAGCCGACCGCATCGGGCCACGGACCGACCGGATCTCGAGTCGGCCTTCATGCCAGACCTCCTCGGTTCCAGCCTGCATTCTCTGCTCCTGCGTGTCGACGAGTTGGAGATGGCAGTAGAGGGGCACGCCCATCCCCATGACATCCGTCCGTCAGAACAAGGAGTGTGGTCGGGGGAGGACTTCTCGATCTGATGGGCGGGGCGCCGACGATGAGACGCTCGTCGAGCGAGATGCAGAGTCCTTGGGGCTTGGTAGCGTTTGCGGTATGCCCATAGCGGTGTCCTCCTTTGTGCTCGACTCGTTCGATGAGGAACCCCCGTTCTTGGAGGATCCCGGAGTTCAGTACGCCCGAGTTCGGATCGCCAAGACCTTCCGGGGTGACATCGAGGCTCGGAGCACCGTTGAGATGTTGTCGGTACGTGCCGAGAACGGTGGCGCCGGCTACGTGGCAGTGGAACGGATATCGGGATCCGTGCACGGCCGGTCGGGGAGCTTCGCTGTCTTGCATGTAGGGACGATGGCAGGCGAAAGCCAGTGGGCCAGGTGGCCGGTCGTCCCGGGCTCGGGGACCGGAGATCTCGCCCGGTTGTCCGGTGAGGGCCGAATCGAGATCACTCCCGACGGCGAGCACCAGCTCCACCTCGATTACGAGCTCGCCTGAATCTTGGCGCTTCGTCCAGCGCCCTTGCGAAATGATGAGCCGAATTTCTAGTCGACGAGAAAATGGGAGGAAGGCACAGACATGACGGACTCGCTGCGGGCGGAGACCGTCCGCCTAACGGGCCACGGTGGCGATGAGATCGAGACCTACCTCGCTCAGCCGCTCGATGAGGGACGTTTCGGCAGCGTGGTGGTGATCCACCACATGCCCGGATATGACGAGGGAATGAAGGAGATCACGCGGAAGTTCGCGGCGCATGGCTATCTGGCCATCTGCCCCAACCTCTACAGCCGGGAGGCTCCGGGAGCTTCCCCGGCCGACGCCTCGGCTGTTGTTCGGGCGCTCGGGGGAGTGCCCGACGACCGGCTGGTCGGCGACGTTCAGGGCTCTGCCCGCTTTGTGACGTCGCTCGGGGCCTCGAACGGTCGCGTCGCCACGATCGGCTATTGCTCAGGCGGCCGACAGTCCTTCCTGGCTGCATGCAGCCTTCAGCTCGACGCCGCGGTGGACTGCTACGGCGCCTTCGTCGTCGGAACGCCGCCTGAGGGGATGCCGCTCAAGGTCGGCCCGATCGTGCACATGGCAAAGGACCTTTCTTGCCCGCTGCTCGGCCTGTTCGGTGCCGAGGACCAGTACCCATCACCACAGCACGTCGCCGAGCTGGAAGATGCCTTGAAACTGGCCGGCAAGACCTATGAGTTCCACTCCTACCCAGGAGCCGGTCACGCGTTCTTCGCGACCGACCGTCCGAGCTATCGGCCGGAGGCTGCCAAAGACGGATGGGAACGGATCTGGGAGTTCTTCGGCCGGCACCTGGCCTCCTGAGCCCGGCGGGAAGAACCGGCAGTGGGCACCCGGCCCAGCACAGCCTGAAGATCGAGCTTCTCAACTCCGAAGATCGCGCCCGGTCGGTCCAGGTTTCGGCTACCTCGGGCGATCGGGCTTGCGGTTCACGAGCGCGGCGAGCGCCATGTCCGGCACGTCGAGATCGCCCGTTCCCGTGCCAACCATGAGGTCGGGCTTGAAGGTCCCGTGAAAGTCCGAACCCCCGGTAGCGACGAGGTCGTGTCGCCTTGCCATTTCCACGAGCCCAGCGCGCTCGGCGGGCGAGTAGCGGCCGTAATGGCACTCCATCCCGCCGAGCCCGGCGACGGAGAGCTCCTCGAGGATGTGGTCAAGCCTGGCTGTCTCCACGCCGAGCGACAGAGGATGGGCAAGCACTGCCACGGCTCCCGAGCTTGTGGCCGCGGCGATGAAAGCCGGGGCGTCGATACGCGCCTTTGAGACGTAGGCTGGAGCCCCCTTGGAGAGCAGCCGGTCGAAGGCGTCTTGAATGTTCGCCGCGACACCGTTGGCCACCAACACGGACGCGAAATGGGGCCTACCGATGACCGAGCTCCCGGCGGCCGCCTCGACCTCTTCGGAACTGACAGGCAACCCGAGATCCTTCAGTCGCTGCAAGAGCCGTTCGTTGCGGTTCGATCGGTCCAGGCGGAGCCGTTCGAGCTCGGATTGCAATGGTCCCTCGCCGGGCTCGGCGAAGTAGGCGAGTACGTGCATCGTGCCGGGTGAGAACGCGCACGAGACCTCACAGCCCGGCACGAACCCGATACCGAGACTCGCGGCGCGCGCTCCGGCTCGAACCACACCGGCGAGACCATCGTGGTCGGTCAGCGATATAGCGGTGCAACGTGCGGCTGCGGCGAGCTCCACGACTCTTTCGGGAGTCTCTGAGCCGTCCGAGCATGTCGAGTGCAGGTGCAGGTCGAGCACCGCGCCGATCGTACCGGGCGCGACTGTCGGGCGATCCGAGCTTGCAGTCGCGGGCTTCATTCGGGCAGGGCACTCGGTCATCGGCCATCACCTTGGGGTTCTAAGTTGTGGAACGACCAGGAGGTCGCGTCGATGGGAGAGATGGCCATTCGAACCGAAGGGCTGTCCAAGCACTACGGGAGCGTTCACGCGATCGAGCATCTCGATCTCGAGGTCGCCGAAGGTGAGGTCGTGGGCTACCTCGGTCCCAACGGAGCGGGCAAGACGACCACCATTCGCCTTCTGCTCGGGTTGATCCGGCCAACGGCCGGACGCGCCGAGATCTTCGGGCTCGACTGTCAGCGCCAGGTCGTCGAAGCCCATCGGCGCTTGGCCTACGTCGCGGGCGAGGCAAGCCTGTGGCCATCGCTCACCGGTGCCGAGACCCTCCATTTGCTCGGCCGAGTGCAGGGCAGGGTGGACGATTCCTACCGGGACGAGCTGATCGGGCGATTCGATCTTGACCCT
>Ga0326728_10027001_pt1 | contig 10091 bp, 8 predicted proteins | sample MB3enrmetagenome_FD_207602 | JGI IMG/M metagenome (GOLD analysis project Ga0326728, IMG submission 207602) | Lab enriched peat soil microbial communities from McLean, Ithaca, NY, United States - MB31MN | ecosystem: Environmental > Terrestrial > Soil > Wetlands > Peat | place: USA: New York... | reverse complement strand
TCTTGAGGCCGTACCGCACTGTCTTGGGTGCAAGTCTCGTCCGCTGCACAAGATCCTTATGGGTCATTGTATCCCCGGAAACTAGGATCTCCAGCACGATCTTTGAGGAGTGCGGCAATGTTTTCTCGGTCATAATCATAAGTGGTATCATCTCACGAACAGCTGGTCTCACACGATTCCTGCAGGCCCTTGTCATATTCTTCCTTGTCGTCGAGGATCCTGCCGAACGATTTCTCTACAAACTCGTCGATGGTATCCATTGCCCCCCAGAGTGCGGGAAAACATTTATTGTGCGGAAACTTGCTGAAGAGCTTAACTATAATTAAACTGAAGCATTCTGACATCGCGTCGCCTTTTATTCACGATACTACTAAGAAAATTGGTGAACTATTCGAAAAGGCGAAGATCCACACTCCCTCAATTGTATTTATAGATGAGATCGATGGATTGATGCCAAAAAGGGAACAGCTTGGTGCCGCTAGTCAATATAAGCAAGAAGAAGTGAACGAATTCCTCAATCAGCTCAATGATGCCGGGGCGAATAATATTCTGGTTATTGGTGCTACGAACCGTCCTGATCTTCTTGATACAGCCATTCTGCGATCTGGACGGATTGATAAGAGGATCTTTGTCCCACCACCGGATTTCGAGGCACGGAAGGAGCTCTTCCATCTCTTTCTTTCCGGCAGGCCATATGTTAAGAATAATGATTATGAGAAACTCGCCCATATGACTGAAGGTTTTGTCTGCTCGGATATCGAATACATTGTCACGCAATCCGCCAGAATGGCAGTTGAAACGAATAAACCGCTTATCGATCAGAAAATGATTGAGCTGGAAATCCTGAAATCAGTTCCATCAGTCACGAATGATGATCTTGAGAAATATAGGATTTTTACGGAATTGGAGCGCAGATAATTATAACCCCTATCAATTTGAGAGGTAAAATTCGAACCTAATAATGCCTGAGAGACTGATATCAATTCGGTAACAACATCCCGCATGCCGGGCAGTACTGCCTCAGGATCGCTAGCAACCGCTGATTACTGTGTTCGGTAATTTTGAACTTATTTCTGTTTCTACAAAGCCCTCTTTTTATTTTCAAAGATCCTTGCAGAATTGGAATACTAAAAAAGGTACCAGATTTTTATGTTTATTCGGTCTTGTTGGTGATCGTAAAGACGCAATGTTCATCGCCCTTGGACCGACACTTGATCTCTTTTGCCTGTACTTTGATGCCGAATGACCCTTCAATAATTCCCGCAAGAAGCCCGGCAGTGCAGAAGCATACATTTTTGCCGGTATTACCAAACGATTCGGACTCGACCGTGTGCGAGAGTGTCATTGTCTTGGTCTTTGCCGCCTCATTCCATTCAGTTTTAAGGATACTGAACCATCCCATCTGGGAGTAAAAGGCAAACGCCATGTCAGAGAGAATATTGGGTTTATCGATTCCCATGGTCTTGTAGTGCCCAACGTTTTCCTTTCCCATCTCCATATATGCACGGTAGTTGACCCCGCCCGCAGGGGCTTCCCCCATGGTCTTTTTCAGTGAGTTCATCATGGAGGTGAAGATGAATCGGGGCATCATGACAACCGGATCATCGATCAGCTTTATTTTGCCTTCAAGGGGTTTGTGCTCGATATATTCCGTTATGGCAGAGTCGCCTTTTACAATAGCCTGTGCCTTGAACTTCCAGCTGGATTCAACCTGGTCGGCGACAAATTCACAGGCATCATCCCCTTTAGCATGACACTTGGTCTCGAGGCAGAACCAGTTCTTACCCGTTGCGGCGATTAAGATACCCTCTATCCAGCCCTGGTGGATACCACAGACCGACATATTCCAGTCTTTCATGATCTGCGATTCAAAGGTCTGTTTGGTACGGAGTCTGATCCGTTTATCACTCTGTTCCACCAGCTCAAATGGTGCTCCCCAGCCCTGCTGGTGCTGGAGCTTGAAGACGAGCATGAGAAATTCAGCCGGTTTGAGGTTCATTCCCAGTTTTTTTAACAGGTTGTTGAGCCCGACTGAACCCATACCAACGGAGCGGAAGAGTTTCCGGACAGCCTGGACGGCAAGCTTCTTGTCCAGATTGACCTCATACATTTCATAGATTGCTTTCACGAGATAATTCGGGTTGCTTGCCGTCTTAACGCCAAAGACCGTATATGAACCTGCAAGGGGATCCAGTTCAATGTATGGTCTGATGTCCTTCTCTCCTTTGAGAAGGGCTTCGAAATCCTCACGTCCAATTTTCATGAACGATTACTCAGCTATAATTAAATTAAAATATTTCGGCTTAAAAAGCTCCTTTAATTGTAATGCCATCAGCTGATGGTTCGCCCTCTCTTTCTGCAGGTTTACAATAACTCCGCCATCCGTTCCTGCAGAAGTTTCTGATCAAAGCGCGGCAATGATCCGTTCTCTATTTTTCTTGAGGTCGTACCGTATTCTGCCGATATTAGCGGTACTGTCAGCTACAATCGCAATCAATTCATCTTCGGAGAGTGGTGAGATCAGGATCGGACCTTTATCCAGCTCAACGAGCATCTGAGACAGTTCTCCTTTCTCCAGTGATGTGCCCATTGCTGCTGATGTGCCAAGACCCGTGGATGCCATCGCGGCAAGAGCTTCGATATCAATTTTTCCCGAGACAGCACTCTCAATAACAAACCCATCGCTTCCGGCAATCACTACTGCTGAAACACCATCGGTTTTCAAAAACTCCTCAAGAATCGGTTTTATTAATGTTTGTGGCATTTTTAAACCCCTATAAAATGATTATTTTTCACCTTGTACTATTAATACTTTAACTTAAATTTTTTTGGGCATTTGAAGGTTCTGTTGCGGTGTCGGAACTTGAACGATTTTGAGCGAGGTGTTGCATGGCGGGACTTTAAAGACATTAAAGACTACACCACCTACTAAATGTAGATTTGGAAAAATATCATAATAAGTGGTATGAAACCTACCAATGATAACGTCCTATATACAACTCGCATTTGTTATGAGATCTGCCTCCCTAAAAGCGGTATGGTTAAGTTAGTTTTTTGAGTGCGAGCTCCCGATTGTGTTTCGCCTTAGCGTAGTCTGGTTTAATGGCGATCGCTTTGTCATAAGAGGCTACCGCTTCTGTATATCGACCGAGATGACTTAGAGCGACTCCGCGGTTGTACCACACCTCGATGTCATCTGGGTTGATTGCAATTGCCTTATCAAACGAGGCAATCGCTTCCGCATGCCGACCAAGATTATATAGTGCGAGTCCGCGGTAGCTCCACGCATTGGCATAATCGGGTTTGATCTCAATTGCCTTGTCATACGAGACAATCGCCTCTGTATACTTTCCCAAGGACGTTAGTATCAATCCGCGGAGCGACCAAGCTATGCTTTCATTCGGATTAATGGCAAGCACCTTATTAAACGAGGCTAGGGCACCAATATTTTGTCCGAGATTGAATAGTGCCATTCCATGGATGGCCCACGCATTGACATAGTCAGGTTTTATCTCAATTGCCTTATCAAAAGAGGCGATAGCATCTTGATACCGTTCGAGTTCGTATAACGCATTTCCGCGACCGTTCCACGCACGGGCGTCATTTGGATTGATGGCAATCGCCTTGTCAAATGAGTTAACCGCTTCTGTATATCGACCGAGATGACTTAGAGCGACTCCGCGGTTGTACCACACCTCAATATCATCTGGGTTGATTGCAATTGCCTTATCAAATGAGTCAACCGCTTCGGTACACTGTCCAATCTCAAATAGTGCGAGTCCACGGTTAAACCATGCATCGGCATCATTTGGCATGATTGTAATTGCCTTATCAAATGAGTCAACCGCTTCGGTATACTGTCCAAGCTCAAGTAGTGCGAGTCCACGGTTGTTCCACGATGTTTCGGAATCTGAGCCGATGGCAATCGCCTTGTCATATGAGGCAATTGCTTCTTGATATTGATTGAGGTCGCATAACGCATTTCCACGATTGAACCACGCATCGACATGATTTGGGTCGATGGCAATTGCCTTGTCATAGGAGGCGATAGCATCTTGATACCGTTCGAGTTCGTATAACGCGTTTCCGCGACTGAACCACGCATCGACATGATTTGGGTCGATGGCAATTGCCTTATCATATGAGTCAACGGCATCTGCATTCTGTCTGAGTTTATGTTGCGTAACTCCGCGGTTGTTCCACGCTTCGGCGTCATTTGGATTGATGGCAATTGCCTTGTCATACGAAGTAACTGCCTCAGTATGCCGCCCGAGCTCATGGAGTGTGAATCCTTTAAAGAACCACGCCTCGGAGATATTAGGATTGATGGCAATCGCCCTATCAAAAGATGAGAGTGCATCTGAATACCGACCGAGCTTGACAAATTCAACACCTTCATTGTAATATTGCTCTGCCCGATCTTCCATGATTTACAATCTACGAGTCAGATAATCACCGTTGTGATCCATAACAGGCAAAAGAATTCCTACTCAAACCTTAATTTGTCAGCATAATACCGAATGCGGGACAAAACTGCCAATCGATTGCCAGCCATCGCTGCTTATCATTCTCGGCCTGCTTGATGGGGACCGCGGTGCATCGCGCCATGACGATCTTAATTTTGCAAATTTGCAAAATTCGAAAAACACGAAACCTCAAAAAGTATGTTCCAACGTATATTATGCCATCGGGCACCCGGCTCGGCCAATAGAACGAAGCCAGCGCGGTTCATTTTCGAATCATTGCCTGTCAGATCCCATAGGATCACGCTTCCGGGCCATGACCCGGCCGGGCCGGTCGGATTTGGGATCTTGCATGATGGTTTTTACGAACCTCAATAAATCGTTCGTTCGTATTAATGCTTGTTAAGAGGTTCGTATTAGTATTTCGCAACAATTTTACGTCAATATACGATCAAGAAGTGCATCCAGTTCGTATTTGTTTTGGGCGCTTTTTGGATCGGTTTTTGTGGACTTCAGACAAATAGACAAAATAAGGTCAAATAGATCCCATTTTTTCTGGGAACCTAGCCCGCTTAATTTCTTTGAAAAAAATCCGGGAACGTTATCAAATTAAAAGATCAACAGGGTTTTCGATAATTTATAAAAAGTCCGGAACGTTTTGTGGGTATTTCATAGGGAATATCTTTCAACTACTCAATCCAAAGGGGGCCATTGTTCGTGAGGCCATCCAGAGTGGGATAATATCAGAGTTGGAGAATATTCGCGCTTCTCTGTAACGGTATACCTTCCTCTCCGGATCCCCTTCCCGGCCTACCAGTACCTGCCCTTACCTCCTCACCTCAGCTGTACCCTGAATCCGGGCCAGTACAGGGCCCCGATTTCCGGATCTGGTCTCCGGGAAACCCCGTAAAACGCCCGGATTTCCCATGAAAATAAAACCCGATATACTGGCTCCGATTGCCAGAATACGCGATTAAACGGGTGGAAAAAGACCCCCCGAGATCTGGGTGAGTTTTCATTTTGACCTACTTTAGTACGATTTTCCTGAGAACTGCCAAGGAAAGGGCCTTGGCGGCCCGCGAATCGAATTGGGGGTATTTTAGCGTATTTTCGCAAAATAACGGTGATTTGAGCGGGGATTTAGAGGGGGTACGCTCAACCGGGATGGCGCTATGGAAGGGACGGAGGGGCTCGCCCAAGATCGTATCGTTGAAAACCCCGCATTTCATCTTTAACTGTCGGAAGCAATGGTGCCGTTTTCAAAAACTCCGGCAATGGTATTGACACATTCCAAAAAAAGTTCGCAAAGGTTTCTGGCAATTTCAAAAAAATCCGGAAAAGTTTTCGAACATTTTAAAAAATACTCGATCAAGAGACAACAGAGGCAAAAGATTTCTCCTTTGCTCTTATTTTCACCGGATAGAGTTGTTCCTACGTCGAATCTCGGGTAATTTATAGCGTCAAGGAGCACGGGGGGTTCTGCAGGTCTTTTCATGGTGCACCTTTAAACATCCAGCAGATGGAACAGAACCCTCCGGAATCAGTCTATCTGATAGACCCAGCATTTTCTTTGACTTTGCATATGTTATTTCTTGTCGATTTTTTGCCGGACAAAAGTACCGTTGTTGTATTCCTCAAACGCGATACGCAATTCATCGTTTGTGTTCATCACAATAGGACCGTACCAAGCGATTGGTTCACCGATCGGCTTTCCTGATACAAGCAGGAACCTGAGAGGATCTGCGTCGGTTGAGACCATGACCTGATCGCCATCATGAAAGAGTATGAGATCCCCATTGCTTGGCATAGGATCTCGTTTCATATCGAAATAGTTGATGCCTTCCATTTCATAGGAAAATGGTTTCTTCTCTTTGCAGAAATATCCATGACCGTCGATGACGTAGGCAAAAACCGTGTGCCCACGCTTGGTTGTGTGTCTGAATTCTGATCGTGCGGGAACCGTAACATCAAGATATTCGGGGTCGATAACAATGTCCCGAACAGGTCCCTGCTGACCATCTACATTCCCGCAAATGATCTTTATTTTTATTCCAGTATCCAGTATTACCACGGGGATCTGCTTAGATTTCACATCTCTATATCGCGGATCCATCATCTTATGGAATTTGGGGAGATTGGCCCAAAGCTGGAATCCACCCATCGTTCCTTCTTTATCACCTTTAGGCATTTCCTGGTGAATTATTCCACTTCCGGCAGTCATCCACTGAACGTCGCCGGGTGAGATAATTCCCTTGTTTCCCATACTGTCGCCGTGCTCAACTTCCCCCTTGAGCATATAGGTTATCGTCTCTATGCCGCGGTGAGGATGCCAGGGGAATCCTTTGAGATAATAATCCGGATTGTCAGACCGGAAATCATCCAGCATTAAAAAGGGGTCAAACACCGGAACCTGGCTGAACCCGAAGGCTCGTTTAAGGTGAACGCCAGCTCCTTCAATCGTGGGTTTGCTCTTTCGGACCTTGGCAATCTCCCGGGTTTTAACCATACGCATTCTCCATTGTTAAGATTGAAGAAACGTCATTCTCTTTATATTTGCTTGCGGTACGCCCTCTTTATCTCCGGGCTGTGATTGTATTCGCGCAATTCCCCATAGTCTGGGGGACTGGTACGTTAGATATCCGGTGCTGATAAATCCAATGGGAAAACCCGGCATTGATCTGGATTACTCATCATGGTGCCGGCTGCCGGTTGATTGCGGCGAGGTTTTCAAGATAGCGGAGCCTCCGGAGCATGTATCCCCGTGCAGATCCCCCGAACGGCACATATTCTGAAACCTTCCAGCCACTGGCAGCAAGCAGATGTTTCGTTGCACCGGCAAGGCCAAAGAGAAACCCAAACTCGATCCGGTCGCAGGACTTCGCACACCTTTCCTGCAGCCAGCTGATGAGTTCCGGATCATGGGTCCCGGCGGAAAATTCGGATCCGTGGCTGGCCGTAGCAGATGCGAGTGCCCTGAACTTATCCTGTATGGCAGCAAAATCCCTGATATCACCGACATATGCCCCTTTCACGATCCGCGGCCGGATGCCAGCGGCAAGGAGGTGCCGGAGATCGGTGACAGTACGGTCGAGATATGCCTGTACGGCAAGGGTGGGGGGATGACCCGCCTCCGCAAGCGCAATAGCCGTACCGGACGTAAACCCGATAAGCCCTTTTCCCTCCATATCGATCTCCAGCCGGATCCCCCGTTCTGCGGCAGCTTTCGCAAGGCTGATGGTGTGTCTTCGGCACCCGGCCCGGTCAACCCAAGTACCGAGTGTCGAGAGCTTGATCGAGATTGAGGCATCGATCCGTGCGGCCGCGATCGCATCGAGGCAGGAGATGTTTGCGGCGAGAGCCCTGGAGGCCTGTGCACGGGTTGCTGCGTACGGGAGGAGAATATGGAGGGTGCAGCGTATTTGCTCCTGATTTCTCTTCCGGCACCATGCAATGGCCTGCTGCAGGTCCGGAATCACCCAGCGTGATACTTCCTGTGCCATAACCTAAAATCAACCTGCCCAAGTCTGCGCTTGCTCCCGGACAAACGACAGCAGGTAATACGGCCCACCTGCACCTTTTCCTGAAATGCCGCTCGCTTTCCAGCCGCAGAACGGCTGAGATCCCGGCCATGCGCCGGTCGTCGCGCCACCTTCCCGGTTTGCGTAACAGACTCCGGATTCGATACGATCGAAGAAGCGGGCAACCTCATCGGCATTCTCGGAGAAGAGGCCGGCCGTAAGGCCGAAGTCAGTCGCATTTGCCCGCTGGAGTGCGTCCTCGAAGCCGGCATAGGTCTCCACGATAAGGAAGGGCACGAACAATTCCTCTTTTTCCAACCGGTGATCTGGCGGGAGGCCCGTTATGACCGTTGCACTCATGTAATTTCCACGGTCAAATATATTCCCGGTGAGCACTTCACCCCCACACAGAATAGTCGCGCCTGCCGCCTTCGCTTCCGCAATTACTGCCCGGAACCGGGCGACCGCAGCAGCGTTGATGCCTGGTCCTAGATCTGTCATTCGTTCCCGAGGGTCACCCGTCTTCAGTGCCATGACCTCGCGCATCAGCGCAGCAGCAAAGGCCGACATGATACTTTCTTGAACATACACCCGTGAAGTGGCACTACACTTCTGGCCACCGTAGCCGAACGCAGATCTGGTAATGCCTGCGACTGCCTTCTTAATATCGGCATGCTCCGTCACGATGACCGGGTTTTTACTACCCAGCTCGAGCACAACGGGTTTTCCGTATGGCTGACGTGCAGTAAAGTTCTGGTGCAGCCAGTTCCCTGCGTCCCGGGAGCCGGTGAACGCGATACCTGAGATACCCGTGTGCGAGACGATTGCTTCGCCAAACACCCTTCCCGGGCCGGTTACGAACTGGAGGGCGCCGGGCGGGACACCCCCTTGAAGGAAAGCCTGATAGAGTTTTAACCCGGAGAGCGGGGACTCACTCGTCGGTTTGAAGACCGCGGTGTTCCCGGTAAGAAGTACCGCCGCCATCATGCCCACTGCAAGGGAGACTGGAAAGTTGAAGGGCGAGATGACTGCCCAGACACCATACGGCTTGAGGACGCTTCTCGTTACTTGGCCAGGTTCTCCTGGTTCCATACGAGTTACATACCCTCCGTTCCGTTCGTAGAGATCGCAATAATACCGAATCATGTCGATCGATTCGGCAACCTCCGCGACTGCTTCTGCCCGCGTCTTGCCGATCTCGTACGTGATGAGCGCAGACAAAAGGAATCTCTGCCCGTCTAGGACATCTGCCACTTTTCGGTGAGCGGCGACCCGATCCTGCCAGCGAATCCGCCCCCATTTACCGTATTCCTGCCCCGATCGTGCGATCGCATGGTGAACCTGTTCCACCGTCGCGTTCTGGAAGATCCCGATGCGGATGGAAGTATCGATCGGCGACCAGGTCTCAAATTGTGTGGGGGAGAGAAACTCCTGTCCACCAATATAGAGGGGATGGGGTTCTCCCAGCATAGAGGGGATTTTTACGAGCGCACTCTCGTATGCCTCATGCATCGCCTCATCGAAGACCGCAGCGGCATAGGTCACGTTCTGTGGCCCGGACATCTGATCACACCCTGCAGGCCAAGTGTTCCTGGAATATTTCCACGATAATCACTTCTCCTGGATCCTAACGGTATCCTGTTTTCTTCAATAATATGATTTATTGATTATCTTGCGGGATTCCGGGCAGGCGTTTCATATCCAGTTCAAGGATAATTACCTCGACGGCTATTCAGATGATTTCTCCTTACCAGGGGTATGGCGTTGTCGTCTTCGCAGGTAGTGACGGGGGAATGCCACCTGCGGCCGTTTCACGATAAAGGACGAGTCCAGATTTTTTGCCATCATAACAGCGACGTCAGCGGGGATACCTATCGCAATCATACCCGGCGGGAGGGAATGGTTCTGCGTTGGGTCCTGGGGCCCCACGAACGCGGTGTTGCGCGGGGTGTTATCCGCCAGACCCGCCGGGAACGTGATATACGTCGAACAGGCTGATCCCCATGGAACGATCACGGGTGAGAACGGGTCGTCCCGGTCAAAGTGAATAAGTGCCGCAATATTCCGGATCTGTTCCCCCGTCCCAAAGCAGCAGAGGGACCTGATGGCA
>Ga0326728_10026999_pt1 | contig 10091 bp, 5 predicted proteins | sample MB3enrmetagenome_FD_207602 | JGI IMG/M metagenome (GOLD analysis project Ga0326728, IMG submission 207602) | Lab enriched peat soil microbial communities from McLean, Ithaca, NY, United States - MB31MN | ecosystem: Environmental > Terrestrial > Soil > Wetlands > Peat | place: USA: New York... | reverse complement strand
ATGCACAGTACGACCTGGGTATTCAGGGGGATGTCGAGATCCCGCAGTCAATCGTTCCAATCGACGCGCTTTTTTTGCCGCATGGCAAGAACACGATCCGGGCAGAGATCGTTGCTCCCGAAAAGGGGCGATTTGCGGATCATTATGCAGCAGCGGTCGGCCAAAGACGCCCGCGACTACCACCATGCTCTGTTGGACAAAGAGGACTGATGAGAAGGGACTTTTCTGGAGACGGATGTCACCCTATTGCTGTCGGCTACCACGCCATCGCCCCGCTTGCCAAAGCAGCGATTGCAAAGGCCCTGAGGCGGTCGAAAAAGGGGATTTGACAAAGCATAGTTTTCAGCAGTAAGAACAACATGTGCAGCAAGTGTTTGCTGACGAACGTGTCCGAAACCCGGCGGAGATGAGCGGGGACGGGAGCACCGGAGACTTAGGGAGCCTGACCCATAAAAATCACGAAATCCTGTGATCCGAGTTCACGGACCAGGTGTTAGCACATTCCGTAGGTTTTTTTGCCCCTGCCTAGGTAATGTTGGTAAACGTTTACTGGAATGGAGGCAATATGCGCGGAGTTGGATTCTTCGGTTTCTTCTTCCCGGTTCTGTTGGTCGCTATGATCCATCTCAGCAGTCAGGACGCAGCCGCTCAGGCCAATCGTGCCTCAATCACTGGCACAGTAACCGATTCAACTGGCGCGGTGGTTGCCGGCGTGGAAGTGACCGCCACCAACACGGGCACGAATGTGTCCACTATGACCCTCTCCAATGGCGACGGCATTTATGTCGTCCCCAACCTCTTTCCAGGTCAGTACTCTGTCGAATTCAAGAGGGACGGATTTGAAACCCTGCGACGTCCCGCTGTCACGCTGGAATCGACGCAGGTGGCCCGAATCGACACCGCCCTCAAGGTGGGCTCAGTCAGTTCCTCCGTCACGGTCACTGCCGACGCACCGGTCCTCGACTTGGAGACGCCGTCGATTGGTACAAACATGAACGGCAAAGTGGTAACGGACTTGCCTCTCAGTATCTATGGCGGCGGCCGGTCGGTGGAGGACTTCGCGGTTGCCATCACGCCGGGCTATTCGACCTATAGCAGTCCCTACGGAGCCGTGATCAACGGCGGGCAGTGGTTCACCAAGGACTTTACCGTCGACGGCACGTCTGGCAGCGCCAGCATCCAAGGCAATTCCATGGGATCCGGACCCACCATGGAAGCGGTGGAAGAACTGCAGGCCCAGACCAGCGGCTTGGATGCGCAAAGCTCCATTACCGGCGGCGGCGTAATTGCTTTTAACCTTAAGTCGGGAACCAACAAGCTCCACGGATCCACGTTCCTCTACGGCCACAACGAACTGCTGGACGCGAATAGCTGGACCAATGACAACCAAGGTTTGGCCAAGCCCAAAGAGCGCGCTTGGGACTACGGCTTTAGCTTGGGTGGTCCAATTTACAAGAACAGGACTTTTTTCTTCGGCGCCTTCGAGCGCTTCCAACAAACTGATTTCCGTCTCAACGGAGGGTCCGCGTCCGTGCCCACCGCGGCATTCCTAACGGGCGACTTCAGCGGCCTGCTGGGAGGAACCCTGTGCTCCGGAGATGACGGAACGGGGTTGTGCAATGGTTACCCTGCGAGCGCCAACCCGGTCCCAATTCCGGCGCAGAACGACGCGGGTCAGGCCGTGGTCGCACAGGAAAACATGATCTACGATCCGGCCTCGAGTAACAATCCGTTATGCACGGCGCCCCCCTGCCAGTTTACGGGCAACATCATCCCCGCAAACCAGATCAGCGCGGTGGCGCAGAAGGTCAATGCCTTCTACAAGAACTACGCTCCGCAATTTGGAGGCATCGACAACAACAGCAGAGGTCTGATCCAGAACACGCCCACCCAGACGCCCAACTGGTTTGTGGTCAAGCTGGACCATGTGCTGCGCGAGCAGGACCATCTCTCTGGTTCGTGGATCTACGACCACCAACCGCGGACCCTGGACGACAGCGGCGGCTTATGGCAGGCGGGAACCCATAACGGTGGGCCGCTTTCCAACGGCCGCTATCAGATCTTCCGTTCGCAGCAGTGGCGTCTCAGCGAGTCGCACACCTTTAGCCCAAGGGTTTTGAATGTCCTGAACTTCACTTACAACTTCGACTACAATGCCAGTTCGCCTACCGATCCCGGAAACTGGGCTTCGCAACTCGGGTTCGGAAACACGGGTGCCACCACTTTCCCGCTCATTAGTTTTAGCGACAACTCCGCGTATGGCCACAATGAAACCTTCATCGGTAATACATGGCAGGGAAATGTTTCGGGCGTAAACATCATGACCGGCGACACGCTCACCTGGACCAAAGGCCGCCATAACCTCTCTTTCGGAGGGGAGTTTAAGGCGCACGAGATCAACAGCCGCTCAGGTCAAGGGGCCCTTTCCTTTGACTTTTCTTATCTCGACACAGCCGGCCCAGGGTATCCGTACGACGGATTCGGTTATGCTACCTACCTGTTGGGCCTGTCGGACAAGGCGAGCGAAAGCGTGGCTTACAACCTGTACGGGCGGCAAAAGGGCCTGAACCTGTTTGCCGAGGACAGCTACAAGGTCATCCCCAAGCTCACCTTGAGCATGGGGCTGCGCTGGAATTACAACTTCCGCTTTCACGAAAAATACGGCAACTGGGCAAACTTCGATCAGACCGCAATCAGCCCGCTCTATGGCATTCCCGGCACACTGGTCTTTGCCAAGAACGGCAGCGACAGCTTTGAACGGAACGAGTACGCGAGGCAGTTTGGGCCCTCGTTCGGTTTTGCCTACCAGTTGCATCCCAAGACCGTGTTTCACGCTTCGTTCGGTCTTATCTACAATCCCGTGGGCGTGGCGTTTTTCACGGGCGTCCCGGACGGTTTCGCTCCGGAATTGGGGACGAACTCGGCGTCCAACTTTAGTTGGGATGGTGCAGGTGGCGCAGGCAATTACCCCGGCGTTCTCACGAAAGCAAACGTGAACACCGATCCGTCGACCATGCTGCCCTTTCCCGTCAGTGTCGACCCGCGAGCTCTCAAATTGGGATATAGTGAGGCGTTCAACTTTGGCATTCAGCACGAACTCACGCCCAACACGCGGTTCGAGATTTCTTATGTCGGAAACCGCGGCCACCATCTGACGGACACCGCGTTAGCTGCGAACCAAGGGCCGACTTCAACTTTTCTGAGGCTGGTCAATCAGAATCCAGGACTCTGGGGCTTTTCTAACTATGTGTGCAGCCCGGCGGATGCGGCTACGTACGGCATCCAGTACCCGTATACCGCCAATGGGGGCTTCTGTGGACCAGTACTGGCGGCGATCGCGCCGCTCCCGCAGATGGCCTCTGCTGAAGCCAATACCTGGTATTTGTGTTGCAGCAACCTGTACTACGTCGGTCTCCCGCTGGGCCAGAGCTTCTATGACTCAATGGTGGTAAACGTGGTCAAGCGAACCGGGCGCGGCTTGACCATGGACATGAGTTATGTGTGGTCCCGGCAGGAGGGCGACTCGTATTCCGCTCAGCAGGAGGGCAACAACGGTTACACCGGCGTTCAGGATTTCGGCAACATGCGTGAGGCAGCGCATGCGGTTACGGGCTATGATCTGGCTCATGTCGTGAAGGGATTTGTCAGCTATGAACTTCCCTTCGGCAGGGGCCGGCAATGGTTGGCAGGCCAAAACCACGTGGTGAATGGAATCGTCAGCGGATGGACGTGGACAGGGATGGTCATTTACAACACCGGCCAACCGTTCGAAGTCTCAGCTGCCAATCCTTATTGGCCACTGTGGGGCGACATTTATCCACAGTTTAATCTGGCCGGATTCACCGGCCCCTCTAATCCCAGAAACTATGTGCCGATCCCGGCAGGTCAGACGACCGTCCCGGCGCAGGATGTTTACATGCCGCCGAGCGTAGCCGGGAATCCAGCGACTGGAGTCCTCCCGCCGTCGCCAGTCACTTCCGCGCTGCGTTGTCCCGGACAAGCCAACGAAAACACCAGCCTGTTGAAGAACTTCACGATGGGCTCCGATGGACGATACCGGCTGTCTCTGCGCACGGAGTTCTACAATCTGTTCAACCGTCACTACTACAACATCCAGGGATGCGCAGGCAGCCGATCCTCGATTGGCGCGGCCAACTTCGGTGAAATTCTTGGAGTGAACGATAATCCACGGCAGGGGCAATTTGCTGTCCGATTTGAGTTCTAGGAAACTTCTGCGGCAAGCTTGCCGGGTAGCTCGCTGACTTGCGGCTACCTGGCAGTCTCCTGAGAACTCGCCGCTCTTGATCAGTCGGCCGGTTACAAAATGCTGGAGCGAGAATGCAAGCCGCAACGGCATCTCGCCAGAGAATTTGGCTATACGTTGTCCTGCTTACGCTGGGAGGGCTCGGTAGCTGGGAGGAGCAGAGCCGGCAGGGCAGCGAGGCATGGGGCATTGTCCATTTTGAAGTGAAGTAACTGACCCATTGAGTCCTGGCATCAAGACATCATGACGCACAAGCGCTTTCCGTTTTCTCCGATGCCGCCGCTACTAACACTGGCGGTGTTGTGCTGCCTGTCGCCCTGTTGCTGTGCAGATCCTGTTCTCCCCCATCTGCTAGGCGACCACATGGTCCTGCAACAAGACCGCCAGATTCACATCTGGGGCAATGCGGACCCCGGAGAAAAAATCATCGTCACGCTGGCCGACAAGACGAGTTCCGCGTTGCCGGATGCTAGCGGGAATTGGAGCATCCGTCTCCCTGCCATGCGCGCGGGAGGACCATTCACAGTTGTGGTTCGTGGTAAGAAGACCATCGTCCTCAAAGATGTGATGATTGGGGAGGTATGGGTAGCATCCGGACAATCGAATATGACCTTTGCCTTGAGCGATTCGCTGGGCGCGGCAGAAGAGATACCCAAAGCGGATTACCCACAAATCCGGCTGTTCACGGTACCTAAGAAGATTGCGCTGGAGGCGCAGTCAGACACCCTGGCCGCCGCCTGGCAGGTCTGCTCTCCTGAAACCGCCAAGAAGTTTTCCGCAGTAGCGTATTACTTTGCGCGAGATCTGCACCTCAAGCTAAAGGTGCCGATCGGAATTATCGAGAGCGCGTGGCCGGGAACGACGATCGAAGAGTGGATCGATTCTAGAGCTTTGCAGGAAACACCGGCACTAAAGCCAATTGCCGATCAGTGGGACGGCTCCTCTCCGACCGTGGAGGTTCCAGCGATGGGGCGGAGGTCCTTCAATCTGCAGTTCGATGATTTCGAATTGATTCGCGATCGGTCCAGTTCGGGCAACGTGTTCAGCAACTTTGATGACGGCACCTCGCGAAATACGATGGGAGGCGAATGGTCCTATGACTGGCAGGATGCACCGGAGACTTCTTTTGATCTCGTCGCGCCGGGACATGCGGGAGCGGGCTTTGCCGCTACGGTTGCGGGAAAGATAAACGGCTCGGATGATTCGCGACTGACCGCGCACTTCAAACCCGATAACTCCGCCGCGGACCTGAGTTCTTACTCAGGAATCCGTTTCTGGGTGCGAGGAGATGGCTCGTTTCGCGTGCGAACACTGCAGCCCACGATCACTGACGTGGACGACTATGGCACGCCCTTGTTTCAAGCGTCTTCTGATTGGAAGCCGGTTGTCATCCTCTTCCGTGATCTTCGCCAAGAGGGCTGGGGCGTTACTGAAGATTTCACTCCGCAGTCGCTCACGGGTTTTGCCATTGAGAGCTTTCCCGGGTCAGGCTATCCGCCCCGACCGCCGTCTGGACTCTATGGCGGCATGATCACTCCTCTGGAGCCATACTCACTGCGCGGGGTGATCTGGTATCAAGGCGAAAGTAACGCCATGGAAGCCGATCGATACCGAAAATTGTTGCCAGCACTAATTCAGAGTTGGCGCGCATCGTGGAACCAGGGAGACTTCCCCTTTTTGATTGTGCAGCTACCGAATCACGGTGCGATTCCCGACAAGCCTTCTCAGTCCGCCTGGGCGGAGTTACGGGAGGCGCAGTTGTTAACGACCAGGCAGGTTCCGAATACCGGAATCGCGGTGACGATCGACATAGGAGAATCGAAGGATGTTCATCCGCACCGCAAGGCCGAGGTTGGGCAGCGACTTGCTCTGTTGGCCCTGGGCATAACCTACAAGGAGCCGATTGTCTATTCCGGACCACTTTACCAATCGATGACAGTAGAAGGAAACAAAATCAGGATCCGATTCACAAATACTGGTAGTGGCTTAGAAGCACACGGCAGCGGCCCGTTGGTTGGCTTCGCAATCGCCGGCGCAGACCAGCGGTTCCACTGGGCCGAAGCAATGATCGATGGAGTCTCGGTTGTAGTATCCGGTCCCGAGGTGCCGGCTCCCGTAGCAGTCCGCTATGCGTGGGGCGACAGTCCGCATTGCAATTTGTTTAACAAGGATGGATTGCCAGCCTCTCCATTTCGGACGGATAACTGGTCCGGCATCACGGTGAAAGGTAGTAGATAAAGCCTCGCTGCTGACCGCGATATCCGCTACTTGCGTGATCCCGACGCACCATTAGCGCTAGATTCTTGAGGTGCCAAAACTCCGGTGTGGCCGGACGACCGACCGCATACCTTCTCAATGCCCTGCGCCAGAATTGCGGGGCCAGTCAGTCCGTACCAGCGTTGCCTTATGCTTCCATCCGAGGCCAGCAGCACCAGCGTTGGCACTTGGGTGACACTCCAGTTCCTTGCCACGCGATTGTCGTCATCTTCCAGCAGCGGGATATCCAACTGCCAGTCGTAGCTGGCGTTGATCAAAGCATCGTGTTCGGGCGGCTGTCGAGTGACCAGAGCGGACGAATCGACAATTACGATTTTCAACCCGCGCGCGCTGTACTGATGGTTCATACTTAGCAGAAATCCCACCTGCCGGCGCGACGGCGTCTCTGCGGTGTCGGGCACAGTTTGCAGAAAAGCCAGAAGTACCGCATGGGAATATCCCGCTCGCAAATGAAAGACACCGCCCCGAACCTGCGGCAGCGTAAAGTCAGGGACCGGCGTCGCAAACTGATCCCGATGGCAACCTGGCATGCACATAAGAGCCGCAAGCATCACTACTAGCCAGCATGCACAAGAATTGCACTGTTCTCCGCGCGCAGCCGCGAGCATCTTCACGGTCCCTGATATGCCCCGATACTGTATCCCGCTGCGGCAGGCAGGGGGTATCTCCAGAAATCCCGCGTGCCCATGGAGCATCCCCTGATTCCGCTGCAGACATTGGCTCCCGCGCCAGCGGCTGGAGAGCCGGGCAACAGCTCGAAGGCAATGCTAGGCCTCCCCGCGGCGTGATAGTTCGGACTGGCCAGCATTGGGTCCATGTAATAGCTGTGGAGGTCTTGGGTCGCCCCCGCTTGGTACGCTCTGAAGCTGGTATAGGTAGCTGCGTCAACTCGCCAAGTTGGGGAAGACGCCGAGGTCGTCCAATAGATGTTGTTGTCGAGAACGAACGCAGAGGTTGTCTGGATCATGCCGGGCACAGCGGAATAAATGATGTTGTTCTTGAAAAAGCGCGGGTCGCTGCCTGAGTAGGTCGCATCGCTGGTGCTGAAAGCGGCCGCATTGGACGCTGGATTCCAGTAGAACGTATTGTTGTAGATTTGCACACCGTTGAGGGAACCCTGGTCCCAGGTATGAACGAAGACCTCTCCTTGTTGCGACAGGTCGCTTCTCTGGCCGTCATTGGAACACACGTTGTACCGGAAAACGTTATCGAGACTGGCCCTCCCGCCGGCGCCGAAAAAAGCGACGCAATAGCCCGCCGAGTCGTGCCCGTAGTTGTACTGTACGACATTGCTGTTGTTGTAATAGTCGATGTCGAAATCTCCACCATCGCCGCCCCAACTCTGGTTGGCATACGACTCGTTGTTCTGGACCGTACAAGTATGGCAGTACCACTCCCATAGGCCTACGGGCGTGCTGCCCGTGCAGTTTGGACAAAGCCCGCTGTTGTACACGACATTCATCTGCAGTAGTCCGTTGTTCAACTCCGCGATAACAATTCCATCGCCGTAGATATCGTGTGCAGTCGAATTCTGCACGGTGATATTGCTTCCCAGGGGCTGGGACACGCCATTGGTCTCGATCCATGCTCCGCCGGCGCTTACGAATATGCCTTCGGAGACGTTGCTGTTATGGGCCGCCACACCGTCGATAAGAACATCATTCAAGACCTGTCCGGCCGCGTTGGTGGAGATGAAGACTTCACCGGAGTCGGCCCGCTTGGTCGACGTGTAGGTGGCGCCGTGGACGTTCAGATTTCTCAGGTAGACGTGATTGATGCTAGCCTTGGGAGTGTTGCCGGAAACGTAGACGCCATACAAATTGCCGCCCGTGATCTCAAGGTTGTTGATTTCCCAGTATTGCTGATTGAACAGCTTAAGGGCTTCCTCGGTACTGCCGCCGCTGATCACTGGTTGCGCGCCCGCCCCGTAAGCATCGATCACGATGGGTGCGTTGGCTGCACCAGAGCCTTGAGGGGTCAGAGCTCCGTTGCAAGCCGTACCGCGGTTGAGCAGGAGATGATCGCCCGGGAGAAAAGTGAATGCATTCACGCTCACCAGGGAATTCCACGGCGAAGCCTGCGTCCCGTCGCCGTTTTGGCTTGCCGAACAATCGATGTAATAGGTGGCAGCGGAACGTTGCGGAGCCGGAACAGAGGGGGAACCTGACCCTGAGCACGCATGGAGGGCAGAAAACAGGAGTAGCGCCACAGTGGAAATCAGGCCGCGGGGCAATGCATGCTGGATCAAGTACATTAGCTCGCTTCCCTCACTTGCTTAAGACATTCGATGTAAATTCCGCACTACCCGCTCTCACGTTGTCCGCGGTGCAGTGCGCACGCCAAGGCTGACTCTCCGTAGCAAACCCAAAACCCGCTGACATTCGTCCTAAAGACTTTCTGGAAAGCGCATTGCCGCTCCTCGCTTCTGCCTCCACCTGGATGCCCGTCCTGCTGCTGATTCTGCCAAGGCAATTAATGTTGGCAGCAAATCGTCCAGAGAGTCGCCGCCCCGTTGCTCCAAACTGAAATACAACTTGCCTTATTGCACAGGAATTCTACCAAGTACATTACCCGATCCAAAGGCGTGCGAAAAGTGAAACCGCATAAAACAAGGAAGCGGTTCGAACCCAAGCAGCGACAATGAAGTCTACATCGCCAATAGCTCGTTCCACTGGTAACTGGATGCAGGCAAGAACTCTGACGGAAATCCCTACAAGGCAGTTTGCAGAGAGTGAGAGCGCACAGTTCAGATTTATGCAATAAGTGGTCAAACTGGAGATCTAAGATAAAGACGGAGGGACACATGAAAGCATCCCTGCGCCGTATTGCTCCGGGTCCTCTACAGACTGATCCTTGGAGCAGTGGCTTACACTCAGAACCCCGGTTGTGAGTGTAATTGATTCCATAACAATGTCGGCTCCCACGCTCGAGTAAAGTTGGTGGTGCTAAAGCCAACCAACAGGCTCGGGAGAAAGGAGCCGAACAATGATCATTATAGGAGTAGATTTCCACCCCGAGTTTCAACAAATGGCTTCGGTGGATACGGACACTGGAGAGTTTCAGGAGAAGCGGCTAACGCATCGCGAAAAGGCGGAGAAGTTCTACCGTGCTCTGATGGGCAAGAAGGTACGGGTCGGAATGGAAGCCAGCGGGCACGCACGCTGGTTTGAAAGACTTTTGTCAGGACTGCGGTTCGAACTCAACATCGGCGATGCCGCCGAGATCCGAACCGAGCGAGTACGCAAGCAGAAGACGGATCGCCAGGATGCACGGCTGATTCTGCAACTACTGATCGAAGATCGTTTTCCGCGGATCTGGGTACCGAGTTGGGAGAATCGCGATCTGCGGCAACTGCTGTGGCACCGGCACCGGATGGTGCAGGCGCGCACGCGGATCATGAACCAGCTGCAGGCGGTGGCGCTCAACGAAGGACTGCGCTGCAAAAAACGGCTCTGGCGAGATGCCGGACGGGAGCAACTGGAGTCGTTTCCGTTAGCGCCATGGGCAAGCCGGCGACGGCGCGATCTGCTGGAGTTGCGGGACCGACTGA
>Ga0326728_10026997_pt1 | contig 10092 bp, 9 predicted proteins | sample MB3enrmetagenome_FD_207602 | JGI IMG/M metagenome (GOLD analysis project Ga0326728, IMG submission 207602) | Lab enriched peat soil microbial communities from McLean, Ithaca, NY, United States - MB31MN | ecosystem: Environmental > Terrestrial > Soil > Wetlands > Peat | place: USA: New York... | reverse complement strand
CGACGCGTTTGCGGTCGCCGCCGTCCATCCCGGCGTAGATCAAGGGCAGTTCGACATTGCGCAACGCATTGGCCCGGGGCAGAAGGTTGAAGGTTTGAAAGACAAATCCGATTTCCCGGTTGCGAATTTCGGCCAGTTCATTGTCGTCCAATTCGCTGACGTTGGTACCGTTGATCTCATAAGCGCCGGAAGTGGAAGTGTCCAGACATCCGATCAAATTCATCAGGGTCGATTTGCCCGAGCCGGACGGCCCCATGATCGCCACATACTCCCCCTGCTCGACGGACATGGAAACATCGCGCAAGGCGTGGATGGTTTCCGATCCCATCTGGTAGAGGCGGGAAATATTTTGGAGGCGAATCAGGCTCACACGGGCGCGTCCTCCGTCTTCAATTGGCCTTGGTCTCCTTGTCCTGGACGACGGCATTCGTGGTGACAATGATTTTTGCGTCATCGGCCAGATCACGGTTGATCGCCTTGTAACCGCCTGACACCACTTCCTGGCCGTCATGCAATCCCTCAACGATCTCGACATAATTATCATCGCTGATGCCGCGCTTGATCGGAGCCATTTTGACATGGTCCCCCTCGACGACGAAAACGACCTCGATGGGTTTGGGCGCTTCGTCGGGCTTCTTTTGGCCGGCGGCGGAGGCGTTGGTGTCGGTGCTGTTGGTGCTGACAGCGGTCTTGGCGGCGTTGGTGGCCGGCGCATTGCTGGAGGCCGACCGGACGACATGGTTCGTTGCCGCCGCGTTGGTTCCGCCCGATTTGTCTTTGGGCAGGCGGGTGGTGACGCTCTGGATCGGAACAGTCAACACATTGGTGCGATAACGAGTTTCAACGTTGGCCGTGACGGACATTCCGGGCAGGAAGGCGTCCTTGTCCGTGATGTGAATCTTCACCTGGAACTTGGTCGCATCGGTGCTGGTTGAAGCAGTGGTGGAAGTGTCGTTGTTATTGGCCGAGTTGGCAATATCGGTCACGAGGCCGCTGAACTTTTGGTCTTTAAAAGAATCCACTTCCAGATGGGCCTTCTGGCCAACGGTGATCAACGGCACGTCCATTTCGCCTATATCCACGCGGGCTTCCATGTTGGTCAAATTGGCCACTCTCATAATCTCCGTTCCCGCCATGGTCGCCGTGCCCACGACGCGTTCGCCCAATTGGGAATTCAATTTGCTGATCGTGCCATCCAGGGGCGAATAAATGACCGTCTTGGAAAGGTCCGCCTCAGCCGAAACCAACTGGGCCTGGGCGATGCTGACTTGCTCGACCGCGCCGGCCAACGTGGTTTTGGCCACGTCATAAGTCGTCTTGGCCGTCAGGAAATCCGATTCGGAAATCAACCTGGCCTGGAAGAGCGCCTCATTCCTTTTGAATTCGAGAAAGGCCTTTTCCAGGTTGGCATCGGCGGTGTTTTTGTTGGCGGTGGCATATTTGAAATTGGCCCTGGCGGAATCGCGGGCCGCCACATAATTATCGGGCCGGATCTTGAGCAGCAGGTCGTTCTTCCTGACAGGCTGCCCCTCCTTGACGTCCAATTCGATGATTTCGCCCGAAACCTCCGGGCTGATTTTGACCTCCAGAACCGGCTCGATTTTCCCATTGGCCACAACCTCCTCCGTGATGTTGCGGCGGGCGGCCTTTTCCTTGGTGATGGAAACCGGCGGCACGCGTTTGGCGTACTTGCCATAGACCACGCCCGCGATGATGACGAGGGCGAGAAGGGAAAGGAAAACGATCTTTTTTTTGCCTTTAGACTTTGCCATTGCGCTCCTTGATTTGCATGCACTGTTTTCGCCCGGATGCTTCAGGATTCTTCATCACGAACAACACATGCGCCATTCTTTTAACCCATCTGACGAGCGAGACAAGAAAATCCTTTGAATTTCTTTTGCCCCGCATCGTAAGAGAACATGTTTTGTTGGCATGGGCAAAAATCTAAAACTCGATTGTTACCGTTTTATTACCGGCATATCCTTTCATTGTCACATTATAAGTATCAAAACGGGACAAAGAGGTGACAGAAAAAAGTTGGGCGATCTCCCCGACCGGCGGCTGCCAGGGCTTCCAGCGATTCGGATGGATTCCAGTCGTTTCCATATTCCCAAGTTCTTCCATACATTACTTGGGAAACGACCGCGAAAGGTTGCGTAAAAAATCGGGATCTGTTTCCCAAGGCAATGGATTATCGCTTGATCTTCCGCGCATTGCCGTCGGCGAGCAGCACCAAGTCCGTGCCGTCCGGCATGTGAACCCGCATCAGGACGGTGGGGCCGGCGCTGCCCGCCGTCAGGAAAATGTTGGCGTCCAAACCTCGAAATGATCCGATATCCGCAGGCTGCAAAAGGCCTTGATCAATCAAGACCTGGAGCGGCACGGCTTGCGGAATGGGCAAATGGCGTTGTTGCAGGGCGCGCGTGTAAGCGTGGGCGGCCGCGATAATCTTCAGGCCGTTGGCCGGTCGGGGCGCAACGATTCCAACAACAAAGTAAATGGCGGCGGCGAGCAGAATCAGCCCGGCGACGATCGCCACCGCGATGGAGATGCGTTTGGCCGGAGTATCCAGTATTCGTGTCTTCATATTTTTGGTTTGACGGCGATGATGCGGACTTCGCGGGCGGGCTTGACGATATGCAGCAGGCGGCGCAGACAGCGAAAGCCCTTTTCACCGAGCCGAAGTTTCGTGGCCCAAACCGCCGCAAAACGGGAATAGCCGAATTCCCCCGTCCCGGCTTCCGCAACATCGAAGCCAAGCTCCCGCACCAGATTGCCCAGAGTCTGCGTGTTCCACGAATAAAGATGGTGATTCGGTTCGTCGGGAATGAATTGGTTGTATTTCGCCTCGCGTTCCAGCGGCGCGAAAAGAAGCAGTTTGCCCTCGGGCGCGAGGACCCGGCGGATTTCCCCCAAAACAGCCGCCGGGCCGGGCACATGTTCGAGAGTGTGATGGCACAGGACCACATCCATCGTTCCATCGGCGATGCTTTTTGTTTCGGCGATGTATTCAATGCCCAGGGCGCGGACGGACGGCTCCAAAAAATCAGCAACGTCAAAGCCGATTTTGCGCCGGCATTTCAATGCGGCGAGGTTCCAGCCCGGGCCGACCCCGTACTCCAGGACGACGTCGGTGGGGCGGACGGACGGGGAAAGTTTTTCGGCGCGCAGCCGCGCGACCCAGGCGAGGGCGGAGTCCGGGATGCCGCGCTTGTGTTGCTGGTAGCGGCGTCCGGCTTCGCATTGATAATGGCGTTGTGCTGGCTCCGGGAGCATGGCGCGCAGTCTAAGGCCGGGCAGCCTAAACTTCCAGCGGTTTCCTGCTCTTCCCAATCCTAATCCTAATCCTAATCTTGACCTTAATCTTTCTGCGCAAAGATTAGGATTAAGATTAGGATTAAGATTCGGAGCGGATGCCGGGTTGCCAACAGCAAAGGGTTTGCGTTTAATGGAGGGGTGGACGTAAAGGTCAAAATCTGCGGGATTACGAGCGTCGGGGACGCGGAAGCGGCGGTCGGGGCCGGGGCCGATGCGCTGGGTTTGATGTTTTATCCGGGCAGCCCGCGCCGCATCTCCGTGGAAATGGCGCAAGCCATCGAACGCCGCTTGCCGCCCTTCATCATTCGCGTCGGCGTCTTTGCCGATCCGGTGCCGGAGGATGTCTTTTCGGCCATGCGCCAATGCGCCTTGAACCTGTTGCAGTTTCACGGCCATGAAACGCCGGAGTTTTGCCGTCAATTCGGCATGATGACGATGAAGGCGTTCCGCATCCGGGACGCCCAATCCCTGCTCGACATTCCACATTACCGGACGGATGCCTTTCTGCTGGACGGTTATGCGCCGGGAATGGCGGGCGGGACGGGGGAAACATTCAATTGGGAACTGGCGGTGGAAGCGGGAAAGTTTGGCAAACCGATTTTCCTGGCCGGCGGCTTGACGCCGGACAACGTGGCCGACGCGGTGCGGACGGTGCGCCCGTTTGGCGTGGATGTTTCCAGCGGCGTGGAACAATCGCCCGGAAAAAAGGACCCGGAAAAAATGCGGGCTTTCATCGCCGCCGTGCGTTCCGCCTGACATGATTGTGGGATCAACGATATGCTGCGCGCACATGCAGGCGACCGGGATGGTGAACGATCATTTGGTGACTTGCTTCCGGCACAAGGAACCCGGAGGAAAGGCTAAAAGCTAAAGGCTGAGGCTAAAGGGGGCCGTCCAGACAGTTGCGGACGATTTCCAGGAGTTTGGAGGGCCGGTAAGGCTTGGCCAGAAATTGCCGCTCATCCACATGGGCCAGTTCGGTCCCCGGCACCCCGACAGTGTGCCCGCTGCTGTATATGACTCGCAGGTTCGGGGCATCGATCCTGAGCCGCTCCGCCAATTCGCACCCAGTCATGCCGTCGGGCATGGTCATGTCGGTCAGCAACAGGTCAATGTCGCGATCTCGTTGGGACCATTGTTCCAAGGCCTGCTTTACGGAGCTCGCGCCCAGAACGGTGTAACCGCGCCCCTCGAGGACTTGTACGACCAAGTCCAGCAAATCCGGTTCGTCTTCCACAACCATGATGGTTTCGGCGGCGGTTTTGCCGGTTTTGGACCAGCGCTCTTCCGTGAGCCGCGGCGATTGCCCAACTTCTTTAGTCATATTCATCGTTCGTTTCTCCTGCGGACTCTCCGCCGTTGTTGCTTCCATGCTTCCAAGGACTTTTGTTCGGCTGTCTCTTTGCTTTACCGTTTATGTTTTAGCATCGGCAGGTATCCCCGCCCACTTAACAGCTTGCCAACGAAAACCGCCACTTGGACAGGCGGGCCGCTCTGAAGATTTTGCAAATTCCTCTGCGACAATGAGTTGCAGTCGCCGTTGGCAGTGGGTGGGGAGAAGCTCTGACGACTATTGGCTGTGAATGTCTGTTGATGGTAAAAATCAAGTCTCGCCTTGTTTTATGCATTTCGCTTTACTCAGCGGCGGATGAATCCCGACGAAAAATCGTGGCTTGGGTTGCTGAAGCGGTATTTTGGGTTTCCTTCGTTTCGTCCGCTTCAGCGCGAAATCATCCGTGCCACCATGGAAGGGCGCGATGTCTTCGCGCTCCTGCCCACCGGCGGCGGCAAATCGCTTTGTTTCCAATTGCCGGCACTGATCCGACCGGGCTTGACCGTCGTCGTTTCGCCGCTCATTGCGCTGATGAAGGACCAAGTGGATGCGTTGCAAGCGGGCGGGATTGCGGCCACATTTCTCAATTCCTCCCTGGGCGCCGTCGAATCGCGCAAACGGCTGCGCGGGTTGCATCAGCACGAATATCGCCTGCTCTACGCCGCCCCGGAGCGCTTGATGCTCTCCGGGGTTTTGAACAATTTGCAAAAGTGGAACGTGAACTTGATCGTGATTGACGAAGCCCATTGTATTTCCGAATGGGGCCACGATTTCCGTCCCGAATACAGGCAATTGGCGCAGTTGCGCGCAACATTTCCCAACACGCCGATGATGGCCTTGACCGCCACCGCGACAACGCGCGTGCGCGAGGACATCGTCAAGCTTTTGCAACTGCGCGAGCCGCAGTGTTTCGTGGCCAGTTTTAACCGGCCGAACCTGACCTACCGCGTGATCGCCAAGGCCAAGCCTTCCGCCCAGGCGCTGGCTTTCCTGCGTTCCCGTCCGCGCGACAGCGGGATCATTTACTGCCAAAGCCGCAAGGGCGCCGAGAGCGTGGCCGCGCAGTTGACCCAGCACGGCATTTCCGCCCGGCCCTACCACGCCGGATTGACGGCAGGGCAGCGGAGCGAAAACCAGGAACTTTTTTTGCGCGACGAAGTCCGGGTGATTTGCGCGACGATCGCCTTCGGCCTGGGCATCAACAAACCCAACGTCCGCTTTGTCATACATTACGATTTGCCAAAGAACATCGAAGGTTACTATCAGGAAACCGGGCGGGCAGGCCGGGACGGTTTGCCGGCCGAATGCCTCCTGCTCTTCAGCGCCGGCGACGTGGTCAAGCAGCAGATCTTCATCCAGGAGAAATCGCCGGCCGAACAGCGCATTGCCCGCGAACAATTGCGGCAAATCGTCCATTACGCCGATTCCGCCGGATGCAGGCGCGTCGAATTGCTGCGCTATTTCGGAGAGACTTTCCAGACGGCCAACTGCGGCGGCTGCGACAACTGCCTTAATCCGCGCGACACTTTCGACGGCACGGTCGCCGCGCAAAAATTCCTCTCCTGCGTCTATCGCATCTGGCAGAAGAGCGGCTTTGGCTTCGGCTTGAATCATGTTGTAGAGGTGTTGACTGGTTCCGACTCGGACAAAATCCGGCGCCGGCGGCACGAGGCGCTTTCGACCTATGGCATCGGCCGCGAACACAGCCGCGCGCACTGGCAGGCCATCGGCCGGGAATTGGTGCGCCTGGGCTATTTGCGGGAGCAGGCGGACAAATTTAACGCCTTGGAACTGACCGAACAGGGGCGGGCGGCGCTGCGCTCCCGCGCGCAGATCACCCTGACCAAGCCAATGGTCGCGCCATCCGCGCCGGAGAAAATGCCGCGCGCGGGTGAACCAATGGTCGCGCCGTCTCCGCCGGAAAAAATGCCGCGCGCGGGTGAAATCGCCTGCGACGAGGAATTGTTCGAGCGTCTGCGGCAACTGCGCAAGAAGCTGGCCGACGAACGAAATGTGCCGGCCTACATCGTTTTTTCCGACGTTTCCTTGCGGCAAATGGCCCGTTATTACCCGGCGACCGACGGGCAATTCACGCGCATCAGCGGAGTGGGCGAAAAGAAGCTGCAGGAATTTGGCGCGGTGTTTCTGGGCGAAATTGCGGCGCATTTGCAAACCAGCCCGCGCCAGATTTTTGCCGATGATTCCTTTGGCAGCCACAGGGGAAGGCCTTAACCACGGATGGACATGGATGGGCACGGATTGACTGAAAGACCCGAACCATCTTCCGGGGTTGGGAGATTAGGATTAAGATTAGGATTAGGATTAGGAAACGATACGGCGGAGGCTTCATCTGCCGACGCCAAATCGGTTTGACTCACTTTGACTGACTCTGACTCTGCCTGACTGGATTTCTCCTCTTTTGCACCATCTATCTCATTGTCCTCCAATGGTTTAGCCACGGCGGCCTGCTTGGTTTTCCTGGGCCGTGGAGCAGTACGCTGTTTTCGGGCCGGTTTGGCTGGTTTTGCCTTCTTTTCAGCCGCTTCCTCATGTCCGTACTTGTCGGTGGGCAGGAGGTCCAAGTCGGCATCCAGATTCCCTCTCTGCACCGCCAGAATGTATTGGGCAATTTTCCGGCCCGCAACGCCGCCCCCGAACATTTTGACCATCGCCGGCAATTTCAACATGTCATAGCAAGGCTTGACCAGTTGCTTCTTTAACACTTCTTCGTCGGCTTTTTCCTTTTCCTCCAGCTTGCAGGTTAATTCAAAAGCCTCCTGGCGGGAGCGGTGCATTCCCCGCTGCAACTGCACCACACTGCGGCACAGCCGGTTCAACACCCGCGATTTGGCCTCGAACTTCTCGTCCACCTTGCCGTTCCAGTTGGCAATCAAGCTGCCGAAACGGGCGGCCAGCACCTGGGCCACGTCGTCGGCCAGCACCATTTGCGAATCCTCGTCGTCCATCTCCTCGGACAACTGCCTGACATCGAGGGCGTCTTCGCACAAATCGCGCCTTGCCCGCCATTCCTCGAAACCACCTTGGCGCCATTCGCTCAGGTTCTGTTTGCTGATGGGGACGCCTCCGAAGTGGTCTTTTACGACCTTCTGCACCTCTGGCAGGGCGTTGAGCCATTCGAGCAGTTGGGGGCTTTCCTCGGAGCGTTCGAGGCGTTCATTCAATTCATTGCGGATGGAGCGGGGCAGGCGGGCAATTTTGCCATTACGGGCACTCATAATTTTGGTCGGTTTGTTGTTGGTTCAATATTTCAGTTTTTTCGGCATGGCCTCATTTGGCCAATCATTTCCAGACTATGATAGCATACAAGTGTGATTTTGTGCACATTTATTTTAAACTATTTTTGTAATCGGTGCTTCCCGTGGCGGAACATCCTGTAAACTATTGTGCGGCAATGACTTAAGAATAACGCAAAGGGCAAGGACGCGAAGATTTTTGACAGGATTAACAAGATTTACAGGATTTCTGAATGGAAAAGGGAAAACGGATAGGTCGGAGAAAGGCTTAATCCTGTAAATCCTGTTCATCCTGTCTCCGCTTCCCGTATTTGTTGGTGGAGAGAGCGGGCGGTGCGCGGCAGATAAAATGTTGACATGCTCGGAACCCCGGTCTGGAGGCGGCCAACTTGTCGGTTCCGGCGCGCAACAAATCCTTTCACGGCTTGAAATGAGTTTATTTACAAACAAGCCCACGCTAAATTTCGGATGCACATAGTCCTTGGAAGCAAGGAATTTTGGGATCGACGGTTGGCTGCATGGCTTTAACTTGATGGTACCAAATCAGTGAAAGGCTGGAAATGACTACAGATCAACGTGACTTGTACAAGGGCTCGTTATTCGTTTTCGTATTATGGTGGCTTTTATTTTTCCGTAGCGGTGTGTTTGCGGAACTCAGCATGGTCAGATGGATGGCCTTGTTTTTATTAGGATTGGCGTTCTTATCTACGACAGTTCTGTTTGTGTCTCGGCGTTGGCCTGTCTTCTCTCAACGCCAGCGTGTGTTTTTCAATTTTGTTTCTTTGATCTTGATATTCGGGCTTATCGTTTGGATGTTAAATGGGGGTCAATAACATCAAAGACTATTCAATGTCCGCTACAAATGGTTTGTTGTTTCACCTCAAGCCGATGCGGCGATAAACCAGAAATATGACGGAACCGCTGCGCTTCATGGACGCCAGACGAAAACGGGCTGCGTCGGCCAGTTTTGCCACGCCTGCGCCATCGGCCAGGGTGGGGGCGTGGCGTCCGCCCAGAAGGATTGGACACAAGGTGATGTGAAGTTCGTCTGCCAGGCCGGCTTGGAAGAGCGCGCCGTTCAATTCGCCGCCGCCTTCGCAAAGCAGGCGCCTGACTTTCCATTTCTTGCGCAACCAACGAAGCGCTTCGGATAAATCGAGTTCCTTCGCCCCGCAGATTTTGACATCGTCCGCCAGCAGGCGAAGCCGGGCCAGCCTGGATTTGGCAATCCGGCCCGTGGTCAGAATAATGATCGGCGAAAAGCGATGTTTAAAAATCTCCGCTTGCGGATCAATGGTGCCCGCGCCGCTGACGATGACGCGCAGATTGTACTCCGCCAAACCGCGCCGGAGCCGCTGTCGCCGGTAGCGGGCGGGGCCGGGTCCCAGCTTGACACGATCCAAATCAATCGTGCGCGCGCCGGACATGACGGCGTCCGCCGTGGCCCGCAGTTCCAGCAGATGTTGCCGGTCACGGGGGCCGCCGAACGGTTCAAAACGGCGATTGGCCGGGGCGATCTTGCCATCGGCCGTCATGGCGACGTTGATGAAAACAAAGGGAAGAGCCGGGTTTTTCATCATCGCGGCGCTATCTTGAAAATTTTTGCCGCAAAGGAACACAGCGCGGCAGAGCCGCAACCAAAGGGCCGAGTCTGAATTGAAAATTTGTCATTGAGAATTTCTCATTTGTCATTCGGAAAGACGGTTTGGAAACTTTTGCCAAAAATGCGCCATTCTCAGGAATGGCATTACGATTATATTGTTTATTTTTTGTGATCCTTGCGTTCCTTCGCGGCAAATTCCTCTTTGGTTGCGGCGTCAGCCGCGCCGCCCGCCCAGGCGGGAGGGTTTTTGAGTTGAAAGAGCGTTTCACCGGCTTTGGGCACGAGCAATATCCCTTCGTCTTCGCGCCCGGCGAAATCCTCCTTGCGAATGGTCTTTGGATCGCGGTATCCGAGGTTGATTTTCCGGCAGACGTCCGCGGGAATGGAAGTCGCCAGGACCACGCGGGCGCGCGGGGTTTCCAGGCCGTTCTCGAATGTGCCGAGGCCGTACACATGGGTGCTGTGCGCCAGCACGCCCCACGGATATTGCCGGAAGCGGTCCCATTGCTTGAGAAAATAGTCCCGGCAATGGTAGCCCACTTCCAAAAGGATCCGGCCATGCGTGACGCTGACCTCGCGGATGT
>Ga0326728_10026996_pt1 | contig 10092 bp, 11 predicted proteins | sample MB3enrmetagenome_FD_207602 | JGI IMG/M metagenome (GOLD analysis project Ga0326728, IMG submission 207602) | Lab enriched peat soil microbial communities from McLean, Ithaca, NY, United States - MB31MN | ecosystem: Environmental > Terrestrial > Soil > Wetlands > Peat | place: USA: New York... | reverse complement strand
GGGAGACTTTGCCGCCTTCGAGGCGGAACTCACTCAAGCCCCAACTCAAGAATCAACTCAGGAGCCGGCCCAAGTGTCTAAGGAGCCGTAATGGCGGAGGAGAACTCAACCCAACTCGCCATCTCCCTTCCCCGCTACGACGGGCCCTCCGAGCTGCCACCGAGTTTCTGCGCGATCGAAGCGGGAGAGCGCGCCCGGAGGGGAGCGCCGGCGCCCCGGCGGCGCGCGGCGAGGCGGTGCTGGAGCTGGAGGGCGACGAGGCCCCTACAGTCCAGGACGTGCGCGAAGCCGCGGTATCAAGTGAGGATTGGTTCAAGGTGCAGCCAGGCTCGACATCACCGAAAGGGGGCCCAACGAGATTATGGAGGCCTTCTACCTGTTGGCTCTGGCGCTCCAGAACGGCCGAGGCGTCATTCAGGGCCTTCCGGACCCGCGAACAGTACGGCAAGAAGTCGTCGACGGCGAGGTTCGCAGGCGAGTTGTGGATCATGAGCGCCGCAATATACAGAGCTGACACACTCTGCTGGAATCAATCTCTAGATTTTCTGGAGCCAACTCCTTGTCATGCACAGAACAATGTTGGCCCATTAGCAACCCCTTCGCTACACGATCAAAGAGACCGGACAAGGCCACACCCAGAACTGCCCACTTTTCAAGCGGCCAGGCCGTCATAAAATCAGGGGCTGTCAGTTCCCTTCCCTGAGCGCTATCCTTGACATCGGGCACCTCCTGAGTGAATTCGACCACCTTGGGGACATCTTTCATGAACTCGGCTATGTGCTCCTGGCGGCATAGAGAAACTGCCGCGCATCTTAAAGATCTGCGTTCACGACCCAAATGCTGAAGAGGCGTTGTGTTTCCGCAGCCGCTTAGTGTGGCTAAGATGCCTATTAAGAACAAGATGCAGCAACGCACAAACGTAACACGCTTTCAACGTACAACCGTGACAGCCTTTCACGTCATCACGTCGTCAACGTGTTACTGATTTTCCATATGAGCGTTTAAGCGTGATAACGTGAGAACGTCATACATTGGTACTGTGTTACCTCTCCACCGCATCACGTTTTTACACTCCTGGCGTTATACGGTTTTAACGCTTCGCGTTGTAACGTCTTCACGGTATCATTCTATCAACGCGTCACCACTCCAACGCATCAGCGTTATACTCTTTTGAGTCGTCACGTTATAACTTTGGTAACGTGGCACGTTTCTACTGTTTTGCGGTATATTGAAACTGCGCGGGAAGCTCCGCGAGGAGTAGCCATGAACATTTGCGTAATCGCCCGCAAGGGAGGGGTAGGGAAGAGTACTGCCTCTCTTTTGATTGCCGAAGCACTTCGTCAAACCGGCAAACGTGTAGCCATTCACGACTGGGACGACCAAGGAACGAGCTCGCGCAGTTCAAAGATCACTGGCAGTGAACTGGCGGAAACCAATAAGCAATACGACTTCATCCTCTACGACACCCCGCCTAACCTCGCCCATTTGAGCACTACGACCGCACTCCGCCACGCTAATGTCGTACTTGTAATGACAACCCCAAATGCGGCCGACCTTTGGGAAGCGAAAGACGCAGCCGACTTCGCCATTCAAGCCAATCCAAAGGCAATCACCCGAGTCCTCATTAACAAGGTAAAAAAGGGAACTCTCGTATCCCGTACGCTCGAGGAGGCTTTCCAAGTCCTTCAAATCCCTATCCCAGCATTAACCAACCAGCTCCAGGACCGCCAGGTCTTTTCTCATTTCCTCACCGGTGGATGGGCCTGCCTCGACGTGCCTGCACAGCTCCAGGTTGCTAACCTCGTATCGGAGATCCTCACTCTCGGATACCAGCCGACCACCAGCCCCTTAACCCAGAATCAGGAATATGCAGAGGTATAACGTGGCCACTCTTCGCAAATTCGACCCGCTAAAAGGACTCAAAGATCAGGTTGCTGCCGTTCCTCAATTGCAAACTCCAGTGAGCGCGGAGCCAGCGCCCCTCATAGCTCCAGCCATTGACTACACCACACCCGCGTCCTCCTCTATACCCTCAGGACGCCCAGAAGACATCGCCACTACCTCAGCGCCGACTCCTATTTCCTACAGAGTCACCGCTCCACCTGCGCCGGCCCGGCTCTCCAAAACCGCCATAAGAGCCCGTAAGATCAACGTGTACATCGATCCTGCTGAACAGGAAAAGCTCAGCGAACTAGACATCTTTCTCCGCACTCAACACGCCATCCGACCGAGCGAAAGTCACATCATGCGCGCGGCTTTGGTTCTACTCAAATCCAATTCCGACTTCGTGGACGTCATCAAGACGCTCCGCGAACAAGATCCAAGACGAAACCGCTAACACCTTTTAGCAAAACAGCGCTAAAGCCTTTTTCTCATCCGCTAGGCCTGGCCTGAGAATTGGCCTGCTCAAGATGCGCGGCGCCAGACGGCCGATTCTTCTCAACCATCAGGGAAGGGAAGTGTGCGCAAGTGCCCAACGCGACAGTTGCGTCTCTTCATGTCTTACATTGCAGTAAATCTACAAATAATATCGAACCTGCGTTGTACAGCGCATACTATCCTTTTGATTCCACAACCGTTATGCCTTTCGTACAACTGGAGTTCGATATCCCCCCTATCCCAACCTCAGAGTATTGAATCTGCGTCTTACGACTGACATTATTTTGCTGATTCAATGATACTTACACCTACCCGTACAACTGGGGTTCGTTATTCCTTCCCTCCTTCATCTGACCCTTATCGAACCTGCGTTGTACGGTCATCACTATTTAGCTGATTCCACAACCTTTCTCCCGGCCCGTACAACTGGGGTTCGATATTCTCCAGCTCGCTTCTTGGCCACGTCGAACCTCTGTTGTACGATACCTGCTATATATCTGATTCCAGATATGATACTTCAACCTCATATCCTTTTAGTGCCTCACCCTTCGCTCCCTCTCTATCCCCTTACTTCATTAGCAACCACGGCTCTATCGCATTGATTCTTCGAAGTTTCTATGTTGATCCTCACCGTCATCGCCCCGAATCTACCTAATGCTGCAACCTACTCACACCTCAAATATCGCCAATGTAGACCTTCCATTTCACGCTGGCCGTGTGGTAGCCCACCGCGACCGCGTTCTGCACAACTTCTGCACAACATCGAAATTTACGCCTTAGGCTTATATCCGCCCAGTCTCTTCCTTGCATGGTTTTTATCCGGGAGGTCTTTACCACTATCTACTTTATTATGTGCGCAATACCATCATCCGATACTACTTCACACCCCAAACCAGGGTTGCACTGATCTCGAACCTGTGTTGTACCAACGTCGAACTCCAATTGTAAAAAACCTCGAATCCCTGTTGTACGGACCGCTAACCCCTGTTGTAGCGTCTTCGAACCTCTGTTTTTCTTTCATCGAACCCCTGTTGTAAAAACCTCGAACTCCAGTTGTACAAAACCTTTTCTATCTCCTTTATTAACTTGCGGTTGCAACACGCTATATGCTTTTTCTTTGTTTTACTCTTGTCTCTATGAATTTCATCCTTCATCATCATCAACAGGAATAACATGTCCATCTCAATACCGGTGATCACCACTCAATCCGACATTCTCCCGTTTGCTGATGTTGATTCCATTCGTTTCGAACGGAACCTTCTCCAAATCGGCTTTTTCGCAGCTGACGAAAAACGTAAAGGTACTCCTTCTACCAAGCGCCGCATAGAAACAACCATCAATCGTGACGGCAAACGCATTGTTGCAGCCATTGAGTTTGAGGGCACACGCGGATTACCGTCCACCGCCGACAGAGACAAGTTCATGGCCTTCCTGAAAATTGCCGATGAACAGCGTCTCCGTTACGGTTGTATTACTAATCCGATCCGGTTTACGGCATATCGTCTGCTTAAGGAACTTGGCATTGCAACCGCGGGCTCCAATTACGAGGACATCAAAGAGTGGGGCGAGCGCATGGCGGTCACAACGATCACGTCCAGGCAGGTAATCTTTTTTGCTCGGACAAGACGCTACGCCGACAAACTCATCCATGTGTTCGAGACATTTCAGCGCGTCGGCAAGCAATCCGGTACTGGCCGCTCAGACGAATATGAAGTCACCCTCGCGAGCTGGTTGCTCGATAACCTGAACGCTACTTACGTCTACATCGAAGACTTCGCGCCTTACAAGAAGCTGCGGCGGCCCATTGCCAAGGCTATCTTCGGCCTATTGCATTGGTGGTTTGCATCAAGCAACGGCCATGCCGTTGAAAAGGATTATCAACAGCTCTGTGTCCTCCTCGGGATTCAGGCCTACCAGCAGCCCTCCAGGATAAAACTCTCCATCGGGAGGGCCCTTGATGAACTAATCTCGGTTCGGTATCTGTCTCGTTGGGATATTCAGCCGATGTCCTCTAAGATTGGCTACAAGGTCATGCTCTGGCCGGGAGAGGACATACTCCACAGTCTCTCCCTCTCAACGCCGAGGCTGCAGCCTGTAGCCCGGGACGTGCAGTCTCTCGCCAGTACTTCCAGGCCACCAGGAGATGCCGGCCAAGACGACGGTCTGACCATGGAGGCAGAACAGGCGCTGGCCGAACTGCTGACGTTTGGCATTGCTCCACATAAAGCAGAACAACTCGTCAAGCAATACGATGCTGGCAATATCCTCGACGTGGTGGAGTATGTGTCCTCTCTGGCGACGGCCGACAAAAACAGTCGTATCCAAAACCCCGCCGGGCTGCTGATTTACTACCTTCGGGACGACGTGCCAATACCTGCGAATTTCGTTACTTCCAGAAAGCGGCGCATCACAGAAGCAGCTCGACGTCGAGACGCTGAACAACGACAGTATCTTGTAGATCTCGAACTCGAGTTCGACACGTGGCGGGCACAGAAAGTAGACGACGAATTGGCCGTACTTTATCCTGGTCCCGAGCTTGACCGTAAGATCGCCGAAATTGTCGAGCAAAGGTCCAAGAGCGACAAGTACTTCATGCGGATATCTCTCGCGCAGCGCCCAGTCGTAGCGCGGCAGGTCTTGGCGAAAGAGGTTCGCGAACAAATGGCATTGCCATCCTTTGAGGACTGGTGCAAGACACACGCGCAACGCGACCTATTCGGGAAATAGAATGCCAGCTATGCGATGGCGTTGGCTTCGTAAGGACAACTATGCCCGGCGGCGGCTTCGCCTCCAAAGTCTGCCAATGCCAGAGTGAACAGCACGTCACCTTCGCATTGCGACGCGCCGGAATACCCACACGGTACGAACACTGCACCCTCGACAACTTCGAGGCAGCCTATCCTGGTGCGGACCGCTCCTTGTTAGCGGCGCAGGTACAAGTACGCGGCTTTGCTACCAACTATCCGTTGGAGACCCGAGGCATTCTCCTTGTCGGAACGATCGGGACAGGGAAGACCCACTTGGCTGTCGGCGCGCTCAAGGTACTGATCGCCGAACGTGGCGCCCAAGGCCTTTTCTGCGACTACCGCGAGTTGCTGCGCCTGATCCAGAACTCCTACAACCCGCAAGTCACCACGACAGAGCTCGAGATACTCAACCCGGTTATGAACGCCGAAGTTCTCGTCCTGGACGACCTCGGCGCCATTCGGCCGACCGAATGGGTGTGGGACACCGTCTCTTTGATCCTGAACTCGCGCTACAACAACAGCCGTACAACGATCATCACAACCAACTATCCGGCGTTGCCACCTGGCGCCGGCGGCCTCCGCGAAGAAACACTCGGCGACCGTATTGGTGAACGAATGCGGTCTCGCTTGGTGGAGATGTGCAGGGAAGTCGAGATGCGAGGCCAGGACTTCCGCCAATCAGCGGGACGCCAGGAGCAAAACAAACACGCCAGATCGAAGAGGGAAGGGAATTGACAGAAACGCGCGACGGGATGCGTTTGAAATACCCGCGACCGCCCACTTCTTGCCGTTCACCAATATTGAAGCACTACGTGTCTTTCTTGCCTATAGACCATCATCGTCTACAGAGAGTCGGTTCCATTTTTCGGCCCACAGCCATGGCTGACGAGCGACAATTAGGTTTCCCGGTCTAAGGGAACGAATTGTTGACGCCGGTCACGCGGCTTTTTGTTTGTAAAAGAGCCGCCATTTGCGTATCGTGTACGTGGAGCAAGTGGCTGACCCTGCACGGCGTTGTGACAGCCCCTATTGCGGTTAGACCACTTGCCGGAATCAATCAAGGAGAATACATGGCATTTTCAGAAATTCTGGCAATTATCGATCGCGACATTGCGCAGTTGCAGCAGGCACGCGCACTGTTGGACGGAAGCGCTGCGCCGGCAGCGAAGAAGGCATTAGGTAGACCCAAGAAGGGAGCGGCTGCGTCCAAGAAGACAACGGTAGTTGCGCCCTCCGCCTCGAAGCCTGCGAAAAAGAAGAAGAGAAATATCTCTCCCGAGGGGCGGAAACGGATCGCCGAAGCTGTCAAAAAGCGCTGGGCGGCACAGAAGGCTGCTAGAGCGAAGTAGCCGGCCACCAAACGGTATGGCATTGGGTTAGCGTCGGACCCCGTCAGCTCAGTCTGCTGCTTTGGCCTCGCCTTCCGGCCAAAGCGGCGGCTGAATGGCGCGGGTTTTCTCATGTCTGAGGTCGGCAAGTATCCGGGACCAGTGAAGGATGCTTCGCTCTGTCTGGGCCGGTCGACGATGTGCCTCCCGAAGCTTGCGTTCGGAGTAGCGCATTCGGCGATTCCTGGCTCGGTCGAGTTGTGGATCGTCGTGCATGCAGGGTCTCAAACCTGAAAGTCCATAATAGTACACGGAAATCGTGCCGAATGCTTCAAAAGCCGCGCTACAAGCCATCATTCGCGGTAAAGCGGGTTTGGAATCCTTGGTCCATACCGATGGCTGGCGAGGATACGACGGGCTTGTCGATCTCGGCTATGACAGACACCGCAGAGTCAATCATGGCGAAAACGAATTTGCGCTGAGACCGAATCATATCAACGGAATCGAGAGCTTCTGAAGCTACGCCAAACACCGCTTGGCCAAGTTTCATGGGATGAGAAAAAGCACCCTCCCGCTGCATCTCAAAGAGACCAAATTCCGTTTCAATCACACGCAGGCAGTCCGCTGTCAAGGCGGCGTAAAAGGGGACCACTGGGGCGGATCAAAAGGGAGCCAGTCGAAGGAACGAATTAACATGGTATTTCGGGGGAGAAGGGCCTCTGGAGCGTAGCGGATGAGGCCCTTCTTCCCCGAAGCGCGTTCGGAGGGGTAGGTTCAGCGTTCTGTCGACGACGAGCAGTTCGTAGCTGGCGAGCAACTTCTGGAAGCGCAACAGATGCTTCTCGTCGCGGGCCTCGATCAGTTCGCTGACCAGTGCCGCGGCGGTTGTGAAGCTGACACGATGGCCGCGCTGGCAGGCAGCCGACAAGGGCGATACGGCCACGCTGGATGCGACGTTGATCGAGGCCGGGATGGCGGTGGCCGAGTTGGCTGTGCATGAAGCAGAAGCGCGTTCTGGCGATATGAAGGTCAACATTCACGGCATCGAAGAGCTGGTTGCGGACAAGGGCTATCTGAGCGGCGCGGTTCTCAAACGGGTGAAGGGCTACGGGCTACGCAGCTACATCCCGGAGAAGCGGCAGAAGGGCAAGCGGCGCTGGTAGGGCAAGGCCGAGGAGCAACAGGCGGTCTACGAAAACCGGCGGCGGATGCAAGGTGACTACGGCAAAAGCCTGCTGAAACGGCGCGGCGAACTGGTGGAACGCAGCTTCGCTCACTGCTACGAAACGGGCGGGATGCGGCGCTGCCACCTGCGCGGACGCGAGAACATCCTCAAACGGCAGTTGGCTCATGTGAGCGCCTTCAACCAGAGCCTGATTCTGTGCCAACTACTGGGCGCCGGCACGCCACGGGAGCTGAAAACCCGCGCCGTACAGCTCGTTTTGCGCCTTTTCTTGTGGCTCACCTGCCAGAATCGGCCCAACAGCGTGCTTGAACCCCGAACTCCAACGGCTCTCGACTCAACCGGAACCGACCGCTCCCTCAGACCTCGATGCCGGACCTTCTGGAATTTAGCTGCTTGCACCACGGGCTGCTAAGCGAAGGCAGTACCAATAGCAATGATATGGGCATTGTCGCCGTGTTGTACCCAAGTTCCCCCCTCTTCCGCCAGGCAATTGCGTACAGCTATGTGCTCGTTGTCGCCCAAAAACTAAAACGCCGCAGCCGTTGAAAGAAACGCTTTGAGACGGGACAGCGGGTGAAACTTGCCAGCAGGATTGGATTGAACGCTTTCCATGGGGCAAGCAGCAGCCCCATTGAGGCATCGGAAAGAGGTGCCGCTATTTGATCGTGTAACGAGCGCCGCGTCCTTTACCGACCCGCACCAGGTAGTGCTGCTCGGCGAGCCGTTTCATATGCACCTTGATGGTGTTGCGGTTGGCACCGGTCGAATCTTCGATTTCCTTGACGGTGATCTCGCCGCGCGTTTTCACCAGTTCCAGTATCTGGCGAGAAAGTGCGGGCAATGACGTGCGAAGAGCCTGTTCCTGTTTCACCTTTGCGGCCATGTTGTCTTTCTGCTTGACCATCGTTTTCAGGAAAAATACCAGCCACGCTTCCCAGTTCTGCTCCTCCTTGCGGATGGTTTGCTGGGTGCGGCGTAGTGCGAGGTAATAGCTGTCCTTGTTCTGTTCGATCACGCCTTCCATTGAGCTGTAGGGAACATAGCCATACCCGGCACGCAGCAAAAGCAATGTTGTCAGTATGCGCGAGAGCCTGCCGTTGCCGTCCTTGAACGGGTGGATTGCCAGGAATATGACAATGAAAATCCCTATTAGTACCAGAGGGTGGTGGCTTTCCTCCTGTATAGATTGATTGAACCAATCGACTATTTCTTTCATCCATCCGGGCGTTTCAAATGGCGTGGCGGTCTCATATACCACGCCCAGGCTCTTGCCGTCAGGTCCGAAGGCCTCGACGTGATTGGTTACCTTCTTGTACTCTCCGCGATGGTCCTGATCCTTGGAACTGTATTTGAGCAACACGCCGTGCAGTTGCTTGATGTGATTTTCAGTGGCGGTGATGACTTCGTAGCCCTCGAAGATCATATCCATTGCATCGGCATAGCCCGCAACTTCCTCCTCGTCGCGGCTGGCAAAGGATTTGGTCTGTAGCCCGGACAGCAGCTTCTCCACCTCTACATCGCTGAGTTTAGAGCCCTCAATGCGTGTAGACGATCCCACGCTTTCAATCGTGGCAATTCGCCGCAGGCTCGTCAGCTTTTCGGGTGCAAGGGTTTCAATAACCTTCCAGCGTCCCTTGAACTCGTCGATATCAGCGATGAGCTTGAGGATTTCCGGCGTGATGGTGATGTTCTTGATGTCGCGCATGGGCAATATCCATTTTCACCCAATTTTACCCGATTCGTAGCTAAAAGCAAGAAAATATCTACTCATACCCATTTATATCCGTTCGATACCCAATGCCGGAAATCGCGCATGGAGCTACTTAAAGTTCCTAACGTGAGGGGTTGGAGGCATCCAGTCTTTGCGGTTCGTTCAAGGGAGGGGCACCCGGCTCGTACATGAACTCTCGCATTCATGTTGCAAAAGGGCCAACCGTCGCGCGGCGGCGGAGAAAACTGTGCGCAAGATAGAGGCCGAGGCGATAGCCTTTGTAGTGGCCCAAACTATCGATCTCAGCACAGGGCAGGGCGCTTGGTCGTGGCTCCTGACAGGCCATCATCATTGAAAACCGTATTGCATCCGGCCCGCGTCAAGTCAGCGAGCTGCAAGGCTGTACTCTGGTCGTCAGTCGATACGCGGGCATAGCCGTATTTCATGTTAACCGAAGGGTTGTAGGTTCGAGTCCTACCTGAGGAGCCAATAAAATCAAGCACTTGCAAGGCATCCGGAACCCCAAAATCCCCAAAACATAGCCAAGTGTGGTGGATTTTGTGCCGTAGCCATTTCAACGCACAGGTAGTACAGGTCGCATCCTGTCTCACCTCCCGCGGCAAGATACTCCTCACGCTTCTTCGCAACAGGTGATCGGTGTCCCTTGCGGGCTGCCTGACCGCAGCGCGCCCGCGTTGCGAACTCGCCTGCCCATTTTTGCTCCAATTCCGATTCCGGTGC
>Ga0326728_10026995_pt1 | contig 10092 bp, 8 predicted proteins | sample MB3enrmetagenome_FD_207602 | JGI IMG/M metagenome (GOLD analysis project Ga0326728, IMG submission 207602) | Lab enriched peat soil microbial communities from McLean, Ithaca, NY, United States - MB31MN | ecosystem: Environmental > Terrestrial > Soil > Wetlands > Peat | place: USA: New York... | reverse complement strand
GCCATAAGCCTTCATAATCAAGCGTACCCTCTGTCTTCCGCAGCCTTCGCCCCGGCAGAATTGCATAGTGAAACGCGCGGCCCTCGAAAGGGCCGTTTGGCGTTTTCCGGCCGGCGATTGTTTTCAGCGGCGGCTTTTTGCGTTGTATCATCGGCCCAAGCACCGGTATGCTCTCAAATGAGAGCCGGTCCGGTCTTGAACGGGATCTTCGCGTATGGAAAATTCGCCAGAATTAGCCGCAAGCGATGGCAGTATGGCCGAGGGGAGTTCGCAGGCTCGTGTCATCGAATTCCTATCCAAACCGGAAAACTATCCGCATCAAGCGGATAGCGTGAGCCGCATCGATACCCATGCGGCAATCGTTTTTCTGGCAGGCGAGCGCGCCTACAAGCTGAAGCGTGCCGTTAAGCTTCCTTACCTCGACTTTTCGACCCTTGAGAAACGCCGCATCGCCATCGGGCGCGAGCTTGAAATCAATTCGCGCGCGACGCCCGAGCTTTACTTATCTGTCCTGCCCGTGACGCGCGGCTCAACCCCTGGAAGTTTCGAGTTCGGGGGATCTGGCGAGCCCGCCGAATGGCTGCTCGAAATGCGCCGCTTCGATCAAGACGCACTGCTCGATACGATTGCTTCTAAGGGCCGCCTCGATCGCGCGCATATTATAGAGCTCGCCTATACGATCGAGCATTTTCACCGGCAGGCCCCTCGTGAAAAGGGAGCTGGATTTGCGCACAATTTAGAACACGTAGCGGAAGACCTCGAAGCCGCCTTATGCGGGCGAAGCGCTCAAGCCCAAGGGCTGCACCTCGGTTCTTTAGCCGAGCGGCTCCGCCACGAGCTGGCAGCGCGTACGCCATTGATCGCGGAGCGTGAGCGCGAAGGTTTTGTCAGGCGCTGCCATGGCGATCTGCACCTCAGGAACATCGTGCTGTGGGAGGGAAAGCCGAGGCTTTTCGACGCGATAGAATTCGACGACAGGCTCGCTACGATCGACGTCTTGTACGATCTTGCGTTTCTGCTGATGGATCTGTGGCATCGCGGCCTGAGGCAGGAAGCCAATTTGATCTTGAACCATTATTTTCAGCGCGCGGCGATCAGCGAACTCACCGGGCTCGCGCTTCTTCCTCTCTTCTTGTCGCTGCGCGCTTCAATCCGTGCCATGACAGGCCTGCACGCACTTGCGTTCCAGGAGGCGGCCAGCCGGGAAAACCAGGTCAGGGAAATCGAGAGCTATGCATGCCTGGCTGCAAATTTGCTGGCTCCCGGCCGGCCCTGCCTCGTCGCCATTGGCGGGATCTCGGGAACCGGCAAGACGTCTGTTGCGCGGGAGGCGGCTCCTTTAATCGGCGCCACGCCTGGGGCCCTTCATATCCGGACCGATGTCGAGCGCAAAATCATGCAGGGCATTGCACTCGACGGGACGCTTCCTCGCGAAGCCTATACGCCCGAGGCGCGCGACGAGGTCTACCGGCGCGTGTTCAAGAAGGCCGAGGTCGCGTTGGACAGCGGACACTCGGTGATCGTCGACGCCGTTTTCCCCGAGGAAACCTGGCGCGCATCTTTATGCGAGCTTGCCCATCGCACCGGCGCCAGCTTTTGGGCCTTCTGGCTGGAAGCGGACGAAGCTGCCATCCATGAACGCATTACCGCGAGGAGTGCCGATGCCTCCGATGCCGATGCCTCCATCGCCGATGTGCAGCTGAAAACTGTAGAACCTCCGCAGAATTGGATCAAAATCGATGCGTCGGGAACGGTCGGCTCCGTCGCCGCTGCGATCATGAAAAAGCTCTGGGAATAAGGCTTGGGCGCAGTTTCGCCTTTTTTAAGGCTTATTTTTTTTATTTCCGGCCGACCTTCGCCATCGATCCGTACTGGAACTTTACCACAAGCATAGTGTCTTTAGCTCGTGTGTTCGTGCACACGGCGAAACCAAGGAGTTTTTCCAATGAAAACCACTCTTGCGGCTGTGACGGCTCTACTGATCGCGGTAAGCCCCGCGGCAGCGCAAACGAATGCGCCCGCCGCTCCAATGAGCTTCATGGACAAGCAGAGCACGTCTGAAGTGCTCGGCACAGACTTTATCGGCACACCCGTCACCACCAAGGACGGCCAGCCAATCGGGAAAATCTCGAATCTCGTCTTCGACCAGGAAGGAAGAATCGAGCTTGCCGTCATCGGCATCGGCGGCTTCCTCGGCATCGGCGAGAAAGAGGTGGCTGTGCCGTTCGACGCGCTGAAATCGGAAACGGTCAACGACAAGAACGTTTTCATCGTCGACGCGACAAAGGATCAGCTCAAAGCCGCTCCAGCCTACCAGACCTTGAACGCCCAAGCGTTCAAAGAGCGCATGGCGGATTGGCGCGTGAAAGCACAGCAAAGCTGGGCCGACATCAAGGCTCGCGCTTCGAAGGCCTACGACGAGGCGAAACAGCGCGTGGAAGAGGGACGGCAGCCGAAGCCGGCGCAATAATAAATGGGGGGCCTCGGCCCCCTTTTTTTAATTCCGGTGCCGCGTTGAAGCACTTTAACATTTTTCTTCAAAGTGATAAAAATTAGCTAGTCGAAACTGAGGGAGAGCCTCATGAACAACATGGTGAAGGAATTCCGGGAGTTTATTCTCAAAGGCAATGCGTTCGATTTGGCGGTCGGCGTTATCATCGGCGCCGCTTTCGGGGGCATCGTGACCTCCCTCGTTGGCGATATCCTTATGCCCCCGATCGGCATGCTCATGGGCAATCTAAACTTCTCCGATTATTTCATCGACTTGACGGCGCTGAAGGCTAGTGCGCTCGGAAGCGCGCCTGTGCAGGTCCCAGCCTCCTACGACGCCGCGAAACAGTCCGGGCATGCCATCATAGCCTACGGCAGGTTTTTGAATGCATTGATAAATCTGCTGATCGTCGGGGCTGTGATCTTCTTTCTCGTCAAGCAGGTGAACCGGCTTAAGCGCGAGCCGGCGAAGCCTGCGGAAAAACCCGAGGATGTGCGCCTTTTGATCGAAATCCGCGATCTTTTGGCCAGCAACGCTGCGCCGCGCTCCGCAAAAGCTGAATAGGCCGCTTTCCGCCCTTTCGCAGGCGCCCTGACGTGGAAATCGTTCCGGCATTGGGAGATACGGCGCGAAGGGCGCCGTCCGGGGATGACAACCGGGGGCAGCGCACCGCTGCGCGCTGCATCTCGCGTCAAGCATCCGGGAGCTTTTCGAAAACGTGCTCGACGAAAGCACCGGCCATTTCTTGATAGGAGCCGACGTAACGGCAATTGGAGGGAAAAACGGCTCCCGCCCGGACATTGAGGAAGGTGCGATGTTCGGTTCGGTGCTCTTCGGAGGGGCAAAGGCAGAAAAGCGTGGGAGCGCCGTCCTTGAGAAGCATAGTCAGGATCTCAGCGCCTTTGCGCATTTCGATCGTCTCTTGGTCGAAACCCTTTAGGCGATATTTCAAGATGATCTGAGCCATGTGCGATTTCCTATGACGCCTGGCGTTAGATTCAAAGCGCCGGTCTCCATTGCAAGTTCTTCGTCGAAGCGATCGAGCATATTGCCATGAATGCGGCTCCGAATTGACTGAGGAGACTCGGAATTATCATTACTCACGGCCGCCTCTAGGCTTGGCCATGCTTTCCGCGTAGCAAAGCACAAACAGATGGCCTCGATGTGACGGCTGTGAACTGGCAGGGGCTTTCGCTGCGCGGATTAACAAGGCGATACGGGATGAAGCTTGGGATGGTAATCGGGGCGAATTTTCGTAACTTCCCGGCGCAAAAATCGTGTTTTTCCGCGTTTTTTTGCCCGCAAACATGGATTTCAAAAGGAGCAGGGGCGCGAACGCCTACGCGATCCTAAAGTAATTGACACTGCAGGCCGGGTCCTAGCTATAGTTTCTCGATGGTTAAGCCGTGCTTCCGCAGCGGTCTGCCGGCCGCGCGCGTCTTCTCCCGGCAATTCACTGATGGGCGGGGTCAACCTGCATTTTGATCTATTGATTGGCGTGAGGGAGTAAAAGATGACGACCAGACGGGCCTGGAACGGGGCAAGCGAATCGGGGCCGGTACGCAAATCCGGCTTCAGCGACCTTTTCCTAAAAGAGGACTGGTGGGCCATCTGGCTCGGGCTCGGGATCGTCGCTCTTGCCATTGTCAGTTTCAATAATGGCAACACGTTTCTCAAATCGCTGGCGATCAATCCCGGCGGCATAAAGTGGAAGTCCCTGGACGATCTGACGGCCCATTTCGCAGCGAATGCCAGCTGGTACATGCTGCAATTTGCGGCTTGGCTCGTCATTTTGGGCACCAGCTGCCGGATCATGGGCATTAGGCTCATTCAATTCATTCCCAGCTTCGTTATACTTTATGTGCTGTCGCTTACCATGTTCGCGATCTCGGGCTGGGCCGATGCCGCAAAATACAATTTGGAAGCTCCGCTCGTGGCTCTCGTATTTGGCTTGGCCGTAGCTAACCTGATACCCTTGCCCGGCTGGCTCGACTCGGCATTGCGGGTCGAATACTTCATCAAGCTCGGTATTGTGCTGCTCGGTGCCACCTTCCCCATCACGCTCGTGGCAACGGCGGGGCCGGTTGCACTCGGCCAAGCCACGCTGATTTCGGTGCTGACTTGCCTCACGATTTTCTTCGCAGGCACCCGCCTCTTCGGCCTCGACAAAAGGTTGTGTGCAGTGATTGGCGTCGGCGGCTCGGTTTGCGGCGTTTCGGCGTCCATGGCGATTGCCGCCTCGGTTGGCGCGAAAAAGGAGGATCTCTACACCTCGGTCACGCTCGTCGTGGTCTGGGCGCTGATCATGATCTTGGTCCTGCCCTTCGTCTCGCAGGCCCTGGGGTTATCGGCGGGAATAGCGGGCGCCTGGATCGGAACGTCCGAGTTTGCCGATGCGGCCGGCTTTGCTGCCGCAAGCGCCTACGGCAAGATGTCCGGCAACGAGGACTCTGCGATCAGGGCCTTTACCCTGATGAAAGTCATCGGCCGCGATCTTTGGATCGGAATTTGGTCGCTCGTCTTCGCCTTTATTGCCACCATGTCCTGGGACCGCGGCGAACTCGGTGCGAGGCCTGGTGCGGGCGAGATTTGGCGCCGTTTCCCAAAATTTGTGATCGGCTTTTTCGTCGCGTCCGCTCTTATGACGGCAATCACCAGCGGCTACAGCCCCGAAGACTTCAAGAAGGCGGTGCAACCCGGCCTTCTCAAGCCGGTCTCTTCGCTTAGGGCCTGGGCTTTCCTCTTCTGCTTCCTAAGCATCGGCCTCACAACCCGGTTCCGCGAGCTGAAGCCGGCGGGCTGGAAGCCGTTCATTGCCTTCACCATCGGCGTGGCGGTGAATGTGGCCGCCGGCTATCTCCTCTCGGTCCATGTTTTCGGCGATTACTGGAGCAAGCTCTAAATGCCGGGCTGCAGCGAATGCCATCACTGCGAATCGAGCCCCGCCAGCCTCGAAAAACTGCTGCCAGGGCTTCGCATCCTAAGCTCGGCTTACGGCGCAAGCCGGGGCGACACTGTGCTGTGCCAGCTCCACGATGTGTTCATACGCCCGGGGCCGGCTTGCCCCGGCTTCAAAGCACGAGCCGCGGAGGGAGCGCGGCCTTCCGCGTTGGGGCGTCAGCGCTGAAACGCGAGTATCCCGGCAATCGCAACGGTGACGCAGAGGATATTGACGTAATAGCTTCGGGAGACCTCGAACCAGGAGGGGGACCCTGCAAGTTTCCTGGCGCCAAGCAAAAGAGCGGCGGGCAAGGTGAGGACCGGTAGCAGCGTGGGAGCGAGCAGAAGCGCGCCCAGCCCGCACATCGCCACCGGGAGCGCCCAATCGATGACCGCCTCGACGCGATCCGCTGGCCCGCTACCGTGGCCGGGCGAATGGGCCTCGCCGTGAGGAGCGGTAGCGTTTCTCGCTTGCGCTATGAAAAATAGAAAGAACAGCGCCGCCGAAAGGATCGAGGCGTCCGCGAACCATTGGGGTGCGGCCGGCCAAACGATATTGGCGCCAGGTGCGAGAAACGGAACCGCTTCGGCACGGTAATGCGCCAGCACCGGCACAAATTCTTCCCGCAGAACGGCGAGTCGACCGGATTGAAGCATAGATAGTGCGGCTAAGACCTCAATAAGCACAGCCGCGATAAAGATCGCGTCGGCCGCTAAAGCCCTGAGCATGCTGTTCTCCCCCTTTTCAATCAGAATTTCGTGAAATGCGTTCAAATACCGGGGCAGCAGTTATTGCACCGCTTCCCTTTCCCTTTCTAAGACACATTTCTCAGGAGGGGCTATATCGCTTGACGTTCGCTTCACCGTTTCGGATATAACCTGCGCTCGCGCCAGCACCAAGCGGCCGGGAAGCCGTTCATGGCAATCTTTTGCCATCCGCGCGTTTCCGAGTTAAAGACCGGGCAGCGGGAGGCAAGGCCGGGGCACCAGAAGTTACGTCTTGCGCCTTGGGAGTTTATACGGGGTCGTTGATGCGTCGAGTACTGCTTGTCGGCTTATGTGCCGTGCTGGGAATCTCCGGCTACATTTGGTATGTGGCTCCCCAGCCGAAGGCGAAGACTGCGTCCGCGCAATTTATTGCGGTTTCGACGGTCAGCGCGCTGAAGCAAGACGTTCCAATCCTGCTTTCTGGGATCGGCACGGTGCAGGCGCTCAACACCGTCCAGCTGCGCAGCCGCGTCGATGGCACTCTCGACCGGGTCAATTTCAAGGAAGGCCAGCATGTCGGCAAAGACGATGTTCTTGCCACAATCGATCCGCGGCTTTTCCAGGCGGCGCTTGCTCAAGCCAAAGCGAAGAAGGCTCAAGACGAGGCGCAGCTCGTAAGCGATCTCAAAGACTTGGAGCGGAGCCGCCAGCTTTCCGAGCAGAGGTTTGCGTCCCAGCAATCGGTCGATCAATGGACCGCGAAGGTTGGCGTCGACCGTGCACTCATCCAGGCGGACGAAGCGGCGATCAATACCGCCGAGACTAATCTCAGCTACACAACCATAACGGCGCCCTTTCCGGGCCGCATTGGGCTTCGTGCCGTCGATCCGGGAAATATCGTTAGGGCAAACGACACGACGGCCTTCATAGCAACGCTCACCCAGCAGTACCCGATTACAATCGTATTCACCCTGCCAGAAGTATACCTGAGCGCGGTTCGCGACGCGCAGCGTGCGGGCGACGTGCCTGTCATTGCCTACGACCAGGACGGCAAGAAGCCGATCGCCAAAGGCAAGCTCCTGGTCATCGACAATCTGGTCGATCAAGGGTCCGGAACGATTCGCCTCAAGGCCATCTTCGAGAACGCGGACGAGGCGCTATGGCCGGGGCAATACACGCCGGTCCGCGTGCAAACCGGCATCAAGCGGGACGCGATCACCGTTCCGGCGACGGCGGTTCAGCGCGGGCCTTCCGGCCTTTACGTTTGGCTGGCCGCGCCCGATCAGCGCGCAATTATGGCACCCATCGAAACGGGTCCGTCCTACGACACCATCACGGCCGTCGAAAAGGGGCTTGCGGCAGGCGACCAGGTCATTATGACCAATTATTACCGCCTGCAGCCCAATGTGCGGATTAGGACCGACGCGCAACCGGTTGCGGCCAACGAGGCGGGCGGGCGCTCATGAACATCTCGGCGCCCTTTATCGCGCGGCCGATTGCGACCACCCTTCTGATGGCAGCCTTCACGCTCGCCGGGATCGCGGCCTATTTCTATCTTCCGGTCGCTCCGCTGCCGCAGGTCGACTTTCCGACGATCCAAGTGTCGGCTCAGCTCGCCGGCGCCAGCGCGGAAACCATGGCGTCCTCGGTTGCCAACCCTCTCGAACAGCAATTCGGTCAGATCGCCGGTGTCACGCAGCTGACCTCGGTCAACACGCTCGGCAACACGCAGGTCAATATTCAATTCGAGCTGAACCGGAATATCGACGCCGCGGCACAGGACGTTCAAGCGGCGATCACCGCGGCAGGGCGCAGGCTTCCAACTAATCTGACCACGCCTCCCTATTATCGCAAATACAACCCCGCCGATCCGCCAATCCTCATTCTTGCGGCAACCTCGGATACGCTGCCGCTTACGGACGCGGACGACTATTCCGAGAATATCCTCTCGCAGCAGATCTCGCAGATCCACGGCGTCGCTTTGGTTGTTATTGGCGGGCAGCAAAAGCCTGCCATCCGTGTGCAGGTCGATCCGGAAAAGCTCGCAACGCGCAATCTCACCTTGGAAGACGTCCGTGCGGTTCTCGGCAACATTTCCGCGGACGCGGCCAAAGGCACATTGAATGGAACGCTGCAAAGCTTCACGGTCGCCGCAAACGACCAGATCATGAAGGCTGCGGATTACGACGACATCATTTTGGCATATAAGCAGGGCGCTCCGATACGCGTCAAAGACGTCGGCCACGCGGTTGAGGGCCCCGAGAATTATTTGCTTGGCGCCTCCAACACGGGCAAGCCTTGCGTTCTCTTGGTTGTGTTCAAGCAGCCCGGCGCCAATGTCATCGAAACCGTCGAGGGCGTTTACGCTGCCTTGCCGAAGCTGAGGAGCGTCATCCCGGCAGGCGTGCATGTGGATGTCATCAGCGACCGGACGGTAACGATCCGGGCTTCGGTGTTCGACGTCGAATTTACGCTCGTCCTGACCATCGCGCTTGTGGTGCTGGTCATCTTGCTATTCTTGCGGAACTTGCGCGCCACGCTCATCCCGAGCGCCGTGGTGCCGATATCGCTACTTGGCACGTTTGCGGTGATGTACGCGGTAGGCTTCAGCCTCGACAATCTGTCGCTCATGGCGCTGACCATCGCGGTAGGCTTCGTGGTGGACGATGCCATCGTCGTCGTCGAAAACATCGTCCGGCATATCGAGGCGGGTGAGAAGCCTTACCGGGCTGCGCTGATAGGCGCGGGCGAGATCGGTTTTACGGTGTTCTCGATCAGCCTTTCGCTCGTGGCCGTGTTTATCCCGCTCCTGCTCATGGAAGGCATCATCGGCCGCCTGATGCGGGAATTCGCGCTCACCGTCACGGTCACGATTGCCGTCTCCGTCATCGTCTCGCTGACGCTCACGCCCATGCTGTGCTCGCGCTTCTTGAAGCCCGAGGAGCACAATCCGGGATGGCTGAACCGCAAGATCGGCGCCTTTTTCGACGCGCTGGCCGCGGGATACGAGCGCACGCTCAGCATCGCGCTGCGCAACCGTTTCATCACGCTGATGGTTTTCTTTGCGACGCTCGGCCTCACCATCCATCTTTTCATCATCATCCCGAAGGGGTTCTTCCCGGTCCAGGACACCGGCATTCTCTTCGCCGTGACGGATGCGCCTCAAGATATTGCCTATCCCGAGATGGCGCGGCAGCAGCAGGCGCTTGCCGATATCATTGCGAAAGACCCCGATGTCGAGAGCGTCGGCTCGTTTCTCGGCTCGCAGCCGGGCTACACGCTGAACTCCGGGCGCTTTTTCATCACATTGAAGCCGCGCGGAGAGCGCTCGACCGACGCGCTCGGCGTGATGAACAGGCTCCGGCCGAAGCTTGCGCAAATCCGCGGTGCGGCGGCATTTCTATCGCCCGCGCAAGACATTACGGTGGGCGCGCGCCTTTCCCGGGCGCTTTACCAATATACGATGCAAGATGCGAGCCTCGACGAGCTCAATGAGTGGACGCCCAAAGCCGTCGCAAAGCTAAAGACCCTGCCCATCCTCGCCGACGTTTCGACGGATCTTCTCGTAAATGGGCCGCAGCTGAGCGTGAACATCAACCGCGACCGCGCATCGCGCTACGGGATAACCCCGCAGCTGATCGACGACACGCTCAACGACGCGCTCGGACAGCGCCAGGTTGTGCAATATTACACGCAGCTCTCCACCTACAACGTCGTTTTGGAGATCCTGCCGGAGCTGCAGGGTCTCTCCGACGTTCTCTCCAAGATTTACGTCAAGTCTCCGGCGACAGGGCAGATGGTGCCGATGTCGACGGTGGTCAGCTTCGATACGAAGAAGGCCGGCTTTCTTTCGATCAACCACCAAAGCCAGTTTCCCGCCGCGACCGTCTATTTCAACACCGCGCCGGGCGTATCTCTGGGCGAGGCAGTGGTGGCGATCAATGCGGCGATGA
>Ga0326728_10026994_pt1 | contig 10093 bp, 8 predicted proteins | sample MB3enrmetagenome_FD_207602 | JGI IMG/M metagenome (GOLD analysis project Ga0326728, IMG submission 207602) | Lab enriched peat soil microbial communities from McLean, Ithaca, NY, United States - MB31MN | ecosystem: Environmental > Terrestrial > Soil > Wetlands > Peat | place: USA: New York... | reverse complement strand
GTACCCATGCTGACCGGCCGCGCTCTCGGGCACACCGGCGGCACGCTCGACAAGCTGGAGTCCATTCCCGGCTTCCGCACCGATCTCAGCATCGATGAATTCAAGAGCCTGCTCGGCGCGCACGGCATTGCATTCGGCAGCCAGACCGGGCAGCTTGCTCCCGCCGACGGCAAGCTCTACTCGCTGCGCGACGCCACCGCGACCGTGGAATCCATCCCGCTGATCGCATCGTCGATCATGTCGAAGAAGCTGGCCGAGGGCATCGACGCGCTGGTGCTGGATGTGAAGGTCGGCTCGGGCGCGTTCATGAAGCGGCAGGTGGACGCCCGGCGGCTGGCGCAGATGATGGTGGGTATCGGGCGCCGCGCCGACAAACGCGTGCAGGCGCTCATCACCGACATGAATCAGCCGCTCGGCTTTGCCGTGGGCAACGCGCTGGAAGTGATGGAAGTTTCGCAGACGCTGCAGAACGCCGGGCCCACCGACCTGACGCGGATATCGCTGGAGCTGGCCGCGCGCATGATCTTCCTCGGCAAGATCACGCCCACGCTCGACGACGCGCGCGAGCTGGCTCAGAAGATGCTTCTGGACGGCTCGGGATATCGCAAGTTCAAGGCGATCATCCAGGCTCAGGGCGGCAATCCGCAGGTGCTGGACCGCTTCGAGCTGCTCCCCAACGCCACCGGAGCGCGCGAGATTCTGTCGCCGCGCGCGGGCTACGTCAGCGCCATCGACGCGGAGTACATCGGCCAGGCGTCCAACATGATCGGCGCGGGGCGCGAGGTGATGGGCGAACCCATCGACCCGGCGGTCGGCGTGATTCTCGAAGTGAAGATCGGCCAGAAAGTGGAAGCCGGCGGCGTGCTTTGCCGGCTCTACTACACTGCCGACGATCACGTGGAAGAGGGCGCGCAACTCATCGAAGACGCGTTCCGCATTTCCGCGCAGGCTCCCGACGAGCGCGAACTGATCCTGGAAGTCGTCGGATGACAGCCGATCCCTTGTGGGGCAGCCTCACAGGCTGCGGCGGGCTCCCAGCCCGCCAGGCTGATTAATGCTTCAGCGCTTCACCGGACTCCTTGGCATCGCCGCGATACTCGCCGTCTGTTTCCTGTTCTCGAAGCACAAACGATCGATTCGCGTGAGCCTGGTTCTGTGGGGTCTCGGGCTGCAGTTCGCCTTCGCGTTTATCGTGCTGAAGACGCCGTTCGGCCGCGTGTTCGACGTGGCCAGCCAGGGCGTGAACGCGATGCTGCATTATTCCGAGGCGGGCAGCCGCTTCGTTTTTGGCGATAAGCTGGGCGCGGCGTCTCCGGAATTCGGCGTCATCTTCGCCTTCCAGGTGCTGCCCATCATCATTTTCATCGCCAGCTTTTTCGCGATTCTGTACTACTTCGGCGTGATGCAGATTTTCGTGCGCGGCATGGCCATCGTGATGCAGCGCGTGATGGGCGCCAGCGGAGCGGAATCCACCAACGTCGCGGCCAGCATCTTCATGGGCCAGACCGAAGCGCCGCTGACCATCAAGCCGTTCCTCGCCGGCATGACCGAATCCGAACTGTTCACCATCATGGTCTGCGGCATGGCGCACGTTTCCGGCTCGGTGATGGGCGCGTACGTGATGCTGGCGCATGTGGACGCCAAGCACCTGCTTACCGCCGTGATCATGACCGCCCCGGCCACCATCATGCTGGCCAAGCTGCTCATCCCGGAGACCGGCACGCCGGCAACCATGGGCAACGTGAACATCAAGGTGGAGAAGCCCGGTGTCAACGTGATTGACGCGGCCGCGCACGGCGCGTCGGACGGGCTGCATCTCGCCCTGAACGTGGGCGGCATGCTGATCGCGTTCATCGCGCTGATCGCCATGCTGAACGGGATTCTGGGGCGCTTCGGCTTATCGCTGGAGATGATCTTCGGCTTCGTCTTCGCGCCCATCGCCTGGCTGCTGGGCATTCCGTATCACGACTGCGCCACCATCGGCAACCTGCTGGGCACGCGCCTGGTGCTGAACGAGTTCATCGCCTTCCAGGCGCTGGGCCCGCTGAAGCCCACGCTCGACCCGCGCTCGTTTATCATCGCCACCTACGCGCTGTGCGGCTTCGCCAACTTCAGCTCCATCGCCATTCAGATCGGCGGCATCGGCGCTCTTGCGCCCACCCGCAAGCACGATCTCGCCCGCCTCGGCCTGCGCGCCGTGGCCGCCGGTACGATGGCGAACTTCATGACGGCCTGCATCGCGGGGATGCTGCTGTAGACGCCAAGAGGCGGGCGGACATTACGCGAGCGCCGCGGGCGCGACTTCACGCTGCAGTAGCTCCGAAGCCATCAAGAACAAGAATTGCCGGGGGCATTCGTCGAGAATGCTTTCCATCTGTGGGCCGTATCTGCTCTCCAGGAAACGATCAAAGTGCTGAGGCCGGTATCTCGTCAGGTCGCTTAGATAGAAAAAAAGCGCATACATCGCAGCCCACTGCGAAAGGCGCCTCCGGCCAAGATTGTCGTTGACAAGAAAGTAGTACTTGCGATGCGGGTACGACAGCGTGACTGCGCTCCAGAGTGCTGGGCGAAGCCGCTGGAACAGTTGTTGGACACAATCGATTGGACGCTGATCGAACGTCGCCGTGCGGTCCTGTTCTAGCGAGGTCTTCGACCTCAAACCGACAAGATACGGACTGCGGGTTTGGATGACCTTGCGCCGGTTTCAGCGCGGGAGCGGCGGCGCTATGATGGACACAACAAACACCGTGGATCGGTGCCGAGGCCTTTCAGCCTCACTACGCCGACCGGCGAAATCCGCACAGCGGGAGTAATCCCGTCTTCAGCGACTTGGCCGAATGGCCGAGAGCAACTTCAATGTGGTTTTCCAGTGCGGGAATTTAACGGAGCCGATCCGCGGTCATCGCTACCCGGCGTGGCGTCCTCCGATCACGCACGGGAGGGGTGTGGCCCTTTTCCAAAACTCGTTACTTTTGTTCAGATCCTGTCCCGAACAGACGGCTAGAGCAATTAACTGAGCGTCGTCTGATCGCACTTGGCTCCAGCTGCCGGGGAGGTGGGCGCCTGACAACAGGCGGGCGACGGTTTTGCTGATATGGTGGGCCTCTCCTTTGTTGAGAAGAACCACTAACCACGCGTGATGCTGATTGTGATCGACGAGACATCGAATATCGCTCACCGAAATGAATTGCTCGGTCTTGTGTGACGCATAGCTCCAGAGCCTGTGCCCCGGGAGGATCTGTGGCAGAATATGCCCGACCTGGAGGTCGCGTAGTGAAAGGCCCTTGCCTTCGAGCGCTGCCACGAGCTCGCCGAAAACATTGACGTACTTCGCTGAGTTCTTAATCGCAATGCGGTCACCGAGGATCGCCCTACCTTGAGGGATCGTTATAAGCCCATGGCGTGCCTGCTCCATGGCGAGTGATGGGTTACGCGCGATAAGCAAGCACTTCGCGAGGTTGAGCATCGAGTAATAAAGCAGGACAGGTCTCACGTTAATGCGACCCTGGTTTCCTGCGTTGAAATAGTCCTCGGCTTGATCAAGGTACGCAAGGGCCTCGTCGATCTTTGATTTGGGTATGTCGGATCGATACACCGCCTCAAAGAGAATGGCCCATGGGTCCCTGACGTAGAGGCGGCGCTGGAGTGTCCATCGCCGTGTTTTTCGCGCGGGCCACAGTGAATAACCAACGTCCAAGCCGTTGACGCGGAGCGGCTCTCCTGGACGAGGTTGCCGCAATCTGGGCATTAGACTTTTTCCTCGATGTGCCTTTTGTTATATCGTAGATCGGCCGCGTTGGCTGCCTCGCCCCCAGCCGGGGGTAGGACCTGCGAGCCGGGGTTTGCGCTCTGGCCACGGGGGCCCCAAGCGAACTGCGTGACCACCCGTATCCTAGGGGTACCGCCAAAACTACTCAGAGCCGCAAGACACGTTCCGGAATTGAAGTGCCTTTTCCAGCCGGGAAGATCACTCCGAACGTCGAGGGAAGATTCGTTTCAAGGCGTTTTATGGCGCTTGACTCGCGTCCTGGACTGAGATCAAATCGAGGACGTTATGCCGCTCCTTTCCGGCGCATTACACCCGCCAGTGAAAAACGCGTCTCTGCCGGGTGCGCGTAAACGGGGACTACCAAGGTGGCTACGGGGCGGCGACTAGATGGAGAGGCACATGGGCAACGCACGGATCGAACTATCGGACACTGGCATTCGGATCGCTGATCTGGAGGTCCCTAGGAAAGACGTGGCGGATTTCCTCCGGCGCGTTCCCGAGGCGGAGCGCGAGGCGACGCTGACACGAGTGATCGAAGTTGGTGTCTTTTGCCTTGAGCGCGCCCGCACGGGTCAAGATCTCGAGTTCGTCAGGCGGCAGGTGGAGTCGCTGATCTGCACCGTTCGGGCTACCGTCGAAAAGATCCCCGACGAGACCGAGAAAGCGCTGGTGGCGCGGATCGGCACGGGAGACGGTCAGGTCTTAGCACCGGTCCGGAGCTTGGTTGACGAAGTGTCCAGAGGTGCCACACAGAAGTTAAACGACGTGAGAGATCTCCTCTCTCGGGAGATTAATCCCAGCGATGAGAACACGACGCTCGGCAGGGCTCTTCGCACGCTCCGCGATCTACTTGACCCGAACAGAACCGACTCCATCCAAGGGACCCTAGCGGCGAAGGTCAGGGAGGTGACTGCTTGCGACGGGGCACTCGCTAAGACCGTGAAAGAGGTAGTTGCTGAGGCCGTGAAGCCCTTGGCGACTCGGGTGGAATCCTTGACGAACGAGGTGCATGGTCAGGGGGCAGCGGCCGAGGCGTTGGCGCAAACGACCGTAAAGGGGACTCTGTATGAAGAGGAGGTCGTAAGCCGCCTTCAGATCTGGGCGAGGCCAGTGGGAGCCGAGATCGACCATGTCGGGCCGGATAATAAGCCAGGCGACATCACCATAAGGGTCGCCGATCCTGCCGACGACTCCTCGAGGTGCCTCGTCGTTGTTGAGGTCCGAGATCAACAGTCACACAACGGGAGAAAGGTCGTATCGGGCGACCTCCTGGCTGCGATGACCGAGCGCGGTGCCAGCTATGCTTTGTATCTGAGCAAGAGCCGCGATGGCCTCGCTCAGGAACTGGGCGAGTGGGCTGAGGGAGTCTGTGATCGAGGCGCTTGGGTAGCATGCACGGACGAGCACCTGACAACGGCTGTGCGTTTCCTCCTGGTTCAGTGGGGCATGGCTCGGAAGCGCGCGGTACAGCCGACACCCGATATTCCAGCGGTTCACTCCCAGATCGAGAGAATCAGAACCGCTCTGGCGCGGATCAAGACCATAAACACGTGTGTAACGAATGTCAGGGCTGGGGCTGATAACATTCATCGGGAGGCCGAGAGTTTACGCGAGGACGTGAGAGGCGCGTTATCGGACTTAGAGGAGTCCCTGTGTCTGAAGCCGATTCAAGGACCGTCGGCTCCCACGCAGTAGCACTGAAGCTGCCGGGCGCTGTTCCGGCTGCAGTTGCTGCAGGCACCATGGCGAACTTCATGAGGGCCTGCACCGCGCGCGCTCGTTCATCATCGCCACCTACGCGCTGTGCGGCTTCGCCAACTTCAGCTCGATCGCCATTCAGATTGGTGGCATCGGCGCGCTGGCCCCCACCCGCAAGCACGACCTCGCGCGGCTCGGGTTGCGCGCAGTGGCGGCCGGCACGATGGCCAACTTCATGACGGCGTGCATCGCGGGCATGCTGCGGTAGAGGCGCTACCTCCTCAGATCGTAGCGAGTCCGCGCACGGGCGTAGCCCTCGCCGTCAACCCCCTCCTCTTGGTACTCTTCATGCACGATCTGCCAACCCTCATTTGTTCCACGAAGTCATACCATGAACCTACACCGGAGTTGCTGAAATCGCCACCAGGAAGTCGTATCTGCGACCACGGTTGGTAGTGAAGAGGTTTCGTCGGTTGAATCGGTTCTTCAGGCAGCGTCACGGCCTGGCCCTGGGATGGCATTAATTGACATGACTTGCCATTCATGCCAATCTTGAATCATGCAGACGATGAACGTCTCTCTGCCCGCCCCGCTCAAGCAATTCGTCGATAACCAGATCGCCGAAGGACGTTACAGCAGCGTGAGCGAGTACATCCGCGAGCTGATTCGCGAAGACGAGAAACGCAGGGCTGAGCATCGGCTCGAATCGCTCTTGCTGGAAGGGTTGGAAAGCAAGGAGAGCCGGTTCACCAGAAAAGACCTCGACGAGATCCGTAAACAGGCCCTTGTGCAGCTTAAGCGCCACAAGAAGACCGCCTGATGGCGGCGAAGATCTCTAAACGCGGGCCAGCGCGCGCCGGGACATGATTGAGCACAACGTGTACCTCGCTGAGAACGCCGGTCTCGATACCGCGGAACGCTTCCTCGCGAGTTTTCACCAGAGCGTCATGGGAGCCGCCTTGTCATCGCGCAATCCGAAACTGGCCGGCGTTCGCAAGTGGAGGGTCAGCGAGTTCGACAAGTATCTGATCTCCTATCTGCCGCGACCCGATGACGTTTCCCTCGTTCGTGTCCTGCACGCCGCTCAGGACTGGTTGTATCTTCTCGGCGTGGAGTAACCACCGGGGGCCGAGGTCGGCGGTCACAAGTCCGCGTGCCCCACAACCCTTCGCAGCCGGGCTTTCGGGCACACGGAACGAAGCACGGCCTCGGTCATCGACACCTGGCTAATCACAGCCGTGTCGAGCTCGACAAGCGCGACGTCCTCTATCTGATGAAACTCGTTCCCCGAGACCACAACCGAGACCAAGGCCACTTGAAGCGGGGACAGGCTCGGGTTGAATGCGACATTCTCGATGTAAGGGCCGCTATTAACATCGCCATTTGTCAGGCGAACGGCCACCCCGGAGTGAGCCTTCGAGTACGGAGCATAAGAACGACAAGCGGCGGACAGTGCCGCTCTGGTCAGAGAATCGTCCGCCGTTCCCTTCAATACGATGTTGACGCTCCGGACGGGCAACGCGCCGCGCGTGAAACCAAGTGCGGAGGGGCCAAAAGCATAAGGCAATAACGACTCCAGTCGCATGGGCTCGCGCCCGGGCACAAGCACCCGAATACTGCCGTCCGGCGCCATTTCATTCAGGAACTGCCGACAGTGCCCGCACGGCGCGCCGCCGACCGCTACCGCGTCAATCCCGGCAGCGCCGGACATGTAGGCCTGGGAAGACGCCGCCTGCTCGGCATGAACGCTGCACCCCAGCGGTTGTCCCGGAATCTCGATGTTCGCTCCCACGAACAGATCGCCATTCGTGCTGCGTACCACCGCCCCAACGTGAAAGTCGGAGATCGGCGGTCTGGAGAAGGTTCGTGCGAGAGGAAGAAGGTCCGTCATGATCTGTTCCACCGTCTTCCCTTCCGTTTGTTGCAGGCGCGCCACGTCGGCTGCGGGGATACGCCCACTGAAATCCGCTCCGCCAGGAATGTTCGTGTGCTCGCCGCCGGTCAACCCGGACGGTCGCGCGTACAAGCAATAGCCCGAGGCGCCCATGAGTGCGAGGGCCGTTCGCCGTCCGATTGGTCTCTGGGACATTCCGTTTGCCTCCGAGGTACAGACTATCGCAGCATAGGCGTTCCCCCGCGAAAATAATTGGAAACTCCAGGTCCTCGCCCTCGTACCATATGTAGATTGTCATAGAGAAACAAAAAGCCAATGCCCAACGAGACCGCGGCCCATCCCCATGGCCGCCGGGCCCGTCGAAGATGCTATCGTCTCTTCTTAGAGAATGCTTTCCGCATCTTTACCGTGGGCGCCTGCGCTCGAGTACCTCAGCTCGCGATGGAAGCTTCGCCCGCGCGTAGCCGTGGTGCTGGGCAGCGGTCTGGGCGATTTCGCGAACGAACTCGACGACCGCACCGAGATTCCTTACGGGCTGATTCCCGGCTGGCCGCCATCCACAGTGATTGCGCACGCCGGCAAGCTGATCGTCGGCACGCTGGCGGGTCAACCCCTGGCGCTCATGGCCGGCCGCAATCATCTCTATGAGGGCTACACGCCCGCGCAGGTCACCTTCGGCGTGCGCGTGCTGGCGAAGCTGGGCATTCGCGCGCTGGTGCTCACCAATGCCGCTGGCGGAATCAATCTCGCTTACAACAAGGGTGCGCTCGTGCTCATCCGCGATCACATCAATCTGCAGGGATCGAACCCGCTGGTGGGACCGAACGACGATGCCGCGGGCCCGCGCTTTCCCGACATGACCGAAGCCTACGACGCCGGCTTTCGCGCCATCGCGCGCGAGGTTGCGCCCGGCATGCCCGAGGGCGTGTACGCGGCGGTGCTGGGGCCATCGTACGAAACGCCGGCGGAGATTCACTACCTGCGGGCGATTGGCGCGGATCTGGTGGGCATGTCCACGGTGCCCGAAGCGATTGTTGCGCGGCACATGGATGTGCGGGTGCTGGCGATATCGTGCGTCACCAACATGGCGGCAGGTGTGCTGCCGGAGAAACTGAGTCACGAAGAGGTGCTGGAGGCGGGCCGCCAGGTGCGCGAGAAGTTCGTCGGATTTCTGCGGGCGGTGTTGCCCCGGCTGGAGGAGAAGTGACGCTGATCGAAGCCGCGCTGGCGGCGCGCGAGAATGCGTGGGCGCCGTTTTCCGGATTCCGCGTGGGCGCCGCGCTGGAAGACGAGAGCGGCCGCATCTTCACCGGCTGCAATGTGGAGAACGCCACCTATGGGCTGAGCGTGTGTGCCGAACGGGTGGCCGTGTTCAAGGCGATCTCCGAGGGGGCGCGGAAGTTTCGGCGCGTGGCGGTGGCCGCCGATACGGACACGCTGACGCCACCGTGCGGAGCATGCCGTCAGATCCTTTGGGAGTTCTGCGGCGACGTGGAGGTGACGCTGGTGAATCCGCGCGGAAAAACAGAAGTGTTCCAGATGCGCGATCTTTTCCCGAGGCCATTCGATGCGTCGTTCTTCAAATAAGATGTCGGCACGAGTGCCGACACTGCACGCAGGAGTGCGTGCGCTACTTCTCTGTATCGGGTTGCTGCATGCGGCGGAACGTGCCGACGTCGTCTGGACATCTCGCTATGTGGTCACCATGGATGCGCACCATCGCGTCATCATGGACGATGGCGCGGTCGCGGTTCGCGGCTCGCGCATCGTCGCCGTGGACACGCGGGCCAACATCGACCGCCGTTTCACCGCTGCCCATCGGCTCGATCGCGGCGACGCGGTCATCATCCCCGGCCTAATCAACACACACACGCACGCGGCCATGTCGCTGTTCCGCGGCATCGCCGACGATATGGTCCTCGAAGACTGGCTGGAGAAGTTCATCTTTCCCGCCGAGGCGCGCAACGTGACGCCCGATTTCGTGCTGTGGGGCACGCGCCTGGCGTGTCTGGAGATGATGCTCGGCGGCACCACCACCTTCACCGACATGTACTACTTCGAGGACCGCGTCGCCGAGGCCACGAAGGAAGCGGGCATGCGCGGCGTGCTCGGTGAGACCATTATCGGCTTCCCGGTGCCCGATGCGAAGACGCCGGGGGATTCACTGGCGTGGACCGAGCAGTACATCCGGCGGTACCACGACGATTCGCTGGTCACCCCCGCCGTCGCGCCGCACGCGTTGTACACGAATTCCGAAGCGACGCTCAGGGCCTCGCGCGCGCTCGCCAACAAGTACTCGGTCCCGCTGGTGATTCATCTCTCCGAAACGCCGCGCGACAGCGATCAGACCATGAAGGAGCACGGAATGCGCGCGGTCCCCTGGCTCCATTCCATCGGCCTGTTCGATGGCCGCACGGTTGCCGCGCACGCGGTGCAGGTGGATGAGAACGACATGGCCATTCTGAAGCGCGACAACGTGGGCGTGGCGCACTGCCCTTCCAGCAACATGAAACTCGCCAGCGGAATTGCGCCGCTGACGCGCATGCTGGCGCTCGGCATCAACGTCGGTCTTGGCCCCGACGGCCCGGCGGGCAGCAACAACGATTTCGACATGATGGAAGAGATGAACCTCGCCGCCGATCTGCAGAAAGTCGCCACCGGCGACCCACGCAACGTACCCGCCGAGCAGGCGCTGGCCATGGCCACCATTAACGGCGCGCGTGTGATTGGCC
>Ga0326728_10026991_pt1 | contig 10095 bp, 10 predicted proteins | sample MB3enrmetagenome_FD_207602 | JGI IMG/M metagenome (GOLD analysis project Ga0326728, IMG submission 207602) | Lab enriched peat soil microbial communities from McLean, Ithaca, NY, United States - MB31MN | ecosystem: Environmental > Terrestrial > Soil > Wetlands > Peat | place: USA: New York... | reverse complement strand
AGCCCTGGGTGAGGCGTTGAATGATGCCGCAGCCCTGCCCCGCCTCAACGAGTTTTCCGAATGGCGCGATGCGGAAGCGGCGGCAGCGGGTCGTGTGACCGGGGCAATGGGAAGACTGCTTGGGCGGCGCAGGCGGGCAGCGGCGGGGGGACAGAGGTGATCGGAAGTGATTCTCGTGGTGACCGTCCTGATGCTATCGCCTGTGAATTCATCGCGTCGCCCCAAGGGCCAGCTGCAGGGGCCGTAGTGATCGAAAAAGCCGTGCTACCGTCCTTTTTTCGACAATTTTCTTGCGGAGAAAAAAATGGCACACCTGTGGAGGAAAACCACCGACGGCTGGGAAGCCCGGACGCTCGCGAAGAAGGTCTACGACCTCGATTCCCTGTTCGCGCAACGTGCAGGGGAGGCAAAGCCGGGCGTGGCCGGCGCGGAAGAGGGCCGGGGGCTTCTTACCGTACTGGAGGGATCCAGGACCTGGGTTCTGGCTGCGTCCCCCGGCGCGGAGATCCGGGTCAACGGTCGCGTGCCGCTGGCCGGCTTGGCGGTGCTCTGTGACCGCGATGAGATCCGACTCGGGGACGGGGTCCAGTACTTCTTTTCGTCGGAGGACCTTGCCAGGATCGAGGAGTTTCCGGCCCAGGATCGGACCACTCATTGCGGCCGCTGTCATCTCCCGATCAAGGCGGGCTCCCCGGCGGTGCGCTGTCCGAACTGTGGCATTTGGTACAACCAGTCGGCCGAGTACCCGTGCTGGACCTATTCCGATAAGTGCGCCTATTGCGGCCATCCCACATCTCTGGAGGCCGGTTTTTCGTGGGTTCCCGAGGAGTAAACGCAGATGAATGACGGAATCAGCATCGTTGTGGCCGGGTTGGGCAACACCGGCTCCCCGCTGGCTAGCCTGGCGGCCCGCATGCCCGGGATCGGGCAGATCACCCTCGTCGATCCGGAGGTTTACGACGCTTCGAACCTCCAGACGCAGAACATCGAAGCAGCGGACGTGGGCCAGCCCAAAGTCGTCGTGCAAGCCGCGAAGCTCCGGCGCATCAACCCGCAATTGACGGTGTTGGCCCTGCAGGAGCGTATTGAGGACGTGCCGCGCATGCTGCTCGCTGGCGCGGTGATGGCGGCTTGCCTGCCCAGCCGGGTGGCACGCCAATTCATGAACGAAATCGCCTCTCGCCTTGGCGCGCTTTGGGTGGACTCCGGCGTCCTCGGCAGTCAGAACCTGGCGCGCGTCAATGCCTACCGGCCCGGGGATCAAGCCCCCTGCCTCGAATGCAACTGGGGGCCAGCCGAGTATGCGGCGCTAGAGCAGGAATTCATTTGCGGGGCGGGCGGGGCGGCCGCCTTCCCCACTATGGCCACATCCGCATTGGGCGCCCTGGCGGCGGCGCTCACGGCCATCGAAATCGGCAAGCTTCTGTCAGGTGACCTGGCCGATTCGCTGGTTTCCAGACAGGTGGTGGTGGATGCGCAGCACCACGTCCTGCAAGTCACGGCGGGCCGGAGAAATCCTGCCTGTCGATTCGATCACCGCACCTGGGTTATCGAGCCTTGGCATTGCCGGCCTGACCTCACCACGGTCGAGGCTGCCTTGCGCGAGCTCGGCAGTCTGCAGATCGAGGGACACCGCTTCGCTTGCGGTCTGGTGTGCCCCGGCTGCGGCGGGCAAGAACCTTCGTTCCGCCTGAACCGCCCGCTCCGGCGCTGCGCACGGTGTGATCGCCGCATGGTGACCCCGGGGTTTGGCGCACGGGAGCAGCTGGACTCCAGCCTGCCTGCGGAATATCGCTCCCTTACTCTGGCGGAGATCGGAGTCCGCGCCCGAGACGTGGTCACGGCCGGGTCACGGCACTATCAAATCGAGGAGGCATCATGAACACGGACACAATGGGCATCGACGATCCCATCTATCGGGCTTTCATGGAAGAACAATTGGCCGCAGGCCTCGCCCTGGTCGAGGAGAGCGACTTGCTTGATCTGCGCATCCCTCCCTTTGCTCCGCCCCACTTTATCGCCGAGTACCACTGCACCGGACTCGTGCGCGAAGGGGATGGCTTGATCAAGGAGGCCAACCATTTTGAGGTGGGAATCTGGATGCCTCACGATTACCTGCGGCATGCGGACACTTTTGAATCGTTGCGGATTTTTACCCCGAACAACTGGCACCCCAACATAAGCCGCGAGCACCCCCTGATTTGCATCGGGCGCCTTGCTGCCGGTACGACTCTGGTGGATATCTTGTATCAAGTATATGAAATCCTGACATACCAGCGGTTCAACCCGCGGGAGGACAACTGCCTGAACAAGGCTGCCTGCGCTTGGGCGCGTGAGAATCAACGCCGCTTCCCCTTGGACCGTCGCCCCCTCAAGCGCCGCCGTTTGTTGAACTTGGAGGTGAAATCGGCATGAATCTCTCAAATGAATCGGTTGCGACCGCATTTCGTGTGCTCGGCAAATACTCCTCCGAGGTGAAGCCGGCGGGGCCCTGGCGCTGGCGCTGCGTGGTCCAGAACGGCGCCCGGCTGCCCCTCGCCGCCTCGATTGAGGAGGGATTTCTCCAACTGGCGGGAACTCCGGAGGTCCCCGGCCAGCTGACACCCCTGCTGGAGCGTGCCCTCCGGGCAAACGCCTCGCTGGCCGGTGGAGTCAAATTCGCTCTGGATGCGGCAAGCCGCGGCCTTCTAGTGTGCGTTGATCTCGTGCTCCTCGACGAGTTGCAGATGCTCGCGCGCCTCCCCCGGGTGCTTGAGGGCTTCCATCAGGCCTATTCCCTGCTGCCCGCCATTGATTCCCCGCTTGCCGCCGTGGCCGCTCGGGGGGAAGCGGCTGACTTGGGCCGCCTACTGGAACTCCTGCACGAGACCGCCTGGGCCTGCACGGAGCGCGGCCCCAATGATTTTGTCGTGGCCATCGAGTCCGCTTCCGCTCCCCCTGCCCGCATCACGGTGAATGAGCTGGGGGTGATGTTCACCCTCGACATGGCTCGCTCGGCCCCCTCGCTGGAAGCGGTGCGGCTGGCCCTGGCCGTCTTCCTCCTGACGTCCGCCGGCCGCCTTCGTCTGGTGCGCCCGATTGCCGTGGAGGAACAGGGGGGGCAGATGAAGTTCGGCTTCCAGGTGTGCCTTCCGCCTGCCCCCGCCGCGGAGGAGATCCATCATGCGCTCGGGGCTCTCTCCATGGCCTCGCGCATGTGTGGGCCCGAAACCAGTGTGCTGTCTGATGAGGCGGCCGCCAGGTGCTACCTGTCCGTCCGCTCCGTTCCATTAACCCTCAACCTCGAAAACGAAAAGGAGATGACAAATTATGGGTAAACCTGAAACCGCACCCGAACTCGCTCTGCAAGTGAGCGATGTGTCGGGCCAGAAAGTCTTTGCTGTGTCCAACGCGCCCGCCGACGGCACCGTCGGGGAACTGGTGCATGAACTCCTGGGCAAAATGAACCTGCCCCGTAATGATGCCGGCGGGGCGCCGTTGACCTATCAGGCGAGACTGGAGCGCGAAGGGCGGCACCTGAACGCTTCCGAGCGGATTGGCCAGGCCCTCGAGAGCGGCGATCGACTCACGCTTCAACCCAATATCGATGCGGGAGGGGGCCACTAAGCAGACCCCAACGGAGACCCCGATGCTTAATTTTCCTTATCGCTTCGCAGTCGCCCTGTTTCGCAAGGACGGTTCGTACCTTGGGACCGTTCCCGCGCAACACGACTGGGAGCCAGTACTGGAATGGACGCGCTTTCGCTTTCAGCGCCTGGGGGAACTGCCCCTCGACGACGGGCAGGGAAGCGCGTCCGTCCTGCCTCTTTGGGAGCGCAAGGTGGGGGAGCCCTACTGCCGGGGCTACCGCGTGGAAATCGCGCGGGATCGCCAGCGGCCGGTCAACGCCGACTTTCCCACCACCCATTTTGCCGAAGTCGCAAGCGCAGCGGCTTCGGTCTATGTCGAACGCCAGGTGCTGCGCGAGGGCGAGTCCTACACCTACGTCCTGGTGGCTCATCCGGCGCCGGAAGACCGGCCGGTGCCGGGGGGCCTTTCCGTCACCAATGCGTCGCCGTGCCTGCCGGTGCACGATGCGCCGCTCAACTCCTTGCGGGAAAGGTCCAGGCCAGCCGGGGTCGTGGACTACGACGACATGCCGGTATTTGTCTCCCCCCAGGTGCTGCGGGAGATGGCCGAGGCTACAACGGAAAAACGCGGGACCGAGACGGGGGGGGTCCTGATCGGCAACCTGTGGCGCGACCGGCTGGCGGGGGAGATTTTCGCGGAAGTCTCCGCCCAGATCCCGGCCGAGCACACCAGCGGCACCCAGGTGAAGCTGACCTTTACCCCCCAGACGTGGGCAGCGGCGGACACCGCGCTGCGACTGCGGGGACGGGGAGAAATCTATCTAGGCTACTGGCACTCGCACCCGGTTCGTACGTGGTGCCAGGCCCGGGAGTGCACTCTGGAGAAGCAAAAGACCTGCCGCCTGGCGAAAGATTTCTTTTCCCCGGACGACGAGGCCGTCATGCGAGCGGCGTTTCCGCGAGCCTACAACATCGCCATCGTGGCCAACGACACCGCTTTTGCCGATCTGACCTTCAGCATGTTCGGCAATCGTGAAGGATTACTACAACCGCGGGGATACTGCATTTTGGAGGATTAAGCCTATGGCCCGTAAAGCACCCGAGGCGAATGAAATCGCCTGCCGCATTATGGAATACATCAGCAGCGTCGAGGAAGGCGCCATGTCGCCAGGCGAGCTTTTTGCCGCGCTCGCGCAACTGCGTGAGACCGGCCCGGAAGGCGCGGCGACGGTCGAGCGCGTACTCATAGAGGTCATCGGACAGCAGCACCTGACGCTCGCCACGCTCCGGGAGAATCACGAGAAGCTGCGGGCGCTCATCAAAGACCTGACCGCCCCCCCGTACTTCCCGGCGGTGTTCCTGGGCGCGACGAATACCCCACCGATTCAAGGCACGCTTGTCCAAACCGACACGGAACGCCGGGTGGTGCAGGTGGGGGACGGCATCTCACCCGGCGAACTCAGTCCCGGCGATGAAGTCTTCCTCAGCCACGAACGGAACTCCGTGATCGCCAAAGCCGAGGGCCAGAGCTTCCTGACCGGGGAGGTGGCCACCTACAGCCGCCGCACCGCCGACGGCCGCCTGGTCCTGCGCGCCCGGGAGGAGGAATTGGTGGTCCTGCCCACGGCGGCCCTGCGCGCCGCGGAGCTTCGGGCAGGAGAAGGGGTGCGTTTCAGCCGCTCCATGGGGCTGGCCTTCGAGAGGATTGAAGCCTCGAAGGGGGAGGAGTACTTCCTGGAGTCAACCCCCAACGATTCGTTCGAGGAGATTGGGGGCCTGGACCGGGAGATTGCCATGCTCAAGCGTGTGCTGACCCTGCATCTGTTCCATAAGAGCACGGCCGGCCGGTACAGACTGCGCCGCAAGAAGGCGATCCTGATGGAGGGGCCCCCCGGCAATGGCAAGACCAAGGTGGCCCGCGCTACCTGCGCGTGGCTAGGGAGCCTCGCGCCGAGCGGGCGCTCGCTCTTCATTAACGTCAAGCCGGGCTCCCTCAACAGCATGTGGTACGGGGCCACCGAGCAGCGGTATCGCGATATTTTCCGGGTGGCGCGGGAGGCCGCGGAAGCGCAGCCGGACGTGCCCGTTGTCATGTTCTGGGATGAGATTGATGCCATTGGCTGTAGCCCAGTAGAGTCGGTTAACAGAATCGACGACCGCATGTTGAATTGCTTCAAGGCGGAGCTGAACGGCCTGGAGGAGCGTGGCAATATCATCATCCTGTCCGCCACCAACCGCCGCGACGCGCTCGATCCCGCGCTCGCGCGGCCGGGGCGTCTGGGAGACCTGGTTTTGCATTTCCCACAGCCTAACCGCCCGGCGGCGCGCTCCATTCTCAGCTGCCACCTGCCGGCGGACATACCCTATGCCGCGAACGGGGAAGGGCCGGCGGCAGCCCGGGAAGCCCTGCTGGACCTGGCGGTGGGGCAAATCTTTGCCCAGAACAGCGATACGGAGCTGGCCAAGCTGACCCTGCGCGACGGCAAGCAACGCGTCGTGCGGGCCGCCGACCTGGTGAGTGGCGCGCATCTGGAAGCGATTGCGCAGGCTTCCATCGAGCGGGCTTGCGTACGCGAGGCGGAGGGAGGACCGGAGGGGGTGACCTCCGCCGACATGAACGCCGCCCTTTCCGATTTCTTCTACACGACGCCCCGCGCGCTCACCCCCCGCAATGCCCGGAATTACTTGCGCGACTTGCCTCAGGATGTCGACGTGGTCAGGGTGGAACTGCCGGAGCGCAAAGTTCGCGGTCCGCACCGCTACCGCGTGGAGGTGGCCTGATATGGCGAAACATCCGGTGCCGGGTTCGGCCGCAGTCGCTCTGCCCAAGCTCTGTGGCGCCGACATTGAGCTGGGCAATTTCATCGTGGGGCTGGACCAGGCCCGGGGCACAGGGTACCAGGCCTCGCGGGCGTTGCTCGCGGAAATCAGCGGCCTGCCCCTCCGCCCGTATGGCTATTATGACAGCGGCTATAATGGATACGGATACTACTCACGCGGCTATACTGCACACAGCTATGGCGGAACAGGGCATGGCGGAAACGGCCGCGGCGAAAAAGGATCCTACGGATATGGGTTAACAACGCTTTCCACCACGCATGCCGAAGAGGATGCTCGGGGCACGGGAACCTGTGGCTCCTCGAGCCTGCCGGCCTACAATCCGCAGGACGTGAGCCGCCGCTTTCTCGCGAGCAACGGTGGTTGTGCTTACATTGACCTTGACCATGTTGAGCTCTGCCTGCCGGAAGTTCTCTCCGCATTTGACCACATGGCGGCCTGGCACTCCATGCTCCGGATTATGAGAACCGCCCTCACCGCCGCCAATGAGACGCAACCCGCCGGCCGCCGGATCCAGGTGCTGGTGAATAACAGCGATGGGCGGGGTAATTCCTACGGCAGCCATCTCAATTTCCTGATCGGGCGGCGCACCTTCGACAACCTTTTTTACCGCAAAGCGCACCACCTTCAATTCCTGGCTTCGTTTCAGGTGTCGGGCATTCTGCTGACCGGGCAAGGCAAGGTGGGAGCAGAGAATGGCCGGCCTTCCACTCCCTACCAGATCAGCCAGCGCGCTGACTTTTGCGCTACTTTGCAGGGCCTACAGACGACCTACGACAGGCCCATCATAAACTCTCGCGATGAGCATTTGTGCGGCCGGGCGCGGTTTGACGATCCAGCGGCCCCGGCGCGCCTGCACGTCATATTTTTCGATAGCGCCCTAGCCCACGGTTCCGCCCTGTTCCGGGTGGGGCCCATGCAGCTCATTCTGACCCTCATCGAACTGGGCCTGGTCAATTCGCGCCTCATCCTTGACGATCCCCTGGAGGCGCTGATTGCCTACAGCCACGATCCCACGCTCCAGGCGCGCGCCGGACTGATATCGGGAGAGCGCCTCACCGCCCTCGAGTTGCAAAGCGCCTACCTGGAGGAAGTGCAGCGTTATGCCGCCCAGGGCGTTTTCGAAGGCATCGTGCCGCGGGCGGGGGAGATCATTGCCCTGTGGCAGGACACCGTGGAAAAACTGGCGGCGGGCAACTGGAGGGCGGCGGCTCCGCGCCTGGACTGGATGATGAAATTGATGGCGATCGAGCGCACCCTGGACGAGCGGCCCGAACTTGGCTGGGATTCCCCCGAAATCAAGGTCATCGATCACCTTTATTCAAGCCTCGACGCCGATGGCTTGTATTGGGCGTATGAGGCCAGTGGCTTTGCCGAACAACTGGTAACGCCGGAGCGCATTGACCACTTCACCTCCAACCCGCCGTCGGACACGCGGGCTTGGACCAGGACGATGCTGCTCCGCCGCGCCGGCCCCGATCGAGTGGTCAGCGTCGATTGGGATGTGATGACCTTCAAGCTGCGCGGCCGGTACAACTGGCCGGTGCACCGGACTTTGGATTTAGCCAACCCCCTCGCTGCGACCGAGGCCGAGATGCAGTCCATCTTCGCGAGGAACGAGAATTTCGAGGACCTGATCGACGCGCTGGATGCCCACCTTACCCGTGGGGTCCCGCCCGTGAAAACCCGATTAGCAAACTGAAAAGGAGATTACCACCATGCGATTTTTTCAACGATCCGATGAGCAACAACTCCACTTGGCTCCGGGCAATGGCGGCCCGGCTTCCAGCGATCCCTTGCAGCAGTCACGCGCGGATGGAGAACGTCTGCTGGCCGCCGGCGACGAGGCCCTCCGGCGCGCCCTGGGCAGCGGCAACTCCGAGGCGTTCCTGCGCGCCAGCAAGCAGAGCGGCGGAGAATGATGATGGCCGAGTGCGTGTTGGGTGTCGAGACCGAGTACGCCGTCGCCGGGATACGGGAGCAGGAGGCGGTCGATCGGGAGATCATCGTCCGCCGCCTGCTGCAATTGGCGCGCTCCACCCTGCCGCATCTACGGGACAGCAGTTCCTCCGGGGTATTTCTGGAAAATGCCGCCCGCCTGTATATCGACTGCGGCCTCCACGTGGAGTTCGCCACTCCCGAATGCCTGAACCCCTGGGATGCCGTGCGCTACGTCGAAGCGGGGCACCGCACCCTGCTGGAGCTGATTCAGAAGTTCGCCAAGTGGCGGCGGCGCGAGGAGGAGACCGCGTGCTTTCGCATCAACGTGGATTACTCCGGCACCGGCACCACGTGGGGATGCCACGAGTCCTACCTGCACCGAATGCCTCCCGAAGAGTTGCCGCTGCATCTGATCCCGCATCTCGTGAGCCGCGTCGTCTATACGGGAGCGGGAGGGTTCCATCCCCTCTCCGGTGGCTTGCGGTTTACCCTGAGCCCGCGCGCCTCCCTTATGGAACGGACCCTATCCGCCGATTCCACGGGGTCGCGGGGAATTTTTCATACCAAAGAGGAGCCTCTCTGCACCGGCTACCATCGCCTCCACGTGCTTTGCGGAGAGAGCCTCTGCTCGCAATGGGCCATGTTCGTAAAATTTGGCGCCACCAGCCTGGTGGTGGCCATGGCGGAGGCTGGTTTGAGCCCGGGCAAAGACGTGCAACTGGTGGCGCCACTGGAGGCCCTGCGGGTGGTCGGGGGAGATCCCCAGTGCAAGAGGACTTTGCGGGTCAAAGGTTCGACGGGGATGACGGCTATCGATATCCAGCGGCACTATCTGGCTATGGCGGAAGCCCATCTGGACGAGTCCTTCATGCCCCCCTGGGCCCGGGCGGTCTGCGAGAGGTGGCGCCGCGTGCTCGACCTGCTCGAAAGTGGCCCCGGGGCGGTAAGTGGGGTGCTCGACTGGGGCATGAAGCTGGCGCTGTATGCCCACCATGCTTCCGCCCGCGGTCTCAACTGGGATCGTTTGCCCTTCTGGGCGGAGATCATGGACCGCCATCGTCACGCGGTGGACCTGCCCCCCGGCGACGGACAGATTCCACTCGACCTGGCGCTTGGACCCGAGATTCCTGCTCCCGGCGCGGTCGCGGAGCTCGACACCTTGCTTGAGAGGAAAGGGTTGCAATGGGATGAGTTCCGGCGGGTTCAGCAATTCCGCGCCGAGTTTCTGGAAATTGATACACGGTTCGGCCAACTCGGCCCGCGTGGGGTGTTCACCCTGCTGGACAACGCCGGCGTTCTCAACCACCGCGTTCCCGGCATCGACAACATCGAGCACGCCGTGCGGAATCCGCCGTCCACTGGGCGCGCCAAATTGCGGGGCGCGGTGGTCCGGCGCGTGGCCGAGGACAAAGAAGGGGACTGGTACTGTGATTGGCAGCGAATCTATAGCAACAAGCATGCTCGGCTTCTCGACTTGTCGGACCCCTTCGCACAGACCGAAACGTGGCATGACGCTCCCCCCCGGGGGTGTCAATATCACCCTGACCTCTTCGAGGACGCTCCATTTTGATGGCCCCGGCCGGTTACGCCCTGTCACCGCGCTGCCCGGTGGGGGCAAGAAGGATACCGATGGCGAATGAATCCACTCTCGATCCCGCCCTGGAAGCGAAGCTGAAACGCCTGCGCCTGCGGCTCGAAATGGCGGACCCCGACACGCTGATGGTCAAGAACGTTCCGGCCAACCACC
>Ga0326728_10026990_pt1 | contig 10095 bp, 5 predicted proteins | sample MB3enrmetagenome_FD_207602 | JGI IMG/M metagenome (GOLD analysis project Ga0326728, IMG submission 207602) | Lab enriched peat soil microbial communities from McLean, Ithaca, NY, United States - MB31MN | ecosystem: Environmental > Terrestrial > Soil > Wetlands > Peat | place: USA: New York... | reverse complement strand
GTTTCCGCAGTAAGATTTCCGGCGAGCGTGAAATAGCCCCCGTAGGCAGCGTCGATGTGCAAGCGGAAGCCGTGTTGGGCGCGCAGGCGAAGGATCTCCGGCAAGGGATCGACAGATCCCGTCCCGGTGGTTCCAAACGTTGCCACGACGCAGCCAATGTCTCCCCCCGTCAGCCTTTCCGCCAGAGCTTGAGTGTCCATCCGTCCCCGGGAATCGCAGGGCAATTCCGCAAAGGGCAATCCCAGCACGCTGCTAATCCGATGGTGCGTATAATGGGCCTGTGCGGAGGCTGCAATTTTCTTCCCGGGATGAAGCTGTCCTGCCACCCAAAGGGCCTCCAGGTTCGCCATGGTTCCGCCGCTCGAGAGATGCCCCACGTGCGTCTGCCAGCCGAACATACGGGCGATTTCTGCCACCGCTTCCTTTTCCATTGCGGAACTGGCACGCCCGCCATCCAGCGCGTGATTGTTGGGATTAATCCAGGTGGCCAAAGCATAGGCGGCGCGGGCAATCGGATGAGGGGGCTTAAGCATCTGGCCGGCATAAAAAGGGTGGAAGTACGGATAATTGTCCCGCAGGCGAACCGCAACCTGCTGCATCACCTCGGCCATGCGCTCGTGGCCCGGCGCAGGTGTTTCGATAGCCGGGAGTGTGGCAAAGCCCTCCTCAAGCGTCCGGAGTGCCGCCGGCAGAGCCTCGATTGTCTCTTTCTCGAACTTCATCACAACCTCCCACATGATTACGCGCAATCGGTGCGATCAGGATGCAATGCGGACCGCCTTGGCGCGCACGGCGTAGGTATTGTAATCGAAAACGGATAACTTATTTGGATCCAGTCTTGCCGCCCGTGGCAAGCTTCCGAAGGGTGCAGATTGAGAACGGCTTTGCGGGCCAAATAATTCATGTTAATGTGATGGTCGCCTACTTGGTCTGCGGGATGCGGACCACTCTTCCACTGGTCCAGTCCCCCCTGCAGACTTGCGCGTCGCTTGATGGGTCGTGTGCTCCGACTTTATAAGGAGGACCATGCGAATCATGTCATCATCAATCAGACAGGCTTTACTAATCCCGATCCTTCTTTGCGGAATTGGTTGCGTAATAACCTTTGGACAAACCTTTCAGGGCAGCTTCACGGGGATCGTGATCGACCCCAGCGGAGCGGTCGTTCCGGGCACTGCCATCACGATTTCCGAGAAGGACAAAGGTTTCTCCCGCACCGTTACTACATCCAACGACGGGAGTTATGGATTCCCTGTCCTCCCTCCCGGGCGGTATGTTCTTAGCGCCCACAAAGATGGTTTCACTGAATTCAAACGCGGCCCTCTGACGCTCCTCGTGAACCAGCACCTGCGCGAAGACATTACGCTGCAGCTAGCTTATATGGATATTGACATTGTGGTGGAGGCGTACCCGGCCACCGTGGAAAGCCAAACCTCCTCCGTAGGGACCACCATTGATGCGCAGAAGGTTAACGAGGTTCCACTGAACGGACGGAATTTCCTGGAGCTCGCGTTGCTGGTTCCCGGCGTTTCTCCCGGAACCGCGGGCAGCGCGGTCAGCACGCGTGGTGGGGGCGGCTCCATCAATGTGAACGGAATGCGCGACTCCATGAATTCCTATTGGCTGGACGGCCTGGATGACACTTCAGTGGGCGTCGGCCAATACACCGTGGCTCCGCCGCTGGACTCCGTGCAGGAGTTCCGCATGGAGACGGGGGTTTACGAAGCCAAATTTGGCGCTCATGCCGGGGCCGAAGTCAACATGGTGACCAAGTCCGGGACCAATAAGATCCACGGCAGTGCCTACGAATATGTGCGGAACACGGCGTTCGATGCGCGCAATTTCTTTGATCCCTCTGTGGCGCCCATGCACCGCAACCAGTTCGGTGCAACGCTCGGCGGGCCGGTGGTGCTTCCGGGAATCTATGACGGGCACGACCACACCTTCTTCTTCGCTGCCTATGAGGGCATGCGAGAACACCGCGACTTTTACGATAATTTCCTGGTGCCTTCCGTCTCTGAGCGGCAAGGCAACTTTGCCGACCTTTTGAATCCCGCTTGTTCCAGCCAGACGGTTTTGCTTAACCCTCTCGCCCTGATGCAGGGGACGTTTGAGCCCTTTACTGACGTCAGCCAGGTCTTGCCGCAGGCTGACCCCGCGGGGCAGGGCCTGGTGAATCTGTATCCCACCCCCAATATTTCGAGCGCCTCTTGTGGCGCCGCCAATTACACGGCGTTGGTCGATCGGCAGGTTAATACCGATACGCTGACCGGCAAGGTCGACCATCAATTCGACACCAAGAATTCCCTGTTCGTCCGCTATAGTCTCAATTTTGATCGCGAGTTCTGGCCATCGGGCACGGTTCCGGAAAGCACCACAACACTTCCGGGATATGGCAGGTTCTCTCACAATTCCTACCAAATGGCGGGGCTCGATTGGACCCACATCTTCAGCCCCAAGCTGGTCAATGAGTTCAAGTTGGGGTACAACCGCTGGCAGCTTCGCCAGTCGAACGAAGACCTGGGCAACTCCCTGGCCGCAAATCTTGGGATCATGGGCGTTAACCAAATCGGCTCGGCTTCGGCCGGCGTCCCTGACCTAACCTATTCAGGGTATGCCGGCATTGGCGCTGATCTGACAGTGCCAGAGACTGGGGCGGTGAACACCTTCCAGATTGGTGACACGCTGACGCACGTATTCGGAACGCACACCGTGAGCTACGGAATTGATTTTCGCTCGGTCCAGCGTGGTAATTTCACGGTCGATAACGACTACCGCGGGGAATTTGGGTTCACCGGATTTGTAACCGGCGGCTTAGGGCAAGTGAGCTCGCAGGATCAGGCAGGAATCGCCGGGCTCCTGGGCCTTCCCTGTGCGGGGACGGGCGCCTGCCAGTTCGGGAACAGCGTCGCCGACGCTTTGCTGGGTCTTCCGCAGTACTGGCTGAACGGATTCCAGGAGTACATTTCGGGGGCGTTCGGTGAATACGATTTCTTCGTCCAGGACGATTGGCGCGTGCGGCCCCATCTGACCCTGAACCTCGGTTTGCGATACGAGTACAAGAGCCTGGTGACGGAAAAGAACAACCAATTTTCCAACTTCGACTTCAGTAATGGGGATCTGTTGGTGGCGGGGACCAGCGCCGCAACCTTGTGGAGCTTTAATCCCACCGCTAATCCCTACACCGGCCAATATCAGATTGATCCGCAGCCCTGCACGGCGCAGACGTGCGCCCACCAAACCCTCAACTTGGGGAGCACAGCGAGGAACCGCTCATTGCAATATCCCGATCGAAAAGATCTTGAGCCGCGCATCGGCATTGCCTGGCAGCCTTTCGGGAATTCCAAAACCGTACTGCGCGGCGGCTACGGAGTCTTTTTTGACCAGACCTTCGGAGACGTTTATTTTCAGAAGGCCGCCAATCCGCCCTTCGTCCACCTCGAGGAAGGCAACATCGGGCAGGCGCTTCCCTTGCTTGAATCGGGCACATTTTATCCTGGCAGCGGGGCGATCATTCAAAACGCCCTGACCGACATCGGGGGCACCGGCTACCCCAGCATAAGCCCCTTCCAGCTTAACTTCCGGAACGCTTTCATCCAGCAGTGGAGCGCCGATGTGCAGCGGCAGATCGGGAGCACATGGCTTATCGATATTGGTTACGTGGGAACACGCGGACTGCACCTTGTGCAGGAAACTGATCCGAATCAGCCCCTGAACCTTACCTCGGCGCCAGCAGCGGCCCAAGCATCCACCATTGCAGCGTGTGAAGCAGGAAGTTGCCCCGCCCCTATTCCCTACCTTGCCAATTTTGCCTACACGCAGTCCTCGGGAAGTTCCATCTACCACGCCCTCCAGGCCAAGGTGGAACGGCGATTCTCCAAGGGACTCTCCATCCTGGCTTCTTACACGTACTCGAAGTCGATCGACACCGCATCCGGTCCCTTTTATGACTCGCGCGATGCCAACTTTCCACAGAATTCCTATGATGTGGCGGCAGAAAAGGCCGTATCGGATTTCAACTTTCCCCAACGGCTTTCCCTGGCTTATTTGTGGACGATGCCCTTCGGCTCGGGCGCTGCGAAGGCGCATGACCCACGCCTCAACTACGCGATCCAGGGCTGGGAGGTGGGCAGTGTGCTCACCGTTGAGTCCGGCCCTCCATTCACTCCGGTCGTAAGCGGAAACGTCAGCGGCGCGGATGAGATCAATAACGCCACAGTGCAGGTCGATACGGATCGTCCGGACGTTGCGAGTACGACGTTTTATCCAAGCAAGCAAACCCCACAACAGTGGGTCCTGCCCTCATCCTTCAGCACGCCGAGCGCGTTTACCTTCGGCAATGCCGGACGGAATATCCTGCGTGGTCCGGGGTTGGGAAGCTGCGACTTCTCGGTTCTGCGAAACTTCCGCATGAGTGAATCCGCCAAGCTCCAATTTCGCACCGAAATCTTTAATATCTTCAATCGGGCCAATTTTGATATTCCCCAGAATGTCGTAAATGCTTCCAGCTTCGGCCAAATTTTCAATACCGTGCAGCCGGTCGCAGGCTTGGCCTCCGGCGGACCGGGCGAGCCGCGCGAACTCCAATTAGGCTTGTGGCTGACTTGGTAAGTCCCGCAGCCTCAGTTTGCTGGTCTCTTCGCGCAGGTTCAGCTCACCGTCGAGGCGTTGGGGTGTTGGCTACGGAATTTGCTTTTCCCGTTATTTAGTTTGGGACTGAATGAGGCAGGAATCGTGAATTGCCCCGATGCGAACCCATGCCCACTTGGAATCACCGGACTCAAACAGGATCGCATTTGCATTCTTTTTGTTATTCTTAATAGCAAGCTGCTGGGTGGCCAGCGGGAACGGCCCGAGCCTGATTGCGACATTGTCCACAGGTTTGTCCACGGAGATCTTCAAGTCGCACTTCTTGCCATCTTTGTCCCGCGTAAGTTCCATCGACAACATTGCCATCTCTGATTTGGACGATGAAGCGATTCGCACCGGCCAATTTCGAATGCTCACGCCGGTCCAACCGATCGGTAAACGAGGCATGAGTTTAAGGGTGCTCTCATCGTAGTCGTCTATACCCAGGAGAATGTGGCAGGCTAGCAAAACTTCGCCCATCTGGAATCCGTTGCCCAGGTCGCCGCCTCTCGCCCACATCGAACCATCGGACTTCATCACCACGCTTTCCGGAACTCTGTAAGGATGCGGCTGTCGAGGAGCGAAGCAGAACCTGGCCATCCACTCGGTCATGTGTGTCGCATCGCTCATCCGGTCCAGCAAGAGAGCGGTTTGAGTCATGAAGCCCTGGCCATATCCCATTGCGGAGGGGTCGCAGAAAGAAGGCTTGCGTTGGGAGGATTGCATAGAATAGGTGCGCTTCGTGCGGTCGGCCCAACCTGCCGGCAAATGGCTGACCGCATCATAGCCATAAAGCTCCATTCCTTCGAGAATCGGAACCGTGGCCGTGGACAGTCCCCAGCCGCCCACTTTTTCCGGATTCCATACATCTCCCCAGGGTTCGAGCGTAGCCGGGAAGTAAGCATCCATGGCGCCAAGCAGTCTTTCCGCTTGAGTGCGCCAGCGTCTTGCGAAGTCTGACTTTTCAATCGCGTCAGCCATCTCGGCATAGGCGAGCAAGCCAAAATAGCAAGGAACGTTGCAGTAGAGACTTTCCATCGCCATGCCGCCTTCGCTCTCGGAGTACAACAAGCCGTGATCGGATAGCGATAACTCGGGATGATCCAGGCACCATGGAATCCACTCGGCAGCTTCCTTAAGCGCTTCCCAGCGATTGAGAGCCCACGCCTTCGTTCGACCCGCTTTCGTCCAGGCGCGCCACCGGGAAAGCATCAGCAGCCCGTGGCCGTCGGTCTCCGGGTTGCCGTAGTCGCGGGTCTTGAACTTTTCAGGCCAGCCCACCTTGCTGAGTTCGTCAAAATAAATATGAGGCTTATTGGCCATCACCGTGGCGTGCCCCGGCACGGGCCTACCGGCTATTTGCAGCTTTGGATAGGAGTTAGGGAAATACATCATGCAGCGATCGAAATAGTCGATGGCTTTCTCGGCCTTGGCCAGGAATCCCATGTTGCTCAGCAATACGATGTAATGAGTCCTGGTGAATGAATCATCGAAATACGGTTGCATATCCGGCTGATAGCCCACCCATCCCATATAGTTGGCGGACTTGGCTGCGGACTCATGAACCATGCCCATGTCATTATCGACACGGTCGAGGAGTCCGTTGGAGTTTTCCAAAAATACGTTCGTCAGGATCTCAGCCTCAGGCGGGCCGGTGAACTTTACCTCGGGCCCGGGAAAAGGGCGCGTGAGGTCAGCCGGCCCGGTTTGGCTGATGGTACGCGCATTGATATCGGCCGGGAATGTATAGATGGCCCGGCTCAAATCGCGCAGGGCATCTTCGCGACTGCGAGGCATGGGGTCGATCGATGCGACGGAATGAGCCGCTAACCAGGCCTCATGGTTATCAAACATCGGGTCGCCATCGATGACGAGAAAACGCCTGGAGTCCGCCCCTTGCGCGCCGGCAACATCTCCAAGGGTGATCCCATCTATCACCGGATGGCCGGCATGGCCTGAATCGCCTTTTAACTCGATCGCCAACACCGGTTCTTCGCGAAGATCAATCCGTAAGAAGTACGGAGCCTTCCCGCCCTCGATGCCATTGGCGACGCACAATGCGCGGTCAAGAATTACCTGCTTGCTGGAATCGCTCTTGAAAGGCTCGGGAGACGAATCGTACCCGTCATGCCACCAAAGGGTGTAACCGAAGACCAGCGGAATGGTATCGATCACTCCGGACCGGTATTTAACGTGCAGATATCCGGCCTTGTCACCGATAAACTGATTTTTGAAGTCGTCAGTTCCACCCCAATTAAAGTGGGCCTTATCAATTGAGTTAACACAACCAAACAGGTAAAGGTATTTTGCCTCGATATTCAGGTCACTTAAACTCGCGCTGGCGCCCTCTTCCACGAGCGTCCAGATGGTGTTTTTCAAGAAGGGTATGCCGTCGATGAGAGTGGGAGCAGGATGAGCATTCGCACCCGCAGGTCTCAACACGGCATACTTTACGGGTGCGCCGGGCGATGACCCTGCCGCCTTGTCTGTGGCCATAGCCATCGTTGTCCACTCGCCGGATGAAGGGGTGCACCCTTCGCCCGGAGCGGAGGCAGGAATGATCATCGGGATGGCGACGGCGATGCCCAACGCGGAAGAGGTTTGTTGTAAGAAACTACGACGGCTGATCACTGGTTTGGCCGGTCTCATTTTTTCTGATAGAAAATCATCCCAAGGTTCTTGGCGATTTATCGAAGCTTAATCTCATTGTTCCCGATGCCCGAAGATCCCCCAAAATCCCTTCTGGATGGGGTCCTAATAAGGGCGGCCAAGGGTTTCGCCAAATTTCTCATTGTAGATAAACTCGCGCAGGGGAAGTTTAGAGATGGCGGGGGCTGGCGCTTCCTGGAGATAGCCGATGGGGAGCAGTGCGGCCACCAGGAAGTGGTCAGGAATGTGGAAGTGAGTCTTGATTTTGGCTTCGTCGAATTCCGTCACCCAATAAGCCGAGAGATGGCCTTCCGCCGCGCCCAGCAGGACTTGGTGTACGGCCACAAAGGCATTGGCCAGGGCGGTGCGTTGGGCGACCTCAGGCGAAGAGGAATAGTATTCGCGTACCCGGCGCAGAGCCTCGCGGCCTTCTTCTTCGGTGATTTTCCGGCTGGTAATCATCTCTTGCAGATATTGGGGCGCAGCCTTCCAGGCCAGGGTATCGGCCAGGCAGATTAAAATGACGGGCGCAGAACTGAGGGGAACCTTGACGTAAGTGGCAGACTCAAGGTATTTCCTGGCGGCATCACCGCGCACCACAATCCAACGCCACGTTTGCAGGTTCCATTCCGTGGGCGCAAGATGGGCCACCTCAATGACACGGGCCAGGCTATCATCGTCGACAACCTGCCCACTGAAGCGGGGAAACATCGGCCCCACACCCAACTGGGGCTTCAGATTAGAACGGGAATTGTCCGCATCGCAATTTTCTCGCATGGTTATGATTTCGTTACCCTATGGGGTGATGAAAGCCGGCGATGAAAATCACGCCGAAGGCGATGGCATAAAGCAACTCGCTGATTCCCAGGCGATGGACTTGGAGAGGGCCGGGTGACTCCAAGAACCACGCGAACCCTCTTAAGAATAATGGTCCAAATGCCATCAGAATGAGACCGGGGAGCCAACCGGCTCGCCAAATCAATCCCAGGAACAGCAAGGAGAAGCCTTGGTGAAGCAGGAAGCTCCAGCCTTGGCGCAATTTGTCCCCAGGCGTTACGGCTCGTGCGGAATGAATTCGAAGCTGAACGAAATGAATCTGGTTGGCAGCGAAAAGCCAGTTGGCCAGCCAGATGATGACGGCCACAGAGCCGAAATGCCCTGTCGCCAGGTAATAAGCTCCTGCCGCAGTGGAGCTGAGCGCGATGGCCCCCGTCAATTGGGCGTTCATGCGGGTTGCCCGGCCGAGTTGTTTCAACAGCGCCTGAAGAAGAAAAGCCATCGCCGCGACTGCACCTACTGCCAGCAGTCCATAAGCGTGGGCCCAAAACATGAGAAGCGCCAGGGCCAAGGCGGAAACGGAGGAATAAATGTAAATGAAAGAATGAACGAGCCTCCGTTCCCCGTCATTTTGCGGACGCAAGGGAGAAAATCCCAGGGCAGCTTCCACGGGGGTCCGCAGGAAAAACAGGCCCAGCGCCACCGCGGCGAATAATAGAATCCAGGTGATCCGGTCGCCATGGGGGTCGCCTGCGCAGGCACCGGTGACGAGGGGAACCAAGAGCATTCCCCAGGCTCCGTGTTCACGCGGCAAAACGAAAGAGCGCCCTCGGGAGCGATTCACCAAGTGAAGAATGGGAGTGGTACTGGCCATGGCGACGGAGCCTCACACGGCCCGGGCGGTCACTCCCCGGATGCTGTAAATTGCTTTGTTAACTTCGACAAGCAGATCTTCGAGAGAAGCTCCCACTTTACGGGCCGACATTTCAATGGAGCAATCATCGCAGGAAGGCCGTAGCCCAAACTTCTCAAAAACCGGTGTGGCTTCAGGGTATTTCTGTTTGACGTCCCGCACCACTTCTCCGCCCCGTACCAGATCAGTGAATTGAAGCATGGCTTTCTTCCTCCTTGCTCCGATATGCTGCCATGGTGCGAGGCTGATAAACGCAGAAAGGTTCTTCGTCCAGAAAGTCTCCCGTAGCGGCGAAAGCCCGGGCGCGGCAGCCCATGCAAATATTGCGAAACTCGCAGTAGCCGCACTTGCCCTTTAAGTTGCCGGTGTCGCGGAGTTGCTGAAACACCGGAGCATTCTCCCAGATCTCCGCCAAACTCTGCTGGTGGAGATTGCCGGCCAAGGCAGGAAGGTAGCCACAAGGATAAACTTCACCCTGATAAGAAATGAATGCGACGCCCGTGCCCGCCAAACAACCCTTGGTCATTGCCTGCATGCTATCCGGGTGGCCAGCCCCGGCCGGGTGGGCGTGCGGATGAAGGTCGATTCCTGTTGAGCCGGGCATGGTTAAATCCGTGGGGCCGATCTCGTGCCCGTTGCCACCAAAACTGGACGCGCCAAGGGACGCGGCGCGACGCTCCGCCGCGCGGCGTTGGCGCACAACGCGGAAGTAGTGAGGTGCGCATGTGGCTTTCAACTCGATGCCGCCTTCCTGCGCACGGTCGTAGAACCAGTTCAAAATCTTCTCGTATTCGTCGGCAGGGACCATTTGGTCGTCGGCAATGCTCACGCCGCAACCCACCGGAACCAGAAGAAAAGTGTGCAAGGCGTCTGCGCCAAGCTGGCGCGACATTTCCAGCACGGCCGGTAGTTGGTGGGCATTGTGGCGCGCGATGGTCATGTTGATTTGCACGGACATGCCAAGCTCTTTCAAATTTCGCAAGCCGCGCACGGCCTGATCAAATGCTCCCGGGATGCCTCGAAAGGCATCGTGGGTAGCGGCGTCCGCTCCGTCTAAACTGATGGAGACGCGGCGCACGCCGGCATCCACGATCTTGTGGGCAATTTCTTTGGAAACCAGAGTACCG
>Ga0326728_10026989_pt1 | contig 10095 bp, 9 predicted proteins | sample MB3enrmetagenome_FD_207602 | JGI IMG/M metagenome (GOLD analysis project Ga0326728, IMG submission 207602) | Lab enriched peat soil microbial communities from McLean, Ithaca, NY, United States - MB31MN | ecosystem: Environmental > Terrestrial > Soil > Wetlands > Peat | place: USA: New York... | reverse complement strand
TGGTGTCCATCTCACAACCGATACCCGCATAGTGCACTGGCACGATGGCCCGCGTGCGAGGTGTGATGAGGGGCTCAAGCAACCGCTCGTCCATGTTCAACGTATCCGGCCGGATGTCGGAAAATACTGGTTGTGCGCCGCGCAGAACAAAGGCGTTGATGGTGGAAACAAACGTGAAAGAAGGGACGATTACCTCGTCGCCCGGCTGAATCTCGAGCAGCAAGGCCGCCAATTCCAGAGCGTGCGTGCAAGACGTGGTCAACAACGCCTTTGCCACGCCCAACTCGCGTTCCAAAAAGGCATGACAGGCGCGGCTGTACGAGCCATCGCCCGCGCTATGGCCGAGAATGATGGCATTCGCTACGTACAGCATCTCGCTGCCCGTGAGGCAAGGCTTGTTGAAAGGTATACGGTACTCAGGCATAGATACTCGGAACCGTCCGCCATTATGGATGATCGCCTTCGGGCAATGCCACCTTCAAGCTGACTTCAGTCGAAATGGATTGCTAACAAAGGATAGTAGGGGGATCGCAGTACCGGGACTCTATTTCCAGGCCCCGCCGTGCGCCGCGCGCTTCAGGTAGTTGCCGCGCCCGGCCTTTCCCAAAAACCTGCCGCCATCCACAATCGCTTCGCCGCGCGAAAGCACCGTCCGCGCATTGCCCCGCACCTCGAAGCCTTCGAACATCGAGTAATCCACGCACATGTGATGCGTCCTGGCGCTGATCGTGTGGGCGGCGTTCGGGTCCCAGATCACCACATCCGCGTCGCTCCCGGGCGCAATCTCTCCCTTCTTCGGATACAGGCCAAAGATGCGCGCCGGCGCGGTGGAAACCGTCTCCACGAACCGGTTCAGCGAGAGTTTCCCGGAGTTCACGCCATAGTGGTAAATCAATTGCAGCCGGTTCTCGATGCCCGGCCCGCCGTTGGGAATCTTGCTGAAATCGTCCTTGCCGAGCGATTTCTGATCCGCGAAGCAGAACGGGCAATGGTCGGTCGAGACCACTTGCAAGTGGTCGCGCTTGAGGCCGTCCCACAGTTTCCCCTGGTGCTCCTTGGGCCGCAGCGGCGGAGTCAACACGTATTTCGCGCCTTCGAAATTCGGCCGCTCCAGGTCTTCTATGGAGAGCAGCAAGTACTGCGGGCAGGTCTCCGCGAAAACCGGAACCCCCCGGTCGCGCGCCTCGCGCACCTGCTCCAGTGCGTCTTCCGAACTGACGTGGACGATGTAAACCGGCGCGCCCGCCATCTCCGCGATGGCGATGGCCCTGTGTACGGCTTCCGCCTCGGCCAGCGGCGGCCGCGTAAGCGCGTGGTAAACGGGAGCGGTCTTCCCCTCGGCCAGCGCGCGCTCGATGAGCACGTCGATCACACCGCCGTTTTCGGCGTGCATGCAGATGAGCGCGCCGTTCTTGGCCGTCCGTGAAAGCGCCTTGAAAATGGTGGCGTCGTCCACCATCAGGGAGTTGGGGTACGCCATGAACAGCTTGAAACTGGCCACGCCTTCGCCCACCATGTCGTCCATGTCCTCCAGCCCCGCGCCGCTCAGATCGGTGACAATCATGTGCAGGCCGTAGTCGATGGTGGCACGCCCCGCGGCCTTCTTCCACCAGGTATCCAGCGCGTCCCGCATCCGTGTGCCGCGCGCCTGTATGGCGAAATCGACGATGCTGGTGGTTCCGCCGAACGCCGCCGCCCGCGTCCCGGTTTCGAAATCGTCGGTGGACACGATCTCGCCCAGGGGCATGTCCAGGTGCGTATGGGCGTCGATGCCGCCCGGCATCACGTACGTGCCGCTGGCGTCGATCGCGTGGTCCCCCGGGTTCGCCGGCAGTTTGGGACCAACCTCTGTAATGCGGCCGCTTTCGATCCGCACGTCGGCCGCCCTGGTCTCGCGCGCCGTCACCACCGTGCCATTCCGAATGAGGGTGTTCACGCTGTTCCTCCTTAAACAGTATGGCGCGCACGCCCCCCCTTGGCGGACCCGGCGGGCACTTCAGTTGGAAAAGGGGTCAGACGCATTTTCGACGGTGGAAAATGCGTCTGTCCCCTTTTCCTACAGCGGCGTCACCAGGGATAATGCCGTTGTCTGTTGCAGCACCACCGTCGTCTTCTGTCCTCCGGACGAGGAATCGAGTATCTCCAGCGTCGGCAGCACCGAGCAGACCCCGGATACCGGCGTCGCGGACGAACTGACGAAAGCCGCGCGAACGGTCCCGCGAATCTCGCTGAAGCCCGACGTCGCGCCTTGCATGTCGAAATGGACCGAGTCCCCCTGCGCAACCGTGGCCGTGCCGGTCTCCAGGATCTTGCCCGCCTCGTTATAGAAGTCGAATGTCACCTGGCACGATCCGCCCGCAATAATTGGGCCTCCCACCGGAAGGGAGAAGGCGTTCAACCGGGCTGTCTGCCCCGTGCCGAGGCCCACCATTCCGAACGTCACGTATTGGGGACTGGCCACTATGATCGCCGGTTGGGCGCCCGCACGGACAGCCGTAAACGCCGCGCAGACCACCATCAATGCGCAACCAGCTACCAGCAGCTTCTTCATTTGAAAATCCTCCTTAGACCCTATAAACCCGGCGGCCGGACGCTTGTTGCGCCTCGCTCCGCCAACTCGATCTGCATGCATAGGTTCATCGCGGGCGTCACTTCGCGGAACACCGCCAGCATCGATTCAACCAGGTCCAGCCCCGTCGAACCGCGCACTTCGCTCTCCCGCATCGGGTAAAAGATCTGGAACCCCGCCCAGCCGCTTTTAGGCGCCGCTTCGAGCACTTTCCGCACTTCCACCACGCCCGGATACCCGCCGCGCGCGAAGTATACAGGATGCTCCTCCCACCCCCCCGCGTGCAGCATGAACCCTTCGTGCCGCACCAGCCGTTCCAACTCCCGTTCCATGGCGCTCCCAGGCTGGAGTGCCTCGATCAGCCGATGCCAGTCCCAATCCGCGCGCAACTGGCAGTAGCGGGACTCGGGTGGCGCTTTCACGTAGCCGCGTTCCACCTGCAACCCGCACTTAAAGAGCTGCTCCCCGGTATCCACCGTGAGGAAGAACTTCGAGCACCCGAAGCTCACATCGCTGGAGATGGGCTTGGCCGTGCGATTGGCCCGCGGCAAGTACCCGATCCACTGCCAATAGACCCCCCGCCCCCACCGCTCGGTGACGAACGGTTGCCCGTACCGCGCCTCCAGCGCCAGTTTCAGGATACGCGTGATGCGTTGGTTCTCTTCGAGATTCCCGACATGAATGCCGCGCGCGAAATCCAGATACTCAGGTCGAAACCCGACGGCCACCCCCAGCCCAGGGAGGACCACAGCCGGATTGCCATGCCGGCTGACGCCACTGATCTTTTGAGCCATTTGCGACCATCTTAAACCAGGAGGGCCGCCGCGGTGAGCCGGACCGCGATCAGATTCCGGGAGGCCAGGCGCGTTTGCGGCCAGTAGTGTGGGCAGTTTGAATGGCGGGCAGAAAATGATTTGAACTGGCGTTCCAGATGGGGACACGGCCAAATCAATGTCTTTTTCGCCTTTTGTTTGCTTTTTATAATGAAGATTATGCGATACTGTTGCTATGATGATGCCAAGTGCTCCCGAACCGGTACTTTCCACGGCAGGCGCCTGGGCACCGATCATTCAGGTCGTTTTGGCTAGTCTCCGAAGCACAATCACGAAGACCATGTATCGCAAGGCAATCGAGGATTTCCTCGATTGGCAGGAGCAGCGCGGTTCCGATTTCAATCAATCGGCAGTTCGGGGCTACCTAGTCTACCTCGAATCTGTTGGATATGCGCCAGCTACCCTCAATCAGCGCTTGTCGGCAATCCGGAGATTTGTGGCGGAAGCGGCGAACTGCAATCTCCTTCCGCTGGGTGAAGCCGTGGGGATCTGCCGCGTCCACAACGTTCGTCAGATGACAGCCCCGTCCGCTACGTCATTGAGTAGACAAAAGTCGGAGGAACTGATCAACGCTCCAGACGGCCAGACGACAAAGGGTATGCGAGACCGCGTCTTGTTAGCGCTGCTCGTCGGGTGTGCTCTGCGCCGTCGTGAAGCCGTCAACCTCGATGTGGAGGACATTCAATACGAAAGCGGCCGGGCGGTGCTGATACGCGTCGTCGGGCAGCGGGGACGCATTCGCTCAGTCGCGATCCCCGATTGGATAGAAGAAGCAATCGCACAGTGGCTGTCGGTGGCCCAGATCAGGAGTGGGCCCCTTCTGCGTGCTGTGTCGCGTCTAGGCACGATCGCTTCCAGCCGTTTGTCTCCACAGGCCGTGTTCAATACCGTGCAGGAGTACGGAAAGCGTATCGGCGTAGTCGTACGCCCACATGACCTTCGTCGAACCTGTGCCAAGCTCTGTTGTCCCAACGATGCTGGACTCGATCAGATCCGTGTGTTGCTGGGCCACTCGAGCCCTGCGACTACCGCGCGATACCTCTCCGGCCGGCAGAACGTATCGACAGCCGCAAGTGAGCGGGTGCGCCTTCGTTGGAAGCAAGCGAGTTGACCAATGGGACCCGCCGATACCGTTCTCCACCAGCTTGGATATGACAGCTCACCCAACTACGTTCCAGTAGAAGAGTTGCTGTCGGATCCGAACTATGGCTTCCTTTATCGGAAGGCCCAACAGGAATGTCACGTTAAGGGTGTCTATCTCTTGCGCGGCAGAAGACAACCGGTGGGACAAGCCGACGTACCGGTCGTCTATGTCTGTAGCGTTGATTCGGAACAGGTGGCAAGGCGCGTCCACCAGCTTGTTTGGAACCAAGACTTGGTCCCGTTTCTGATTGTAAGCAGCCCGAAGAAAATTCATCTCTATCCAGGCTTCCGGTATGAGTACGGCCCGGACCTGCAACCCGACCAGGGAGCACTCCGTGTCTTGACCGACTTCAACCGAGTAGCCAGCGACCTTAGTGCCTTTCGTGCCGACGCCATTGATAGCGGTGAGACATGGCACGAATGCGCATCAGCGGTGCGCGCTGAGGGCCGAGTGGATTGGCACCTGCTTGGCAACCTGCGCGATCTGGAAAAGGAGTTGGTTTCGGACGGTCTCGCTAATCAGAGCCTCATTCATGCAGTGATCGGCAAGTTTGTCTACCTTCGATACTTACGGGACCGGAAGATCCTCTCGGATCGCAAGCTCGAAGGGTGGGGGCTGAATGAGTCCTCGACACTCAGCCGCGCAGCGGAACCCGAAACGTTCTGTCTGCTTCTTGCTCACCTGGACGACTGGCTGAACGGTTCTGTTTTCCCATTAACGAAAGACCAGGTCGCCGACTTCGGTGTTGAGCGCCTGCGCCGCGTCGCAGGCATTTTTCGCGGTGACGAGTCTAGCGGACAGATGGCACTTGAATTTGCCAATTACGACTTCTCATTTATTCCGATTGAGACGCTGTCAGTAATTTATGAGCGGTTTTTGCATATGCCCGAAGATCCGTCCTCCGAGGTTACGCGCGGGCGCGAACAGGGCGCATACTACACCCCTGTTCCCGTCGTGAATTACATGATCGACTGTCTGGCTCGTAAATCTCCGATGCGGCCGGGTATGCGAATCCTGGACGCAGCGTGCGGGTCCGGCGTATTCCTGGTCCAATCCTATCGGCGGCTGATTGAGGGGCAGTTCGAAAGCGGAGTACCCCCGAAACCACTGGAGGCTCGGGATATTCTAATTAAGTCCATTTACGGGATTGACGTTGACCCAGATGCGTGCCAGATTGCGGAACTCAGTCTGATTTTGACGTTGCTGGACTACGTGAACCCACCCGATTTGGAAGCTCCGCGCTTGCGGCGTTTCTTGCCATCGCTGCGAGAGAGCAATATTTTGCGCGGAGATGCGTTTGACAAAGATCTGCTTTCCTCTGCGCTTACTGGTACAGGTTTCGACTGGATTCTCGGTAACCCACCCTGGAAAGAACTGAGCCCGGATCGGAAGCTGGACGAAATCGCGTTGCGGTGGGCGGCAGATCATCGTAAGGAGCACCCCATTGGCGGACTTCAGGAGGCCGAGCTATTTGCCTGGCGAAGCCTTCAGTTCCTCACCGCTGAAGGCGTCGCTGGTCTACTATTGCCGGCCATGACGCTGTTCAAATCGGAATCCAGGGCATTCAGGCAACAGTTCTTTGGCCAGGCAGCGGTCTGGTCCGTCGCGAATTTCGCTAATCTCGTCAACGTGCTCTTTGGTGGCCGGTCAACCGTGCCCGCGATGGCGTTGTTCTTTTCGCGTGATGGCGCAGGCGCCGAGGTCGACCGGATCGAATTCTACGCACCGTTCCTTGCTAACCAACCCGCGCTCTGCAAGGGGCGCTCCACACAACGCCGCGAGAGCTGGAATCTGCTTGTGAATGCCAGCGAAGTCAAGGAAGTGGGATATTTAGAGGCTCTCAGAGGAGAAAGTCTTACCTGGAAGATCGCAACCTGGGGATCATTTCTCGATCAGCGACTCTTGGGGCGGCTCGCCAATCGGACGCTAGCTTCGCTGGAGGATGAGCGCCTCGTCGTTATTTCTCAAGGGCTGGAGACGCGTGAAGGCTCCCAGAACTCGAAGAAATATCCGTTGGAGCATCACCCTGAACTGGCCGGACGCAAGCGATTGAAGGTTCCGCCTCTCAAGGGGAAGCGGCATCTGATTTGCTTTCCCCAGTCCGTCGTTGGTCCCCGTGGAGACGTGGCGGTAATCGAGATTCTGCCGGAAGAGGAGACCTATGTGCGGGAGGGGCGTTTTGAGCTGCCATACGAGGTCTGCGAGTCGCCACACGTTATTGTTGCGGCTTCTCGGTCTTTTGCGGTCTATGACGAGGAATCGCTGCTTATTCCGCCGCGACAAATCGGAATTGCCGCAAGGCGCGGCACACCCGCTTTGTTGCGGGCCTTGGCGCTTTACCTCAATTCCGACTTTGCTTTATATCACCAGTTCTTCACGACACCGGAAGCTGGCATTCAGAAGACGCGGAACACCCTGGATTCGCTCCGAAATCTGCCAGTTCCGTTCGACGAGAATAGCTCAACTGCAGAGTGGCAAGAGCTTTTCGATCACGTGCTCGCCAAGACGCAAGAACGCAATGATTTCGACGATCCCGAAATATTGGAGCAACTGAATAACTTAACCGCTCGCTCGCTCGGCCTTGATGATCGCGAGCAAGCTTTGGTCGAGGACTTTGTTAGAGTCCGTTTTAGCCTGACCCGCGGGAAAGTCACAGACTCCGTTGCCGGAAGGCCCACGCCGCAAGAAGTTGAGATGTACGCACGAACGCTTCGCGACGAGCTCGATGCGTTCATTGGTAAAGAGATGGCGGCATCTCACTCCGTAGGCGTTGCCAGCCAAGTCGAAACCGGTGTCGTGGAAGTACGACTGATCCGTAACGTGCCTGCGCCACAACCCGTCAGGGTTGCGGCTACCAAGGCGGCGGTCGATCACGAGTATGCGCTGGCTCGGAAACACCTGTCTGCCGCCGATCTACAGTGGGCCTACTTTCGTCGGGACCTGCGGATCTATGCTGGACCGAGTACATATTTCTTTAAGCCGTTCGAGCGTCTGCATTGGACGCGCACTCAGGCAATGCTCGATGCCGCCGAACTTCTGGCCGAGATGGTAACGGCTGAAACGGAGCCAGAACCTTATCGTGCCTGATCTGCGGAACCAGAGCCTTGACGCGACGAGTGACCGTCCTGTGTACAAACTGTCCTTCATTCGCCGGTGTCATCAGCTCCTTGCATATGGTTACGCAGAATTAGAATCGGCTACCCTCCACGCCGAACAGGAGCCAGCCATAACCGGCGAACTGGTCCGCGCAATGAAATCTGTACAGGAGCGCGCGGACGCGCCGCGCTGGATGATCTATTTGCACATCGCGGATGATCCACCTGTGAACGCTCCCGGCCGCTTCGGAAAAAGAAGAAGGCGGGTCGACATCGAATTTGAGCGCTCGGAGCGCGGCCGACGCCCACGATTTCAGTGCGAGGCAAAGCGCCTTTACCGGAACGATTCGCTTGAGAAGTACCTGGGCGAAGACGGCCTGGGCAGGTTTCTCGCAGGGGACTATTCCAGAGATGAGGATGTCGCGGGGATGCTGGGGTACGTACAGGTGCGGAGTGTGGCAGATTGGAGTGGAGATCTTCGCTCCGCTCTGAATACAAACCGCGTTCGGCATGAGGTTTCCTCATCGGAACCGCTGACCTCAGCCAATCTGGGCGCGGAGTTAGTCTCTACGTGGCTATCGGAGCACCGGCGGCCAACAGTAGGCCGGCCGATCGCGATTTATCATTCTCTGCTACTCTTCCATGGTGGTTGGACGGCACCACCACAAGCCGACTCCATCTGAACAAGCATCCTCGCCGGATTGGGAACGCCAAGCCCGCATCGCGCCGGCAACCTCGATTCCGCGGCGCGTGCGGAATCCCCTCGACCATCGTTCCCACAATTGGGAACATCGGGACGTGAAGGTTTTCGGTGAGACCGTCATCGCCGGATTCGCGAAAAAACACCCAGCTCCCCGCCAGCCTTTGCAACGGTTTGCCACCATCGCCCGCTCCGCCCTTTGGCTGTGTTTTCCGGCAGTCGAAGAGACGTTTCCGGCCGCGGATCATGCGCCGGCCACCGGCACGCTGGCCTTCAACATCGGCGGAAACAAGTACCGGCTCATCGCACGCGTCGATTTCGAAGAGCAGTTGCCTCTGATCGAGACCGTTCCGACCCATCGGGAATACGGCCGGGAGGACTTGTAACTATACCCACCGCCGCCTACCGTGGGAGAAACCAGACTTCTGCGCCTGTTGGCCCTGCTGGTCGAGGACTACGACCGCCGGAACGCACTCCCGCCCGACAGCAGCACGCCCGCCGAAAAGCTCCAGTTCCTCTTGCAGCACTCCGGGAAAACGGCAGCGGACCTCCAGCCCGTTTTCGGACAGCGCAGCCACGTGCACGAGGCTCTGAGGGGGAAGCGAAGCATCAGCGCGCCGCAAGCGCGAAAACTCGGCCAACTATTTCGCGTCAGCCCCGGGCTGTTTCTCTAGCCGCGTTACTCCCCGCCCGCCGGCTTCCGTGCAGCGGCGACTCTCCACGGGCTCTGCTGGCTGCTCCCCATCACGTTGGCTGGCCATCTGGGCGTACATTGCATCGGGCGCCAGATCGATCTCACCGGGCCACGCCACCGCGCCACAATCGATGAGGACCTGTTCGAAAAACGGCACATCCGCCAGTGGCGCCAGCGCACCGGTCAGCTCTTCTCGCCTCAACCGCACACGTCCCGCCAATCCGTCTTTGAATCGGACAAACAGGCATTCACCGCATTCTCGCCCTGAGTTTTCTGAATCATTTCAATCACTTCCGGGTTTCAGGACCCGCCAGCCCAGTCTTGGCCTGCTATACCAGGATTAGTAGGCGCCAATGCGTAATCCCTTCGCTCCCTTCATCGCCATCGCCAAGTCGGCCTCTTGCCCGCCCAGACAGCCGTACCCCATTGAAACTGAGTCGCTTACGCTCCGAAACTACCCGGGTGACGCATCTTGCCCAAAAACCCTTCAAGATGCGTCACCCAACTTCGCCCCACAGACGCAACTAATTGAAACAACGTGGCTTAAAACGTCACAATTGACAACTCCACATACCCGAACGAGATGCGTCACCCGGTCGGTGCGCGTCGCACCTCGCCAACACCGAGCTTTCCGCCCCGCTCCAGGGTTGATACAAGAGGATTCCGCTGTGAATGCGATCTCCATCCTCGTCCTGACGGCCGCCTTGGCCAGTACGGCCACCGGCCAGCCGCCGGTCGCTCCCTTCGAAACCCGCGCCGCGCTCGCCTCGCACGGCAGAATCGACGACCTGGCGTTCGATCAGTGGAAGCGCCTGGGTATCCAACCCGCGAATCCGTGCTCCGACGAAGTGTTCGTCCGGCGCGTGTATCTCGACGTCATCGGCACTCTCCCCACGCCGGACGAGGCGTCGCAGTTCCTGTCGGATCAAGATCCCGACAAGCGCGCCGCCTTGATCGGCCGTCTGCTCGCGCGCAGTGAGTTCGCGGACTACTGGGCCATGAAGTGGAGTGACTTACTGCGAGTCAAGTCGGAGTTTCCCATCAACCTATGGCCCAACGC
>Ga0326728_10026987_pt1 | contig 10096 bp, 7 predicted proteins | sample MB3enrmetagenome_FD_207602 | JGI IMG/M metagenome (GOLD analysis project Ga0326728, IMG submission 207602) | Lab enriched peat soil microbial communities from McLean, Ithaca, NY, United States - MB31MN | ecosystem: Environmental > Terrestrial > Soil > Wetlands > Peat | place: USA: New York... | reverse complement strand
GGCGGCGTAGCCCTGCTGCGCGCGGCCAAAGCCCTGGCGGATCTGAAGCTGGAAGGCGACGAGCAGATCGGCGTGAACATCGTGAAGCGCGCCTGCGAAGAGCCGATGCGCCAGATCGTGGCCAACTCCGGCACCGAAGGCGCCATCGTGCTCGGGAAGATTCGGGAGAACGCCAACCCGAACTTTGGCTTTAACGCCCAGACGGACGTCTTTGAAGACCTGGTGGTGGCGGGTGTCATCGACCCCACCAAGGTGACCCGCACGGCGCTCCAGAACGCCTCCTCCATCGCCTCCCTGATGCTGACCACCGAAGCCATGGTGGCGGAAATTCCGGAGAAGAAGCAGGCCCCCATGCCTGGCGGCCACGGGCCGGAGATGGATTACTAAGAATCCGGCGCAAGAGTAGCATCACAAACCGTTCTCAGGCCGCGGGGCCTGGGAACGGTTTTTTTGTTGTGGGCGTATACAATGAGGGGGTATGGATCGATCTGGCATTTCCCAGGCTCTCGGCACGCTGGTTGCCGTGTCATTCCTACTTCACTCCGCCGCCGCTCAGGAACAGAGGCCATCTTACTATCCCGAGAGACCGAAGGACGCTAAAGCCGTGTACCTGGTCAAGGACGACTTTCCGGTGCACGCAGACGGCGCCGGCGACGATTCACTTGCCATCCAGCAGGCTATCGATAAGGCAAGACATGCCGGGGCCGACAACCAGCGCGGAGGCGCCGGCATCGTTTTCGTCCCCGAGGGGCGCTACCGGCTGTCCCAAACCATTTATGTGTGGCGCGGCATCCGGCTGATCGGCTACGGGCAGCACAAACCCGTGTTCGTGCTGGCGAAAAACACCCCCGGCTACCAGAGCGGAACGGGGAAGTACATGATTTGGTTCGCCCACGGGCCTGGGGAGCCGGGACAACCCGTGGTAGATGGCAACGAAGGCACGCTCTATTCCGGGCTCAGCAATATCGATATGGAAATTCAGGACGGGAACCCCGCCGCCATCGCCGTGCGGGCGCATTTCGCCCAGCATTCCGCCCTGGAGCATGTGGATTTCCGGATCGGCTCGGCGCTGGGCGCGGTGGAGGAGATTGGTCATGAGGTCGAGGATTGCCGCTTTTTCGGAGGCGACTTCGCGATCCGCACGGCGGTGACCGCGGCCGGCTGGCAAGTGCTGGTGCTCGACTCCGAATTCGTGGGCCAACGGTCGGTGGCCATCGAGACCCATGAGGCCGCCGGCATGACGGTGATCCGCTCGCGTTTCCGGAATGTTCCTTATGGAATTCGCATCCCCGTGATGCGGGTGAGCCACCTGACGGGCGAATCCACGGATAAGGTCTACGTGAAGGATTCGCGGTTCGAAAACATCCAGGGCGCGGCGCTATGGGTGGCGCGCTACTACGAACCGAAAACGCAGATCAATGTGGACGATGTGGAATGCGATGGCGTTCCCGTGTTCCTGGAGTTCAATCCGTTCCTGGGCGGCCTCTCCCGAATGCCGGAAAACGCCTTGAAGGTCCCCGGCGAAGCGGGGGCGTACGCCATCCGCACTCTTTCTCACGGGCTCCATGTGACTGTCAAAGACACCAGGGACCCGGTCCGCAAGCGGGATACGGTGGTGGAACGGGTCAAACTCGCCTCCATGACTCCCATTCCGAAGAAGGATTTTCCGGAGTTGCCGCCGCAATCTTCCTGGGTGAACGTGGTCGACCTGGGCGCCAAAGGCGACGGCGCCGCCGATGACACCGCCGCGTTCCGGAAAGCCATTGCGGAGCACAAAGCGATTTACGTCCCGCAGGGGTCGTACCGCATCTCCGACACGCTCACCCTGGGACGGGATACCGCTCTCATCGGGCTTCAACCGACCGAGACCCGCCTGGTTCTGCTCCCCTCCACCGCCGGATTCACCGACGCCTCCCAACCCAAGCCGGTGCTCCTGGCGCCGAAAGGTTCCACGCCGATCGTCTCCGGCATCGCGGTCTCGATGCAGAACGACAACCAGGGCGCCGTCGGGGTGAAGTGGATGGCTGCCCCCGGCTCCTTCATGGACGACGTCACCATTAACTGTTCGCGCACCAAGACGGGTACGGAGCTGCTCTACGGACTTTGGATTACCGACGGCGGCGCGGGGACCTTCAAGGGCATCTGGACTCCCAGCGAGTCGGCCACCGCCGGCCTCATCGTGACGGATACTTCAACCCCCGGCGCCATGTATCAGATGTCGATCGAGCACCACCGGAAAGTCGAGATCATTTTGAGAAACGTCGCCAATTGGACGTTCAACACGATACAGACGGAAGAGGTAAACGGGGACGAGGCCACGGCGTCGATGGAAATGGTAGGGTGCAAGCACCTGAAATTCGTGAATTACTTCATGTATCACAACTCCGGGACCAACGCGCCTTTCCAGTACGCCATCAGGGTCAGGAATTCAAGCGACATTGTGTGGCGTGGTATCCACAACTTCAGCGGCGGCCCGTTCCCATTCGACAACACGCTGCTGGACATGGATTCCGGCGCCCTGGTGGCGCACCCCGAAATTGCCGAGCTGAGAGTGAGGTAAGTTTCACATTTCGGTGACAGGCTACGTAACCTCGAAACTCCGCTCGCCGATTTGCATTTCGGGGTTTCGTAGCCTGTCACCGAAATAGGACGCTCAGAACTCGAAGGTCAGGGCGCTGTAAAGTGACCGCCCCATGCCGGGCACCGAAGAGTTCCCCGTCTTGTCGCCGACCCAATAACGGCCGCCCAGCGGCAGATCGTACTGCCTGTTAGTCAGATTGTCGAAGCCCGCATTGAGGCGCATGCTCGCCCTTTCCGCCAGCTTCCACTTATAGCCGGAGCGCAGGTTGAGCAGTGCGTAACCCGGGGTGCGCAACTCATTTCGAACGGCCTCCACATCGGTTTTGGCGTCGACCGCCTGAAACTCCAGGGTGGTGGACCACTGGCCGCGGTGATGCTCCAGGGCCAGGTCCCCGTGCAGCGGCATCATGTGGTACAGGTTCTCGCCCGTGTCGAGATTCTCGCCCCGCACGTAACCCAAGACGCCGGTGAGCGCGAGACCTCCTCCCAATGGTGCGCGAAAGGAACTGTCGACCCCATACAGCCTCGCGGCGTGGTTGGCGAACTGCAAGGTGACAAAGCCGGATGTGGCGGCGAATTTGGCGGCTGTGCAGCCGTTGCTGCCGTCCGTGATCACCGGGCAGCGATCCACGTCGATATAATCCTGCACGCGGGTGTAGTAGGGTGTGACCTTGAATTCCCAGCCCTGATTCGACGGGGCGTGCCAGCCTGCCGTGGCACTAAAGGTGTTGGCCACCTCGGGCCGCAAGTCCAGGTTCCCGACATACGCGTTGCCATCGCCGAACCACCCGTTCATGCTGGCCGACATGGAACTGCGCTTGACCCACAAATAGCGTTCATAGAGGCTGGGCGAGCGGGTCTTCCGGGCGTAGCCGAACTCGAAAAAGCTGCTGGAATTCGCTTCGTACCGGGCCAGCGCGGTGGCGTCGAAGTTGTTGTCCAGGCGGTAGCGGTCTTGCGAGTTGAAGGCCGCGGCATCGGCATAATACGCCGAGCTTCCAGTGGTGTTAGTAGCCATGTTATAGCCGGCCACGTCGCCTGTATTCATGCGCACTACGTCGCTGCGAACACCGAGTAACTCCGTCCATCCCTTACCGCGCCTGGCCTCCCATTCGACAAACGTTCCGAATAGGTCGCGCCGGCCGTTGTTCACGTTCAAGAGCGTATTGGGCCCCATGGCGCCAACCATGGCCGATACCGGCGTCCACCAGTCATTCAGCCCGAAATGGCGAAGCTCGTTGCCTACACGCACTGTGTCGCGTGGCGACAGCGGAATTTCGGCTTCCACCAGGTAACCCACATTGGCGCCCTTGGTATCCATGGGCATGTTCATGCCGGGAATCTTGTCTCTCAGAATGTTCATTACGTGCCGGGTGTCCTGGTAGAAGACGCGCGCCTGTAGCTTCACGCGCGCGAAAACGCCCTGGTAATGAACGTTGGCGGACGCCGCCTGGTTGTCGGTCATGTCCATGCGGGCATTCACAAACCCCTGTTGGGGGATGTGCTGGTACCCTAGGTCGACGGTGATGAGGTTGTTGCCGTGACGGGCGGCGAACTCGAGCGCGTGGTTTTCCGATTCGTAAAAGGTCGACATGATCATCACGCCGGCGCCATCCTTGTAATCGTTGGCGTTGACATACGAACCGGTGTAGCCGACCCGGAAATTGTCAGTGGCGGCGGACAACCAGGCGTCGCCTCCATTGACCACGCCATTGGTGCGGTGGAATCCCGTGACGCCGCCATGGATCTGAACTCCCTGGCTGGGTTGGGCAAACACCGGGGCCGGTGAGTCCACCGCGATGGTTCCGCCGATGCTATCGCCACCGCGGCTCACGGGTGTGATGCCCGCCATGACGCTTACGCTGCCGACATTCGCCGGATCGATGTAGGACATGGGAGGATTCATGTGGTTGGCGCAGGCGGGCGCCAGGGACATGCCGTTGATCAGCACGTTCACCCGGTCGTCGGCCATGCCGTGAACCACGGGCAGGCTGGATACGCCCCCGCTGTTGTAAAGGTCCAGCCCCGGAATGCCGCTGAACAAGGATGCCGTGTCGCTGGTTCTGGCCCTCTCCGCAACCATGGCGTCGGGAGACTCGGTTGGCGCCGGCTCCGTAACCCGGACGACAGTCGTGTTCTTGCCGACGCGCAGTACGAATGACACGGCGGCCTCCCGGTCTTCCGCCACGGTAACGTCATTGCGCACGACGGTTTCAAAACCGGAGTAACTCGCCGTAACTTCATAGCGTCCGGTCGGGGCCGCTTCGAAGACGTATCGTCCCTGTCGATCAGTGAGCGTCGACTGCGTCAGTTCCGAATCCAGGTTCCGGATGGTGATCGTTCCTCCCGCGACTACGGCGCCGGAGGAGTCTTCCAGAACCCCCGCGATGCGCCCCGCCGCGGCGCCGTTCCCGGCGAAAGGCCCCGCCAACATCACCGCCGCGATCGCAAGTTCACGAATTCGCATGATCGGGTTTCCCCGCCCGGAGTGATCCAGAGAAAGAGCTTACCCGAAGGTGTCTCAGTTGTCCATGCGACAAATCGTCGCATACCGTTCTCGAAGACCGGCGCCATCGGGCTGCGTCAGATAAACGAAGCCTGCACCTTCTGAGGGGGGAGTCACCGTGAGACACTACTCGAACGCCATCGGGGTTATCGTCGCCCTGCTGCCCATGATGCTGATGGCGACCGTGTTCGGATCGCTGCGCGGAGTGGTGCACGATCCCGACCATCGTCCCGTGCCGGGCGCCGGGATTGTGATCCAGTCCACCACTTCGGACTACGCGCAGAGTCTCTCGTCGGGCCTGGAAGGGAACATTGAGACTCCAACGCTACCCGCCGGCGCCTATCGAGTCACCGTGACGAAGGAAGGCTTCGCGGCCGCGACGCAGGAGGTTGTGGTCGTGTCCGGAAGCGCCCCCCGTACTCCACTTTCAATTGTTCATTGGCGCCACGCAGCAGACCGTGGTCGTCAGCGAGACAACGCTCGCCGCGGCTGTTCCGGCGGGGAGAGGTCTACCTCGCCTATTCTTACGCTCACGCCCTCGGCGCGGGCGCGGTATCCGGAGGCCTCACCGATTTCTCGCCCCCCGCCAGCGGCTACTTCCTGCTGGACCACGATCAGCGCCACACGCTGCACGCCGGGCTCAACTTCGATCTTCCGCGGCATGTCACGGCGAGTGGCAATCTATACTACGGGTCGGGGTTCACCGACGGATCGAGCGATGTGCCGGCCCATCTGCGGGGGCACACGACCTTCGACCTGTCCCTGGGGCGGTCGTTGGGAGATCGAATCAGCGTTTCCTTAACCGCCCTGAACCTCGCCAATCGCCGCTTCCTTCTCGACAACAGCACCACATTCGGTGGCACCCATTACGCCGATCCACGGCAGGTCTACCTTCAGGTGCGCTACCGGTTCCATTACTGAGAGCGCAGCCTCAGGCTGCGGCGACTTTCTTGCACTCGACCTGACAGGCGGCGCAAGCTGTCGCGCAATCCTTGCAGGGCGTATGCTGTGCGTGCTTGCGGGATTCGGCTTCACAACGTTTGCAAACGTCGAGACAAACCGCCGCAAACTTGGGGACAGAGGGAGCGCCCTGCGCGGCGAGAGAAGCCATCGCGCCGCAAACCGCCAGCATTTCGTTCGCGGTCTTGGAGCATGCGCCCATCGATTTATCGCCGGTTGCCAGCATATCGAGGCAATGGCTCAGGCACACCTGCCCTTTGCTCACACAATCGCTGGCCGTGGCAACCAGCGCCTTGTTAGCAACCCCGGCTGAACTCTGAGACCGGGCCTGCTCTACCGTGGTAGCGGCAGCCGCGAGAAAACCAACGCCGCTGAGAACTTGCCGCCTGTTCATGGAACCTCCGCCGGTGAAAATCAGAGTTCAGGATATCATGCTTTGGTGGGGCATGCTTTAGCTTGCGCTAATCCCGCGGCGGGTCCTTGGATAGCTTCCTTTGCAGCGAGCGCCGATGCATTCCCAGCAGCTTGGCGGACTGCGAGATATTGCCGCCGCAATCCGCCAACACCCGCTGCATGTGCTCCCATTCGACGCGGGCCAGGCTCGGCACCTTCGTGGGAAGCCGTGGGCTGGTGCGCTCGCGATCGCGAATACTCTCGAACGCGGCGAGCATCTGGTCCACATCGACCGGCTTGCTGAGGTAATGGTCCGCCCCGCACTTGATGGCCTCGATGGCCGTGGCGATACTCCCATAACCGGTCAGCATGATGATTGAGACCGTGGCATCCAGCTCCCGGAGCTGCCGGACAATGTCGAGCCCGGAATCGTTCGCCATGCGCAGGTCCACGATGGCAAGGTCGGGCGCCACTTCCTCTGCCAGAGTTCGCGCCGCGGCGCCGTTGGCGGCTCCAAACGCTTCCCAACCGCGCAGCGCAAAGGCCTGGCACAATCTTGTACGGAACCGTTCGTCGTCGTCGACGATCAGCGCAGCCGGTTTGTCCTGGTCGCTCATGATTATGGCAGGGGCAACTCCAGGGTCACCTTCGTGCCCGCTCCCGGATCGGACTCGAATTCCAGACTTCCATTCAGAGCCTCCGCATAGGCGCGAACCAGGAACGTGCCGAGGCCCATTCCGCGGCCCGGAGGTTTGGTGGTGAAGAACGGCTCCGCCACCCGGTCGAGCGTTTCGCGCCGCATTCCGCAGCCCGAATCCTTCACCGTGAAGCGCAGCTTTCCCTGGGCGCACTCCGCCGTGAGCAATACCAGGTGGCTGCCATCGCTGGCGTCCAGCGCATTCCGCACCAGCGCCGTAAGCGCCTGCCGGGTGGCGTCGGGCGGAAGCGTAACCCGCGGGCCCTCGCCGGCAACTTCCGTCTGGACCAGGTCTCTTTCCGGAGGCGCGAACCCCTGCTTCACGCTGCTCAGGGCTTCGCCCAATCCGAGTGGAACCGGAGTCTCCCCAAGCGGTTCCGCTCCCCGTACACTCATCTGCTGCAGAATCCGGCTGCAACGGTCCACTTCCGAGCGAATCAGGCGCGCCTCGGCAGCCACCTCGCCGTTTCCCAGCACGCTCTCGGCATACAACTCCAGGTCCTTGGAAACCACTGCGATAGTCCCCAGGGGAGTCCCGAGTTCGTGCGCCGCTCCGGCCGCCAAGGTCACGATCGAAGCCAGCCGCTCATCTCTCGCGGCTTGGTCTCGCAGCGACAGGGCTTCCTGCTCCCTTCTCCGCATGGCCTCGGAAACCTTGCCGATGAACATGGTGATTACCAGCGATGCCGCGGCAAATGCAATCCACATTCCAGCCAGGTGGACCGAGAACCCTTCGGAGGTGTGATGACTTTCAAATACGGCCACACGCACATGCACCGGGAACAGGAAAGCGAAGCCAGCCACGGATAGCCCGCCGATGGCCCAGGTCCATTCCTTGCTGAGTATGACCGCGGAGAGCGTGATCTGCACCAGATACAGCAGGGTGAACGGATTAGCCGGGCCGCCCGTCAGCGAGAGCAGCGCCGTCAGGCAGAGCGTGTCCAGAGTCAACAGGATTCCCAGCGCGTGCCGGTCGCTGAAGGCCCCGGTGAAGCGTTCGAGCAGCGGTTGGCTGATGGCCGCGACCGCCACCGGAAGAATCAGCCAGGGGATGGGAAGCTCTACACCGAAGATATAGTGCGCGGCCAGAATCAAGGCGCTTTCCCCGGCCAGAAGCCCATATCGCAACTTTGCCACCCAGGGAAAAGCCAGACTGGGCGCCGTCTCTCCGGCTGAGCGGAGGTCGGCCGCCGACAGGTCGCGGCGTTGTGTCACGGTGACGCGCATTTACGAACCGCCACTTTTCCCGGACCTGGTGCGGCGCACGGCAAAGGCCAATCCGCTCCAGGTTTCATCCACCGCGCACACTTTGTAATCCACCAGGCCGATTGCGAGGCCCATCTCGCGGACCTTCGCCTGGCCCAGGTCGCCCGCCAGCGGCGACGTTTTCTTAGGCCAGATCAGCCATAACGTGCGCCCGGCTTGCATCTCGCGCGCGAGGGCTGGCAGCTCGCGGCCGAGCGCGGCAGCGGATTTCACAAAGGCCAGGATTACATCGGCGTTGCCCCTGCGCCTCTCGATGCGGGCGCCCTCCGGCAGCGGGGCGAGCTTGGCCTCAAAACCCTCGGGGGCGTGAACCAGCGCCACCACGAAGCCTTCCCGTATGCGCAGTTTCTTGGGAAGCGGCGTGCCGGAGTAGCCGGCGAACGTGCCGGGGGCGACGGGCGGAGCGTCCTTTGGGCCGGGCGCATGACGGAGTGCGCGCCGCAGCGCCGCGCCGATCCGCGGCCAGGTGGTGAACACCGCGTCGGGCAGCAGCCCTCGGACGCGCGCGGTCTTTTCGGGGTCTGCCTCGATGAACACCAGCGGAACCATGCGCGTGGCCTTCTGCTCCCGCAGAGCGATCCCCACGGCCTGGCCATGAGACGGAATGCGCGCGAGATCGATCACGACGGCATCCGGGGGATTCTCGCGCAGGGCGCGGAAACCGGCGCCGTCTCGCTGATCGGTGAAGCAGGAGGTCTCGAAGCCTTCGCCGCGCAGGCGTTCGGCGCGCGCGGCGGCTTCCGCGGCGTTCCAGTGGATGACCAGTACGCGCGCCATCGTTACGCGCCGCCGCGGACCACGCCGCTGGCCGGCATCAGGCGGGCGCGGATCTGGTTCATGACGTCGGAAGCCAGAAACGGCTTCCGCAACACCGGGAAATTGTGCTCCTCGCAGAGCCCTTCTTCCTCCGGTGGCAAGATGGTTCCCGTCATCATGATGATCTGCATCTGCGGCACGGCTTGCGCGAACTCGACACCCAGTTCGACGCCGTTGCCGTCGGGCAGCATGTAATCCAGCAGGGCGGCATTGGGCTTGTGCTCCCGCATCAGGCGTTGCGCTTCCGTGGCCGATTCGGCGGTGAGCAGGATCCAGCCGGCCTCGGCCATCAGGCGCTCCAGAAAGCGCAGCAGGTCGCGGTTGTCATCCACCAGCAGCACGGTGGGGTGCACCGGGGCGGCGGCGGTGTCGGATTCCAGCGCCCGCAAGTTCAGCTTCTCCGCGTCCTCGGCAATCTCCACCCTCACCCTGACTCCGGGGTTCACTTGGCCCGTGGCCACCAGCGTGGCTAGCGGCTGCGTCAGGTAGCGGTGGATGGTGCGGTTCAGCTCACGGGCGCCGTACTCCGGGCTGGTGCCCTTTTGCAGCAGGAACTGGCGCGCCTCGAACGGCACCTCGAGGGTGAATGAGCGGTTGCCGAGCCGCGTGTTGACGTGGTTTTGCAGGTCGGCAATGTGGTGGTCGAGGATGGCCGAGAGCGATTCCGCCGTGAGCGGCTGGTAGGTGATGATGCAATCGATGCGGTTCACAAACTCCGGCGAGAAGCGCTTGCGCACCGACACCAGGGCGATGTTCTGAAGCTTGCCGGTGAGATCCTTGCGCTCGGCGGCCTGGGCGGACTGGAAGCCGAACTCGGGGTTGATTTCGTGCAACATCTCCCGCGCGCCCAGGTTGCTGGTGAGGAACACCAGGCTCTT
>Ga0326728_10026986_pt1 | contig 10097 bp, 9 predicted proteins | sample MB3enrmetagenome_FD_207602 | JGI IMG/M metagenome (GOLD analysis project Ga0326728, IMG submission 207602) | Lab enriched peat soil microbial communities from McLean, Ithaca, NY, United States - MB31MN | ecosystem: Environmental > Terrestrial > Soil > Wetlands > Peat | place: USA: New York... | reverse complement strand
GGTTTTATTCCGGAGCGTTTCATCCACTATTGCTTTAGCTGTGCTGGCGGCGGACAACTGCTTCATCAGCCATACTCCGATGGATAAGGCTCCGAGGATTAATCCTACCAATAGAAAAAGAATATTCATGTCAATTATTTTTCAAAAAAGCGAACGACATTTTGCATCCAATTGAAACGTTGCAACTCTGAGGTGAGAGCTTCAAACGGAAAACCGCAAACAATAGTACGGTAAGCCCCTTTATAGGCCACCGCAGCGCTAACATTGCTTTCGGGATAATAAGCGATAGTAAAGGCCTTCGAATTGTTTTCGTCAGGATCGATACCATCGGCCGATTCTACGGCATATTGTAAATTGTTGAGCTGTGTGCAAAATGTCCATTTTCCTGAAAAAACAGAATATGGAGAGGAGGCTCCTTGTACTTCTCCCGTTGTTGTGGTATTACTACTGTGCCATTTGTATTTCAACGTTCGGACAGCAAAATTGATTGCCGTAGAATCCTCTTTCCCATTGTTCCATAAATCGGAACCGACAAAGCTTCCGGATACGAACAGGTTACCTCCCTGGTCGCAGTAATTCTTCAAAGCATTATCCAGCTTGTCGGTAAAGGTTTTAAATGCCAACAATTTACTGTTTGCGCCAAAAGTGACCTGTTTCTCTTTGCCCAAAATGAGATCAACCATTTTATATCCTTGTAATGAGACATCATTTGCTTCTACAGCTGCACGACTACACGAGACGAATGAATATCCCGCTGCTTTCAACGCTTGACCGTGGATGTAAGGATAATCGAACGAATTGCCTGCTACAATGGTTGTTTCGTAGTTGGCATCCGAAGCACCGAAACCGGGAGAATCGCTGCTCCTGTAGGGCGATGAACGGGTAAAATTATTTTGTTTTCCTACATAGGAGATATCCGTCTTGTCGGGAACGCCATTATCGGTAAAACCTCCGACGGTGGGCGAATCGAGCCATGATGGAGCCGAAATGCGGTCGAATCCGTTTATAATCATGGCCACCGGAGCATTACTCCAATTGCGGCAAACCGACAAAATTTCGGAAGGCATACTTTCTCCTCCATCATTGATGGCTGTCACCTTGAAACTGTAGATCTTTCCTTTTTCAACAGCTAATATCAACGAATGGTCGTCGGCCAATTGCCCATTGTCGAACCCTTCCCCATCAACCCGTGTATAAACCACATATTTATAAGGAATGGCAGTGTCTTCAAGTGAATCCGTTACTGATCGCCACGAAAGTTTGATATGCGTGTCATCCACAAATGTTGCGCCCAAATGGCTTACGGGAAGCGGTTCTACTACAAATGGCTGATGATGTTGATAAGCAATATATTTCAATATGGCTTTGTAGATGGCACGACTCACAATAAATTTAAATCGGGGATCTAGACCATATTTCATATCTGCAAAATTCTGATGTGCCAGCAATTCCAGTAAGGTGGAAGGAACATCTTCTTCTCGCGACTCGGCATACGATCTGTCCCAAATTCCTCGTCGCGTCCATCTTGAATTCACACTGTTGCGAATATCATCCACGATCTGCGTTTGGACAATGTCTGTCAAATCGTGCGAAGTTTGTCGCGACTGGCCGGTACTGAAAAACCCGTTATTAAGAAAAGTGGTACAGATAGCTAAAGTCCCTACTATCGAGTCTCCCGGTAGTGTACCTGCATCAGAATGAATAGCCATGGCAAGGTCGATTGGAATCTTTAATCCATTGCGGATGGAATCTTTTCCCGAGTAAAGCGAACCGCTGTTCAGATAGTTGACCCAATAAGGACGAGCCCAGATATCTTCATTATAATCGTTTGGGGCTTCTGCTTGTCGTTTGTGATACACCTCGACCGGCATTCCCGCCCACTGTAACCAATAGCGAGCTCCTTCCAGATAGCGCGGCCTCCCGCTGACATGAGCACTTCTTTGCGGCATGGTGATTGCAAGGCGTACACTGTCTTCGCTGGCAGAATCTTTATGTTGGACGGTTGCGGCAAGGGAAATACTGTCTCTTTTTAGCGAATCTTTCGGAAGAGCTGTTTTTTTATAGACAATATCAGGTCGGGCTACATTGCCCATCCCTCCTCCGAAGCGAACTGCATCTGCAGTGACAGTCTTTCCGTTTTTCCCAAAGTTACTAAGCGTTACCTTTCCCGTTTCCGGATGCATTCCTTTTTTGAAAAAGAAATTACCCAGATAAATCCAAGTCCCGCTACCCATTTGTTGATTAACCGAAAAATCGGTTTCACCTCCTGTATGATAAACGGAATAACGCGCATCCGACGTGCTGTTTGCTATTGTTTTATAAGCAATCGAAACATAATACCATCCGTCTTCCGGAATATCAGGAATCCATTCGACCGAGTTCCCTCCCGAAGTGCGCGTTGTTATTTTTCGATAGGTTCCCATGGTAAACGGGTTATCCGTATCGGTAAGTTGTTTCTTTGTAAAACCGAATCCGGAACTACCACCACCGGTAATTGCGGTGTTTTTCTCCCGGTAAATCGATTGCCCTGTAGAACCGTCATTATCAACAATCACCTCATTGGTTTGCGTGTCGCGTTCGCGTGGAAGCAATACATTCGCTCCGGCATTCTCGAGCATCGGTACAAGGTAAGGGAGCATATAGCTCATCGTATATTTATCTTCGACAGTCAGGAAAAGCCGTTCGCGTTGCCATACCCAACGGTCGGTGCGCGGATAATAATACAAGCCATGACTATGCCATAAAGCCAGATGTCTATCTTGCAACCCCTTGCTGACAGTATAAGGTTTCGAGAGTGCGGATGTCAACGGAACACCTTGATAATTCTTAACCGGAAGCCTGCTTTTATCCACTTTGTCGTCCGTACGAAATAGGTTGGGTACCAATGTGCTGATCTCACTCTTATTGGCGAATATTTGCAGTTTATAACCCGAAAGCTCGGCACGTGTCATTGAATCCATCTGTTGATAGAGTCTATCGACTACTCCTGGACGAAAGGGCAAATAAGAGAACGATTCATTGCAATAGACATTCAATCGTTTATCAGCAACATTGATATCCACCTGAGCAACCCGGAATTTGCCTAATCCCGGGAAAATATGTTCATATCGTGACAAAAGAGAGTCGATTTGTACCTTCAACTCCTTGGGTTGCCGCAATGCCATTGCATTGACAACGCACAAAATAAAAAGGACAAATCCGATGAAACGTTTCATTTTTAAGAATTACAATCCGGCTTTAATAGATTCGATAACAGTCGTATATTCTGCCTCGTCAAGATACTTTTGTCTTGGATTCATTTCAAAGACGCCACCCCAACCATAACCGCCTTGGTATTTAGGAACCAAATGAAAATGAAGGTGAGAAAGCGTATCGCCGTAAGCACCATAATTAATTTTATCGGGATGAAATGCTTTGTTCATTGCCGCTGCTGTTTTTGCAACATCATCCATAAATGCATTGCGATCTTCGTCACTTAATTCAAATAAACCATCTACGTGATCTTTATAAGCCACAAGACAACGGCCATGATAGGATTGTTCCTTGAATAAAAAAAGTTCAGAAACAGACAGATCACATATCTTAATCATCAACTCTTTTTGAGTTTGATTTTTGGTACAATAGAGACATTCGGAAGGATTCGTTTGCATAATACAGCTAATTTATAAATGATTATTGAATAATAAATGAGGTCATAGATAACGCCCCCATCACTAATTTATCGTTAAAATAAGTTACTTTTTCATTTTCTTTTTTCAAAGCTAAAGCATACAGCATCGGCCAATAATGATCAGGCGTAGGAATAGCCATCCGGACTAACTCTTTCCCTAATTTTTCATAATGGCAGAGCATATCGAAATTGCCGGCATTAATTAACTCTTTCACGGTATTATTAACCGTCAATGCCCAGTCGAAACCAAATTCCGGTTCATCCCTTTTATCCCAATCCAATGTGCGAAGATTATGTACAATATTGCCGCTGCACAAAATTAATATTTTTTTCTCTCGCAAAGGAGCCAATTCTTTTGCCAGTTCGAAATGCTCGGACGACGATAATGTTTCGTCCAAACTAAATTGAATAACAGGAATATTGGCATTCGGATAGAGATGCTTCAACACGCTCCAACAACCGTGATCCAATCCCCATTGCAAATCAGGAAAAACGTCTTTGCTGTGAATTAAATCAACAACCTCCTGAACCAGATCCGGATCTCCGGGAGCAGGATATTGTATTTCGGATAGTTCTTTGGGAAATCCACCGAAATCATGAATCGTTTGCGGGTGTCTTGATAGAGTTACATTTGTACTCGGTAGCATCCAATGAGCCGATATGCAAAGGATGGCATCGGGCGTCGGTAGTTGTTTCCCGAGCTCAGCCCATTTATTCGAGAATTCATTGTGCTCAATCGCATTCATCGGACTACCGTGTCCGACGAAGATAACAGGAAAAAGAGTTGTGTTCATTAGTGTGTTTTTTGTTGATGACAAGAGGATTAGTCTGTCATAATACGTTTAATTACGCGTAAAGAGTGTGTGTATTTGCCGGTTATCACCGATTTAATTCCATTATTATCAATAGGAGCAATGTGTACTTGTCCCGATGCATGAAGTATTTCATGATTGTTGAGCAGAATGCCCACGTGGCTGATGTGCCCGTCATCGTGATCGAAAAAAGCAATGTCACCGGGTTGGGCTTCGGTTAAGAAGTTCACTTGTTCTCCAAATTTAACCTGCTGCCGTGAATTGCGGGTTAACTGCCTCCCGCAAATCAATGCGGATACTTGTACTAAACCGGAACAGTCGATGCCCATCACATTTTTTCCTCCCCATAAGTACGGAGAATGAAGATAGTTCAAAGCTACAGGAACAAAATCGGCAACCGTATAAGACCAATTGGTATTTTCTTTGGCAAAGCCGTACACCTTTTCTCCTATAGAAAATTGCTGCTTGCCAGCATCGTAAAACGGGAGCAAACTTCCACCGGGGAGCGGAAGTGTAGTATTATCAGGTAAAGTGGCATATGCTATCGGTTTGGAGACAATAGCCGGTTGATGATTTGACAACTGCAGATAAAGAGGCTCCTCGATTTCAGTCATCATTTTACGGTCAATCCACCCCTGTTCATTATCCCGTATATTCAAAACATGAACCCAGCGCTCCAATATATCGTCCACGATAAAATATTCACCAAAAAGTATTTGTGTCAATTGTTCGCTCTCTTCACTTGCTTGTGAGCGCAGTGGAATTAAGCCATTTAAATTGATTCCGAACATGATTTACAGGTTTATATGCAAAGCCTACAAAGGTACAAATTCTTTTACAAAAACAGATGCAATTCCGATAAGTCGCGAATGGTGTAAGTCGGCGATTTTGCAGGTGTTTCTAAGGTAGCGGGGGTGTAATAAACCTGATCAATACCAACATTCATCGCTCCTTCAATATCCACCTCATAATTATCGCCAATAACCAGACATTCGGTATTTTTAGCTCCTATCGTATGCAAGGTGAAATTGAAAAATTCTTGTTTTGGTTTGTGAAACCCGATCTCTTCGGACAAAAATACATGCGAAAAGTAGCCTGATAGTCCTGAGCGTTCTATTTTTTTGTATTGCAACTCTCTGAATCCATTCGAAATAATATGCAATGTGTAACGAGGTTGCAAGTAATTCAACGTGTCTATTGTATTTGGCATTATAGCTGTTTTTTCCGAACAACGGTCAAGGTAGTTTTTGCTCATTTCGGTCGCTAACGCAGTATTGAGGATGCCGAACGGACGTAAGGGCGATAAAAAACGCTCCATATTTAAAAATTCTTTGGTAATTTTATCTGCGCCGTACAATCGCCACAATGCAGTATTATTTACTTCAAAGCGATGAAAATAATCTTCAAAGTCCGGGTAATAACGATTCAATTGATACTGTTCATATACGTCGAGGAGCGCAGATTTAGCATTGGAGCTAAAGTTCCATAAGGTATTGTCAAGATCGAAAAGCAGATGACGGTAGCTACTCACATTCAGAGGATTTGGTATTATCAGAAATCAACGTATTTATAATTGCCTCTATTTGTTCTATTAGCGAATGAAAATCATCATTCACAACAATATAATCGGCTTTTCCGGCTTTCGCTTCGTCTGTCCACTGACGAGCAATGCGTTGTTGTACTTGTTCTCGTGTACAGTTATCACGCAACATGACTCGTTTCATGCGTTTTTCTAAAGGAGCCGTAACCAGAATGATTTTATTCGTTTCACTTTCAAATCCGCTTTCAAACAAAATAGCCGATTCCAAAAACACAATCGGAACATTTTGTTGATTTGCCCAATTCCGTAAATGATTCTTTACAGCAGGATGTACGCAATCATTAAGAGTCTGCAATTGCGCGGGATGTGCAAAAACGATGTCTGCCAAATATTTTTTATTTAATACTCCGTGATGATACAAATCGTTGCCAAACAAAGCTATTAATTGTTCACGAAGAATCAGATCATAGTTCATTAACTTCTTTGCTTCTTCGTCTGAATCGTACACAGGATATCCCATGGCGGATAACAAATGAGCCACAACCGATTTTCCGGAACCAATTCCCCCTGTAATACCGATGATTGACATATTTTATTTTTTAGTTTCCAATAGAAAATCAACTGTTTCGGGAGATGTATGATAGTGAATCAAAGGAGCTGAGGAGCAATAGACTTTCGGTTTTACTTTTCCGTTGTTGCCTTTCATCAATGTGTTATAGTCAATAACTACTTGGATGTCATCGTTTCCGAGTTCTTTAAAATGAGAAACGCTTACAAGGCAGACGACCTTGACTGTAGCGGGAAACGTTCGCAATAAAAATTCTTCCGGAACATTGATTCCTACTACCGGCACTTCCAGCGTTTTCTCCGTAAATGCTTCTACGGTAGCATGGACGTGTACTTTGGTTTGAGAAGCATGTAATCCTTTGAATATATTTAGTTTATACCATCCGTACACTGAATCTTTTACATCTTCCAGAATAATGGGGCGCGTATAAATAACCGAAAGCGTGTCTATTATTTTCTTGGGGCCATAAACCTCTATCCAAGAAGGATCGATGCTAACACCTCTGGTCATAGCATATTGCTGAGCTGGTTGTATAGATCCATAAAACCGCACGGGAATCTTTTTTTTATACAGCCTTTCATACTTAATAATTAACGTGTCAGGAGAAATATGAATTTGGGATGCAGATGATTTCAATGTGCTGAAAATAGAATTTTCATACATTACTGTTGGTAATATAATGCGTCCGGAACCTGTAAAGCGGTCTGTCAAGTTGACTGTAAAAGGGGGTAGATCCCGTCTGAGTACGTAAGAGAATAGCGATGATCCTTTGTCTTTAAATCTGACAGTGAGTGTTTTGGGTAGATTTCCAATAATTTCTACATTATTTGGAATACCGACGTATTCAATGGGGACATCAGCTTTTAATTCTTGTATATGGCTCATTTTCTGAAGAAACCAAAGTAAGGTCGATAAAATGAGAAAAGACAAAAAGACAAAAGCTTCTTTCGTAGGAAAAGGAGCCTTTGCCTTTTTGCTAAAGCTAACTATCTGCTTTATTGCCTTTTTAGCAGACATCTTTGAAATTGTTTTATTTCGTTTGTTGCGTATCGGCAGCTGTTGCAAAAACAGAACTTTTATCTACGCGAACGCGAACGTTGTCGTCGATTTCAAGTAAAACCGTGTCGTCGTTGATTTCTTTGATACGGCCGTAAATGCCACCTGAAGTAATCACTTTGTCACCTACCTTCATGGAAGCTCGGAAATTTTTAATTTCTTTTTGACGTTTTGACTGCGGACGAATCATAAAGAAGTAGAAAACTACAAAGAGCAATACAATCATAATGATGCCCGAATAGTTGGCCATTCCGCCGGGTTGTCCTGCAGGTGCTGCAGCTTGTAAAATAACAGCTAATGTGTTCATAAGTTTAAATGTAAATAATGGATATAAAAATTATTACTAAAAAATTCAGCTTACCTTCAATAGTTTGCCCTCTTTTTTCAAATGGGTTACAATTTTGTCGAGCACTCCATTGACAAAATTTCCGCTTTTATCAGTACTGTATTGCTTGGCGATTTCGATGTACTCATTCAGCGTTACATTGATTGGAATTGTCGGAAAATCATTCAGTTCGGTGAGTGCTACCATCATAATCACCACATCCATATAAGCGATCCGATCCAACTCCCAGTTTTTGGTAAATTCTTCTATCAAAAGTCTGTTTTCATCTCCATGTTTAATGGTATCAGCAAACAATTTACGTGTAAACTCTTTATCGTCGTCGTGACTATACATGGGAAGCAGCGGTTGCTTTGCGCCATTCTTTTCGTCAAATCGTTTGATTGTTTTCAGAATGAAGCTGATGATGAAATCAGACTCGGCACACCAGTAAATGCTTTGATCTTCAAGGGCTCCGGCAAGTGCCTCGCTATTAAGTATCTCATTCCTGAAAATCTTGCGCCATAGCTCTTTATCCGCTTCGTAATCATTAGTCTGACTATTCATGTACTCGGTATATGCAGGTGAAGCCACAATCGCATCAAAAATCGATCTCACTACTTCGTGACAATCAACCCAAGAGAGCTTTTTCTTGTCCACATATTTACTAAATGACTCACAGCTTTCCAATTGAGCAATAAAACGATTTTCAACAAATCGCATGTTCGGACTCAACTCTTCAGCTGTAGGTCTGTATTTTTGCAATCCGGAATCGATTCGGTTACCCGCGTACCGGGTAATTTCGACCGCTAACAACAACAAGTAATGATACAAGTCGTAGCTCTTTTCAATACTGTGAAATAATTCCTTTTCAGCAACTTCGTAGGGTTTCTCTCCACTTTTGTAGAACGAAAATACAATTTGAACGATCTTAATACGAAGCAAAATCCTATTAATCATAATGTAGCGCTTCTTCTTTATGTTCCGGCAAAGATAGAGCATTTTTTGGTGATTGCCAAAACGCAAGAACATCTATTGCAACAAAAACTCAATCTCCTTTTTGTCCAGACTTTTAAAGAAGCCTTCTTCTGCCGTAATGAGAGCTTCAGCCAAATTGCGTTTGCTTGCTTGCAACTCTAATATTTTCTCTTCTATTGTGTTGCGTGTGATAAATTTATAGACGAAAACGCTGTTTTTTTGGCCTATCCGGTGTGCTCTGTCAAAGGCTTGAGATTCGACTGCTGGATTCCACCAAGGGTCGAGCAAAAAAACATATTCTGCACGGGTAAGATTTAATCCTACACCTCCTGCTTTCAAAGAAAGAAGAAAAACAGGATAATTATCGTCGTTTTGGAATAAATTCACCTGACCATCCCTGTCTTTTGTGCTTCCGTCCAGATAACAATAGCTGATTGACTGTTCATCCAAATAATCTTTGTACAATTTCAGATGCTCAACAAATGAACTGAATATCAGAATCTTGTTTCCTTCTTTTACAATAGCGTCAAGTAATTCACAAACAGTGTCGAATTTGCCCGATCCTAGCTTGTATTCAGGATTGATTAATTGCGGGTGATTGGCTACTTGACGCATGCGTAATAATCCCTCCAGTAGATTGAATTTCGTTGGTCCGACATTTTCTGTTTCAACATTTTCAAGAATGAGAGAACGATAATGATTCTTAATCGTCCTATATTGTTCCAGTTGAGCGGGATTCATATCGCAAAATTGGACATGGACAAATTTTTCCGGTAGATCTTGAGCTACAGTACCTTTTAACCTTCTCAAGATAAAAGGCTTGACAATAGCTTGTAATTGGAGTATTTTTGCGTTTCCTATAAATTCTTTTTCAAACCATTGACGTGAACCCAGCATATTGCGATTGGTAAAGTGCATTTGAGACCATAAATCGATAATGGAATTCTCTATAGGAGTGCCTGTTAGTGTAAGATAACGGTTCGCCTGAAGTTGCCAGCAGGCTTGTGCAATACCTGATGATGGATTTTTGACAAATTGCGCCTCATCTAGAATCACATAATTAAAATGAATCGATTGAAAAAGAAGAGTGTCGCGACGTAAGATTGCATACGACGTGATAATTACATCAAATTTAGCTAATTCTGTATCCA
>Ga0326728_10026985_pt1 | contig 10097 bp, 7 predicted proteins | sample MB3enrmetagenome_FD_207602 | JGI IMG/M metagenome (GOLD analysis project Ga0326728, IMG submission 207602) | Lab enriched peat soil microbial communities from McLean, Ithaca, NY, United States - MB31MN | ecosystem: Environmental > Terrestrial > Soil > Wetlands > Peat | place: USA: New York... | reverse complement strand
GAAATGCTTGAAAAACAAGTTAAAAATGCTAAATATAAAAAGTCCTTAAAAACAATAAAACAACTCGAAGAAGCACAAATTAAATGGAAAAATTATTAAATATTTGTAATTTTATTCATTTATAATTCCATCTATAGTTATATCTAAGATGGTATCTCCTATTTCGTGTTTAATGAATGATTCGCAATAATGGTCGTAATTTTTTGCAGTTATCATGTAATATCCAGGTTTTACACCGGTGAATTTATATGCTCCACCATTGCTACGTTGTGCATTATTAGAAATGTTTACTTTTTCTGCTGGTATATATCGACCGTCTTTTAATTCACACTTATATAAAGTGATTATTGCATGATCAGTCATATATCCTGCATAATTTGTAACAAAACCTTGAATTGATGAATTATTTCCATTATTTTGTTCATGTGAAGGGACAATTATCGTTTTTTGTTCAATTGATAAATTTTTAAGAGATTCCGAATCGCGCTTTCTAAGTTCATCGATGTATTGTGGTAAATGATTATAAAGATGTTCTTTTAATTCGTCTATAGATTTATAATCAAAAGCTATCCCTATACTTCTATAATGTTCTATTAATTCTAACATTTTTTCGTATTCTTCTAATTCTGGTTTTGTTAAATGAACCTCCTTTGTAGAAAAATACAATAGAACCGGAATTTTTGCTTTTATTGCTTCTTCAATTTCCTCGATGGTAGCAGAATCATATCTTTTAGTAGCCCTACCAATTCGAGTCCAAAAAGCGCCAATTAATAAATCGCAATGGGTAACTAATTTTTCATTAATAATTAATTGTGGATCCCTTCCTATTTCTGGGATAGCACTTGTTTCCCATAACACTGGAAGTAAAACAATATTAGTTCTAGCAGAATTTGCAGCATTCCATTTATAAATAATCTCAGGGATGATTTCCCTTTCATCTTTTAAATTAGATGGAGATGCTAAAAATACTCTGTAAACTATTGCTGTATATGACATTTGAATTACAATATAATAGCCATAAAAGATAATACTTTTGCTTATTTATATATACATAAAATATGGACAACAATAACATATTTATTGAGGTTTTAATTAAATCCACATATAGATTATAACCAATATAAAGGGCAAGGTGTTTTTACGTTAGCCGCCTCAGTTACTCATAGGGTTCACCTTATGGTATGGAGTTTAAAGGCGATAATAAGTGGATAACCCTTATACAACATGCAGGCCTAAAAACAAAAACAACCTAGGTCATTTTTGTTTTTCATATATCGTATATAAGGATTCAGGGGGCATGTATAACCTAGTTTTCGTATTATCTAATTCAACAATAGTATGATTATTATCTACATATAAGGTATAATCGTACATGGTATATTTCTGCCCATCATTAGCCCATTCACCACTATAGATAATAGTGTTATCTTCATACCTATCAAAACTGCCATTAGTGTAAAACCGATAACCGTCCACGTATACAATTTTATTGCCGTTTCCAGTTCCATTTTGAGTATAATTATACGTCACCGTAAAATGGCTCCAATTTCCAATTATCGGATCTGGCGGATTAATAAGATGCGTTTGAAATACCTCAACATATCCAAAAACCAATAATGCAACAATAAAAATACTTATAACTATAATATACCTTGTTCTCATACCTGTCGATTCCCAAATTATATTATAACAAGTCGGTCATAAATGTATCTTTCCATTTCCTAATCAACCAAACTTGTTTTATCTAGGTACCGAATTTTGACAGACTATTCAAGCAATGGCTAGGTACCGTAGACTTGACAGAACCGAGAAAAGAAATGCTTATATGTTAGATGCTTTTAAATATATCTAGAATCGGATAGTCAGCATGTTATGCCAAATATGGATAAATTTGGCTTTAACTGTCAGCAATTGAGAATAAGCCCATTTAGCAAATAAAGACTATATTTGGTTTTAAAAAGGAAAAGAGCCCCCGGCGAGATTTGAACTCGCGACCTGCTGATTACAAGTCAGCCGCTCTACCAGGCTGAGCCACAGAGGCATTTCAATGAAGCATACACTACATGTGGAATGCGATATTTAAAATTTACGCATACACAGGCTTTAAATCGTACTCTGAGTTATCTTTAAAATAGCTTTGGGATCCATTGCCCGGGCAAGTCCGTACATGAACGCCACGGTCGTGATCATGCCTTTACGGAAGTTTTCCAGCTTTAAACGTTCGTTCGGAGCGTGTTCGTTATCTTCAGGGTCGCTCCAGCCTGTAATTACTATATCTTCCATGTGGAGCCTTTTTTTCAGTAAAGCCGCTACTTCGATCCCGCCGCCCGACCGGATCATGGCGGGCTTTCGGCCGAAGCCGTATTCGATGGCTTTTTCGGCTATTTTGACAGCCTCAGAGTTTCGGCGTATGAGGACCGGGTCGAAAGAGACGGCCCTCGATAATTTAACTTTAACTCCCTCCGGGGTTGCCGAGTATACGTATTCTTCAAATAGGTTTGCGATCTCGTCCGGGTCCTGGTCCGGGACCAGGAGAAAGCTTATTATGGCGCCGACTTTATCGGGGATACTCCACAGCATCCCTTTATCGTAGTAGCCTCCGGCTATGCCGTTCACATCGAATGTAGGCCGGGCCATAATGCTTTCTATCGGCGTATAACCTTCTTCATGGACGAGCTCATTAACGCCGAGGTAATTTTTCATATCTGCAGTCCCTAAGGATAGCGTCGCCATTTCTTTTCTTTCCCATTCCTCTATGCCATGGACTTTGTCGTAAAAGCCTGGTATCCGTATCTTTCCCGTATTATCCTTGATATTTCCAAGTATACGGGCTAAGGCATTGATCGGGTTTGCCACCGCGCCGCCGAACATGCCCGAATGGACGTCCCTGGCAGGTCCCGTCACTTCTACTCTATATGCAAGGCCTCCGCGAAGGCCATAATATATTGCCAGCAAGTCTCTGGCATATTTGGGGGCATCTGTCATCAGCGCGGCATCGGCTTTTAGCATGTCCGTGTGTGTATCGATGAATTGTCCCACACCAGGGCTTCCTGCCTCTTCGCCCCCTTCGAAAAGCAGTTTCACGTTTAGGGGAAGCTTCCCCTCAACCGCCATAACCGACTCCATAGCCGCCAGGCTGCAAAAAAGTTGGCCCTTATCATCTGCAGTCCCCCTTCCATATATCGCTCCGTTTCTAACCTCAGGATAAAATGGCGAAGTCTCCCATTTATCAAGCTCTCCGGCGGGCTGCACGTCGAAATGGGAATAGAATAGCAGCGTGGGGGCGTCATCGTAAGGGCACAGCTTAGCGAATACTATGGGATTGCGGGATGTTTCATATAGCGCGCCTGAAAACCCCTGGCGCTTAGCTCGATCCAGCGCCCATTCCGCCGCTTTTTTGATATCTTCGACATGCTCGGGCGAGCTGATGCTAGGTATTTTTAAAAAATCCTTCAGCTCGTTTATATAACGCTCCTGGCAACTGTTAATATACTCAAGCACGCGCTCCGGTATCAATCCGGGCCCACCCTAATTCGGGTGGGGCCTCTAAATATTTTATTATAATCCCTGTTTTCATATTTCCCAAAGCTATACCAGGGTCTTTTTCCCGAAAGCAAATAGTTGGTTAATCTGCCACTTTTCGCCATAAATTTGGATGGTATATCCCATCATAAATATGCCTAAAAGCAGGTATAGCGCCATATTATATAATGCTGGCGCACTAAAAGACGCTGGTTCCGATGAAAGTAAACGATGTTAATATTGCACGCCTGGTTCAAAAATAAATGACGAATAATGATAAATTTACTTAAATTAGGCCAGTTTAATTTTTCTTTAGGAAAACTGATAAATTGAGTTTATATCAGACTTATTTAGAAAAACAGGGTATTTTTTCTAATATAGTTGGATATTATAACCTATAATATGGGGTTTTTTACATCATAAAGTAAGGTACTTATTATCATAAAATGTTAATATAAAATTAATATAATATACGCTTGTATTAGTGGTTTGATTTAATTTACATTTAATGATAGATACGAATTAGACCTATCTCAATATCAGATGGTGGTGTGTGCATTAATTTTTAACTTCATTAGGCTCCTCTAAATAAATCCTTACCGGTTACATGCGGTGACTACCATGGTTGCTCGTACCATGAAGCAAGTGTAGATGTATGCTGTATTCCATCCGCCCGCCATTTGTGGCAATATGGGTAAGACAGTTATGCCGATATTGGTTCTATCAAGTTACCGGTTGATGATAAAATAAAATCCTGGGCGTACTGCTATACAGTCAGTTATCAACCGAAGATTTGGCAATACATCAATGGATTGCTGTGGTGATGCAAAAGCTTATATACGATATATAATATTAGGTCTGAAATGTTGACAGCGTGTCATAATAACGTCGTGATGAAATATTTGTGACACTGTGGCATAGAACGGAGCGATTGAATGTCAAAGGCGGAAAGAAAAGAGCGGGAACGGGAAATGCGGCGCAACGATATCATTGATGCCGCTGAGAAGCTGTTCTTCGCACGTGGCTACGAGAACGTCACCATGGATGATATCGCGAGGGAATTGGAGATGGCGCGGGCGACCTTGTACCTGTCCTTCAAGAATAAGGAGGATATCTACGCGGCCATCGCCATACGTGCCTCGAATTTCGTAAGGGAAATGTTCCAGGGACTCAACCGAGGAGGAATGACCGGCCTCGAAAAGGTCCGGTTCGTGGCCTCAACCTACTATGAGTTCTACACACGGTACACGGGATACTATATGGCCTACTATAACACGGGCATGTTCGACCAGGACAGTACTCCCGAACTCGTCGAGCTCAAAAAGATGCGTGTAGGCAGCATGGTTATGTTCGTGGACGCGGTGAAGGAGGGCATGAAAGACGGGTCCATACGGGACGACATTGACCCCGAGGAAACCACGCTGATCATACTGAACACGGGGAACAGCGCGCTCAACCTCTCCCCGGTCACCCGCCTGTACATGGAGACCTACGGGCTGACCCAGGAAAAGCTCTACAAGCATACCATAGACATGATGATACGTTCCATCGAAAATATTAAAAAAGACGAAAAACGGACAAGACAGCGGCCGACGTAAAGGCCGTAAATAAAAATGACGATAAGTGGATCCTTTGCCGTTAGCGAATGCTATGGCCTAAAAGGTCATAGTACCAAGTACGCGAGGAATCCGGAAGAACCAAAATCGGAAGATCAAGTAACAGCAAAAGAAACAGAAGGAATTACAAATGAACGGGTTAATAATCTTAGGAATAATCCTCGCAGGCATCGCCGTAGTCGTTGCGGTAGCGGATATTGCAGTGTGGGTCCGGTCGATTTGTCGGTATCGAACTTCTAAGCTTACATTGAGGCGAATATCATGATCCTAGACAACCGAGGTCAGCCTGGAGAAACAAAGGTTAGCCGGCTAGGGGCTGAGGTCAAGACCGTTTTGAAGACGGCTCCGACATCCAGAATTTATTTTCTAGATAATCTCAAGATACTCCTTGCGGTCCTCGTTGTATTGGACCACGCGGCCCAGCCCTATGGGCCGGGTGGTGGCTGGTGGATAGCCTCGGACCCCCAGAGTTTCCTCGACTTCATTGTCCTCGGCCTCTTCATGGGAGTAATCGTATCCTTTTTCATGGGCTTCTTCTTCATGATATCGGCTTACTTTATGCCGGCATCGTTGGAGAGAAAAGGCGCAGCCATATTCATGAAGGACCGGTTGGTAAAACTTGGCGTGCCCATACTGATATTCATGTTCGGCGTCCTCCCCACGATGAGCTACTTGCTAAATCATTATGGCCAGCCAGTCATTAACTTTTACGTGAATTACATCAATATCTTCAGCCCCAAGGGCGATTTGAACTATGGCATCACGTGGTTCCTGGAGGTACTGCTGATATTCTCGGCGATCTACGTAGCCTATTGGCTGGTAAAAAAACCCTCTTCGAAGACAACAAAGAAAGCCTTCCCCGGAAATACGGCCATCCTGGCATTCATAGTGGCGATGGCGCTCATGTCGTTTATAGTGAGGATCCGGGCGCCGGAGAACTACTGGTTACCCCTTGGGCTGTTTCAGCCTTTCCAGTTTGAGCCTTTCCACATTGTATCATACGGGATGCTCTTTGCCGCCGGTATCGTGGCATACCGCGAAGGATGGATCGATGCAATCCCTAAAGCCACAGCAAAGCTATGGTCAGGGGTCGCAATTCTAATGGTGCCAATGTTAATAGTCGTTGCCGTAGCGACCCATAATCAGCAATTCGCCGGGGGTTTAACGGTGGCGTCCCTTCTCGGCTCGTTCTGGGAAGCCCTTATGGGCGTGAGCGCGATCATCGCTTTACTTGCGCTCTTCAAGAACCGGTTCAACTCGCCGAGCCCCATTGCGAAGACCCTGGCGGAAAATACATTCACGGTATATCTGTTACAACTTCCGACGGTCGTTTTCTTGCAGTATCTACTTGTAGGGGTACACATAGATCCACTCATCAAGTTCGCCATCGTTGGAACCCTGGGCGTCCTCCTCTCATTCGCCATCAGCCACTACGTGATAAGACGACTCCCATATGCAAAGTACATACTGGGATAGGGTGATGACAATTTTTTATTTTGTTTTTGACACTTCGGCCGCCATCGCACTCGTTAGCATGGCCCCGGTGCGCTTCTGGGCTCTGGCGAGGACCGATAAGAATGGACTGACGGCTCTGGCAGCGGAAGGCCGGGAATTCGAGCATGCGCTACGCGTTTAAGTAACAATGTTTCAAATGTCAGAAAATTAACAATAAAAGATGATTCCAATGATATTAGGTACAATGATATTAGGTAAAGTTATAATGGTCGGACTGGCGCTTATCGCCATCCTGGCAATAATATTTGCAATTGGTATCGCAGTTGCAATAGGCGGGTATTATACGCTATTATCGCCCGACGGTATAATGGAGCATCGGGAGGATACAACGACCCATACTCCGGCGGGAAATGTGGTCATAGATGCCAGCACCTTCGGGGGCAACATAGAGGTAGGGGACTCTGATACGGGCAACATAGAGGTCATCTACGACGTACATGCCACCCAGGGTCATCTAGCCGATATCGTAACAGGAACCAACTATTCAATGGATGGTGATACGCTCGATATTAATGCCGTGGCCAGGCTCACGAGTGATAGCTCGATGTTATCGGTTAACCGGGGCGCCGATATCTATTTGAAGTTGCCAAAGAACGCGACCTACAGCTTTACGCTAAATACCAATGGTGGCAACGTCAAAGTGCCAGATACAAACGGTGCCAGCATGAGCATTGTAACCCTTGGGGGTAATGTCGATCTGAACAATGTCTCCTATGGCTCCATAACGGTCCATACGTCCGGTGGCAGTATCGATGCAGACTACAGCGCCGCTAACTCATCATTCGATACTCAAGGCGGTAACATAGACTTGTACGCCAGCAAGAGCGAAGGGAGCATAAATGCGTACACGAGCGGTGGTAACATCGACGTATGGGTACACGATGGCACCTTATTCTCAGTTGACGCGAGCACTACCGGCGGCCAGATACAGTACGCCCCGACCACTATGACGCTGAGCGAAAATAATGAGGAGCATATTATCGGGCACACAGGGGCCGGAGAAGGAAACCTGAGCATGAGTCTCCAGACATTGGGAGGCGACATAGACTTAGGCTACGACTAAGCCTCCTTTTTTATTAAGTCTAATACAGTTTAAATATGGCCTAAAAGGCTTTATTTCATGGCTCGCTGACGACTTAATATATTATAATGTAATGGATTTATTATTTAGTCCTATGCAAATACAAAATACAGCGTTTCCAAGGTTCTGGCGACTTGTCGGTATCTGACCACTTTCTAAATTAACTGTGTACTTTTGGTATCTATTTAGGTTCTGTCAAGTTTTAGGTTAATTTTGGGTTTGATCGTTTTATGACCATAAAGTAGCTGTATCGCTATAAGCCATTCGATTTAAATACTATACATTGCATTGTAGAGTAACTTCCAATGTTACAATCAGGAGGCTTCTGATGAAAGAGAAGTTTAAATTGGCGGTTAACTCTGGTATTATCTGTGGAATAGCATTAGTGATACTTTCATTTCTATACTTTACGGTTAGCGGTTTGCTGCGTTCCGGTCAAACAATGAATACACAAGACGCACAGGCAGTTACTATCTTCTTTACCATAGTAATTCTCGCATTGAATGTTTTTACTTTCTTCTGTGCTGGCGTGTTATTAGCACGATTGGCCACAAAGCACATGATCAACTTTAACGATGCCGTTGTTCTAGCCGCTATAACGGCCGGTATCGGAGAACTGATTAATTTACCGTTCACGATTGTACTAGCTTTTGTTACGGAGTACATATGGCCCGGCCTTTTCCAGTCTACGAATACCTCGCCTGCGGTATCCGCCACCATATCAGCTGGAGGACAACTAATCTGCTGTTTCCCGGTCTTGCTGGTTGTAGGTATTATAGTATCCATCCTCGGCGCAGCAGTATATACTATGTTACGGTCATATATGTAAGGAAAAAAATTAAGCGGTTTTTATTTTTAGGCTTGCATATTGTATCAGGTTAAGCCGTATTACTTTCGATACGATCCTGCCGTAAGACCATATCCTAGGCTTTCCTTGTTTTTATCATGATTCCGCAATGGGTAGTCGAGAATGAGGAAGATTGTTATAAAAAGGGGGTATGCCCTGCCTTCGAACGACCAATAAGCCTATGAAGGCATCGGTTTATTGGGTGTAAAATGGCGACATGCGGCACATGCGGATACACAGCAATAAGAAAGTAATATTTATTATAAAGTTAGCATTGCCCCAAACTCTTAAAATAAGCAGACCTCAACTAATGGCCTGCAGCAATTTTCTTTTTGAAAAACTGATAAGATGAGTTCTTTAGTAAAACTGGTAAATACGGTTTATATTGAGGTTATTTAGATAAATGGGGCACATTTTCTAATATAGTTGGGTATTATAAGTTATAATATGGGGTATTTACATTATAATGTAGGGCGTTTGTCAATATAAAAAGTTAAGATAAATCAATAAATATATTTATATTTGCTCAACTGTTTTATGTAATAACGTTCTAAGTCTTAAAAGCCTAGACTCCTTAAAGTTCAAATTTGGGTTGTCCCACTTATTTTTTGGGTATATAGTTAGGCATCGACTTTTTGGACACTTTTCTTATAAAAATAATTGGATATTAATCACTTTTCAATGGCTGGCAGCATGACAACGAACCTAGCGCCCTTCGTGTGGTCTCCCGGTACGCGGTCCTCTACATTGACTGCGCCGTGGAAATCCTCTACGAGCGATTTGACCAGATACAGCCCGATGCCGCTGCCCTTTGCCTTCGTGGCGCCGCGCTGTAGCCGGTTAAAGATCTTATCCTTCAAATCATCGGGTATGCCCGGGCCGTTATCCTCCACTGCGAACACATAATAAACATCGCCGTTGAGGGAAGTCTTCTCAAAATTGATGCCGATGACAGGTTCGGGCCCCGTATGTTTGATCGCGTTCCCCACAAGATTATCGAAGACCTCGTACAGGAAGTCGTTGGCAACGACAGGACAGGATGACGGCAAATCATAATTGAAGGTGGCCTTTACGCCTGGCAAGTTCGAATAGCGGTCGAGCACTCGTGTAATAGCCTGACAGGCATCGACCTCCCCATGTTTTAACTCCCCGGATCTGGCCTTCTGCACCTTCCTCACATTCTCTATAAGCCGACTGCTGCTCTCCAGCGAGCCCAACGACTTGAGTAAAAATTCCTTCTCCCGGTCATGAATGTCGGACGAATTAAGCGCCAACTCTAAGAACCCGATGCCTACCTGGTTCATATTATTAATGTCGTGGCCCATCAAATCCAGGTAAAACTCGGCCATTGTTCTGGCATCGATCAACTCCATCTCGGCCTTCTTACGTTCTTCGATCTGAACACTCAACTCGTCATTCGACCGCTGGAGCTGGGATGTCCTTTCTTTCACCCTTATCTCAAGCTCATCGCGAGCCCTGAGCAGAGCCTCTTCAGCATGCTTACGCTCGGTGATGT
>Ga0326728_10026984_pt1 | contig 10097 bp, 10 predicted proteins | sample MB3enrmetagenome_FD_207602 | JGI IMG/M metagenome (GOLD analysis project Ga0326728, IMG submission 207602) | Lab enriched peat soil microbial communities from McLean, Ithaca, NY, United States - MB31MN | ecosystem: Environmental > Terrestrial > Soil > Wetlands > Peat | place: USA: New York... | reverse complement strand
TTCTCCGTCGTTAAAAGATACGATGGTCGGAATGAGCAGGAATATCTGATGGCCGGGCGGCTCGAACGGCTTGAAGAACTTGATTACGATGGTCCGCTTCGAGTGACAGCGAAAATTTCGGCTGAATTGATCAATCTGCGAACAGGCTCGACGGAGTGGGCAGGCGAAGCGACCGCGACATTCAACGTTGAAAAGAGCAGCGTCGACTCAGTCGTAGCGCAAATGAACCACGCGGTTGAGGACTGCATAGACCAATTGGCCGAAAGCGTGGCCGCAAAAATGAACCAGCGGCTCGCCGCGAAGTAGCGCCTGCCAGAGTCGCTCCGTGGCCCCGAGGTGAGGCTGTTCAGCGGGGCGCCGATAGGGCATCACTGCCGCCGATCGCGAAGGAATTGGATTCGCACCATCCAACTTTTCTTCAAAACCGGTTACGGCTAGGGAGCGGTACCCGCAGTCTCAAATACGTTGGCAACGATGCGCTCAGCCTCGGCCTCGATCTGTTCCAAATGCTGCTTGCCGGTGAAACTTTCGGCATAAATCTTATAGATCTCTTCTGTTCCGGAGGGCCGCGCCGCGAACCACCCGCTTTTAGCAATAACCTTGACACCGCCGATCGCCTCTCCGTCTCCCGGCGCGTGGGTGAGAATAGATGTGATCTTCTCACCTGCGAGTTCGCAGACCTGTATGCTGTCTGCCGTCATGCGTTCGAGCATGGCCTTCTGCGCGCTGTGCGCTGGCGCGTCCGTGCGATCGTACAGTGGATCACCGAGTTCCTGAGCGAGATCGCGGTAGATCGTTCCCGGATCCTTGCCGGTCTTGGCAGTTATCTCCGCGGCCAACAAACCCGCAATGATTCCATCCTTATCGGTTGTCCACACGGCCCCGTCACAACGCAAAAAAGATGCCCCGGCGCTCTCTTCGCCGGCGAAGCCGAGTTGGCCATGCAATAAACCATCCACGAAGTATTTGAACCCAACCGGAACCTCGTAAAGTGACCGGTTGAGCTTTGCCGTGACGCGATCGATCATGCTGCTGCTCACAACTGTTTTTCCGACTGCAACATGAGGAGCCCACTGACTCCGGGCGCCAAACAAGTAGTGAATACAAACCGAAAGGTAGTGATTGGGCGGCATCAGACCCTCACCTTTGGTTACAATTCCGTGGCGATCGTGGTCCGTGTCGCAGGCGCAGGCAAGATCGAATCTGTCCTTCATCGCAATCAGGGATTGCATCGCATATGGCGATGAGGGATCCATTCTGATCCTCCCGTCCCAATCGAGTGTCATAAAACGGAAGGTCGGATCGACAGCGTCGTTGACGACACTCAGATTCAACCCATAGCGCTGGGCGATCGGTTCCCAATAATGAACACCGGCCCCGCCCAGCGGGTCGACTCCTAATTTGATGCCGGAGGTCCGGATAACCTCCATATCGATGACGCGCTGAAGGTCTTCAACGTATGCCGTCAAATAATCGTGCTTATGGGTCGTCGGAGCGGAAAAAGCTTTTCCGATCGGCACGCGCTTGACGCCATCGAGTTGGCTCATGAGAAACTCGTTGGCCCGAGCTTCGATCCATTCGGTGACATTGGCTTCTGCCGGTCCACCGTGTGGAGGATCGTACTTGAACCCACCCGACTCCGGAGGATTATGCGAGGGCGTGATGACAATGCCATCTGCCAAGCCGCCCGTGCGGGCACGATTGTAGGAGAGGATTGCATGAGAAATCACAGGGGTTGGGGTGTAATCATCGCCTTCCGCAATCATCACCTCCACTGCATTAGCGGCGAGCACTTCAAGCGCGGTCGTCATGGCCGGACGTGAAAGGGCGTGCGTATCGATTCCCAGGAAAAGCGGCCCGTCGATTCCAGCCTGCTGCCGGTACAAGCAGATGGCCTGAGTGATGGCTAGGATGTGCCACTCGTTAAACGAACAATTGAAGGATGATCCCCTGTGTCCCGAGGTTCCGAAGACGACGCACTGGCCCGGCAGACGAGGGTCCGGCCGGCGGTCGTAATAAGCGGCAAGCAGTTTCGACACATCCACGAGGTCGGAAGCAAGAGCGGGCTGACCTGCTCTTGGATTGATTTTCATAGTTTTATCCTCAAGGCCGGCGCCGTTTTGACGCCACCCGCCGGCAGCGAAATGGTTCGCAGACATGCCATTTCTTGACCGATTTCTGTTGCATTGCCGGGACCATAGCTAACCTCGTGAAAACAATCCCCAGTGCTTGCAGGGCAATCAGGATCTCACCGCGAATTCACGAGATTCTCGCAGGATTGGCAGAGCCGATTCATTGCGTTTTCAGGAACTTAAGGTTGGCAAAGATTATGCATCCCAGAGCTCGCATGAGCGAGGAAAACATGCGACATCAAGTCTCAAGAGGTTTCAAAGAGGTTCCAGGTGCGTCCGTCGGATGGGCAGTCTTCATGATCTTTCTGGGACTCCTCGCAGTAATTCTTACGCGGAAGACCGAGATCATGGTATCGGTCATTATTGCATGGATCGCCATCCTCAGCGGTCTTACCTACGTGATCTCTGCGACTGGAGACTGGCATGCCGGTGCATTGATCTGGCGATTACTGATCGGTCTCCTCTATATGGCGGGTGGTGGGTACGTGGCGTTCCATCCGCGAATAGATATCGAGGCGCTTGCCCTGCTCATCGCAGGCATATTCTGCTTCGAATGCATCCTGGAGTTCATCACGTTCTTCCGAATCCGCCCCTATGCCGGTTCCGTATGGGCCCTCTTCGACGCCATTTTCACGCTCCTGATGGCATTCGTGCTCGTACTTCCATGGCCCGGCTATTCATATTGGACTATCGGAGTCATTCTGGGCATCAATCTCGTGGTCACGGGGTCTTCAGTTCTGATCTACTCGCTGGCTACGCGGAAAACCGTTGAGAGATTAAGTTGACGATCCGCATTACTGCCGCTCACTGTGATTGGAATCAAGTTGTTCACCGCGAGTGGCGAATGCACATTTTGCAGCCAAGCCTGCACGACGCTTTTCGGCGGCTGAGTTTCGCTGGGCCGACCCGTCGACAACTACCCCAAAACGAATCCAAATCCAGCCATCTCCTAGCGCGAAGCTGTCATCTGGCTTCGACGCCGTGCACGGAAGGGCAGCGGCAAAAGACTGAGCAAGAAGATGTCGGTGGCGACCAGGACAATCAATGGACCAGCTTGCCGGTGCAAATACAAGCCGATCCAGGTTCCAATCAGGGTCGAAGTCACCGAGATGGTGACGGTGATCTGCAACATCGTGGATAAAGAGCTTGCCAGACGTCTGCCGCTTGCCGCAGGAACAATGATTAATGCTCCCATGAGCAACACGCCGAGAAAGCGAAGGCCCAACGCGATGGTGAGCGCAAATGCCTCGAGGTAAAAGAAGTCTAGCCGGCGGACATTGACGCCGGCCGTACGCGCCACGTCGGGAGAGACGAACGCGACGATAAGACTGTTCCGAGAAAGAACGATGAAGGCAATGATCGCGGACGCCATGGCGATACCGAATGCCAACTCCCCGCGCCCCAACGAGCCTGTCGCGCCAAACAAAGCATCGATGAGATCCTCGCCCCTGGTCGTGATGCTGCCGACCGCCAACGCGGCCGAGAAGACCACCCCAATGACCGTCTCTGTCGCCGCTCGGGCCCTGTCTTCGAGCGCCCACACCAGCAGAGCACCGAAAACGAGCATTGCGGCAGCGCCGATCATTGGATTGATGCGCAATGCCAGCGCCATACCGATCCCGGGCAACGCGACATGGGAGAGCGGATCAGCGGCGAGCGCCATCCGCTTCATCACGGCAAAGGAGCCGATGAAGCCTGAAGCTGCAGCCATGGCTACTGACAGCAGCAGAATATCAACGGTCGTGGACATGGTACTTCACCTCGGTGCCATAGAGATCTCGAAGCGTTTCGGGCGTGAGCAGCGTCCTCGGGGGCCCAAAGCAAGGGCGCCCGTGGCCGATGCACAAAACGTTGGTAGCGTATTGGTTCACGATTGACAGCTCGTGGGAAATGAAGAGTACGGTCAGACCTTGACTTTGCTGAAGCCGATGGACGAGTTCGTTGATGCGCTCTTCGCCGGGCACGTCCACGCCGGCCGTCGGCTCATCGAGCAGCAGGACATTTGGATCGCCTACCAACGCGAAAGCAATCAGAATCCGCTGGAACTGCCCTCCAGACAAGGCTCCGATGGGGCGTTTCGCAACTTCCAGCGGTAGGCCGAGTTGCATCAACATGGACGAGATGTCCAGTGCCCGTTTGCCGGCGAGAGCGACTCGCGCTCGAAGGAAGTCGAGTCCGGTAATTGGGATATCGCGATCGAGATCGAGCTTTTGCGGAACATACCCGATGCGGGTACCGGGCGCCCACTCTACGGTACCGGAGAATGGAATGGACCCGATCAATGTCCTGAGTAGCACTGTCTTTCCGGCGCCGTTCGGCCCTATGATCGCAAGCAACTCGCCTTTGTTGACCGAGAAGCTCAGGTCGTTGAGAACGCGCATCGCTTCGAACTGCACGGCAAGTTTCTCGACTTTAAGAACGGGGTTCATTGGCACTCCGGCACTTGCGGAAATCCTAACCTAACGCACGATCAGCGCAAAGACCGCACATCCAAGAACAAAGAAAGCCGCCGTGGCAATCACGGCCCGGGTAATCATCACGTGAAACATGGTACCCCCTACTACACCTCGCAGAAACGCTCGGTGTGGATGTTCTCTCGAGCGATGCCCATGGCCGGCAATGCCCGCTCCATCGCATCCATCATGGCGAGCGGGCCACAAATGAAGTATTGATATCGCTTGTACTGTTCAGGCAGGTATCGACGGAGAAGATCGGCATCGATGAATCCAGTTTCACCGGGCCAATCGGCCGAAGCGCGCTCCAGCACATAAATGCATTTGAGGTTCATGCGTTTCGTAAGCTGATTGATTTCGTTGTGGAATGTGAGGTCGTCGAGGCTGCGGCCTCCATAAAAGAGGAAGACTGGGCGCACGTCTCCGCGGTCTGCCATGGTCAGACACATGGAATATAGGGGTGTAATTCCAATTCCGCCGCCAAGCAGAACGTAACCAGGGCCTTGCTCTCGATCGGGGCTGAAAACGCCGTAGGGACCATCCACCCAAACCCGCGTTCCCGGCTGGATCTTTGGCACCAGCGTGCTCGACCAGTCGCCGAGTGCCTTTATCGTAAAGGCGATCGCGCCTCTGGCAGGATTCTCGGCCGAGGTTGAAAACGAAATCGGATGCTCTTCGCCGCAAAAAGGTGTTTTGCCCACATTGAGCCAGGCGAACTGGCCCGGTTCATACGAAAGTCCGGCATGGCCTACCGGCTCCAGCACCAATGTTCTCGCACCTCCGAGTTCCGGTGAGTTTCGTACGACAACCCATGGCCTTCGCCACATGCGGATCGGCGTGTAAACACGGTGGTAAATCGTGATGCCGAGAAATCCCGCGAGGTAAACGATCCAAAGGGATCTCATCGGCAGTCTGCCGGTGAATCCATTGACCATGAAGATGTGCAGGAGTGCTGCAATCAGCACGGCTGGTGCAAGCAACCGATGGGTAACGTGCCACCACTCGTAGGACATTCGGAAAAGCTTATGGCCCATGGAAAGAGCCATGAGCACCACCAGGCCGAAGAGAGCGATCGCCCCCCAACGCCACGCCCATATGCTTCCCGAAGAGAACGGATTCAGCAGCCCCAGCGGATAACCGCACACCAATAGCAGGATGGGGTGAGCCAACAGGAATACGATCGCTACGTAAGCCATCTGCCGGTGAAACTGTTCCAGCGCGTCCTGTCCAAAGGCGCCGGCGACATGCCTTAGCCGAGCCACGAGTGAGAATTCAAGCGCGACGATCGACAAACCCACATACCCGCAAGCTACGGCAAAGTTCAATAAAAATCCTCGGCCCGCGCCTGGCGCAGGAGATATGGCGCCGATCACCAGAGGAAACAAGACCAGAAAACGATAGAACCAGAACCAGATCGGACCTCGTATGTCGGTTTGCACAATTCACGCCCGCGAAAAGTTCCTGTTGCCGAATGGGGATACCCACAAAAACTCATGCAGTTGTTGTGCCAGACCACTCTACAGGTGCAATTCCGTCATAAGTGCGTGTTTTGCTGCTCGAATCCTGAAGCAGGTGGGGAGAAAGTTCCATCAACCGCGCTTGACGGCAGGATTTCTTCGCGAATTCGCGAACTCGGCGACGAATAGCTCGGGCTGCAGCGGAATAAGCCAGTCCAATCAGTCGGAAGCTTTGGCAAGAGACGTGCTTTTGTGTCTTGGGAATGGGTCGCAGGCCTGAGTGTCTCGCGGCACAATCCAAATTCATTTGAGGTGGACAAACCATGGCAAAAAGCAATTCACAGCTGCAAGAGGATGTTCTCCAGGAACTGAAGTGGGAACCAAGTGTCGACGCCTCGAAGGTTGGCGTTACTGCGAAAGACGGCGTCATCTGCCTCTCTGGATTTGTGCGGAGCTGGACTGAAAAGTCCAACGCCGTACAGGCTGCCGAAAGAGTGGCCGGTGTAACGGCAGTGACGGATGAGCTCAAGGTCGATATTCCCTCTCTGCATGTTCGCAACGACGAAGACATCGCCGAAGCGGCCGTCAATGCGATCAATTGGAACATCCTGGTTCCAAAGGACGCGGTCAAGATCAAGGTGGCAGATGGATGGATCACTTTGAACGGCGAAGTTACCTACAAGTATCAGCAGGATGCGGCAGCCAACTCGGTTCAGAACCTCACGGGTGTCAAAGGGGTCATGAATCTGATCACGCTGAAGAAGCAGCCAGTTTCGGCTTATGTAGTGCAATCCGATATCGAGGCAGCTTTACGCAGGGCCGCAGAAATCGATGCCGATCGAATCACTGTGAAGATCGAAGGCAGCAGAGTGACTCTGCGTGGCAATGTTTCCTCCTGGGCGGAGCGTAACGAGGCGGAGCGAGCGGCTTGGTCGGCCCCCGGCGTTACCTGGGTCGAGGACGATTTGGTCATCGCTGCTTAGGCGATTTCGCGCTGAACGCATAGCTTGACTGCCGGGCTGACTGCGGCGGCTCATAAACCGGCGCACGTCAGCCCATGTCATCCGATCGGGATATGTGCTTGAACGGGTGCATCCATTAAATCGACCTCGGATGTATTCCTGCGGAAGAAAGCGAGACAAATGAAGAGCCATCTCCAGCACAACCAAACCAAGCTTTTGAGAAGCCTTACGACTGGCAAGCTCCCGCGCAATTTGAGCTGGAACGAAGTCGTCGAGCTGATGGGGAAGCTTGGCGGGGTTCAGCCGCGCGAGGACAACGAGGTTGAGTTTGTGGTCGGCGCCCAGCGGGCGTTCTTCAAACGGCCACATTCCCACAGCATGGAAGTGGATGAGGTTTCACGCCTGCGGCGGTTTCTGCATGAAGCCGGAGTTGGCCCCGTCCCGAAGCAATCGGCCCCTGCCGACCGCATAGTTGCGGTGATCGATCATCAGACGGCGCGGATCTATCAGCATCTTGGCGGGAGCGAACCCGAAAGCGAAGATGCCATTAAACCCTACGATCCGCATGGATTTCATCGCCACTTGATCCATCGCAAAGAGTCACATTTTGCGGGGCAGCGTGTCCCCGAGGAAGCTTCGTTCTATGAACAAATCGCAGAGGACCTGAAACCGGCCGGGGAAATCGTCCTCATCGGCCATGGCACTGGCAAAAGCAGCGCCCTGGACTTCCTGGTGGAGTACTTGAAGACCCACCATTCGACAATCGTCCCTCGTGTTATTGCCACCGAGGTCACGGATCTATCAGCGTTGACGGAACGGGAAATCGAAGCCATCGCAAAGCAACACATCTCTTAGCGTGGTTCGCGCTTTAAGGTCTCAGAAGCTCGAAAGCGGGGAAGGGAGCTACGCAGTTTTGAACTGATACTTGTTGATGTTCATCGACCTGATCCTTGACTCAAGAGTCGACGGCGGAATTCCAAGAATGGCGGCTGCACCCGATGGCCCTGACACTCTGCCCCGGGCCCGCGCCAACGCTGCGCCAATCGCATCGCGCTCTCCCGTCGTGGCCGTCGCAAACGATGAAAGCGCCGGGGATTCACTTAGAAAGGACTCGTGGCAGAGCCAGCTCTTTTTCACGGTGAGCGTGCCGCGTTCATGGATCACCACGGCGCGCTCGATGATGTTCTGTAGTTCGCGAATGTTCCCGGGCCACGCATATTGAACGAGCATTTCCATCGTTTCCGGAGAGATCGCGCCGATCGTCTTGTTCATCTGCCGCCCAAATTGCCGCGCAAAATACTGCACCAGCAGCGGTATGTCATCCGGCCGCTCACGGAGCGGCGGAATCGTGATCGGCACAACGTTCAGCCGGTAGTAAAGATCGCTGCGAAAAAGATTGTGCAGAATCATATCTTCCAAATCGCGATGCGTCGCGGCAATCACACGCAGGTTCACTTGCTTGGTCCGCGTGCTGCCCAGCCGTTCGAATTCCCGCTCCTGCAAAAGTCGAAGGAGCTTCGGCTGAAGTTCCAGGGGAATGTCGCCAATCTCATCCAGAAAAAGCGTGCCTTGGTCTGCCAGTTCGAGTCGGCCCGTCTTCTGGGCGATTGCGCCAGTAAACGCACCCCGCTCGTATCCGAAAAGCTCGCTTTCCAAAAGACCGCTGGGGATGGCGGCACAGTTCACTTTGACAAACGATTTCGACCGGCGCCGGCTGCGATCATGAACGGCGCGTGCAATGAGTTCTTTTCCCGTCCCAGTTTCTCCGCGCAGCAGCACTGTCGAATCGGTAGAGGCGACTAAATCCACGAGTTCCAGCACCTCACGTAGCCCCCTGCTCTCGCCCACAATCCCAGCAAAGCCGACCTCAGACCGGTGATCCGCTTCTGAAATGGGCTTTCCATTCGCGGAAGTCGCGGCCATTGTGGCGAGAAGTCCCCCTTCGTCGCGCAGATCTTCGGTAGCAATCGAAGTTGAATACATGACATCCTCCAACTAATCGGATTCTTTGTTGCTCGGCCCGATTTCGCCCCTCTCCATCCTGAGGCGCGCTCTCTCTGATTCAATCCAGGCGCGAATATAAACGGGAGCATTGATGAGCTCGATCCTATGCGTCTCGAAGCGGTCAAGAGACTCCACCGCATTTAAATCGAGGAGAACAACATCCTTCAGATCAAGGACAATATGTTTCTCGGTTTCAGACTTGATCTGGGCCTCCAACTCAGCTAGCTCTTCAGATCCAATGCGCCCGCTTAACCGGAAGAAGACCGTTGTTCCGTTTGCCGTTCGGTCAATCCTGAGCATTGGCTCCCTCTTTAACGGAGTTCGCCCTTCGTCAATGCAATCCAAGCGCCAAATGTAGGTTGCTGATAAATAAGAAGTTATGCTCTGGAAGAATGGCGAGACTTCGCCAAATGGCGAAATTCCGTACAGAATTGAGCCGGCAGTTCAGGTGAATGGTTCGAATGCAGAGATTGTTCAGTTGCTCTTGAAGCGATTCTTATCAATCCCAAACGATCTGATTTTCGATTCGAGGGTCGATCGTGCAACGCCCAGTTTTGCGGCGGCGCCTGAGCTCCCGGAAACGCGTCCTCCGCATTCACGCAGGGCGACTTCAATTACCTGCTTCTCCTCGTTCGCCAGCATTTGGGAGAGCCCAAGACTTGAGCCAAGCGCTTCGTCGGAAGACTGGCTCGATAACCAGCTCTCGTCCACCGAAAAAGTCTCCGATTCGCATACAATCACGGATCGTTCAATGACGTTCTGAAGTTCGCGAATGTTGCCCGGCCAAGGGTAGGACTGCAGCAGGTCCAGACTCTTTTTATCGATCTGTCGAATGGTCTTCCCGGATTTTCTCGAATAACGATCGAGGAAATACGCCACCAGAAGCGGAATGTCCTCTTTTCTCTTGCGTAATGGGGGAGTCTCGATGGGAAAGACATTCAGACGATAAAACAAATCGCTGCGAAACGCGCCCGATTCGATAGCTGTCTGTAGATTCCGATTCGTGGCGGCAATCACGCGCACGTTCGTGGGAATGGGCCGATCGCCCCCCACGCGCTGAAACTCCCTTTCCTGCAATACACGCAAAAG